>WBZM01000692.1_pt1 | contig 42386 bp, 40 predicted proteins | sample 5204271 | NCBI WGS metagenome assembly WBZM01 (sample SAMN12344346, study PRJNA552823) | activated sludge metagenome | biome: Activated sludge suspended growth; feature: Nitrification reactor; material: Wastewater; isolation source: activated sludge from nitrification reactor of wastewater... | reverse complement strand
AATTGAATTGAATTCTGGACCTTTTAAAACTTAAAATCTTACTTTAAGTAAAATTTGAAATTATATAAAACTAGTTTTCCACATATTTCCCACTAATTTTAGAAAGTTCCCGGACCATCAAAATATAGAAATCCAACTCCCTCAAACCCCTACCAGACTTAGACTTGACCATAGATCAGTAGATTAAAAGCCTTCGTTTTTTAGTTCAATTTAAAAATTTCACTTCATAATTGTAAAATCTCTAGATCTTGGTCGAGTTTCTTATGGATTAAAGTCCTCATTTTTACAGATCAAAGTCTAGTTTGTATTTGACCAAGGTCCAGATTTCACTCCCAGGACTAAAGCCTTTCAAGACCTGGCCGAAGGATTTATCAAATGGTTCAACACTGACTAAAGTGCTAAGCCCAAAGGATGGAGAAAACTTTTCTCGAGTGACTGCGAAAAAAGAATTCGATGAAATCCCAAGAGCCGTACCTAAGTCGAGTCGTGCCAACGTGTTCAAAACTGGCCCTGCCTTTATGTAGGTTATAAAGCTGGGCCTTAACCGCTCCTTAAATGGAGCAACAATCAGGAGGTCTTCCATGGGAATGAGAATTTCAACAAACGTAGCGTCTTTAAGCGCTCAGAAGTCGATGACGAACTCGCAAAGAGAGATTCAAAAGTCATTTACTCAATTAGCTTCGGGATCCAGAATCACGAAGTCATCAGATGATGCCGCAGGATTAGCGATAAGTGAAAACTTAAAATCAAATATCCGAAGTATCGATCAAGCTGGAAGGAACTCTAATGATGGAATTTCCTTAATTCAAACAGCTGAAGGTGGTCTTGGCGAAATTTCAAACATCTTAACAAGAATGAGAGAGCTTGGTATTCAATCAGCTTCTGATTCTGTATCTGATAAAGAAAGAAACTTACTTGATAAGGAAGTCCAACAGTTAAAACAAGAAGTGCAAAGAATTGCCCAAACCACTAAATTTGGAAATCAAGAATTAATTAATGGAAATGGTAAAATGTATGAGTTTCAAGTAGGCATCAACAACGACCCTGATTCTGATCGGATTAAATTTGACTCTAGCATGTCAGATGCAACTGCCTCCAACTTAGGTATTGATAGCTTTGACTTTTCTTCAAAAGAAGGAGCTCAGGAGTCGCTCTCTGTTCTTGACGAGGCCCAATCTACGGTGAATGGATTCAGAGCAAACCTTGGTGCCATCCAAAACCGTTTACAAACAACTTTTGATAACACTCAAACCATGCGTGAAAATTTATCTGCTGCGAATTCAAGGATTCGTGATACTGATGTGGCGCAGGCAAGTAGCGAGTTAACAAGAAATAATATCTTGCTTCAGGCTTCGGTATCTACATTGGCTCAAGCCAATCAAATACCTGCAAATGCCTTGAAATTAATCGGCTAGTTCAAAAGTAGAATAATTAATAAATTTTAATTTAAGTGTTTCTTATTGTAGTTTAGCTGAAAGAGCCCTCCGATACTTTTAGCGGACCAACCTACCCAGAAAGTTCACTTGAGCTTTCTGGGGTCTTAAGGGAATAAGTCCAAAATTTGAAAACGAATGGTTCTGAAAACAAGTGATGATGAAACCGAGTGATTATAAAAACTATTTGAAAAATCCAGGTGTTTTATTTTGAGGTCGCTGGTGAAATATTGTTTCTGACCAAAAGTTGGAAGCAGTGTAATCAACCAAAGTTAGGTCATCGGTAACTAAAGGTGAACTCTTGGCAATTTTTTCGATTTCATGGCGATTGGCTAATATGAGCTTCTGAATATTTAGGTATGAAGTACCAATACTTAAGAGATCCTCGCGTATTTTTGGCTCTTCAAAAAACAACTTTCCCTCGCTAGGGAAAAGCTCTTGATTTTCAGTGAGAGTGGCATTCACCCACCAAGCCCAATACCGTTCAAACAAAATGGCATTTGGAAATTCATTTGCTAGAGTATGAATAAGTGATAAAGAGGCCTCCCGTCCGGTTTTGGCGGCATTCATCCACTGCGAGACAACACCCTTGTCTTTTAATCTTTCTCGTACTAGTTTATAAAATTCTTTTGTATATAAAAATACGGTTCCATCCATCAATAAATTTGGCAACTCTAATTGAATGATATCATATTTCTTTTTAGTTCTTAAAAGGTAATTCCTTCCATCTTCCACATAAAATTTTAACCGAGGATCATTAATGATATTTTTATTTGTCCAAAAAAAAGGTGCGGCTTCTCGAACTGATTGACTCACGTCCACGATATCTATTGAGCTAATGGGATGAGCAGCAAAAGCACTTGCGGTATTTCCACATCCAAAACTAATTACCAAAATATCCTTCGCCCTTGGATTCATAGCCATTGAGGAATGAGCCAACAACCTTGCAACTTCATTCTCGTTGGAAACAGTTCCACAGGTTCCACGTCCATCATTAAATGCGAGACGTAGATCTTCTGTGTGACGAAATTTATGAACAGCGACAATATCTCTTGCCGTCTCCTTATAAAAAACCAATGCTCCTAATTGTTTAGAAAATATATTTTGAATGACATTTTGGGGAATAAGTAAAATCACTCCAATTAATAATAAAAATTGAATAATTTTAATTCTCCTTGTTGAAGCTGAAGAATTAAAACTCAACACAAAACTTAGCATAAAGATTCCCAAGGAAATATAAATGATTATTTTTTGTAATCCTAAATAATCCAGTAGAAAAAATGTCGTCAAAATTGTTCCAGCAACTGAACCTAGACTATTCACAGCAAAAAGTAATCCCGAAGACTCACCTGTAGATAGGCCCCCCTCTTCGAGTTCCCGATTAAGAAAAGCAAATACTCCACCAAGAAAAACGGTACAAGGAACAACGAGGAAACAACTAAAAATAAAACTTAGAGCTAAGTCACTTGAATTTGGAAAATGCCGCCCCAATGATTTAAAATCGAACTTAACTAAAAAATAAAATGAAATTAAAATAAAGAGAGCTAAATTGGCTGTCAAAAAAGAAGCTATTTCATTCTCTTTGCAGTTCCAGCGTTTAAAAACTTTAATAAAAACTTCACCGAACAAATAACTTCCTATGGCATTACCTAGTAATATAACCGTTAAAATTATTGAAAATGAGTAAACGGCGCCACCAATATAAAAAACGAAAAGACGAAACCATACGACTTCAACTGACATGACCAGCAATCCTAGAAAAAAATAAAAAAATAGAAGCTTGAATGATCTGGCATTTGATTTGACACCCTTTTGCGGTAAGGAGATCTTTGATTTTTGAAAATGAAACATTATTAATACTGCTGTTAGAACATTTATTCCTGCCGTAAAGAAAAAAGTATTTTTTAATCCAAAGTTTTCAATTAAATAAAACCCACATAGGAAACACCCTACGGAAGCCCCCAGCAAATGCAAAAAATAGGCAATACCCATCTTATTCTCTTCGATTTTAGACTCGTATTTCCTAGAAAACAACTCTGTGCACATTGGAAATGAAAGTCCCATCAATAACGTCGGTGGCAAAAGAAATAAGAATGATAATAAAAACTGAAAAAAAACTTGATAAGTACTTGCAAACATATCATCGGAATAAAGTCTATAAAGGCTAAACAACAAAGGCTTGGAATAAACAACTAATACAGATAGTAATCCAATTCCCATTTCTAAAATTGCATAGATGCCGGGGGTACACTTATTCCATTTAATTAACTTAGGTACCAACCAACTCCCAATGGCCATTCCGCTAAAAAATGAACTTACAACAACCGTCATGGCAGGCAAACTCAATCCCAAAACAGGAATAAAAAACTTGATAAAAGTAACTTGATAAATTAACGAAGAACACCCTGAAAGAAAAAAAATAGCTTTCCAATAAAATGAATTCTGAAATCCAAACATTATGAATAGTTCTATCAGAGTTTTCTGAAATATGCCACCTAAAGGGTGCCCGACAAACGTTGAGTAAAAAAATAATTGCAGAAAAGTAATTTATTTTGTCTTCAGCATGAGATCATAGTTCTATTTGTTCTTGATTGATTGATCACCCACCAATAGATCCTTTACCTGCGCATGGCCACTGGGTGTGATTGAAAGTACAATACTTGCAGCCTTTGATCTGATTTGTTCTTCAAGATTTTTCGCATTATTCTCAGGTATGAAGTATTTTTCAATTCCGGCCTCAAACCGACCATAATTGCAAACTCCACGAATCAATTTGCTGCATCCTTCGGGTGGCGCATAAGAAAACATCTTCGGCGAAAGACAAACATACCCCGTTTCCTGCCCAGTCCCTGCCGGGCAAATACCATAGACACCGTAATCAATTCGATAAATCAAATAATGTCCCGATAGCAAATCTCGCGGGTCGTACCCCGAAATAGGTAGTACCACCTCTTCACCAAATGAAAGAACATACTTCTTGTAAGTCGCAAGAAGTAACAAAGCCAAAATTGGAAACAGGAGAGCCAGTATTAAGGCTTTCTTAGTCTGAATCATTGCACCCACCTCTCTGCCCATAAGGCAACTGAGTTTCTATACTTGTTCCAAAGAACTGCCATACCTATAACCATTCCTCCCGATATGATTAGCCCAATGCCTGTGGTTGCTAACCCTCCCAGAGCTTGAAAATAGAGAACAAGAAATCTCATTCCCAGTAAAAATAAAAACCATTGAAACAAACGACGCTCCTTAAGACTTGCTAGGAAAACAGACATTAAGCCAAGAATTAAAATTGTAAATGCCGCATAAGCGATGGGTGTTCTCACTTCAAACAAGTGGAGATGAAATGGAATTAGAAATATCGCTAATGTAACCAGAAGTAGCATTTTTTGAACACTTCTGTATTCAAGACTCAGCCAAATTCCAATTGCTGTAAAAGAAGCGAGAAAGTATCCAGGGATGTAAGCGGTCAGCCCTTCATAGGCATTGCCTCTCGACAACACATGAAGTTCAGCGATAGCAAGAGCCGATAGCCCTCCAATAAGGGTCCAAGATCGAAAGGCACGAGTCGACCCAATTTCTCCGGCCAAACTTTTACTCACCAAAGTAAAGTCAGCGCAAAGAAGTGGAACAGCCATGAAAATAGCTTGGTAGTTTTTGTGAAAAATTGATTGTAAGGCAACAGAATCTAATGCGGTGAATACGATGCCAGTTAGAAAAGCTCCGGCCCACATAAATGGCACAAACATTTGCCGCGCTGCTATGGCCGCTGCAAAGGTAATTAACGACCATAGCATCAACGCCTGATAGAGTTTTCCACCTGTATGATAAATTTGCGAAATAAGACCTATCGAAGCAAGACAAAGGATAAGAAAGAAGAGAAGAAGCACCTCGAATTGAATCGCTTTTTTTGATTCCCAACTGTTCAAAGTTGCCATGGCAAGGATAGCCAATAAAACAAAGTCTCCACCTAACTTTAGCGCGTCAGGTATCTGATTCTAGTTTGCCGCAATCAAAGAAATAACTCCGATTCCGACAATGACAGCTCCCAAGATCAGCAGACCAGATAGAATCCAAGAACTTTCAGGCTTAGCTGCCTCGTGATCACGAATGCACTTAGCCTGATCCTGACTTATAATTCCGAGCGACACCCATTCCTTTAAACCATTTTCCAACTTGGACATCAGACAACTCCATTCACTGCTTGTATTGAAATACTAACTTACCCAATGACTCACTACCCATTTGTGAATACCGTAGCTGACTCCCAAAAGTCCAAAGCCAAGGAAGTAGGATGACCAAAAGGTAAGTTTAAATTTATCAGCCAATAGAAAAGGGACGAAAAAAAGCAAAGTTGTTGGGACTGCAACGAAAATACTTTTAGCCAACACAAATGTATTTCCAGGGTCACCGTTTTGAATTTTTGAAAATGCTAAAACGATCAAGGTGGATAGAGGCAATGAAACAATGAATCCACCAAGAACTGGATTGGTTTTTGACAACCACAAGACCATTGAAAGCACCGTCGAGGTTAATGCTACATTTAACGCTACTTCAGCCAAACTACTCTCTCCTATTTTTTAATTTTTAACCCGCACCTTGAAACTTACCCCAAGTAGTAATTTGAGCCTAAAGATTTTGCCATTTTAACTGCACAAAGACTGTTATTTTTAATCAACCTATCGTATTTGCCAAGTATTTATCTATACCTGTAGCCATTTTACGACCTTCAGAGATGGCCCACACTATCAGCGAGGCTCCTCTTGAAACATCTCCAGCAGCAAAGACTCCATCGATGGATGTTTGGCCTAGACTCTTTGTGAGAATTTTACCACCGGAAAAATCATGACTTTGAGGAATGATCCCTTCCAAATTCGCTCCAGTAAATCCTAATGCTAAAATAACTAAATCTGTTTTTAATACCAACTCGGGCTCTGAGGCGATTTTTTCGAATTTTCCATTTTTATATTCCACTTTTTCAGCGACAAGACGTTGAACATTTGTACCATCGCCCTCAAAACGAGTAGTTAAAACACTCCAATATCTAGAGCCTCCCTCCTCATGGGCATGGGAAGTTCGCAATTTTAGTGGCCAGAGAGGCCATGGGGTTTCAGAAGATCGTTCACTCGGAGGTCTAGGCATGATCTCGAGTTGAGTCACTGATTTGGCACCTTGTCTCAGTGCTGTTCCGACACAATCTGAACCCGTATCCCCACCTCCAATAATCACCACATCTTTATCTTGAGCTGAACATTTTAATTCAGAAATTTCATTTGCAATTAGTTTATTTTGATCTGTTAAATAATCCATGGCAAAACAAATCCCTTGGAGCTCCCGACCTGGAATCATCAAATCCCTTGGCTTTTCTGCTCCCAGAGCCAGACCCACGGCATGAAAGTCATTTTGTAAATCCTTAAACGAAAAGTCCTTCCCTACTTCTACTGAGGTTCGAAATTCCACACCTTCTTCAGATAACTGTTTTATTCGACGGTCCAACCGCCATTTCTCGAATTTAAAATCAGGAATGCCATAACGGAGAAGGCCTCCAACCTGAGTATTTTTTTCAAATACGGTGACATGATGTCCTTTGCGAGCTAATTCCTGCGCAGCTGCCAATCCTGCTGGTCCAGATCCCACAATGGCAACCTTAAACCCTGTCTTTTTTGAATTAATTTGAGGACGAACCCAACCCTCTTGAAATCCACGATCAATAATACTCCATTCAATATTTTTGATAGCCACAGGATCTGAATTCAAACCCAGAACACAGGCAGACTCGCACGGGGCTGGACATAGACTTCCGGTAAATTCTGGAAAATTATTTGTTCGGTGCAAACGATGAAAAGCTTCTTCCCATCGATTTTCTGTTACCAGTTTTGTCCACTCAGGAATTAAATTATCGACGGGACAACCTGTTTCACTTTGACAAAAGGGAACTCCACAATCCATGCATCTTCGAGCCTGCTGCCCGATCTTGTCATAAGCCACTTTGGAATGAGCTACTTCATTCCAATCCCTAAGCCTTTCTTCTTTTGATCTGTATTTTAACTCTTGACGTTGATACTTTAAAAAACCAAATGGATCAGACATGATTAACCTCATTTAGAAAAACTGCTGATTTTCGACTTTGCAAAATTTTTCCATATTCGATGGGTAATACCTTTAAAAAATAAGTTCGGTGTACACTCCAATTTTCAAGCAATTGCAAGGCTAAAGGGCTTTGCGTTTCTGCATAATGAGCCTGAATCTGAGTTTGCAAGAAATTGATGTCTTCTTTTTCTAGATTCCAAACTAATTCTACCGATGAAAGATTTATAGACGCAGCTGCCGTTCCTTTTGGATCATAGATATAAGCCAATCCCCCAGACATTCCAGCCGCAAAGTTTTTCCCAATAGAACCAAGAATAAGTACATGACCGCCTGTCATGTACTCACATCCATGATCCCCCAATCCTTCAACAACAGCGGTTACCCCACTATTGCGTACGGCAAAACGTTCACCCGCAGCTCCAGCAATAAAAGCCTCGCCAGTGGTTGCGCCGTACAAGCACGTATTTCCGATCAAAGATACATTCGATTGAGAGGATAATTTTAAATCCGCAGGTGGCCTTATAGCAATTTTGCCACCTGATAATCCCTTTCCAACATAATCATTTGCACTGCCAATTAAATTGAAGCTGATTCCATTGGCCAAAAAAGCACCAAAAGACTGACCAGCCACCCCATTAAAATTCAATTTTAATGTGTCCTTGTTTAATCCTTGAGCTCCATATTTTGAAACAAGAGAATAAGATAGCAAGGCACCTATAGATCGATGTGAGTTTTCAATTGTTAAATTTGTTTCCATATTTCGGTGATTTTGATGCGAATTATTCTCACTTTTTGGAATGCCTTGAATAAATGAATTACAAATGGACCCGATCTCCTGTTCAAGGCTGTCTTTTTCCATTAGTTTTATTTCATTTCCTTCTTGCTCTTTAGTTTTAAGTTTGGCTCCCTGAACCTGACAAGCTGGTCTATCTAACAAACCCTTTAAGTCGAGAGCTTCTAACTTCCAATTTTCTTTTCTTTGCGCTTCTGTGGTTGCAAAATCTAACACTTCTGTATGACCAACCATTTCGTCCATAGTGTGAAATCCTAAACGGCTCATAAGATGACGGACTTCTTCAGCAACAAAGTGAAAATAATTAATCACGTATTCAGGTTGCCCTGAAAAGCGAGCTCTTAAAATGGGATCCTGGGTAGCAATGCCAACGGGACAGGTATTCAAATGGCATTTCCTCATCATGATACAACCTTGGACTATTAAAGGCGCCGTAGAAAAACCAAATTCTTCAGCACCTAGTAATGCTGCTATGACAACGTCTTTTCCAGTTTTGAGTTGTCCATCTGTTTCAAGCACCACTCGATGCCGTAACCCATTACGAATCAGTGTTTGATGAGTCTCCGCTAATCCCATCTCCCAAGGAATTCCAGCATACTTAATGGAAGACAGAGGAGAGGCTCCTGTCCCACCACAATCACCACTAACGACGATTTTATCAGCCATGGCCTTCGCTACTCCCGCAGCCACTGTTCCTATTCCCGCTTCGGCGACGAGCTTAACTGAAATTCTTGCTAGAGGGTTGCTTTTTTTCAAATCATGAATGAGCTGTGATAAATCTTCAATCGAGTAGATATCATGGTGTGGAGGTGGTGAAATTAAAGTCACACCGGGAGTTGAGTGCCTCAGTTCAGCAATCATTTTGTCGACTTTATGTCCAGGGAGTTGCCCGCCCTCTCCAGGTTTTGCACCTTGGGCCATCTTGATTTGTAGCTCAATTGCATTAGCTAAATAATGGGCTGTCACACCGAAACGGGCCGAGGCAATTTGTTTGATCGCAGAGTTTTTAGAGTCTCCATTTTTATCTGGAAAAAAGCGCTTTGCACTTTCGCCACCTTCTCCCGAATTACTTTTTGCATGAATGCGATTCATCGCAATGGCTAAACTTTCATGAACCTCTGAACCTAGAGCCCCAAGGGACATAGCTCCTGTCGTAAATCGTCGTAGAATTAAATTCACCGGTTCTACATTTTCAATCGGAATACTTTTTCGGAGCTGATTAAAGTGAAAAAAACCTCTGAGTGTATTACTTGAATTTTTTTCCACCTCTGCTGAAAAGGCCTGGAAGGATTCCAGACTATTCTTTCTTGTAGCTATTTGCAATTGAGCAATGCTTTTAGGATTCCACAAATGAGCTTCTTCGCCCTCCCGATAATGAATATTTCCCCCTGTTGGAAGTAATGAAAGAAAAGGAATTTGACTTGAAATTTTTGATTCTCTCAATGCCTCATTCATCGTGTTAAAATAATTGAAACTACCGCGATGGAGCAATCTATACTCTTTAGCTATCATTTCTAAACTAAGGCCACCAATTCGAGAAACCGAGCCTGTAAAATACTTCTGAACCACTTCCGAATTGATTCCTAGTATTTCAAAGAGTTGAGAACCACAGTAAGATTGCAATGTTGAAATTCCCATTTTCGACATGATTTTTAATAGGCCTTTGCCAACACCCTTAATATAATTTTTCTCTAACAAATCAATATTTGAGTTTAAAGAAACGTCGTCCTTAATTGAAGATAACTTGTTCTCTTTCACCAAAAAAGTGATTAATTCTCTAATGGCGGCTGGATAGACAGCCTCGGCTCCGTAGCCAATTAAACAAGCAAATTGATGCACATCTCGAACTTCGTAAGTAGAAATTATCAAAGATACTTGAGTGCGGATATTTTTTCTTATTAAGTGATGATGAACAGCAGACACGGCAAGAAGAGATGGAATAACAAGTTGATTTGAATCCACTCCTTCATCTGTTAGTACTAATATTTGATTTTGACTTGCCAATTTTTCTGCCCGATCACAAAGATCTTCCAGAATCTTTTCTAAATTAGAATGTTTAGAAAACAAAATAGAAATTTTTTCTACCTTTAATGGAAAACTCTCACTAAATAAATTCAGATATTGATTTTGAGATAAAATAGGTTGATCCCGTTTCAAAAGAAATGGTTTTGAAACTTTCGTTTCAACAAACTTACCCAAAGCAGGACGTTTTCCCAAGAACATTGTCAGTGACATCACCCGATCTTCTCGGATCGGGTCTATGGGCGGATTAGTCACTTGAGCAAACATTTGGCGAAAATAATTAAATAGCACTTGAGGCTTTTCAGTCAGAATAGCTAATGGTGTGTCATTTCCCATTGAAGACTGAGGTTCTTCTGATTTGTCGATCATCGGTATCAAAATCATTTCAATTTCTTCACGGGTGTAACCATAGCCATGAAGTTTTTCAAAAAGGTCTAAAAAAGCTGATTCACCCTTTTCAAAATTAGTTGCTATTTCTTGACCCGCCCAAACTTCATCTAACTGGCTGGAAGATACTTGCTCAACAGCAACCCACTTCTGGTAAGGAAATTGCTGAGCGACTTTTTTCTTTAATTGTTCATCAAAATAAATTTTATTTTGTTCAATATTAAAAGCTATGATCTGCCCTGGACCCAATCGACCTTGATATTCAATTTGATTGTTTGGAATATCTAAAACTCCCAGTTCAGAAGCTAAAACTAAAGTTCCATTTTTGAGAACTTGATAACGACAGGGCCTTAAACCATTTCGATCTAATCTGGCACCCATCCATTTACCATCACAAAAACAAACAGCAGCGGGGCCATCCCAAGGCTCCATCCTTGGCGCTTGAAACTGGTAAAAAGAATTTAATTCTTCAGAAGTGGCATAATTCAAAGGTTCGGGCATTAAGATCATCAATGCTTCTGGAAGGCTTGCTCCAGATTCGCAAAGAATTCTGACCATGTCGTCCAAATACTGAGAATCACTCTGACCTGATAAAATGAGCGGTTGAATCAATTCTGGATCCTGTGGACTTAGTAAATGGGCTATTTGCTTTTCTCTGGCTTTGAGCCAAGTTAAATTTCCACGAACTGTATTGATCTCACCATTGTGACAAATACTAGAAAACGGCTGAGCCAGTTTCCACGCGGGTAAAGTATTTGTACTAAACCGCGAATGAACCATGGCATATTTAACTTTCAAATCTGGCGATTTTAAATCCAGATAATAGTCTCCTAATTCAGATGGCAAGGATAGGCTTTTATACACGATTGTTTTGTTAGACAAGCTAATCACATCAAATTCAGTTTTTCTTTGGATCGCTTGTCTTAAAAAATAGAGCTTCTTAGAAAAAACTTCGTCTGGTTTTTCACTCCCCTCTTCAAGAGTTTCCATTTCAGCTATAAATTGGAAAATATCTGGTTCTAAAAACTGAGCTTGAGCTCCTAGGGCCGCTGAATTAACTGGAACTTTTCTCCAACCTTGAACTTTGATTCCTAAATTAATTGCAAACTCTTCTGTCTTCTTTTTTTCAAGAGCTACTGTTTTATCCTTGGCAAGAAAAAGCATGCCAACTGCAAAATCTGAGCCCCGTTCTGAAGATAGATTTATTTTTGAATTAAATTCTGGTTGTTGGCGAAAAAAAGAATGGGCCAATTCCATGAGAACACCCGCGCCATCACTGGTCTTACCATCGGCACCAAGGGCACTCCGATGATCTAAATTTTTTAAAATTTGAAGTGCAGATTCAAGAACTTGATGGCTAGGATTTTTTTCTCCCGAACAGATAAGTCCAATGCCACAAGCATCTTTTTCAAAATTTTCGAGATAGAGACCGTTTTGATTTTTTTCTGTCGTTGTATTCATACAACATTCAGGAATAATGTCTTTTAAAAATTTCTGCAAGAAAGAATTTAAAAAGTAGAGATTAAAAAATTTTATTCGTTAGAGTAATTATACTTAAATTAAACTAACTAGAGTAATTATACGCGTAGAGCAATTATACCAACTCAATTTCTCCGGAGCCAATCGTAGCCACCAACTTCGCTTTCAAGCGAATGACTGCTTGAGCGTGCAACTGAGAAACTCGACTTTCCGTGACTCTTAAGACTTGCCCTATTTCTTTGAGATTTAAATCTTCATAATAGTACAATGATAAAACCAATCGTTGTCGATCAGGCAATTCCTCGATAGCGTTCGCTACGATATCTTTAACTTTCTTAATATTTAATTGATTGTAAGGATTCGCTAGTTTTGATCCCTCTAACAAATTGAGAATCGATTTCTTGTCCGTATTACTAAAAGTTTGAGCATCATCAATAGAAAGCAAACTGACAGGTCTCACCTGATTGACTAAGTCATGAAACTCTTCCACTGTCATATTTAGAGTCTTACAGATCTCTTCATCGGTAGGTGTTCTTCGTAATTCTTGTTCGAGCATGGCGATGGTTTTATCTAAAACTTTAGACTTATCTCGAATGGATCGAGGTACCCAATCTTGAGAACGCAATTCATCGAGGATGGCACCACGAACTCTAAACTCGGCATAGGTCTTAAACTTGTTATCGCGAGAAGGGTCATATTTATCAATGGCATCCATCAAACCAATAACACCAGCTGAAATTAAATCATCTAGTTCTATATTTGCAGGCAACCGTACTGCAATTTTTTGGGCAATAAATTTAATCAGGGGAGCATATTCTTTTATAAGACTATCTTTTTGCTTTTGAGTTAGCTTTTTAGGATCTTCTTTATATTTCTTTAACAACGCTAAATTTCTCACTCTATCAACCCTTCCATAATCGCTGTTCAAGTTATAGAAACTTTTTTTCTAGCTGCAAAAATTTATTTGAACTTCTTCAGTGTAACAAAAAATACAAATTCGGAAAGTCCTAATAACAAATACTAAACCTGTGGCCTAGTTGTCTCAAAATGGTTCATGCCACGCTGGTTATATTTTCCCAAAATAGTTGTAACCCCCCGTTGTAGTTTACCTTTGGTTGAAATTTTAAAATTTCATTTGCAATCTGATTAATTGAGATTGCTGAATCTGAGGTGGGGTCCTGTTTCATAATTAGACGCTGATTATAATTTGAACTTCTTAGCGCATTATCCAAAGGCACAGCTCCTAAATATTCCAAACCCACGAGTAAGAATTTGTGAACCACATCCTGAAATCGTTTAAATAAATAAAATCCATCTTCATGGTTTTTTACTTGATTGCAGATTATTGAAAATCGTTTCACCTTGAATTTAGAATTCAGTACTTTAATCAAGGCATAGGAATCAGCAAAGCTAGAGGGATCAGGAGTAATAATCACGTTAACACACTGAACCGCCGAGTTTGTTTGCAAAACATTTGGTGCGATTCCTGGAGATGTGTCTGTAATGAGATAATCAAATTTTCCGTGAATTTCTGAAAAGGAATCAATAACAGTTCTTCGAGAATAGGAGTCCAAATTTTGTAATTCTTCAAATCCATGCCCCCCTGAAAGTAAATATAAATTTAAATCCAGAGGCACTAATATTTCTTTTACCTTTTTTTGTCCTTTCAATACATCCAGAATAGAGAAAGGAGCTCTGGTTCCAAAAAAAATATCTACATTTGCCATTCCCAGATCCGCATCAAAAATGAGAACTTTTTTACCTGTCTGTGAAAGCCGAAAGGCGACATTGACTGCTAAAGTGGTTTTACCAACTCCACCTTTTCCAGATGTGAAGCTGAGGGTTTTTGTATTGTAGTTAAAACTCATAAATTGGCCTCATGGTTAGAATTATTATTCTTTGTTATATGGAAAATCAAATCCACCAATCTTTCCTTGGTGGCATACTCAAAATCTTCTGGAATCTTAGAGCCGATACCAAAAGAATGCAGGGGAATACAGTTTGTTTTTATAAAACTAAAAAGGGGTCCATTTTGAATAGACTCATCAAGGTGATTAAATATAACGTCATCAATATTCAGAATAGAATAATTATGAAGAGTGTCTTGCATATCCTCATACTTACTTCGCGCCGATAAGACTAGATGAATCGCCTTGCTGGGAATCTCGTTCACAAGCAATTTATCAAAAAAAGCTTTTTCTTGAAGCGTTTTTAAATTTAAGCCAGGAAAATCCACTAACACATAGTCTATATTGTTAATAAACTTTATGACTTCTTTCCAATCTGATCGGTCTCGAATCACGGCAAAAGGGACATTTAATATTTGTGAATATATCTTTAACTGTTCGACAGCGCCCACTTTATGATTATCTGTTGTCAATACTGCAATTTTTTTACCCTCTCTGACAATTAACTGCGATGCCATCTTAATGAGGCTAGATGTTTTTCCTGTTCCGCTTGGTCCAACAAAAAAATGGAATTTCTTATCCTTCACATCACTCAGTGAAATTGTTTCTAAAATTTTTTTAGCTAAAAGTCCTTCAATCAATGACTTATTTTTTAACTTATTCAATGGCAATTCATTTTGGATGTCCAAAATCATCTCAGTTGCGTGGTCTTCGATAATTCCTTCTTTTAAGAAATTTTGATAATTCAATGCCAAATCAAAATGAATTCCATAGGCGCTCCCGGGATAGTTCGCATGGTTTGTCGGACTTACTTGATTTAATTGATTTGCATGATTTGCATTTTCGCTCAGTTGATTTGCCTCTGCTAGTTTTTTCTTTAGGACTAAAATCTCTAACTTCAGAGACTCTATGTCCTCAGCCTGTCGAATGCTGGAAGTGTCTCCTTTTTTTATTTCTTCCTTAAAATCATAAGCATTGAAAGCACTGGCAGCAGCATTTCTAATTCTTTCTTCTGCCAGACTTTGCTCTTTGTCGATGTCTATATATCTCTGTGCCGTAATGGGCCTAATGGGTGCAGGCGACTTATGATTGTTGACAAATTTATTAATAATCTCTTTCTGCATTCTTGCAGAACTATTACTAAATTTGTTTTTATCTTGATCCCCCATTCTCGATTCTACAAATTTCTTTTTATGTAACGTTTCCTCACTCACGGCCGCAGTGATTTCAAAGCTACTATCCCCAACTAATCCATATTTCTTGCTATTATCTTTTGCGGACAAAATGATAGCGTCTGGTCCAAGTTGTGATTTTACGAGCTCTAAAGCTTCTTTCATTGATCTCGCTTCAAATTTTTTAACTTGCATGGGTCATCTCCACCGTCGCAATTGATTTTATATTTGCATCTGAACTTAATTCATTGTGAGAAAGCACAATAAGTTGAGGAATAAATCTATGAGTTAACTTAAATAAATGTCGCCTTGAGGTGGGCGTTGTCAAAAGTATCGGCTGACCGGCAATTTCTGGATGAGTTTCTACGGCTGTGGCAATTTTATTTATTAATTGATGTGCCGACTGTGGGTCCATGATCAACTGCACCCCTTGCTCGGTTTGCAATAAGGAATTAGCGATCAATTCTTCGATTTGATGATCCAAAGTCATCACGGGAATTTGGCCGTCATCTGTGGAATACTTTCGTGTGATAGAACGACTCAGGGCTTTTCTTACGGACTCGGTCAGGATTTCAACATCTTTTTGTTTAGGAGCTTCATCAGCTAAACTTTCAAATATAGTTAATAAATCCCTAACAGAAACTTGCTCCTTTAATAAATTTTGCAGAACACGAACGACAGACCCAAGAGTTAACAGATCAGGAATAAGTTCTTCAACCACTTTAGGATTTGTCTTCTTAAAGTTCTCAATTAATTGACTTGCTTCCTGTCGACCCAGTAACTCATGGGCATGAGATCTAATAATTTCAGTTAAGTGCGTTGCCATCACGGTTGGCAAATCCACAACGGTGTACCCAGACATTTCGGCATCCTCTTTACGAGAAGGCGTAATCCACAAGGCATCCAAACCAAATGCTGGCTCTTTAGTTGGAATACCCTCAATACGCTCCGAAACATTTCCAGGGTCCATGGCCATCATGTAATCAGGTTTCAAATTACCTCCGCCCACTTTGTTTCCTTTGATGAGAACTCGGTAATCACCGGGACCTAACTGAAGATTATCCCTGATATGAACACTTGGAATCACAATCCCTAAATCCAGAGCAAATTGCTTTCTAATAGAAACAATTCTTTCTAACAAATCACCACTCTTATTAGACTCAACAACATTAATTAAACCATATCCAACTTCTAGTTCGATCAAATCTAATGGCAACAAATTTTCTACATTTTCCTTTTTAGGAACTTGAGCCAAGGCTTCTTCCTTCTTCTTTTCATCCTTAGCAAACTCTTGCTTGTACTTTAAAGTCACCCACCCCGTCGTAATTAAAATAAGTGCAATCACAAAAAACGGTACTGTTGGCAATCCAGGAACTAAACCAAGTAGAAACAAAACACCTGCTGAAATCATGACAGCTCTTGGGCTTCCTAACAATTGAGACGTTACCTCATGCCCCATATTTTCGTCATTGCTCGAGGAACGAGTGACAATGGTACCTGCGGCAGTGGAAATAATGAGCGCCGGAATTTGCGCGAGTAAACCATCCCCAATTGTCAACATCGTATAATATTTTGCTGCCGTAGCAATATCCAAATTTTTCTGAATCACACCGATCAATAAACCCCCAACAATGTTGATGATCATAATGATAATGCCCGCAATGGCGTCGCCTCTAACAAACTTACTGGCTCCATCCATGGCTCCATAAAAATCAGCTTCTTGCTCAATTTCTTTTCGTCGTTTCCGAGCCTCCTGCTCATTGATCAACCCGGCATTTAAATCTGCATCGATAGACATTTGTTTTCCAGGCATCGCATCTAATGTAAATCTGGCAGCAACCTCAGCGACTCGACCAGAACCTTTAGTAATAACGATGAAATTAATCACAATTAGAATTAAGAAAACAATAAAACCAATAACATAGTTGTTACCAACCACAAAGTTCCCAAAGGAGTAAATCACATCACCAGCAGCCCTTGTTCCTTCGTGACCATGGCTTAATACAAGCCTTGTTGTAGCCACATTTAATGACAATCGAAACAACGTAGTGAGCAATAACAGACTGGGAAAGGCCGTAAAATCTAATGCTCTTTTGGTATAGATGGAAACTAACAATATCAATATACTTACAGCTAAAGAAAAAGTTAAAGCGATATCTAAAAGGAGAGGTGGCAATGGAATAATCATGACTGCTAAAATCGCCAAGGTGCCAAAAGCGATCAGTAGATCTGTGTTCTTGGTTACCTTTTCAAATTTTTTCATAAATTGAAAAATGGGGTCTAAAAATTCATTCATGATTTTTTAACCTTTCTTCTTAATTTATACACATAAGATAGAACTTCCGCGACAGCGACAAAGAGTTCACGAGGAATCACTTGACCTAATTTCATCGTTTTGAAAATGGTTCTAGCTAGTGGTTTATTTTCGATGATCGGAATATTATGTTCTTTAGCAATCGCTTTAATTTTCTCTGCGATTAGATCCGCGCCCTTTGCCACGAGCTGAGGAGCTGGCAAATTATCTTCATATTTTAGAACCACAGCAATATGAGTCGGATTCGTGATCACCACATCAGCCTTGGGAATTTTTTCCATCATTCGACGGTTTGCCATTTCTCTTTGAATACGCCGGACCCGCGACTTGATCATCGGGTCCCCTTCCCTTTGTTTTGTCTCTTCTTTAATTTCTTGCTTGGTCATCATCATTTTTTTTTCTAAATCCCAACGTTGAAAAAAATAATCACCAGCTGCTAAAACCAACATTACTATTCCGATACCAAAAAGAAGTTTGGTAATCATAGTTCCCATGTACACCACTAACTCATTAATGGAATAGGTCTGTAAGTAAGGCCAAACAGCAACTTCCTTCTTTAAAGTCAAAAAAATAACCAGACCTATCAATAAGACTTTAAACAATGATTTAATTCCTTCAACAAGACCTCGAAAACTAAAAATTCTTCCTAGTCCTTCGACAGGATTCAGTCTTTCAAATTTAAATGACAGAGCGTCCTCCACGTTCAAAAAACCTATTTGAATAAGACTAGAAATGCTCCCGATCAAGGCACCTAGAATAATTATCGGAAAAACTAAAATGATAATTTTTCTGCCTGCAAGCTCTGTCATATCTAAAAAATTCCCTGATCTGATTTGTTGAACTAAATTATCTCCATAGGTATTTTGAAACAGCTCTTGGAATTGCAAGTGATAAAAATGAGAAAATAACGTTAGAATTCCAGACACTGATAATAATAAAAAAGCAGTGGCCAACTCTCTGGTATGAGCGACTTGACCTTGCTTTCGGTACTCTTCCCTTTTGGCATCCGTCGCTTCTTCTGTTTTTTCGTTATCTTCTCCACTTGCCATAACTAAAACGACCTCATAAATTTAAACATTTCCGTGTGAGTCATATCTAATATTTGAATCATCTCATTTAGAAAAAGTGGAAGAGATATAAAAACAACCAAGAACCCGACGAGAATAGTTACCTGAAAGCTAGTAACAAAAACATTGATCTGAGGAACAGCTCTTCCCAAAATCCCCATGGATAGGTTTACCAGAAAAATACTGCTTAAAACGGGTGCCGCAATTTTCAATCCTATTTCAAACAAATTCTTGCACCAAAAAACAAACTCACTAAACCCCAATAATTTAATTTGCAACGCCGTTACAGGTAAGAATTCAAAGCTTTGGTTGATTCCACCAAGTAATAAATGATGTCCCTGTAAGCTGAAAAAAACAAGAACCGCTAATACTCCCTGAAACTGTTCTATTAAGCTTGAGCTGATCCCGCTTATAGGATTAAAAACGGACGCGGCGCCCAGACCCAAGGACATGGAAACTAATTCAGATCCCATAGCTATAGCGTGAAAAAATGATCTGGTCAGTAAACCTAAAGCTAAGCCAATAAAAACTTCCTTCAATGAGTAAAGTACGAGGAGGCCATCTAAAGGCAATTCTTTATTTTTATTGGATTCATAAACTAGCATTGTGATACATAAAGAAAACAAAACCTTAACCGGAGTTGGCAATTGCATTGAATGAAAAATAGCGCTACTTAAGATAAAGGAGCTGATCCTTAATAAGATGAGGACAAACAAAATCATGGCAGATTCGTTGATAAATAAACTCTGAAACATATTATTCCCTGACCATCGCAGCAATGCCTTCAAAGAGGTTTATCGTGTAGGAAGACATCACATCCATCATCCATGGTCCTGCAAAAACTAAAATCAATGCAATAATTATCATTTTAGGTACAAAGGTTAAAGTCGCTTCATTAATTTGTGTCACAGCTTGAAAAATACTTATGACAAGACCAATAACTAAAGTACTTAACAATAACGGCATTGCCAATAAGGCTGTTGTTCTGAGGGCATCTTGTCCCAATTTAATTATGAGCTCTTCCGTCATTTTATCATCCTTGATTTAGCCAAAACTTTTTACCATTGATCCAATCAACAATGCCCATCCATCAACCATTACAAATAACATTATTTTTAAAGGCATAGAAATAACAACTGGAGGCAGCATCATCATTCCCATGGCCATCAAAACACTTGAAGCAACGATATCAATAACTAAAAATGGTAAAAAAATAATAAAACCAATTTGAAATCCTGTTTTTATTTCAGATAGAACAAAGGCTGGAATTAAAACCAAAGAGGGAACATCTGCTCTTGTTCTTGGTTTCTCGACTTTAGCTAATTTTAAAAACAAACCTAAATCATTTGAACGTGTTTGATTAAACATAAATTTTCGCATTGGTGCCATGGACTCTTCAAGCGCCTTATCTTGTGAAATTCTGCCTGCTAAAAAAGGTTGTATCCCTTTTTGATTTACTTCCTCAAAGGCCGGTCCCATTATAAAAAATGTTAAAAATAAGGACAAACCAACTAAAAGTTGATTGGGAGGCAATTGCTGAACTCCCATGGCTTGTCTTAGAAAAGAAAATACAATGATAATCCTCGTAAAACTAGTCATCATGATAAGAATAGCCGGAGCCAGGCTTAGTACAGTTAAAATCAGGACAAGTTTAATGGCATTTACAATTTCATTGGGATTCTCTGCCGTCTTAAATCCTAAATTGATGCTTGGCAAAGTTACTTGAGAAAAAGCTTCAAACCCCAACCCTATAATAAAAACAATAATGAAGAACTGCCTGAATGCCCCCACTCCAAATAAGCTACTGTTTTTCACTAAATAGACCTCATACTTTTAAGCTTAGTTGAAACAATATCTTTTATTCCCTTTATCGAGAATTCATCATCCTCGGTTAATAATTTGCTAAATTCTTTAGGTGTAACCTCTGGAAGCTCTTCATCCAGGATAGATAAGGCTTTAATTAAGTTGACATTATGATCAGTAATTCCAATCAACAAAGATTCGCCAGCAACTCTGATGACCGCAATACTTTTTTTAGGTCCCAAATAATGTTGTGCTAGTATTTTAATTTCATTATTATTTTTTGAAATATTTTTATGATTAAATTTTTTAATAAAAATCCAAAGCCCAGTTAGCAAAGTACCTAATATTGAAAAAAATAAAACAAATTTAAATATTCCATTTTCATTGCCAACTAAAGCTTTTTTATTTTCAAGATTCAACGGAATTTCATTTTCTGAGTTTTTAACGTCGGTTACATCATTTGGCTTTGAAATTTCTATTGCCTTTCCAACGACCGTCGAAGGGCTCTCTGATTCATTATCTGCAGAAAGGGAATTGGCTTCGGCAGTATTAAAAAATACAAGAAATAAAGCAGCAAAAATAATTCTCATTTTAATTGCTCCACTCTTTCTGCTGGCGAGATAATATCTGTGAGCCTGACTCCAAATTTCTCATTAACGACAACAGCCTCACCTCTGGCTATGAGTTTATCATTTACTAAAACTTCCATAGGCTCACCGGCCAGCTTATTTAGTTCAATAACACTTCCTTGTGTTAAATTTAAGAGCTCAGAGACTGGCATTTTAGTTCTTCCAAGCTCAACAGTTACCTTCAAAGGAATATCCAATATTAATTGTAAGTTTCTATCTCCGCTTGGCGACAGCTGTTTAGCCGTTTCCAATTTCGCGGGTTTCACTTTCTCTGTTGTCATGGCCTCTGCTTCTTGGACCAGTTTTTCAGCTAAATTATCTAATGAATCGTCTGACATTCTATTCCCCTTACTTAATAATTGGTCGAGTTACTTGGACGGCAACTGTTCCATGATGGTTTCCGTAATAGCCTTTATATTTTTTAACATTTTCTATATGAACATCCAGTTCACCAGTGGCATCCTGAGTTAGAGGGATCACATCTCCCTCTTTAAGACACATTAAATCTTCAAGCATAATTTGTGTTTCACCTAAGTTGACTCTCACTTCAAGATCGGTATCCATAAGCTGCTCTTTAATAATGGCGGTCCAAAGTTTTTTGTCAGTTTGATCGGACTCCACCTGAAAACCTGTGGAAAGTTTTTGTTTAATCGGCTCAATCGTAGCGTAGGGAATAACCATCGAAATAGTTCCTGTCGCATTTTCTAGTTCCACATCAAATGTCGACGCAATGACAACATCTGTAGGTGGCACGATTCCAACAAACTGTGGATTAATTTCAGTACGAACAAAACTGCATCCAATTTTTTCAATGCTTGACCAAGCAATTTCTAAATCATTTATCGCCAATTCAACAACCTTTCGGACGATACTTAATTCAATGGGAGTAAAATCTTTTCCATCGATTTTAGTATAAGGACGATCTGCACCACCAAAGAAAGAATCTACTAAAGCATAGGCTAGCTTACTTTCAATAACCATGAGTGCTGATCCACGAAGGTGATTAAAGCGCAGAACGCTCATGCAGGTGGGCATCGGTAACGTGTTAATAAACTCACCAAACTTTAAGAATTCGGTACTTGTTAGAGTCATCGATGCAATTTTTCTTAAAGCACCAGAAAGGGAAACTCGAAAGGACCTCATGAACTTTTCATAGATTACTTCCAGCTGGGGTAATCTTCCACGAATTATTCTATCTTGGCTTGTCAAATCATAGGCAACTACTTTTCTACTATCAACGACCTTTGTTGATCCAGAAGAAGATTCCTTTTGAGAATCTGATGAATTGACATCGCCATCAGAAACTGCGGCAAGTAAGGCATCCACTTCACTCTGAGATAATACTTGATTCATTCAATCATCCTTTAGTTGTATATAAATTCAGTAAAAAAGACTTTTGATATCTTGCCATTTGTTAAAAATGAATTAATCGTATCTTTAATTTCATTTTTTAAGTTTTCTATACCTTCTTTAGTTGATATTTCTTCATATTTTTTAGCGGACAAAATGATGATAATGATGTCTCTGACTTGCGCTTTTCTTTTATCAATTTCATCAGCGACATTTTTGTCTTTGTTATCCTTTAGCTCTAATTCCATCATCACTTTAGCCACCTTGCGCCCCTTTGAGCCTGCTAAATTGACGATGAAAGTTTCTAGAGGGATCACCTTACCTACAAATTGTTTTTCACTTTTATTTTCGGCTTCCTGAGTTTCATGCTCACCTTTTATTACATGCTCAATTTTTGGCTCGGCATTTTCCTTTTTTTTTCCTTGATAAATCATCCATCCAACACCAACTAAAAAAACCATATTAATCAAAATTAACGCTAAATAAATAACATTATTTTTATTTCCACCAGACTGAACATGTGATGATGACTCTGCCGCTGCTGATGCTTTTTCTTCTGCCAACCCATCCTCCTTGATGAAGAAATGACACTTCCAAATAGATCTAAAGCAAACAAAGTGCCACCTAGACTTTTTCTGAAGAAGTCATTCTTTTGACAAGGGCATTTGAATGTAGACTTGCTAATTTGTCTTTGGGGTTAATTGCAGAATTTTTCTGCTAGAAATTGATGTTTTCAAGAGTCATTTTTTTGGGTCCAGATATAATTTTGACAGAGAATGAGTTTGCGTCTGGGCTCAAGTATCCCAGCTCTTGACCTTGCTCTATGAGTTCATTCTCATTTAGTTTCAATAAGTTTCCTTTGAAGTGCATTTGACTTTTTAAGCCATTTGTATGATTTACTTCCAAAAAATATTCATCTGGGGCAAGCTGTAATTTTTTGGCAATATACCCACTCCAAGGCTGTTGAACACCTACGGGCTTAGAGTCCATTTTTTTGATGTCTTTAAGAAAATATTGAATAGCATTTGAGTTCGAGGAATTGCTAATATGGTAAGTGTCATTTTCTTTTAAAGTCAATGGACCCGTTGGTTTGCTGATAGTTTCTTTTAAGCCCAATTTTTCTCCAAAACGATCCATCATATTATCATAGATAAGCTCCGAAAGTCCTATGCCCCCTTTAGCTCCCCACTTTTCTACATATTCATTATCAAGTTGTTCACTGAATATTTTTTCGGCTTGATTTTTTTTAATCAATCCCCCATCCGTAACAGTTGTTCTCATGGACTTCATCATTTCTCTTAAAAATTGCTTTTCATAGAGATCTGCTACTTCTTTAAATTGATTTTTAATTTTTTGATTTTTATCAACACCGTCATTCGTTAACACTTTTTGTGGGGAATCTGAAGCAATCCCTTTTGACTGACCTGATAATTTTGAAATCATTCTATTGCCTAACTAATGACGACACGCTAGCTAAAAAAAAGGGGAGTTTGAGTTGGAGAATCTTCTGTGCATCCTGCACTATAGACTCTGGGGTAGAATTCCTTCAGCATCAATCCTTGATGTTGCTTTCTTCTTCCTGCTTCCTGCGAGAAACATTCTTCGACTCTTGACCATCCTTGGTTTTCGATCTCTTTCCCACCCTCCCCGGGACCTCATTCTACATCCGTGTACAATGAAGTTACACTTTCATTTTAACTGCAATTGTCTCATTTCAAAACACTTATTTTATTTTTTTAAAAACTCCTCTTCCTACCTCTAGTCTTGCTTTTTAAGCCTCTAGACTCAAGACTGGTTTACTAAACTCTCAGTTCTCTAAGGATCTGTTAGAGTACTTCCAGTTCTCCATGAAGCGCCCCTGCGGCTTTAATTGCCTGAAGCAAGGTTATTAGGTCCTTAGGTGTTGTTCCCACTTTATTTAAAGTTTGTACTAAATCCCCTACACTCACACCTTCAATAAGCGCAATTTTTTCTTCTGTTGTCTTTTCTTTGTTTTTTCCATCTCCAATCTTTAAGGAAATTCCATTATGGGCAACAGCGACCTTGGAAATTTTGACTTTATCACCAATAACTACAGTTCCCGTTTTTTCATTGATAATAACGACGGCCCTGGAATCTGGATTAATTTGAATGGATTCAATTGTGGCCAATAATTCAACACCTCGGTTCTCATAAGAAAAAGGTGTTATAATATCAATAGTCCCCGCATCCTTTGCCGAAGCGTACTGTCCCCCTAGCTCTCTATTTATTGTCAGAATCGTTCGTGCTGCCGTGGTGAAATCTGGGTTGTGCAACGTCAATCTAAACATTTTTCTAGACGAAAAATCACCTTGCATATCTTTTTCTATCATCGCTCCATTTGGAATTCTTCCTGCCGTTAAATGAGTTTCCTTGCTTCCATCGCTTCCAATCACAACGGTTCCTTGAGCCACCGCATAGACTTGTTCATTACCTGCACGTAATGGAGTTTGCAATAATGTTCCTCCTTGAAGAGAGCTTGCCTCTCCAATGGAACTTACCGTGATATCCATTGGGTTTCCCGCTTTTGCAAATGCAGGTAAGGTTGCCGTCACGATGACAGCGGCAACATTTTTGCTTTGTAAATCTTGTGATTCTAATTTGACACCTAGTTTATCTAGCATTCGTACCATACTTTTAGAGGTGAATTCATTTTTGCCATCACCAGTTCCCTTTAGCCCTATAACAATTCCATACCCTACGAGTTGATTTTCTCTGACTCCTCGGATGCTTGCAATATCTTTAAGTCTTGCAGCTTGAGCAAAGCTGAATAAGGTATAAAAAATCCACCAGATAAAAAATAGTCTCTTCATTTAGTTGTTTCCTTTTTTCGAATGGATACGACGTCATATTGAGGATCTATAATTTTTGAGGAGTTAATTCCCTCATCATTATAATCTTCAGGTCTTAAAAGGCCGACAATAATGACTTTGTATTCGCGCTTACCAATCATAAATGGTTGTTGACCTTTTATACGATAGTTACCATCTGGAAGTCTTTCCACAATTCTCGTTTGAATGGGGCCGATATCAGCCAACTCACTTTTCTCATCTTTAACGGGGGCTTTTTTAGGTTCTGCGATGGCCGCTGCGGCTGGCGCTCTTACTTCTGGTGTAACTTTTTTATCATCCAATGCAAGTTTTTGCAGTGCTTCTTCTTTCTCTTGTTGCTCTAATTCTAATAACAAATTTTTGATCACTCCCACTTTAGTTTCAACTTGTTTCAAAGCGGCGCCTTCAAGTTTAACGTTCAAAAAGTCGCCTTCTTTTCTATTTTTATTTTGTGAAAAATAATAAGATTGTTGTCCATCCATGACCCATAAGGAACCCGCCTTGCTATCTAGCTCTGACTCGTCTTCAAGTTGTGTTTTCGTCGTTTTTTTATAATTTCTTTGCTTCCAGAATCCATAGTTTGGATTCTCGTTATACCTCGTTAGAGCGCTGTCAGGATCTATTTCTGGAGGTTTTTCTTTTGTCATAAAATAGGAGCACGAAGTTAAAGCAAAAGAGAAGACAATAGATATTATTTTTTTCATTCTATTTTTACCTGACCTTTATCGATTATTTTTCCGGACAAATTTTTTAATGGCGTTTTCACTTTGATATAATCACCAACTTGACCATCGTTTTCGGCAATACCACTTAAATTAACTTCAATGGGGCCTTCGCCCAGAAAGAGCTTAACAACATCCCCTTTTTTTATGTCCTTTTCAACGATAAGTAATTCCCTGGTAAGAATTGTGTTTTCATTTAGATTTTTTTTGACTTGTCGACCTACTAATTCATTCTTGTTCGCAAGCCTATCACTTATATAGGTAACCTCTTTTAATTCTTCTTTCATATCTTGAGGGACGAGTCTTGAATTCTGTGAAATCCACTTATCTAAAACAACAACTTTTTTAAATGTTTTCCAGGTTCCCGAAAACCAACCAAAGATAGTTGATGATTCAGTTTTTAAAGGTATTAAGAAACTTCCTTTTTGGTTTCGAAACAAAGATTCCGAAAATATAAACTCAAATCTTGCATTATCAGGGATTTGACTAATTTGCACTTCATAAATACATTCTTGGCATTGAACCGTTAGATAATTTGTGACTTTTCTTATTGCTTCTTCTTTAGATAATGATTTACTTTGTTTGATTTCAACTTTCTCATTAATGACTAGAAGAATACTCTCTTTATTATTTTTTACGACTCTCAAAATTTCTTCTTTAGATAAATTTTCCAACCTTAATTTTTTTAAACTTTCAAGCTCTTCAATAGTTCCTCTTTTCAGAACAAGTATGTCAAATAGTGAATAAGAACTTTTCTGGGTAACCTCTGTGACCGCAGGCAAATAGACTTCCATTTTTGCTAAAACACTTAATGACAAGAATAAAGAAATAAAAATTAACAAAAGAAACCTCTATCTCAGATTATTTACAGATTGTAGCATTTGATCGCTGGCTTGAATCACCTTTGAATTTGTTTCATAGGCCCGCTGTGCTGTGATCATATTCACCATTTCATCAACTATATTTACATTACTCGCTTCAAGCTGGCCCTGCTCTAAAAACCCTGTTCCGTTTAATCCTGGCCTGGTGGTTACCGGTTGACCACTCCCTGGGGTTTGTACAAATAAATTTTTACCTAGTGCTTTTAACCCTGCTGGATTTACAAAATTTGCAATGTCAATTTGTCCAACTGACTGTGGAATATCACTTCCTCCTTGAATCACTTTGACTTCACCTGTTGGCAATATTTCTAAACCTTTGACTCCCGGAGGAATGGTTATTTCTGGCTGGAGTGCATTTCCATTCTTATCAATAATTTTTCCATTTGGGTCTTTTTTAAATGCCCCATCTCTGGTATAGGCCAATTGCCCATCAGGTGTAAGGACTTGAAAAAAACCACTCCCCTCAATTTGAATATCTAATGCATTTTTTGTTAACACCGCCTGCCCTGTCTCAAAATTTTTCTGAACGGCAGCTGTCCTTACACCTAGACCTGTCTGAACACCATTTGGTGAAAAGGAATTGGCACCTGTGGAAGAGCCAGGCTCTTTGGTCGTTTGATAAACTAAATCTTCAAATTCGGCTCGAGATTTTTTAAATCCATTCGTCGAAACATTGGCAATATTATTGGCAATAACATCCATATTAGATTGTTGTGCTGCCATTCCTGTAGCTGCCGTATTTAAACTCTTGATCATCCTGACCTCTCACTGACATTTGTCTTAGGCTGTTGTTTTTCCTACCACATTGACGAGCTTATCATTCATCGAGTCATAGGCACTGATAGCTTTCTGCGTGCTTTCAAATACTCGCTGAGTTTGAATCATGTTCGTCATTTCCTTAACAATGTTCACATTGCTTGTTTCGATAAAACCACTTTTGACCGATGGGTTTTTAACCTCCACGATCTCAGGAGGCTGATTTGGTTTAAAGGCGAACATTGAATTTCCTATTTTTTGCAAAGCATCTTTATTTACTATGTCAACAAGTGATAGTTTTGCAACCACCTCTGTTCCTTGGATTATTTCGCCAACATCATTTACCTCAACAGCTCCCAGTCCAGATAAGGAAATGGATCTGGACTCAGGCGTCTCGCCTTCCCCACCTGATTTAAGAACAAAAAAACCTTCCTTCGTTACCAGTCTTCCGTTTCCATCTATGGTAAAGTTTCCGGATCTTGTTAATTTAACTCCCTGAGGCGTTGCTATTTCAAAAAAACCATTGCCATCAATTGCCACATCCAGCTTATTTCCGGTGTGTTTTAGTGAACCCTGCGAAAAATCAGTAAATGTTCCTTTGGAATCAACAAAGCTTTTATCACCTCCCTGAAGGTCATAAAAACTTTCTATGCTTGCAGGAATCCTTGGAACTTGAATCACTGATGGTGGCTTTTCATTTGCGGTCAAATACTCGTTAAACAACTGAGAATCTTTTTTAAATCCCGGAGTGTTTACATTCGCAATGTTATTCGCAATAGTATCCATTTGTAAGCTTTGAGCCATCGCCCCACTTAAGGCTGTATAAACACCTTTGATACTCATAATTTCCCTTGTTGATATTTAAAGAACTACAGAGCAATCCAAAGGCCATTCAGACTTTAAACTTGCTGATCTAATTGTAAGCTTTTTAAAAAGATTCTACTTTCTCCTTCTAGACTTAGGTCCATGATTTATTTTGACGTTTTCTTCAACCAGACCGTCAAAAGATTTTCTAAACAACATTGCCAAATAAGTTGATAATGGTCATAATATGGTAAGTTTTTTTGTTTTCTTCTTTGCGATTTGCTCCTGGGGTGCTATTCCACCCCAGGAAGCCATTTCCGACTCAGCAAAATTAAAATCTAAATTGCGACAATTAACTCTATCAAATAATACCTCTAAATCTAATGCCCTCATATTCGATATTCCTGTTACCTACAATAAACAGGTTTCAAAGTGGGTACATTACTTTCAAACAAAAGGTGCAAAATGGTTTAGGGAATGGCTAGAAAGATCCTCAAGATATCTACCCTTTATTCAAAATGAATTAGAAAATGCAAATCTACCGTTAGATTTAGGTTTCATGGTGATGATAGAATCGGGTTTTTCATCTAACGCTGTTAGCATTTCAGATGCCGTCGGTCCTTGGCAATTCATTGAGGGAACTGCCAGACGATATGGTTTAAAAAAATCTTGGTGGCTAGATGAACGAAAAGATGTAAGAAAAAGTACCCAAGCAGCAATAAAATATTTAAAGGACTTACATACAGAATTTGGCTCCTGGTACTTGGTAGCTGCAAGTTACAACATGGGAGAGGGTGGCTTGCGAAGAAAAATTGAAAAATACAAAACGACAGATTATTGGACTCTCATCCAAAAAAATGCTCTCCCAGAAGAAACGCAAAATTACGTTCCTAAAATACTGGCAGCGATGCTCATCGCTAAAGCACCTAATTTATATGGATTTCGATTACTCGAGAAAAGAGAACCGCTAAAATATGACTATGTGATTGTTCCTGGGGGGACTGATTTAAACACCCTTGCAGAAATTTTAGGTGTCACTAAAAAATCAATAAAAGAACTAAATTCAGAATTAATTATCGGATACATTCCAAAGCAAGTTTCCGCTCACACTATCAGAGTCCCATCGGGAGCCGGAAAAATCATTGCTGAATTTATATCCCAGAATAAAACTTCCGAATGGACTAATTAGGGCCCGTCTAGAAATAAGTTGTAGAAGTTCCGATTTAATCTGTAGAAGCCCCGATTTAATCTGACTGTTACCCTTTTGTTCTATGCTGTCTTTTTTAAGAGCTGACCTTTTTTATCCTCCAAATCCAAAGGCAAAGTCCACAAATCAGCCTCAGGAATTTTTCGAATAACTTCACCCAAATTTCCAAGAACAAGAACATAGGTTTTTTCATTTTCAATATGTAATTGAACAACCCATTTGTGCTCTTTAACAAAAGGTAGATTTTTTAAATGTTCCAGAGCCATTTTTATCTGATCTTCAGTCATAGGCTCATGATGTTTTTTATTTTGATCATAGGACTGTTGGCCATTTCCATCCCTGTCATGAGCAATATCCGACTTAATCATCCGGTCGACTTTATCTACGGTCTTCACAGGGGAAATAACATTGTTAGGTAAAACACTTTTGATATTCATTCCCCCTTTATATCGGAAGAATAAAATATTACTTGAGTGGTTTTTTTATTGTTTTAGATTTCTAATTTCCGAAAATGGCATCTTTAACTTGCTGGCAAATTTTAATTGGAAATTTTTGATTTTGAAACTCTGACATTCCTTCAAAACAATATTCGACCATCTTAAAAAGGTAGCCTACATTGTTCACTATTTTATAGCTTATAATATTATTCGCCGTTTTACTTTCGTTCGTATCTGGGGCCAGACTGGTCACTTTTAGGACAACAGAAACTTTTTTGCCGCTCCATTCACAGTTTTCAAAATGTCTGCAGTTTTGTTTTTTGATTTCGACAGGGACTTCTTCTTTAAAATCCTCGACTTTAAGCTTATAACACTCCACATTTTTAAATCCGCATAAGCTCAATACGTAAATAAAATTTTCAAAAGGCGTTGTTTGAATATCATCTTCCAGATCTGTTTGTGATAAAATATTTTCTTGCTTATTTCCCTTTTTTTCAACACTCAAAACTCTTTCCCTTGATGACATTTTAGAGGGTTGGTTTTCTATGACTTCTTCAGAACTAATGACGAGATGATAATCCGTATGGTCTGACGCCTCAACCACATTTGTAATCGTCATCCCTTTTCCTAATACTTTTTTCAAAATTCCGTTATTGATTCCAACACTTTTTTCCACATAGGCGTAATCATTTTTTTTAATCTGGCCGATCTCTGGGTTTCCCCACGTACCCACAACCACTTTTTTATATTCTTCATTGGATACTTTAGAACCAAGATCCTCCTCAAGTTTTTTATTTTGACTGCAATTACTGATCGCAATAAAAAAGATACAATACGCCATAAGAATTAGGGCGTGGTTTAGCTTCATTTTTAATTTTATCATATCGAATCCCAGCCCCAAATCCAAAGGGGCAGTGGAAGTATCTTCAATAATTTATCCACAGTCCCTTTCTGAAAAATATTGAGTTCTTCGATTTTTGCGGGACCAAATAAAATCTGAACCAGTTCTCCTTCAGAAACAACCGTACAAAGATCTTGACCACATCCAAAAAGAAAATACCCATCATGTCTTTCCAAAACAATGTCACTAGTTCCAAAGCTCCTAAAAGCCTTCTTAATTTTCTGTGATAATTGATTAAAATTTATTATTTTAATCATCCCCAGGTAACCCGTATTCTGATAGCTTGCTAGCTCTGTTAACTTACTGTTTAAATTTTCTGAATGTTTTGGAACGATCATCGTAAAGCTTTGTTTTTTTTGTTCGCGAATATAACCTAAAAGATGGATTAAGGCAGTGACTGAGCCACCCCACTCATGAATGTAATTTTGAAGATCAATGCCCTTACCCTCAACTGCATAAGCAGCAAGGGCTCCTTGTTTTGTCCAGGCCGTATAAATTTTTGTACTTGGAATCTGAAAAAATTTTCTAAATTCCTCAATGGTCCTGATGCTTGCAACTGAATGCTGCATGTACATTTTAGCAATGACCTCGGGGGAAACTTTATTTTCTGAAGAGTATTTATAGTTTTCTTTGTCAAAAGACATTTCTTTTTCAAAAACATAGGATATTTCATAGCCGGCTAGTTCAAATCCCATTTTTCGATAAAAATCATACAGGTTTGTCCAAAGGATAGAAATGTCACACTGCTGCTGTATAGCTAGTTCATTGCACTTATTAATGATTTTCTGTGACCAACCTTGATGGCGGTACCTTTCATCGGTTACCACGGAGCCAATGGCGCCCACCTTGTAAATTATATGTGGTGATTTAATTATGAGTGGTTTTAATACCGCATGTGAGACGATTTCATTTTCATTCATCACCACATTTATATTATGTCGGTTATTCACATTTAAAGCCGTAGGATACTCTTCATCAATAGACCATTGACAGTCAGTTCGCAAATTCTGATTTAAAAAGTCTAAAAGTTTTATATACTCATGCTCATTAGGATTTTTTGGTCCCTCTAACATCACACTCCCCCATCCTGATTATTATATCTAAGAAGGGTTTTTCATGATATAAAATTGGGCGATGTCGAGATTTATAAGACTCCAGTCCAATAAATCCAGTCTAGAATTCTGGACTTATAGCTTAAGTTAAGATATAGACCTACTCTTAACTCAGGCTATCTTTAGTGTACGACAATTCTGAAACGAAGGACAGCTACGACAGATTATGACTAAAATGACTAACATGAGAACAAGTGGAGGAGCCTATGGCAGATTTATCACAAAAATGGAAGGACAACATTCATGGAAAAATGTTTGTTGATCAATCATGCATTGCCTGTGATGCCTGTGTTCTATCTGCACCCAACAACTTTGCAATGCATGACGAAGATGGGCATGCTTTTGTCAAAAAACAACCAGAGACTCCAGATGAAGTCGCAGCCTGCGACGAAGCCATGAAGGGATGCCCGGTCGAAGCGATTGGTGACTTTGGTGATAAATCTGAGTCCTAATCCACGACACGTTTTAGCGCTTTTAAAAAAGAATTATCCTGATGCCCATTGTGAATTAAATCATAAAAACCCCTTTGAGCTATTGATTGCGACAATACTATCAGCACAGTGCACGGATGAAAGAGTCAACAAGGTAACGCCCGTTTTATTTAAAAAATTCCCTACTCCTGAAGATTTAGCCGAAGGATCTCTTAAGGAAATTGAAGAAATTATAAGAACGACCGGCTTTTATAAAAATAAAGCCAAAAATATTAAGGTTTGCTCCCAAATGTTGGTTCATGATTTTGATTCCGAAATTCCAACGAGTGTCGCTGAGCTAACTCAACTAGCTGGCGTTGGCAGAAAGACTGCTAACGTGGTTCTAGGTGTTGCTTTTAATATTCCTAACGGAATTGTTGTTGATACACACGTGAGCCGTATCAGCCAACGTCTGGGTTTTTCCAAAAATAAGAACCCAGAAAAGATTGAAGCTGATTTGATAAAAATTTTTCCTAAAAAAGAATGGATTAGGCTTTCCCATTATTTAATCTTTCATGGCCGCCGAAGCTGCAAGGCCAGATCTCCTAGCTGTAAAGAATGTTTTCTTAACTCCATCTGCCCAAAAAATAAATTTGGGTAACCGAAATTAAGGGCCTATCTAAAAATGAGTTCGCCACTTATATTCCGCAACGAACTCAATGTGTAATTTTTATTTATTTTTTCAAAAAGGAAGTAATCCCTTTTTTGATTTTTTCCATTTCTTCTGAATGCAGTCTCTTCCCTTTTTTGAAATCTAAATCCGCCATATTCCAAGCTGGTATTAAATGCAAATGATAATGAGGAACTTCAAAACCCACTGCCACGGTCAAAACTCGTGGCGATTTTGTATACTCTTTAATGGCTCGACCTATTTTTTGCGCATTGGATTGAACTTTTAAATAGACGTCTTCGGGAACATCCAACCAATGGTCCACTTCCATTTTAGGAATGACCAAGGTATGCCCCTCTCGCACCTGGTCCATAGCTAAAAAGGAAAGAGTTAAATCATCTTCATAGATTTTATAACAAGGAAGTTCCCCATTGATAATTTTAGTAAAGACACTTGCCATGTTAGAATCCTACCTTTTTTCTAAAGGTTGCCACTTTAAATTTTCATTTCCAACCCATTTACCTCTCGGCCTATAGATTCTATTGTGTGCGTATTGCTCAAAAGCATGGGCACACCACCCAGCCACTCGAGAAACAGCAAACACAGGGGTAAATAAATCGGTTGGAATTTTCATCGAGTAATAAACAGTTGCCGAATAAAAATCAACGTTAGGCATTAATCCCTTTTCTTTGTACATGGTATCGTCAATTAAAGAAGACATTTCATACCAAATAGGCTCTCCAATTTTTTTTGTTAACTTTTCAGAAAACTTTCTTAAGAGCGCGGCTCTGGGATCTCCGTTTTTATACACTCGATGACCTATTCCCATCACTTTTTCTTTGGCTTGAAGAGCATCTTTAACAAACTGCTGGGCCTTCTCAAGGTTTCCTATTTTTTTCAACATTAAGATGACTTGTTCGTTAGCTCCGCCATGCAATGGCCCTTTGAGAGCTCCCAAAGCTGAAACGACCGCTGAATGCAAATCAGATAGTGACGAGGCTGTGACCCTGGTCGCAAAAGCAGAGCAATTAAGTTCATGATCTGCATGAAGCACCAAACAAGTATCAAATATTTTTACTAACTCTGCATCGGGTTCTTTTCCGTCCTTAAGCATGTACATAAAGTTCCAAGCAATTGTTTTATCCACGACAGGCTGCAACGGTTCTTTTCCATTTCGGATCGCCTCATAGGCGCAAACAAGAGCGCTCATTTTTGCTGTTAACTTCAAGGCTTTGTGTAAATTGGCAGCTTCAGAAATTTCATTAGCTTCTACATCCCAATGAGCTAACAAAGAGACTGCCGTTCTTAGCCAAGCCATTGGATGAACTTTGGTGGGAATCTTTTTTAAAACTTCAATAAAAGAGGGCTCTAACTTGATTTCATTATTAAGCTCCGACTTAAATTTTGAAAACTCGATTTTATTTGGAAGTTTATTATTCCAAAGCAAATAGATCACTTCTTCGAAATTAGAATTTTCAATTAACTCTTCGATAGCATAACCACGAAAATTTAAAGTGTTCTCAATAATCGAAGAAACAGCTGTTGTGCAAGCAACGATTCCTTCTAGACCTTTATCAATAGCACCTTCATAAACTTGAACTTCTGCAGACATGAAAACTCCTCCGTCTTTTTAACACAAAATGATCTTCTACCTAATAACAACAAAACCAAAAATTTTTTTTAACAACTAACTCAAACTACCAAAGATGTTATTCTGCCGCAAGTTTAATGACCGTTTCCTTGACCTCGGTGATAAGTACCGTCACGTCATAATCCAAGGAGTCTGTGCCTAAGAATTTATCCAGCTGAAATAAAATCTCGTTTCTTAACTCATGAACACCTTTTTTTGGAGCATTTTGAATACTTTGAATTAAGTCAGATTCCAACCAAGGGACTTGGTCAGAATTTTGATTCTGCAAAACCCCTTCAGTTAGAAGGATCAGCCTATCTTTCGAGCTCAATTCGACAGTCTTTGAATGTAACTGTGTGTTATATTTTTTATTTAAGGCCGGGCCACAAGCTTCTAGGGTTTGCAGGACGTTTCGACCAAAGCTTTGCTTATAAGCATAAAAGTGACCTACCTGACAATATTGAAAATGATAGTTTCGTTTATCAATAACCCCATAAAAAATCGAAGCCTCCTCCTGAGGTCCCATCAAAGGACGAAGTTCTTCCAAAATATACTTTATAAGCAAATGAGGCTCAGTTCCTTTCCTAGCTTCAATCATCGAAGTCATTTTTATTAAAACTGAAAGAAGCAAGGAGGACATGTTAAAACCTGAACAACTTGAAAGAAGTAAGCTGAATTTAAGTTTATCCTGATGTTCAAAAACATCAAAATAATTCCCACCTTTTTTCATTCCTGGAATGAATTTTGAACTCATTTCAAAACCAGATATTTTGGGAGGATCTGTTGGTGACAATAATTTTTGAATTTTCAACGTTTTTTGCAAATCACGCCCAACCTCAGCAATTACTTTTTCTAATTCGATATTTAATAACTTGATCTTAGATTTATATAGAAACAGCTCTTCACGGACGTCGTGCAACTGCTTTTCTAGGCTTTTAATTTGAGCTTCATTTTGTTCACTCATTCATTTATTTTCTCAGATAAAAGTTTGATTAAAATTTCTTTTTCATTATCAAACTTTTTTATCACAAATAAAGGAATTTTATTTCTAATTTCTTCATTTAGTTCTAATTGAAACTCATTAAGTTTTTTTAGCCTTTGATCCAGGACTTTTTGAATGTAATTTAAAATTGAATTCTCGTAGTTAGGCCCCATAAAGTTATCAACTTTAAAACGAAATTCTGAGTCAGTTACTTTCACATCTGGATCTTCGTGTAAACAATTGAAATGTCCCCAAACCATTGACGTCATGTAAGTGCCAAGAATTAAGTAGCTTAGCGTGAAAATAAATATCCACTTTTGCCACAAAAGATTTCCATAACTATTCAGAAATTGGGTGTTAAATCGAAAGAAAAAAAGAATAAGAAAAAGAACACAGGCTGATAAAATCAAGTAATAAAATAAATTCTTAAGACGATCAAAATAGTCTTTATTCATTCTCTTAAAATTAAAATACAATACCGTATAAAAATATATAAATTCACCTAGCACAAAACTCACAAAGCCTAAATAGGAAATTTGTGAATTCAAGTACATAAAAAAAGTTATAAAGAAACTATAACCTTGAAAGGGAAGTAGAAAACCCAAAAAAAATCCACTGGTCAATAGTACAAAAAACTGCAGCCATCCCCACTCTGTTAGAAAAAAAACAAGACCACTTTCCTCTAAAAAGGGAAGGACTAAATATGAGTGTCTGAACAATTGCTCATTAAAGTATAATAAAAGCGAAAAGCTTATTGCTAGTTCTAAAATTTTCTGAAAAGAAAATCCTATTGAATCGTATTTTACAACATTTTTTTTCCAGACTAAATTTTTCTTTAACGCTAATAAAATTAGCCATGGAAATATAAAAAGAAAAACTAGATACAAACTATTTATTTCAAGTTGTAAAGATAACAAAAAAACAATAATGAAAAAACTCAGATGCCCTTGGGAAAAAGAAAATATAAAGCGCCGAAAACTCCAAATCTGAGTTCGCCAAAGAGAAGACTGAACCTTTGCACTATCAATAAAGCTCAATGAAGAAAGACCAAGTCCCAGGGATGGAATGATCCAATCCTTTATATTAAGCGATTGAACTTGTACCCATTTAAGCCTTAGAGATGCGCTTACGGCGTTTAGTTTAACCCCTAACTCATATTGAAAAAAAAGAAGAAAACCAAAAATTCCGATAAAAATAATCATCGTTCCTCCATGCTCTTCTTAAAACGCTTAATAAATATCATAACGAACCGTCTTACCTCTTAACTGGTGACGAACCGGAAGCCCCAAAGGTTCCCCATGCAATGGCCGTTTAACAACTATCCGTGGTCCAGCGACTTTGATGAATTCAAAAATTTGTTTAGCATCAGCGTCGCTTCCTACAAGAGCTTTAAACAACTCCATTTCTTGCTTGGACAAAGCTGATTTATCCCTATCTGGATACATGGGATCAAAATAAATCACATCAAACTGTTTCAACATATTAAAATGACTCTGAACCAATTCTTTAGAGTCTGCCAAAATAAATTTGATATTCTGAATGATCGGATCACAAGAAGCTTCAACGGCTCGTTCTATTAAGAAATACACTAAAGTGTTTCTTTCAATGCTTTGAACTTGATACCCATTCCGAGCCAGAAAAACACTATCAATAGCCAGACCGCAGCTTAAGTCTAGCACGTTCTTTGCTTTACTTCCAAGAGCTTTAAAAAGAATGTCCTGCTTACCTTTAGTCTTTCTTTTGTAATTGATATGATCTTTATCAAAATCAATTGAAATATAATTTAACTCACTATCTAATAATTCCCAATGATTTCCACTCTCATATAAATAATAAAATCCATCGACCGAAAAACAGGCTTCTTTTAAGACCTTCACTTTTTTCTTTAATTCATTTTTTGTTAAAGGACCACTTCCAGAGTTCTCAACAAAAATAATTTCAAAGTCATTCAACATTACAGAAAATATCTTTTTGTCGATTCCCGCAGAACTTATTTGAACAAAAATTTTCCTCACTTATAAATATTTCCCTGAACTGCCTTTATCAAAAATAAAAACATTGTTTGTGTCACCCAAAGGGAAACTGCCAAGATATAAAGCTGATGGAAACTAAGCATCACCTTTGGAAGGTCTGACCCTAATGGTGACTTTAAATCCATTAATCCTTTGTAGCTTTTAAGGGTCATATATCCCAGAACTCCTAAAGTGGGCAGGCAAATTAACCAATGTAAAAAGCTCAATTGAAACATAAGAAAACTAGCCAAGAACAAGAACCAAGAAAAAAGTATAAACTTTTTTCCATTTTCAAAGCCAAAATAATTTATTAAATTTTTGACTCCAGCCAAGGAGCCGGCAAGTAAATATTCAAAATGACTGAGTTGAATTTTAAAAAATATTAAGATTCCCCAAACCGTTCCAAAAAAGAGATAATGACCATGCGCCTGTCCACTTATTGCCATTTCAAAACCAATGGACAAAACTGGGCCAACCAGGATTCCCCAAAACAAATCACCAAGGGAATATTCTTGATAGCTTATATTATTTCTTAATAAACCGAAATAAATCATGACCATAGCAAATATAATAATTCCTAACACTTTGGGAAAGGCAATGACAATGGGAACACCAAGAATTAACGAGGCTATCATTAACGTAACAGAAATTTGTTTTACCCTCACTGCCTGAATCCACCCTTTCACTAAGGGTTTTGATTGATGGAACTTTATAATTTTATCAAGTCCCTTCATGTAATCCCAATAATCTGACATGAGGTTCACCGCGATGAATAAAAACGTGGTCGCCAAAATAGCTAAAAAAGTCGTCGTGAGATCAAAAGATAAATCATTTATAAAATAGGTTAAACAAATATAAAAAATAGGAAATAGAAAATATATAAACTTATAGACTTTTAAAAATGAACTAAGAAATTCCCTAAGAACAGGTTTCTGATTTGTTTCCTCTTCCAAAATTTCAAAAGTAATAGCTTCCGGATTCGAACTCAAATTCAGACTTTCAACGACAACGGCCCTCTGTGTTTTTGAAAAAGAGCCATCTAAATATTTTTTAAAATCAGGTGAGGTCTTCTCAATGGTGATAAATGATTTCATCCTGATTTTTGTCTCCAATAAAGCAAATCTGGCAAGGGACGTAAAAAGGCAATCATCCTTTGTTCCTTTGGGGATAATTTGTTATTTAGTCTTTCCAGATGATGATGATAAATTTCGATTTTGGCAGAATTTAAATCATCAAATTCCTTGAGCTTCAACTCAAAATAAGTCTTACCACCGATTTTTTGAATAAACTCTTCTAAGGATTGACTGATCGCTATTTTTTCAATTTCTGATTTGGGTTTTCCAACGCAAACAAAGGCTCCAAAAGAATTAAGATACTTCGATTTTAAATCCCCTAGGATAGCTTTTCCCTCATGGTTCCGAATATCATAATCCAAAAGATCATCACTTCTTTGAAATAATAATCCCAGTAAAGATCCCAACTCATCTGTGATTTCAAGTAAAGCCGAATCATCTCTCTTAGCTGCAATAAACGGAGCCTTTAAACACCACTTAAAAAGGGATGCGGTTTTCAGTTCATGGATTTGATCCAACTGATCTAAGTTTATATGAAAGTCGCCAACGACTGAATCCTGAAGCCATTCACCTTCAAGCAAATCAGAAATCATTTCCGCCGTATATTGAACCAACCTTATATTTCCAAATTTAGACAAATTCACCATCACTCGAGCCAATAAATAATCTCCAGCAAGAACCGCGTACTCTGGACTGTAGCGAGTCCAAGCGGCTGGCTTGCCCCTTCTTAAATTTGACCTGTCAACCAAATCATCATGCAATAATGAAGCATTATGAATAAATTCAATCGTCTGGGCCAATAAGGCTTCGGCCTTTTCGGGCATTGCCAGATTCTGAGATACCCCTTTTACTAGTTTTGCACGAAAACCCTTCCCTCCAGCAAACAAATCATCATAGAGTGAATTTAATTTAGGCAAATAGGTAGGAAAGTCCTTTGGGCTGTAAATTTTTAATTCTTGGTCATAAATAATCAAAAAATTCTCCTTGAGATTACCTGGAATTAACACAATACTTTGGCTAAAACAAATATGAATTATACATTAAATTACCAAATACATTTCGATGAGTGTGATCCGGCAGGCATCTTATTTTTTGCCAACACTTGGACTATTTGCCACCGCACTTACGAGTCGTGGTTATTAAGTTTAAAAAATGACTGGTCCTATTGGTTTCATCATCCAGAATGGCTGACGCCCATTGTTTCTTCAAACTGTGATTTTCACCATCCCTTAGTTGCTGGATCAACGATTCAGATTCATTTAACTGTTTTAAAGATGGGAACTAGCAGCTTCACCACTTTATATCAATTTATGAAAAATGATCAGATATACTTAGAGTGCACTTTAATACATGTCTTTACTAACAAAATGACTTTTAAGAAAATGTCTATCCCAATTGAAATAAGAAACCTATTTCAACCTTATATTAAAACTAAATAGAAAGAAATTCCTATGAATGATAAACAATATTCGCCATCTCAAGAATCTGTTCCTAAATCTATTCCTAGGAAAAACACTTTAGCCAAAAAATCTCACAAGCCGTTCCTTGCGGAAGGGGTCCAATTTGAGTGTCAAGGCTCCGGAAAATGTTGTACCTCCCATGGTGAGTTTGGGTTTGTTTTTCTTACCCTAGAGGACAGAAGAAAAATCGCCAGAAACCTTAAACTCACGACCTCTGCCTTTACTAAAAAATATTGCACTTCAAAAAATGGTTTTTGGCACCTTATCGAAGATCCAAAAAATCCCGATTGTATGTTTCTGAAAAAGAAAAGATGTCAAATTTATGAAGCCCGTCCTACCCAGTGCCGAACTTGGCCTTTTTGGCCAGAACTCATGAACCCCAAATCTTGGGCCAAGGAAGTCGTCGCCTTCTGTCCCGGTGTCGGCAAAGGAAAAACCGTTGATTTCGAAAAAATTCAATCCCAAATGAAAGAACAAAAACAATCGGAAGAAGCCATGAAATCAGAGGCTCTTGGATTATAATGGGCTTTGAAAGCTGGCCTTATTATCCACTAATTGTTTCCAGGAGCAAAAGGCCTTAACGTCCTGTGTATTAATCCTGTTAACAGCTCAACGTATTTCGCCGTGTACCTATCACTAAAACCAGTTACTCTATAAATCACTCGATAGGTGAATTCGGGATTATAGAAGGCTAGTTCAACGGCCAATGAATAAAAGGATGAGTTGCTAGAATCTCCATCCCTATCTGGTTTGGTTATTTTTCCCAAGTAATATACAACCATTGGCAGAAGGGGCATATCGCCGCTATAGGTAGGCGCTTTTTTAAACCAAGAGTCCGGCTTAAAGTCATTGTTTTCGAAAAAACTTATTTGAACAATGACTTTATTACCATAGGAATTTGCAGCCGAAAAACTTTGCAAAATTTTAAAAGCCTCAGAACAGTCAAAAATCTTTGCATTTTTTTCAGCGGCTCCGACACTTAGTGACCTAATTATTTCGAATTTTGCAGAATCAGAACCCGCACCTATAATATTCTTCATCATTAAAGAAGAATATGAGTCTTCATTTTTTTCTGGAATTACTTTCTCCCAATCCTTCACTGCTTCTTTATCTGCAAATTTTGCAAGCATTATCAGAATTCTTTCTTCAAATTGCGGCAGAATTGAATTGATAGTAGCTAAGGCCGTAATGAGTTTCGTTTTTTCCAATTGAGAAGCCGTTTTCATATTTTTGATTTTATTTTCAATTAAATCAATTCTTTGTTGAATAATTTGCTCCAAAAATAAATCATCTTCATGATTACTAACTTTTGTTTTATGAATTGAATTTTTCAGTTCCTCTAAGGTTAAAGAAAAGTCCTTTAATTTTTGAATTAGAAAGTCAATCTTAACTAGATTTTCTCCGGCCTCATCAATAGCTTTCCTTAGCTCGAGGGAACACTTATCAACACGCGTTTTGCAAGATTTAAAACTATTAATTTTCTCATTTAATAGCTTATTCTGTAAATCTCCTTCGCTTTTCTTTTCAAACTTTGATTTCCTCCTAAAAATTCGGCGCCAACCTGTTTTTGATTCATTGGACTCCTGAATTGAAATTTCCGACTCAGCAATTTCCTCTAATTCAGAAAGTAGTCTTTCTGCCGTTCCCATCGTGGCTTCTAACACCTTAGCCGTTGATTGAAGTTTGGAATTTACCCCAACTCGAGAAAAGAGTTCAACCTGAGCCTGATATTCAGAAGTTACCTTAGCTAACTCACTTTCTAAAAAATTATTCATTAAGAGGATGGGAGTAGCGTATGGATTTTCCTCGAGAAGATGATTAAGCCTATCAATTATTAATAAGTTCGTTGGATAGTATACATAATTGTTGACATTAAAAATAAATATGTTTTTATGTCGTATGAGAAAAATAGATGCAAGAAAACTAGATCACAAGACATTAGAAGACATGCGAATTCGAGCCGTAAAAGCAGTTCAAAGTGGCAAAAGCCCTGAAGACGTGGCTGTCATATTCGATGTTCATAGAACTGCATTATAT
>WBZM01000691.1_pt1 | contig 42419 bp, 25 predicted proteins | sample 5204271 | NCBI WGS metagenome assembly WBZM01 (sample SAMN12344346, study PRJNA552823) | activated sludge metagenome | biome: Activated sludge suspended growth; feature: Nitrification reactor; material: Wastewater; isolation source: activated sludge from nitrification reactor of wastewater... | reverse complement strand
GCGGTGGGGGAGGCCATCACCAACCTGGCGGCGGCGGATATCGCCGCCCTGGGCGACATCAAGCTCTCCGCCAACTGGATGGCCGCCGCCGGTCACCCCGGCGAGGACGCCCGGCTGTATGAGACGGTCAGGGCGGTGGGCCTGGAGCTCTGCCCGGCCCTGGGGATCGCCATCCCGGTGGGCAAGGACTCCATGAGCATGAAGACGGTGTGGGAGCAGGACGGCGAGCGCCGGGCCATGACCGCGCCCCTGTCCCTCATCGTCTCCGCCTTCGCCCCGGTGACTGACGCCCGCCGCACCCTGACACCCCAGTTGCGCCTGGATCAGGGCGATACGGACCTGATCCTCATCGACCTGGGGGCTGGGCGTAACCGCCTCGGTGGCTCCTGCCTGGCTCAGGTTTACGGTCAGGTCGGCAACCAGGGACCGGACCTGGAGCATCCCGAGGCCCTCAAGCGCTTCTTCGCCGCCATCCGCGAACTGGCGGGCGAGGGGCTGATCCTGGCCTACCACGATCGCTCCGATGGCGGCCTCTTCGTCACCCTGTGCGAGATGGCCTTCGCCGGGCGCTGTGGGCTGGAGATCGACCTGGATGCCCTGGGCAGCGACGATCTCCTGGGTGTCCTCTTCAATGAGGAATTGGGCGCCGTCATCCAGGTCCGGCATACCGATACCGACGATGCCCTCAAGGTGCTGCACGATCAGGGCCTGGGTGCCCTGTCGTTCGTCATCGGCTCCCCCCTGGGCGCCAATGGAGCGATGACGGCAGGGGCGGCGAACCTGCCGGCGGGAAGGGCCATGACCGGGACAGGGGACGCTGGTCCCGCCATCCTGGGCCAGGCGTCCATCCGCTTCCTGCGTCATGGCGCCGCGGTGTTGGAGGGCACGCGGATCGAGTTCCAGCGCGCCTGGTCCGAGACGACCTTCGCCCTCCAGTCCCTGCGCGACCACCCGGATTGCGCCGCCGAGGAACACGCCCGCATCGCTGACAGCCGAGACCCCGGGCTCCACGCCGCGCTGAGTTTCGATCCCGAGGAGGACATCGCCGCCCCCTTCATCCTCACCGGGGCCCGGCCACGCCTGGCGGTGCTGCGCGAGCAAGGGGTGAATGGCCAGGTGGAGATGGCGGCCGCCTTTCATCAGGCCGGCTTCGCCTGCGTCGATGTCCACATGTCGGACATCATCGCCGGCCGGATCGGGCTGGAGGACTTCCGGGGCCTGGTGGCCTGCGGTGGCTTCTCCTACGGCGACGTCCTCGGGGCCGGGGAGGGCTGGGCCAAGTCCATCCTCTTCAACCCCCGCGCCCGCGACCAGTTTCAGGCCTTCTTCGCCCGCCCGGATACCTTCGCCCTGGGGGTGTGCAACGGTTGCCAGATGCTCTCCAACCTGCGGGAACTCATCCCCGGGGCGGAACACTGGCCGCATTTCGTGCGCAACCGCTCCGAGCAGTTCGAGGCCCGCACGGTCATGGTCGAGGTCCTGGAGACTCACTCCCTGCTGCTCGCTGGCATGGCCGGCTCGCGGATGCCGATCGCCGTCGCCCATGGCGAGGGGCGGGCCGAGTTCCGCGATGGCGATCATCTGCGCTCCGCTGGCAGCCGGGTGGCCCTCCGTTACATCGAAAATGCCGGTGGCATCGCCGAGCGTTACCCCGCCAACCCGAACGGCTCACCCCTGGGTATCGCCGGCCTGACCAGCAGGGATGGCCGGGTCACCATCATGATGCCTCATCCCGAGCGGGTCTTTCGTGCCGTCCAGCATAGCTGGCGACCCGACGGCTGGGGGGATGATGGTCCCTGGCTGCGTCTCTTCCGTAATGCCCGGGTCTGGGTGGGTTGACGGTTATGGATATTGAGAGGGGGCTTCTATGGATATAGGGGGAAGCGGAAAATCGCCCACCCCTCTTGCTGAGGGCCGCCGGCCGCTCGTCATCGCGCCGTTCGTGCCCGACCGAGGAGCTGGAGTTTGGCGGCCAACGGCCCAGAACCTGGTCCGAGATGTTGTGGAAATCACCCATGAGAACTTGGTGCCACATCGATCACGGCCCGCCGGATGTCTGGGTGCTGGTGGCACCTCAAAAGGGAAAAAAAGGCAAGAGGAATCCAACGAGGAACTCCCGGGCTCGTGGTTTTGGGGGTGGCGGCGACATGTTCGCAGATCATTTGTTGTACAAAATATACAGTAGCAAAGCTGTGACGCATCTTCCGAGCTTCTTATTATTATCTGTATCAACAAGTTATAAAACAACCGGGGTTGGGTCGTTGCGAATTTGTCTGTAGGGGAAAAAGGTTGCACTATAGCCTGCGTTTTACGCTACAATTAGGAACGACAGACGATTAAGCGCAACAGGGGTTGTCGCCCGTGAGGACGCCAGGCGGATTCCCCGACAAGCCCTCGGGTGAGGGCGTCGTTGTTGTTATTCGTCTAAGGTATAATTTCAGGCCTAGGCCCATACGACGATTTCTAAACCAAGTCCTTCTAACCTGAACAGAGGATAAGAGAACATGTACAAAACGACGAAGATTCTAGGCCGCATCGCGCCGATCGCGCTGGCCGTTTCCCTCATGGCCCCTGCCGCTCAAGCGGTCGAGCAGGACAGCTTCTGGTTCGCCTCGGGCGACGCTTCGCTTCCCCAAGGTCAGGCCTGGGTCAACAGCGCTGGCGAGTGCTGGCGTAGTGCCTATCCGGATGGGCCCAACAACCTACCTCCCTGCGCCGCCCCCAAGGTTGTCGTCGCCGAGAAAGTGACCGTCCGCCTGAACTTTGAGTTCGATAAGTACCATGTCCCGACCAATGTCGTGAACAAGGAGGAAATTGCCCTGATCGACAAGTACATCGCGGACATCCAGGCGACCCCCGAGACCGAGGTGGTTACCGTTGTGGGCCACACCGATGCCGTGGGTTCGGATGCCTACAACATGGCCCTGGGTCAGCGCCGTGCGGATGCCGTGCGTAGTTACATCATCGAGCAGGGTTATCCCGCCCAGAATGTGGCCCCCGCCAAGTCCATGGGCAAACGTGACTTGTTGCCGGAGTATCCGCCGGATTCCCTCGAGCAGCGCCGTGTCGTGCTGACCAAAGTCGATCGCTAATAATCTTGGCCTGTGGCTAGGGGGTATGACCCCTTGAGCTGCAGAGAATGACAAACCGGCCACGCTTGAGTGGCCGGTTTTTTTTTCGCCGGCGATTCCGGCGCGGGTGAAAATGGCCGGTGCAGGTTGCAGGTGCTGGCAAAGGCTGCGCCTGTGCCAGGGTTATGGACCTGGCCGTCATGGAGGGTCTCCAACTGACCAACCCGATGAAAACCCTAGGTGACTTCGGCTTATAGATCTTCCGTCTCAAGGGATGGGTTGCAGGTGGGTTATCGCTCCTGGATAAACGGCGATCAGTCTTGGAAGGGCACCCCGTCGATAGGATCTGATCGAGGTCAAGGCATCTTCTTCTGATGCGGGCAAACCTGATCATCCCCATTCCTACCGAGAAACTATCATGAACGACGCCATTTCCACCTATATGACCGCGGATCATCGGCATTGTGATCAATATCTTGCCAGCTTCGAGCAGGCTGTGGACCGCGGTGAATGGGAACCGGCCGGCATTTCTGGTCAGGATCTCAGAACCTCCCTGCTGAGCCATTTCGCCCGGGAGGAGGAAAAGTTGTTTCCTGATCTGCTGGCGGTCGACCCGCGTGCCCGGGGGCCGGTACAGGTCATGACCATGGAGCATCGCCAGATGCGCGCCCTGCTCGACGAGCTGCGGGAGGCCCTTGGCAAGCAGGATGCGCCGGGCTGTCTCGGTCTGGCGGAGACGCTGCATTTTCTCATCCAGCAGCATAACGCCAAGGAGGAGGGCATTCTCTATCCCCTGGCGGACCAGGGCTTGGCCCCCCGGGCGGAAGAGCTGGTAGAGCAACTCAAGGCATTCTGAGGTATACACATGGACAAGGAGCTGGATGTCAGCGATCTGGAGCCCCCGGAGCCCCTGGAACGTATCCTGGATGCCCTCATGGAACTCAGGTCGGGTGAATGCCTCGCCGTCAGCCACCGCCGCCTGCCCTATCCGCTCTTCGATATGTTGCGGCGCATGGGCCATCGCTATGAGACGACGGGTGAAGAGGGGCGATATCGCATTCTGATCTGGCCGAGCGGCGAATGATCGATACCCGCGGCCTCAGCCTGGACCAGGCACCGCCCTTTCATATTCCGGCGCGCTTCTTTCTCACGGCGCCCCTGTTCGTGCTCCTGGCGGGTTTGCTGCTGCTGTGGGAAGGACCTTCCCTGCTCGCCTCGCGCTGGCTGCCCCTGGCCCTAGCGGCGACGCACCTGATCGTCATCGGCTATCTGGGCCTGCTGATGTGTGGCGCCCTGCTGCAGATGCTGCCGGTGGTTCTGGGGGCGCCGGTGCCTGCCGTGCGGTGGGTGGGAAATCTGACGCACCCGCTGCTCAGCCTCGGTGCCCTGTTCCTGGCCGGCGGCCTCGGCTATGGCCTACCATGGTCCCTGGCCTGGGGAGCGGTGGCCAGCGCCCTGGGGTTTATCTGCTTTTTGCTGCCGGTCACCCTGGCCCTGTGGCATGCGCGGGGGGAGCCTGGGACCCGGCGCGCCCTGCGCGCGGCCGCCCTGGCCTTGCTTGTCACGTTGCTGCTTGGCCTGGTGCTGAGCACCTTTCTGCTCGGCCTTCTCCCCTTGGGAAACTTCACGGGCTGGGTCAATGCCCATGTCATCTGGGGACTGCTGGGCTGGGTGGGATTGCTGGTGATCGGGGTCGCCGTTCAGGTCATTCCGCTGTTTTTCGTTACCCCGCCTTATCCCGCCCTGGCCCGGGCCTGGCTGGCGCCCCTGCTGCTAATCTTGATCGTCCTCGCCAGCCTGGCCGAGGTCAGGGGTTGGGATCTTACCGCCACCCTTGCCCTGGGGACGGTTGGCGCGGGCTTTGTCCTGTTCGCCCTGCTGACCCTGTGGCTCCTGGTCCGGCGCGGCCGGCGCCGGCTCGATCCCACCCTGCTGCACTGGGGGACCGCCATGCTCTCGGTGGTCGCCGCCTTCCTCGCCTGGATGCTGAACGCACCCCCAACGCTGGTCGGCATCCTGTTGCTCGTCGGGGTCGGACTGGGCTTGCCGGCGGGAATGCTGTTCAAGATCCTGCCGTTCCTCGCCTGGTTTCATCTCCAGCATCGCCAGTTGGCGTCCGGCCGCTTCGACCTGCGCATCCCCCACATGGGCAGCCTGCTAGCGGTGAACTGGGCGCGGACCCAGTTCGGCCTGCATCTACTGGCACTGCTGCTGGGGATGGTCGCCCTGGCCGTCCCCGCCCTGGCACGTCCGGCGGGTCTGGTCCTATTCCTGTCTGGCTTGGTGCTGGAGGGGTTGCTGGTGGGCGTGGTGCTGCGTTACCGGCGGGCATCCAGGGCCTTTATGGCCACCCCAGCCCCTTGACCGGACTGGTGCATGCCGATCTGACTGCACATCGCAAGGAGTTGGGTTATCGAGATTGCCCAGCAATTTTCGGATTTCCTGGGTCAGGATGCGTTTGGCGAGGGGCAATCTGAATCGGTCCTGGTAGGCTTGACGACCGCTTCCTCGCGGTCGACACCCCCCGCCAGATTGCCCCGACCCTTCCCATCCATGCCAAAAGCTGAAATGCACTGGCTATAACCGCCTCTTCTCTCCACCCCCCGATCTTGTCCATTCCGCCATTCATTCATCCATCCAATCAGACTTGGTGCGCGGCTGGCTGGAATGTGGTGATCCGGTGCTCAACCCAGGAGGCGGCTGAGGAGGAGAACGCCCAGGATGAGGGTGAAGAGGCCGACCCCGCGGCGAATACCGGTTTCCGGCAGGTGCCTGACCGTGGCGGTGGCCAGCGGGACGGAGAGCAGGGCGCCGGTCACCAGGGGCAGGGTGAGGGACCAGTCGATGCCGCTCTTGAAGTAGAGGTAGGCGCCGAGACCGACCGCGCAGGTCAGGGCCTCGGCCATGGAGGTGATGGCCACCGCCTGGCGGGCGGGGACTCCGGACACCACTTGGCCGGAAGTCACCAGGGGTCCGTAGCCGCCGCCGCTGAGGCCCTTGTTGAAGGCCGCGACCAGGCCGATGGTGAGAATGCCGCCGCGATGGTAACGGATCTGCCGGCGGGCGGTGAGGAGGGTGATCAGGCCCATGGACAGGACTATGACCGCGATCAGCAGCGAAAACCACTGGGCGGAGATCTTGACCGCCAGCATGACCGCCACGATGGCGCCCAGGGCGCTGAGGAGACCGAGCAGGCCGAAAGTGCGGCGGGCCGCCGGATCATTGCGCAGGTCGATGTTGCCGTCGCGATGGTGCATGGCGCCGGCGGCCAGGCCGGTGAGCAGTTCCGACAGGAGCACGGCGGGTACGATCTGCAAGGGCTCATAGCCAGCGAGCATCAGGAGGGGCGTCAGGGTCGTGCCATAACCCATGCCCAGGCTCGAGTCCAGGTACTCGCAACCCAGGGCCGCCAGGAAGATGATCAGTAGGGTCCCGGTCGTCCAGTTGGCCTCTGGCGCCGCCAGCCAACCCAGGTCTCGCAGGACGCCCAGGGTGGCGAAGGCCCCCAGTGTCAGACCGATCAGACTGGCCAGGAACAACAGGCGGGTACGATGCCACTGATAGAAGGTTTCGAGGGAGAGCAGGGCTTGGCGTAGCATGGGAGGTCTCCAGGGAGCGCGTGATGGTCCTGTCCCGGGATTATCAGAAAACGTGCCAGGTTAAGCCTCTTCCGTTGGAGTTCTCACATCTATTTGATAATAATATAAAATTTTCACCGGTGATGGTGGAGCAGCGTGAAATCAGAGTTGTCGCTCTCCTCGGCTCCGCAGCGGTAGGGAGGCCATTCGCCTTAGCCGGGAAATGTGACGGTTTTGCCGTTAATAAGCCGGATTTTCCGTTAACTTTCCGTTAAGCTAAAGTCATCGCACCTCAATTTTTGGTTTCCCGGGTCGGGTGGTGTCTTGCGGAGGCCGATGTGAATAAGTCCCTGTATAGGCTTGACGACCGCTTCCTAGCGGTCGACACCCACGCCAAACGCCCCCGACCCTCCCTAGCGATGCCGAAAACTGCAACGCGGGGGGGCCATATATGCACGCGGGGTGGACCATGTATGAAATGCGATGTCTGTAACTCTCCCGAGGGTGCGCGCCATATCCTTGAAAACGAGGGCCATTTGCCGTGTCTTTGACGCAAACTGTCATGAAGGATTCGTCATATTTCTGAAAATGAAAGACTATTCCCTGAGTTTCACCTAACCGCCATGGATGAGTTGCACCAAGGCTTGTTGAATCTCTGGCGGCTGGCTGCCCTCCACTGGCGGCTGGACAACAGCCTGCCCGCCATCGCCGGGGAACTCGGTCGGATCCTCAGCTTTCAGCATCTGCTGGCGCTGGAATTCGATCCCGGTGCGACCGGCCTCACCCCCGCCGCCCACTGGACCCTGACCGCGCCCCTCGCTCCTCCCCCGCCAGCCGCCACCCCCGGCTCCGCTACCACCGCCGATTTAACCACCTCCCCGGTCTCACCGCCCCCACTGCCAGACTCCGCCCTAGACCGCCTGCGGGCCTGGTGCCGGGAGGAACAGGTCAGCCATGGCCCGGTGACGACGTTAGCGGCACAACTGCCGGGACTGTTCCCCCCGGCCTGGGCCGGCGAAGCGCTGGCCCTTGGGCTGATCATGGGAGAGGAGCCCTTGGGCATTCTGCTCATCGGGGTCGATCCACCTGGCACCTTGGGCGAGGCAGCGCGCCACCGGGTGCAGGCCCTGCGTGAGCCACTCACCCTGGCCTTGCGCAATCACCAGCGCCTGCGGGAACTGCTGGCCCTGCGGGAGGCGGCGGAGGCGGATCGCCGCTCCCTCCTGGCGCGGCTCGGGCGACGCGAGCTCACCGATACCCTGATCGGTGGCGAAGCTGGCCTGCGGGAGGTCATGCGCGGGGTGGAACTGGTCGCCCCGGCGTCGGCGCCGGTGCTGATCCTGGGGGAGACGGGCTCGGGCAAGGAGGTCATCGCACGCGCCATCCACCGCCGCTCCGCCCGGGCCCAGGGACCTTTCCTGCGCGTCAACTGCGGCGCCATCCCCCCGGACCTGGTGGACTCGGAACTCTTCGGCCACGAAAAGGGCAGCTTCACCGGCGCCGCGGCCCGGCGGCTGGGCTGGTTCGAGCGCGCCGACCGCGGCACCCTTTTCCTGGACGAGATCGGCGAACTGACCCCGGCCATCCAGGTGCGATTGCTGCGCATCCTCCAGGACGGCAGCTTCGAGCGGGTAGGGGGCCAGCAGACCCTGCACGTCGATGTACGCCTGATCGCCGCCACCCATCGGGACCTGCGGGCCATGGTCCGGGATGGTCAGTTCCGCGCCGACCTCTGGTATCGCATCAACGTCTTCCCCCTCCACCTGCCCGCCCTGCGGGAGCGGCCCGAGGACATCCCCGCCCTGGCCAACCACTTCGCCGACAAGGCGGCCTTACGGCTCGGCCTGGCGCTCCAGCTCCCCACCCCGGCGGACCTGGCCCTGCTGCGGGCTTATCCCTGGCCCGGCAACGTCCGGGAACTGGCGGCGGTCATCGAACGCGCCGCCATCCTCGGCGACGGTCAGGGGCTGGAAGTGGCGCGGGCCTTGGGAACCGGACCCATCCTGCCCGGGATCCCTGCCGGAGCGCCCGTCGCGACCGCCGCGGCTGGGGGTAGTGCCGTCAGGGAGCCTTCGGTGCCATCCAGGGCCATCGAACCCTTGGATGACGCCATGCGCCTTCACATTGAGCGCGCCCTGGCCCAATGCTACGGCCGGGTGGAGGGACCTTTTGGCGCCGCCCGTCTGCTGGACGTGAATCCCGACACTTTGCGCTCACGGATGCGCCGGCTGGGCATCAGCCGCGCCGCTTTCAAACCTTGACAACTGGTGAAAATCACCGTTCCTTTACAGCCTAAAATCATCCATCTTATTGATATATATAATTTATTATTGCTGATCGAAAGGTTTTTTTCAGGGCATCCGAGGTCACCGGACTCCAGCCGAGCCACCGCTGAGACCTCACAAAGCCCTGGCGCAGCGGCAATCAGCCTCAAATCCCCCGCGCTTGGGCGGCGGCATTGCCCACATAGGACCCCGGGGTCAGTTCCCTTAGCCGGGCCTTGGCGGGCTCCGGGATCTCGAGCTTATCGATGAATCGCGCCAGTTCCGCTTGGCCAATGCGGTGACCCCGGGTCAGCTCCTTGAGCTTTTCGTAGGGCTTCTCCACCCCATGGCGGCGCATGACCGTCTGAATGGGCTCTGCCAGGACCTCCCAGTTGGCGTCCAGGTCGGCGGCGAGGCGCGTGGGATCGGCCTCCAGCTTGCCCAGGCCCTTGAGGGCGGACTGGAGGGCGATGCTGGTGTGGGCCAGGCCGACCCCCAGGTTGCGCAGCACGGTGGAATCCGTCAGGTCGCGCTGAAAGCGGGAGATGGGCAGCTTGCGCGCCAGGTGCTCCAGGATGGCGTTGGCGATGCCCAGGTTGCCCTCGGCGTTCTCGAAATCGATGGGATTGACCTTGTGGGGCATGGTCGAGGAGCCGACCTCCCCGGCGACGGTCTTCTGGCGGAAATAGCCCAGGGAGATGTAGCCCCAGAGATCGCGGCAAGCGTCGATGAGGATGGTGTTGAAGCGGGCGGTGGCGTCGAAGAACTCCGCCATGTAGTCGTGGGGCTCGATCTGGGTGGTGTAGGGATTCCAGTTCAGGCCCAGGGACTCGACGAAGTCGCGGGCGAAGGCCGGCCAGTCCAGCTCCGGATAGGCGGCCAGATGGGCGTTGTAGTTGCCCACGGCGCCGTTGATCTTTCCCAGCAGGGGCACCTCGGCCACCTGGTCCCGCTGACGCGCCAGGCGGGCGGCGACGTTGGCCAGTTCCTTGCCCAGGGTGGTGGGGGAGGCGGGCTGGCCATGGGTGCGGGCCAGCATCGGCAGGTCCGCCAGGCGGTGGGCCAGGGCGCGGATTGTGGCGATGACCTCGTCCATCTGCGGCAGCAGCACCTGGCCGCGCCCCTCCCGCAGCATCAGGGCGTGGGCGAGATTGTTGATGTCCTCGGAGGTGCAGGCGAAGTGGATGAACTCGCTCACCGCCTCCAGCTCGGCGTTACCGGCGATGTGCTCCTTGATGAAGTACTCCACGGCCTTGACGTCGTGGTTGGTGGTGCGCTCGATGTTCTTGACCCGATGACCCTGCTCCTCGCCGAAGTTCTCGACCATGGCCTCCAGCAGGTGGCGGGCGTGGGCTGACAGGGCCGGTACCTCGGGAATCCCGGGGTGCTCCGCCAGGGCCAGGAGCCAGCGCACCTCCACCAGCACCCGGTGGCGGATGAGCCCCAGCTCGCTGAAGATGGGCCGGAGGTCCTCGGTCTTGCTGTCGTAACGGCCATCGATGGGGGAAACGGCGGTGAGGGTGGAGAGTTCCATGGGCGGTGCTCGTTCTGCGGTTCGTGACGGAAAGGGATGACCGGCGGCAAGGGAGCGGCCGGTGGCAACGGGGCGACTGGCGGCGATGGGGCCGACAAGGGTGCAGGATAGCGCCCTCCCGCCAGGAGTCCACTGTCAGGCGTCCAGTCGCCGTATCCGATCGGCCGTCTGGCTCGGCAAGGCCTGCGGCCAGAGAAGCGACACGACGCAGCAACTGGGGCAAATCAGCCTCGCCGTTAGCAGGTGACATACCTATGGATGTGCTCACCCAGGCGATTGCCCGGGAACGCCTTCATAGAGTCCTCGGTACGGCGCACATGCCACCGGAGCGCGCTTTCCTGGACCCCCCTCCGCGCGCGCTCGACGAACCGCGCCCGGAAGCGTGCTTCGGCGAATGTTGTCATTGTTTGAGCGGCCGACATGTGTTAGCGTCCTTAAACCAGATCAACTGTACTTGAATTGTATGCCGCAACGCGTGCAACTCAAGCATTGGGTTGGGCGTGCTAGGCAGATTCCGCATAGGACACCCGACCGACATTCTGTCTAGTTAACTGTGAGGGCTCATATCGTGTATCGCTACTACTTCATTGACTCAAGTGGTGAGGACACGAATCTCCAACTTTACGCGCTCAAGCAGGCGAAATTTCAATGGGCTTCTTTGCAACGTGAGCTGTCCGAGGGAGACCACATCGAGCACTTCCACGAGCGGTGTGTATTTCTCATCTGCACAATCGGACTGAGCGTGTCTCAGCTTCTTGGGCAGAACAATCCCATCCCGGACGAGCGCGTGCCCTCCCCGAGGCATATTTTTGACAGACTTGTAGATCTTCATGGACTCGACCAAGCCCTCAAAATGAGATTCAGAGAGTTCATTGATACCTATGATCACTGTCGCCATTTCGGGTTAACCAGTGACGGCTCCAGACATTGGCAAGTAAGCCAAGTTACGCTGGACAAGACGCAAGATCTGTATGAGTTGGGCCTTTTAATCTGGGAGACGGTCTTAGGTGTCTTCCGGCGCGACCCGCAAAACGAGTTGGACGACCTGGACTTGGGAGTAGTACAGGATGAGCCCTAACAAGTCGCTGCGCCGATTCCATACTGCGTCGCTTCGCTCCTTGCAAGGCGCGGCTGAACTCGGACGTTAGGCGCCGAACGTAGGTGAACGAAACGCAGTCTTGTGGAAAGAGGTCACAATCAGCACGCATTCATTCATTCCCGGCCACCTCGCCTGGCTCGTCGACACGGGCAAGTGCCTCAAGACCACGGACGGGAAACCCGTCCGCGTCATGGAGCTAAAACACGCGAAGGATGACGCCGTCCTCTCGGCGTGGGCAAAGCACTTCCGCAACCAGTACTGTCGCGACGACCAAATCGACAATCTATGCCAGGGCACCAATCTCACCCGGGCTGAATACCTCCGCACCATCAAGTTCCCGGATGAGAGCGCCGCTCCGGGGCCGAGCATCCGGGCCGGCGACTTCGGAGAGGTTCTCGTCGCGGACTACCTCGAATTCGTGCTCGCCTACTGGCTGCCCCGGACGCGCTACGACAACAAGGTGGTGCGCAACGAATCCACGAAGGGGACTGACATCATCGGTTTCAAGGTCGTGGCCCCTGGTCGCGACGACCCGAAGGATGCGCTTGCACTCTTCGAGGCCAAAGCTCAGTTCACTAGAAACACGCCGAACGGCCGGCTCCAGGACGCGGTGAATGGCTCGGCGAAGGATGAGATCCGAAAGGCCGAAAGCCTCAACGCTATCAAGCAGCGGCTCCTTGACCACGGTCGTGCTGCGGAGGTGCAGACGGTCGAACGGTTTCAGAATCTGGAGGACCGCCCCTACTCGGAGGAGTACGGCGCCGTGGCTCTTCTCTCCTCATCGGTCTTCAACAAGGAGGACGTTGGCGCCACGACCACCGTAGCCCATCCTCACGCCGACAACCTGACGCTGATCGTTATCCACGGCTCGAACCTCATGCCGCTGGTCCACGAACTCTATCGGAGGGCCGCCGATGAAGCCTGAGCAGAGTTCCAACGTGCTGCTCGCCATCACCCGCTCGAAGGCCAAGATGTTCGAGTATGGCCTTCCGGAGAGCGAGCATATCAGTGTCCCCCGCGATCCGGCCCGACTGCTACGTCTAGCGGTGGGAATGCTCGGGGACGTCGCCGCGGCAGTATCGAGGAGCGGCGCTGATGCCGCACGCGTGGCAGACCTCTCTTCGTCGCTTCCGTTCGCTGCCCGCTACTTCGACGCGTACGCGGCGAGCAAGATGGCGCAAGCAGGCGATGCACATCTCCTCGTGCTCGCCTCCGCGACCTACTATCTGTGCGACCTCCCAGGCAGTGCCAGCGTCCTCGTCTCGCGAGTTCCCCAAGCGATAGACCTCGATGCCGGCGGGTTGGATCACCTTCTCTGGTGGCTCCTGCGCGGCGACTTCTCCTCTTCCATCGAGGAGGTCGCGAGCCTGAGGTACGGCGAGGGGATTAGTCGTGTCTCGCGCGGTATCAAGGCGTTCTACGCTCTGGACGACCAAGATGAGCAGGAGCCCAACACTGCGGCGGTGTCACTGAGGGAGGTCGCATATCGCGATGGCACGCCGCGCGAGTTGCTGTTCGCGGACGCGTGTTGCGCGATAGTCAGTCGCCGCGTCGAGCACTCTGCTCGACGCTCGCTGCCGCGTTACTCAGGCCTACCGCTGGAGACCTGGCGACCCGCTCTCGGAAAGCGGTTCTTTGTACGAGAGCTTTGGCCCGCGCAGCGCCTGCTTGGGCAGCGAAGTGTCCTCGCGGGCGGGTCGGCCGTCGTGCAGATGCCGACGAGCGCGGGCAAGAGTCGCTCGACCGAACTCATCATTCGCAGCGCATTCTTGAGCGGGCGGGCGTCGCTCGCCGTCGTCGTCGGTCCGTTCCGAGCCCTCTGCCACGAGATCCGAGAGAGTCTCGCGCGAGCGTTCCGCGGCGAGCATGTGAACGTCAACGAGCTGTCGGATGTGTTCCAGAGAGACTTCGACTTCGACGAGCTAGTTAGTGGGCACGCGATCCTGGTCATGACACCGGAGAAGCTCGTCTACGTGCTGCGGCACCTTCCAGAGCTCGCGAGTCGGGTCGGCGTGCTCGTCCTCGATGAGGGCCACCAATTCGATACCGGGCCACGCGGCGTCACCTACGAGCTTCTCGTCACGTCGCTGAAGGGGATGATCCCCGCGACGGCCCAAAAGGTTCTGATCTCCGCGGTTATCACCAACGCCTCCGACATTGCCAAGTGGCTGACTGGCGAAGAAGCTGCGGTGGTCGCAGGAGCTGACCTCCTTCCGACCGAGCGTTCCGTCGCGTTCACGAGTTGGAAAACGCAACTGGGCCAACTTCACTTCGTCGCGCCGGAGAATCCTGACGAAGAGGAGTTCTTCGTTCCCCGTGTGATCAGATCCACATCCTTGGCCCTTCGTCCGAGAGAGACGAAGGAGCGCCGGTTCCCCGAGAAGGGCGACGGCCAGTCGGTGGCCCTATACTTGGGGCTCACGTTGGTTCGAAACGGTGCGATCGCGATCTTCTGCGGGCGAAAGGATACAGCGACAGGCCTCTGCGAGGCCCTCGTTGACGTGGCAGCTCGTGGGCTCGCGATACCGATGCCCGTCGCAGTCTCGGATGGTCCCGAGGTGGAACGCCTCGCCTTTCTTTACGAGCGGAATTTTGGAGCCGGTGCGGCTGCTGCCCGTGCGGCAAAGATCGGTGCGTTCACGCACCATGGGAACACCCCGCACGGCGTGCGTCTTGCGGTCGAGCACGCGATCAAAGAGGGCCTCGGCAAGTTCATCCTCTGCACGTCCACCCTGGCGCAGGGAGTGAACCTTCCGATTCGGTACCTCATCGTGACGACTGCTCAGCAAGGCGGCGAGAGGATCAAGGTCCGCGACTTCCACAACCTCATGGGCCGCGCTGGTCGCTCGGGCATGCACACGGAGGGCAGCGTCCTCTTCGCAAACCCTGAGGTGTACGACACTCGCTGCGGTGCGGAGAGCAAGTGGCCCGAGTTCAAGGCGTTGCTGCAGGTGAGCAACTCGGAGCCCTGCGCGAGCACGCTGCTATCGGTACTGGGACCGTTGAAGAGCGATGGTGGGCAGGTGACTCTGGCCATCGACCCCCTCGACGTGGTGAGGGCCTATGTTGCGGACCAAGAGGGTGGCGGCGCCTGGGTCGACGAGGCCGCGACAGAGCTTACCCGCAGATGGTTTGCGACGGAGACGCTGCGAAGGCAGCTGGCGGAGAGACGAGACATCCTTGCGGCGGTGGAGAGCTTCCTTGTGGCCTATTGGGAAGAGAGCGGAGACGAGCAGACCTTCGGGGCAGGCCCAGTCGGCGAGCTGGCGAAGCGAACGCTCGCGTACCATCTCGCGTCAGCCGAACAGCGCGGGCAACTGGTCCAGCTGTTCGAACTACTCGCGGCGAATGTCACCGCGCGCGTCGGCGACGCCGAGAGGAGGCGGGTGTACGGCAGGACATTGTTCGGCGTCGGGGATACCGTCGCGCTCGAACAGTGGGTCGCGGAGAACCTGAAACGCATCGCTGGCTGCGCCGACGTCGACGAACTCTTCGACATCGTGTGGCCGTGCATAGCAGCCAGAATCGAGAGCGACACGTTCCAGAAGTGGCGGCCAGTCGAGACAAGGGAAGCCTTCGCAACGCGTTGGATCGCGGGCGACTCGTTTGGGGTCCTTCACGACAGCATGACAGCCGCGGGTGTCCGAATCGGCCTTGGTGCGAAACCGCGCAAGCCGAAGGTCGAGCACATCGTCGAGATGGGGGAGAACGCCCTTGGGTTCGATGGTGCGCATGTGCTCGGGGCCATCGCCGAGCTGTTCGAGCTCCTGGCGCCCGAGGATGACGGCGAGGGCGAACCGCTACGGCTGCTCCAGGTCTTGCAGAAGCGCTGCAAGTACGGCCTTCCGGCGGGCGCCCCGATCCTTCTGTATGAGGCCGGATTCGCCGACCGGCCCCTCGCCCTTGAACTCGCCGGAGCCGTTCCGGAGATCGCATCGCGTAGCGAGGTGCGGAACGCCATGCGCGAAGAGCAACCCGCCGTGGAGGCGATTCTGGAACGATACCCGCGGTACTTCACCGAAGTGTTCGATCGGATTACGGGCTAGATCGATGAGCGGGTGGCGTGGTGCTCCAGCCGACCGCTCGCTCGGCTGGCGGCGGCTGAGAGGCGTGACGTAACCAGCAACAAGCCGTGGTGAGTTCCAGGCTTAACTTGTCGGATATCGGAAAAGTCTAGATCCTGCGTGATCAAAAAGCGCTAGCTCAGTTGCGCCGCCGACCAAATGGCTGCATCCCCCTGGCCGCTCAGGTTCGCCCGTGGCGGCGGGACGGGCCATCAACGGGGGGTAACGGCGGTGAGGGTGGAGAGTGCCATGGTCGGTGCTCGTTCTGTGGTTGGGCGAAGAGGGAATGATCGGTGGCACGGGGCCGGCAGGGGTGCAGGATTCGGACCTGATCCCGTATTCGAAGCCATTGTCAGCCCCAAGCTTTTCGATCAGGGCGATTTGCAGGGGTGTCATCATCACTCGCCAGCGTAAGCAGTCAGGCGCGGAGGCAGGTCCTTGTCCAGCAGATGAAACGCTGGCTAAACGCGGCTGGTCAACCGGCTGCCTCGTTAACCGTCTTTATCCAGGCTTCGCTATCCGGACAATCCATGATGGCCTCAGCCAAATCCTCCAGGGCCTCCTTCCAGGGGGAATCTTAGTCATCGTTCAGGTTCCCGGGAGGGAAGATGTCTGATGGTGTCATGGCTGGCGGTCTTTTCGAGGGCAATCGCGGCAGCAACCGGGGGCCCTGGAAATATTCATCGGGGTAGAGCCGTTTCCAAGGGTCCCTCTTACCCGATCAGCCCATCAGGCCCCGACGAACCTGGCGCGATGGTAGGCCAGGTAGGGCCGGTGTTGCTCGGCCACCCAGCGCAAACGGGCCGGCTGATCCAACCCCAATCGCCGTTTCTCCCGTTCGGGAAGGGCGTCCGCCACCAGCATCAGGCCATCGGGGTCAAAGCTAATCAGAAACCGATCGAACAGCGCATCCAGATTGGCGGACAGCAGGAAGCCATTGAACACGTCCAGTCGCTCGGCATCCGAAACGCAATCGGCCCAGGGCCTGGCATGGCTGGCGCGCAGGACTTCCGGGACCGCGATCCCCGTCACGGCACAGGCCCCACCCCAATAGTCCATCTGGGCCTGGCGAAAGCTCTGTTGGCCCACCCGTTGGCGGACCAGGCGCTCGACTTCGGTGCCCAACAGGGTGGCGGGCAGTTCCCGCAGGGCCACGGCGACCCGCGCTACATAATCGTCAGCCGCTTGGCGGGGCAGGGCCTGCGCCAGGGCGGCGGCACGGCGCAGCAACTGGGCCAACTCAGCCTCGCCGCTGGCCAGAAAGGCCCCTGAAGGGTCGCGCGGATACTGGCGCTCCAGCTCGGGTTGCAGGGAGGGTGACTGGCTCGCGAAGTTCACCAGGTACTGGTGGTTGGTGAGCAGAATCCTGGCCCGGGTGCGATGACGGGCCGAGCCCAGGGTGACGGCATCGGCGTCGGCGCTGATCCCGTATTCGAAGCCATTGTCAGCCCCAAGCTTTTCGATCAGGGCGATTTGCAGGGGTGTCATCATCACTCGCCAGCGTAAGGAGACAGGCGCGGAGGCAGGTAGGTCCTTGTCCAGCAGATGAAACGCCGGCTAAACGCGGCTGGTCAACCGGCTGCCTCGTTAACCGTCTTTATCCAGGCTTCGCTATCCGGACAATCCATGATGGCCTCAGCCAAATCCTCCAGGGCCTGGTAGCTGGTCACCTGATCGAGCAAGGGGGCGCTTCTTGGGGCAACTTCTTCACCACAGCGCTTTCGAGCCTGACGTATCAGGAGCAACCGCTCGTGTTGCAACCCCTGCTGCATCCCCTGCTCGATACCCTTGCGGATACCGATGCGCTCAACGCTCGTCACGTAGGTCATTTTCTGAACACCCTCATAAGTCTGAATTTCTGACCAGAGCCTGTGCTCCAGTTCCTCGGGCAGGCGCAGGCCAGGAAATCGGGCAGATACCGCTCCAGGGCCTCCTTCCAGGGGGAATCGTAGTCATCGTTTGGGTTCCCGGGAGGGAACAGGTCTGATGGTGTCATCGCTGGCCATCTTTCTAAGGGAAATTGCGGAAGCAACGGTGAGTCCTTGAGATATTCATGGTTCCATGGCTCAGCCCCTCTTTGCCAAGCGCGTCGCCATCGCGCGGTCACTGATCTCCCGGATGCTTAGGTCCCGGTCCAGTTGCTGGCGCCATTGGGTGTAGTCGAAGGGTTCACGCTGGATCAGGGCGATAAAGCGCTCCGCCTCGATATCCCCGAGGTGCTGCGCCAGCAGTTCACAGCCTCGGCTCTTGATTTCGGTGTCGGTGATCATGGCAATTCCCGGAGAATAAAGTCGATAGGATTTAGTAAACGCAGCCCATTGAAAGGAAATGCTTTCTTCAGAATGCCGTCATCCGTGGTGAGAAAACAGTCTTTGTCCAGATAGATTTTCATGGCATGGCCCTTCCGTGTGGATCACCGTGTTCTAGTCGATCCCAGGCCGCCAGCACCAGGCGTCGGGTGCGGTATTCACCAAACTCCCTGATCTCGTTCTTCTTCAGCACCCGGAAGGTCTCGGAGGGGTAGTCCTCGCCCAGGACGTCGGCCGGGTCGAGGATGTAGCGCAGTTCGTCGCGGGTCAGGCCGTAAAGCCGGGCATAGTAGGCGTCCAACTCGGCGCGGAGCTGGGCGCGGCGGTCGGGGTCGAAGGGGAAGGGTGGGCCATCGTAGCCCAGGTGTTCGGCCCAGGATCTGAGGTCGTGGGCGTTGTAGGTAAGTTCCAGTACCCGCTGAACAATGACGCTGAGATCAGCGTTGGTATATCTGTTAGGTGGAAAAATGGGGAGCTGTTTGGTAACAAAATCTGCCAGGTGAGTACCACCTATCTTCTGGCGGGCTGCAAAATCGAGAACCAAGATGTTGAGATTTGCGAGCAGCCCTGCGAAGACAGTCGCAGATAGTGAAGTGCCCCCAATATTCACTCGTATAGTGAAATCAGTTCCCGCTTCCGGCAGTACCGAGGCAATCACAGTTCGCTCATTGGTAGCGTTAGTGATATCCCGCCAACCTATCAACCAGCTTCGATTCCAGCCTTTGGCGTTTATCCTCTGCTCCACATCTATCTTATTCACCCAATAGCGTGGGTTAACAGCAAAATCCGGGTCTTTTCTCTCCTCCAGCGTGACATCCCGATTTCCATTCACATCATAGGTAGCCCAGCGGTGATCATATTGATGGAGTAGTTTGGCTTCAAACATCCGCACATAGCCCGGCTGAGGCTCACTAAGGCAATTGCCAACTACTTCAGCCTTGGCCATATCGAAAATCCTGCGGACTTGAATGCACCAGGGATTGCCATCCTCCTTACCCTCGGCGATCAGCACTGGGGCGGCGCGATAGAGCTTCTTGGTCAACTCGGCATCGCGCTCGCTGCGAAACACCGGGCAGGTGAGGGTGTTGGGATTGATGAGGCGGAACTCTTCCGGGGTCAGGCTGAAGCGGCGACGGCTGTCTTTCAACTGATCCGGCTGGGTGGCGAAGAACACGAACTCGGCTTGCTCGGCGGCGCCCAGGGTCAGCAGGCAGAACTTCATGCGGCTATCGACTGCGGGGAATAGCTTCTCCCGGTTCTCGAGATCCAAAAGGCTCACCAGGCGACCGCTCTGGGAGATGTGGCCGAAGAAGGCCTTAGTGGAATCGTCGGTGGCGATGCCGGTGGGGACGATGAAACCGGCCCTTCCCTGGGTCGCGGCGATCTGGTACATGGTCTCAGCGAAAAGGGCGTAGGTGTTGACATCCCCGATGCCGGTAAGGGGGAAGCGACCACCGTCCTCGCCCTTGAGGTGCATGAAAACGCTGGCGGCCTCGGCGGTGCGCCGAGCCTGGATGAACTCGGCATGGAGGCCTTGCTCGGTCTGTCGCTCGACCGGGGAGTGCTCCAGTTCCGGGTAGAGGTGGCTGGCCAGCATCCCCTCGGCTAACCATTGGATTCGCTGACTACGCTCCGCCTTGTTTCTCGCCTCCGCCACGTCACGGTGACGGGTGGCGAAGAATTCCTCCTCTTGAAGCTTGATGCGCTCCCAGGGCGGGTTGCCCAGCACGCAGTCGAAACCGCCCTGGGCGAAGACCTGGGGGAAGGCCAGTTGCCAATGGAAGACCCGCGCCTGGGCGCAGGCGGCGGTGGCTGCTTGCCGCTGGCGCTGGTGCGCCTGGTCGTGGCTGTCGGAGAAGAGTTCCAGGTAGAGGGTCCGGCTGGTGGGGATGGCGCCGGCATCGCCCGTCTTGGGCAGCAGGAAGGCGCCCAGCAGGAGGTCGGCGGCCTGGCGCAGGCGACTGGTCCGGGCCCGCTCCAGGTGCTGGCGGTAGGCGGCCTCCTTGGCGGCGATCTGCGCCGGGGTCTCTTCCGGCAGGGCTTCCAGGGCCACCAGAGCGGCCAGTTCATCGCTCCCCTCCAAGGCCAGACCGCGCGCCATGCCCGCGGCCCGGCGTTCCCGGTCCCGCTTGAACTGGTTGAGGCCCCCAGTGTTGGTCAGGGTCAGGGACTTGCACAGGGCCTTGTCGTCGCCGGAGAGGGGCTTGAAGGCCTCCTTGGGGATGCCGTATTCCAGGCTCTTGAGGTCCAAGACCCCCAGCAGGGCGTCGCCGCATTGCAGGTGATGGTCGAGAAAGCCCAGGGGGCGGCCCTCCTCGTAGCCTTCCAGCCAGAGGGCGGTGCGGGCCAGTTCGATGGCCATGGGGTTGCGATCGACCCCATGGATGCAGCGGCCGATGACCTCGCGCAGGGCGTGGCGGTAGTCCCGGGGCTTGACCGCGCCGCCCTCGGCCTGGGCCTCGGCGCGCAACTGGGCCAGCCTCTCCGCCAGGCGGCGGGCGGCGGCGAGCAGGAAGTGGCCGCTACCACAGGCCGGGTCGATCACCTTGAGGTCCAGCAGGGCGGCGGTGGGGTTGTCGGGATGGGCCTGGAGCCGTTGCTCGATGACCGGGTCCAGGGCCGATTTGATCAGCTCCTGGACCAGGGCGTCCGGGGTGTAGTAACTGCCGGTGAGTTTGCGGGCATTGCCGGCGGTGGCGCCGGCGGCGGTCAGACCGATGAAGCCGAAGCGGCGGGCGGGCAGGTCGATCTCCGGCACCAGTTCCAGCAGGCTCTCATAAACGCTGCCCAGCTCCTCGGGGCCCATGTTGCGGTAGTCCACCGGCGCCAGGTTGCCCTGGCGGTTGCTCCAGCGCAGGGCCTGCAGGGCCGCCAAGCAGTGGGCATTGTCGAGGGCCGCCTGGTCCAGGTTCGGGCACTGGGCGGCGGCGAAGAGCCCGCCCAGGGCCGGCAAGGCCAGGCGGGGCTCGCCCTGGTCCAGGCCACGGAAGACGATGCGCGCCGCCTGCCAGAGGTCATCGAAGCGGTTGCGGGCGCGGCGCTTGAGGCAATAGTCCCGCAGGCGGGCCAGGGCATAGCCCGCGGTGTAGGCCTGGCGGGCGCGGTGGGCCTCGGGGCTGTCGTCCTGAGGATGGAGCAGGCCGCGCTCCTCGACGTTGAAGAGGAAAATCAGCCGATAGACCAGGCGCAGAAGTTGCTGGAAGAGGCCATCGCCGGTCAGGTCGCCCTGCCGCAAGTCCTGGCGCAGCCGCTCGTTGGCGGGGTGGGCGAGGAAACCCTCGCCCAGGGTGATGAGGGCCTGGGTGACACCCTCCCTGAGCCCTTCCCGCACTCGGGTGCCTTCTTCCTTCCCCGCCTCGCGCCAACGTTCCCAGATGGCCGTCTGGGGGTCCGCGCCGCCGGCGCGGCTGGCATGGAGCAGATGCCAGGCCAGGGCGAATTCGGCGTAACGCTGGCCGGTGAGCAGGTCCTGGAGGTCAATCTCCAGGTAACTGGGCCGGGTCAGGGTAGCGGCATCGCGCAACAGGCGGAGCTGGCGGCCATTGCAGACCAGTGCCCAGAGGTGCTGGCCACTGGCGTTGAGGTATTCCTGGGCCAGTTGGAAGGGGGATTTGCGGCGGCTGCCGCTGCCGGCCACGGCGAAACGGGGGTCCGGTTCGTCCAGGCCGAGGTCGTGGGGGGCGATGACGAGGGGCAGGGACCCGGCCAAGGCGCTGATCGGGTAGTGGCGGTCGCCGATGCCGAGGCCAGCGACCTGGGCCAGTTGGCTATAGCCGAAGGCGTCCCGCAGCAATTCGGTGACGAAGCGGTGGGTCAGGGCGGCGGCGTCCAGGTCGGTCCTTTCCATCTGGGGCGCGAAGTGGCGCCACTGGGCGGTGGCGATCTGGAAGGCCCGGCCGTATTCGTCCTGAAGCTTGAGGCCGCGGGGGATGCCGTAGTCGGCCTCCGTCTGGTGCTGGGCCTGGCCCAGGGCGGCCTTTTCCAGTTGATCGGGGAGGAACAGCCCCCCTTCCAGGCGCAGGCTGGGAAGCTGGAGGGCGAGGCGCTGGTGGCGGATTTTACGCATGGTCACGCGCCCTCACAGGCTGTCTGGCAGGAGAACATAAACCCCGATCAGGTCCAGGGGCAGGCAGGGGCTGACGCGGTAGTGGCCGACATCGCGGGCGGCCTCGCGCACCCGACGGTGATCCTCGAGCAGGGCCTGGGCCCGCGCCTCGGCCAGGGCGGTGAGCCGGGCCTCGTGCTGGCGCAGGAAGTCCAGGGCGGCGCGGATCTCCCGTTCCACCTGGGCGGGGGGCAGGTTGCCGCTGGGCGGGCACTCCAGCAAGCGTCCGGTGGTCTCATCGGTCAACCACTCGGGATTTGTCCGCCCCCGGACCGCCAGGCACAGGGTCTCCTCGGCCATCAACTGGTAAGGCTCCCGGCGTCGCGTATAGCTGAGCTGGTGGCGCAGGCGCATTAGGTAGAGGCTGGTCACCACCTCCACGGCGCTAGTGAGGGTCACGGCGCAACGGGCGGCCAGGTGGCCAGCGCCTTGCAGACTTTCTTCCAGCAGGTGGTCGGCGAGCAGGGTGACCAGGGGATGGCTGCGGTGCAGTTCGTTGCCGTCGATCCGTTGCGGCTGATCCAGACCCTCATCGGCCAGTCGCTGGCGCAGGGCCTCGGGCAGGTGCTGGGGGAGGAAGCGGTAGTGATGGTCCTTGATCCCTTCCAGGGGGGAATTGAGCCGGGCGCAGGCGCTATGCAGGAAGCGCCGCACGTCGGCCCCCGACCCCAGGGCCTCTTGCTGGCGCTGCCACTCGGGCATGACCTCCTCGGGCCGGATGCGGCGCTGGGCAAAAACGGTGCGATTGGCCTTGGCCTTGTCCAGGGCATCCCGCCACTGGGCCTCCAGGGGGGCCAGGAGGCGTTCGGACTCGCCAAAATCGAAGCTTTGCTGGGCATGCTTGGGGTGAGGCCCCAGCTCGGAACGGCGCATCAGGGCGGCCTTGACCAGGGCCTGGTTGATGCGTTGCTCGTCTTCCGGCAGGGGGACCAGGACGCCCAGTTCCTTCTGGATGGCCTGGGCCTTGCGCAGGATGACGTTGAGGATGAAGCCATCCACCGGGTTGTCCTGGCCATAGAGCATGCTGCAGCGGACTTCCGCGGCTTGCTGGCCAAAGCGGTCCACCCGGCCTTCCCGTTGTTCGTGGCGGGTGGGGTTCCAGGCCAGGTCGTAATGCACCACGGCGGTGAAGAGGTGTTGCAGGTTGATGCCTTCCGAGAGGCAGTCGGTGGCCACCAGCAGTCGGCGGTCGGCCTCTTCCATGGCCTCCACCCGCTCCCGGCGCTCCTCGGGCGGCAGCTCGCCGGTGACGACCGCCAGGGTGGCGCGGGGAAATTGGTCGCGCAGGTGGCGGGCTACATAGTGGGCGGTGGCCACATAGCGGCAGAAGACGACCGGGTGGTAACCCTCGGCCAGGAGTTGCCCCAGGTGGGCGATCAGGACCCCCAACTTAGGATCACCGCGCTGGCCGGCGAGGCCTTCCGCCTGCTGTATCAGGCCGCGCAGCCGCGCCGCCTCCTCGACCTGGGCGGGGGGTTCCAGGTCGCTGCCCTCGAGGTCGTCGGCCTCGCCATCGTAGAGGCGATCGTCGCTGAGCAGTTCGTCTTGGTCGAGGCGGTTTTCCAGGCGGGTGGTCAGGGCCTTCACCGCCGCGGCGGGGGAGGAGGCGACGCAACGCAACAAGGCCAGGGTGGCGTACCAGATCAGGCGTGCCCCACCGGCGTCGCGCCGTTCCACGTCCTCGGCGATCTCCAGGCAGTAACTCTGCACCTCGTCGAAAAAGTGGCCCCAGGCGCCCGTTAACTGGTAGGTGATCTCGGTCTTCATGCGCCGGGGGAAACCGCGGCCATCCCCGGTTTCGGTCTGCCAGTCACTGATGTCCTTGCGACGGCGTTGCACGAAGTGGCGGGCCAGGCGATGGCGCAGGGGGTCATCGGCCCGGTTGCGCCCTTGCAGTTCCAGGAAATCCGGGCTGAGCAGGGACAGTAGGTTATAGAAGGCGGCCTCGTCGCCGGAGTGGGGGGTGGCCGTCAGCAGGATGAGGTGACGCTCCGGGTCCTGGCTGAGGCGTTGCAGCAATTCAAAGCGCAACTGCTTGCCGCGCCCGGTGGTGGCGCAGGTGTGGGCCTCGTCCACGAGGATGCACTCGGGGGCGATGGAGAGAAAGTGTTCCCGGTGGCGCTCACTCTTGATGTAGTCGAGGCTGACGACGATCACCGGATGGTGGTCGAACAGGCTGACCCCATGGGGCAGGTCGCGTTCGATACGGGAGGCCGAGGCGGCGGTCAGGGCGACGGCGGGGAGGTTGAAGCGGCGCTCCAGCTCGCTCTCCCATTGTTCCACCAGGTGGGGCGGGCAGAGGACCGCCAGCCTTCGCACCTCGCCGCGATCCATCAGTTCACGGACGATGAGACCGGCCTCGATGGTCTTGCCGATACCCACGTCGTCCGCAATGAGGAGGCGGATGGTGTCCAGGCGCAGGGCCATGAGCAGGGGCACCAACTGGTAGGCCCGAGGTTCCACGGCGATGTTGCCGAAGGAGCGGAAGGGTCCGGCGCCGGCTCGCAGCTTGAGGCGCAAGGCATCGCGCAGCAGGAGGGCGGCGGCATGGTTGCCGGCCTGGGTCGGGTCTGGCCAGGGAAAGCTGGCCGGCGCCACGGGTACGAGTTCCAGCTCCGGGATCAACTCGATGGCGTCCTCATCACTGCCGCCCAGGGGGCGCAGGCGAAGCCAGTCGCGGTCGCTGCCCGTCTGGACCACCCATTCCCGCCCACGGGCCTGGATCAGACTGCCGGGGTTGAAGCGGTACTGGAGATCAGTCATGGGATTTGGGGGGATCACTCATGGAATTCTGGGGGATCAGTCATGGGATTCACCGAAAACGGTGCTATGCCGACGGAACAGGGCCGGCCAGTGATCGGGGTCGGAGAAGTCGAGGGCTTGCCAGCCCTTGTCGGCCAGGGCGTCGCGGATATCGTCGGGGAGTGGCTCCAGGAAGATCAGGGTGCGGGCGCCCCGGTACTGGCCGGCCGCGGTGGCCTGACCACCCTGGACAGGGACGCGGGTCGCGTCGGGTGGTTGCAGCCCCAGGGCATCCAAGGCCGCCAGCCAGGCGGTTAGCTGGTCGTGCCCCGGGGGCGGATCAAGCACCGGATCATCGCCGGACCCGGTGCCTGGCGCTGTGTCAGGCCCAGTACCGTGCCCATTACCCAGCCCGGTATGAGGCGCACTACCGGGACCCGTACCGGGTTCCAGCCCGGGTAGCTGCCAAGCGCCTGCCTGCACCTCGACGACCTGGGCGTTGGCCAGGGCCACCAGGAGGCGCAGCGCCTCTGGGTCGCGGCGGTTGATGTGGACATGATCCGGTTGGTTGAAATAGGACAGCAGGCATTGGTAACAGCCGGCCTCGCAGGGGCGTTGGCCATGGGCGCCCTTGATCTCCAGGGCCTCCAACTGGTCCAGGTGCCAGGGCCCGGAAGGGGCCTGGAAGTGCATCAGCTTGAGGGCGTTGGCGGCGGCCTGGGCCAGGCTATCGGGCTCCCCGGCCAGGCGCGTGAGGACCCCGGCCCCCCCCTCGGCGGCCTCGTAGAAGAGGATGCCTTTACGGTCATCCTGAGTGGGCAGCGGCTCGGCCACCAGTTCGGATTCCTCGATCTGGAAGGTCATCTCGATGCCCCGCTTGAGGGCGGCCTGCAGGGTGGCCATGGTCGCCAGGGACAGGGTACCCAGGGGGCTGAGGATCAGGAGGTTGCGGTGGTCCTCGACGAAGGGGACGATGCGCTGGTTAGGCACCTTGTCGAGCAGGGGCTCGTCACTGTCCGCCCCTTCTCTGGTGGTGGGATCGTCCTGCTTGCTCCAAGTGCCCGTGATGGGATTGATGTAGAAGCCGAGTTGGTTTTTGTCCTTGCGCCGACGCCAACCGCGGTTGATGCGCCAGATCTTGGCGGCGGACGCGTAGGTCAGCCCGGCGAGTACCTCCTCGCCCTGGCGCACCTCGGCCTGTTGCTTTTGCACCCGGTTGTCCGGACCGGGCATGAAGCGGTAGGTGGTCTGCAATTCATAGCCCTGGCGCTGTCGGTCCTCGTCGTTGATCGAGATGCGGTCGGTGGGCAGGGTCTCGACGGTCTCGATGCGGTACAACTCCTTGACCCAATCACTCTCGGTGAGCAGGGCGCCGCAGTTCTCGCAACAGTTGACCTGGGCGGGTTCAATACCTCCGCCAATGTGCCCGTAACCACATTGACCGCATACCAGGGCGCAGAGGGTGGCCAACTGGCTGTTGCCAGTGACGTGGTCCGCGGAGCCGACGTTGAGCTTGGCGCGCACCACCCGGTACATGCGGCCCTGATGGTAGATCAGGCTGCGGGGACCGAACTCCGCCAGGGCCAGGAAGCGCGGCCGGCTGACCATGTTGCCCTCGTCGTCTTGAGGCTTGCCGCCCTTGCCCCCGCCCGCGGGTATCCAGGCCATCAAGGGCAGGCGGGGGAAGTTGTAGCCCGGCAGGAAGCCCTGGCTGGCCAGGAAACGGTAGCTGTAGAAGTCGGTATTCTGGGTATTGGAACTTTTGAGCAAGAGGGCGTACTGGCGGGCCGCATCGCCGTAACGACGTTGGGCATTGGCGCGCTCACTCGGACTGGTGGCATGGCTCTTGATGATCTGGTCCGCCATGTCCATCTGGGCACGCGTAGCGTCAAACAGCACCCGCCAGCGTTGCAGGGCCGATGAAAAGCGCTGGGGCGCCTGACAGATGACCTCTTGCACCCGTTCCGGGGAGCACCAGTCATTGGCTGGCAGATCCCCCGCCAGTTGGGCCATGACCGCCGTCGCCGCGGCCTGGGCGCGGATCTCCGCCTCCGGATGGGTCAGCCTGGCCCAAAGATCCGGCTGCACGGGTTTGTCCGCTTGCTCCAGATCGAGCAGGGGAGCGATGCTGGTGTCCAGGCTGACCTGGGCATTGGCCAGCCAGACGGCCTGCAAGTGACTTTCCACCAGGTCGCGGTTGGCGAGATCCAGGGTGGGGGCCTTGACGATGCCATGCACCATCTCGGAGGCATGGTGGAAAAACCACTGGTCATGGGGGCTGAGGGCCGCGCAGTAGGTGATGACCAGGGCCTGCTGACCGGAACGACCGGCACGTCCGCTGCGCTGGGCGTAGTTGGCCGGCGTCGGGGGAACGTTGCGCAGATAGACCGTATTCAGCGCGGAGATGTCGACCCCCAGTTCCATGGTGGGCGAGCAGAACATGACAGGAAGTCGTTCCAGGGGGGTCTCATGACCGGGGTTGTCCGCCCAGTCCTGGCGGTCCTTGTCGGTGAAGCGAAAGCGTTGTTCGAGCCATTGACGGCGGCCGGCGTCGACCTGGGCCGTGTGTTCCTGGGCCTCGAAGTCGAAGAAGGGGTGGTCGTCCCGCCGCAGCAGTTCCGCCACGCTCAGGTAGAGTTGCCGGAAGAAGGCGTTGGCCTGGGTGGTTTCATCGATCAGCCGCCATTCCAGGGCCGAGGCATTCAGGCGCCAGCCGGGCAGGGCGTCGGTGACCGGGTGCTTTTGGATATAGCCATAATGGACCGCCTGGCCAAGCAGGGTCCCCACCAGTTCCATCAATTCCTGGTCCTTCCAGGTATTGACCTGGGTGGCAAAGGGGGTGTCCTTCCACAGATCGCTGGTCTTCACCAGTTTGAGCAGTCGGGAACGCGGGCCGCCGCTCAGCAGGTCCGAGCGCGGCTTGCCTTTGTATTCGGGCCTTTTGCCCAGAATCAGGCTGCGGGTCGTTTCCAGTTGCTCGTCCGCCGCGAAGGCCCACCGCTCGTTGAGGTACTGATAGGCACTGTTGCGTGCCCTGTCCTGGTCGGTGGCATCCAGGTAGCGGCTGGCGAGGCACAGTCCCCGGCGCAGCTCGTCGAAGACCACTTGGCACAGTCGTTCACGGCTGGCGGGTCTCAGTGCCCCCAGGGTGGCGTGCGTCGCGAAGAGGCTCTCATCCGCGCAGAAGTCAGCCAGGTCGCGATAGCCGATGCGCAGCAGACCGAGTTGATCCAGATTGGGATTGTTGAAGCGCCAGCCCCGGCGCAGATCGCGCATCAGGCGATAGCCGATGATGTAGCGGAGGGTCCTTTGGGCCTCTTGCCGGGCCAGGCCCATGAGCTTGGGGGTCTTGAGGTATTCGCCCAGGGTGGCGGCGTCCAGGCGCTCGAAGCCCAGGGCCTTGAAGACCTCGTCGGCCAAGTCCTCCTCGGTCAGGAGCCCCGCATGGTGGCGGAGGGCGCCGATGAGGCCGGCCCGCAGCGTCAGCAGGAAGATGAAGTCGTTGAAGTGCCCGGCCTGGAGGGCGGCGTCCTGACGGTTATCGGTGAAGCCCAGCAGTTTGCGCGGGTCGGGCAGATCCGCGGGCAGTTCGGTCTGGGCGAAGAGTTGGCGCAAGACGCCGAGCGTGAGAATGGTGGTGGCCGAGGAGCGGCCTTCGCCCGAGAGGCTGGCGAGCCGGTTGATATCCTTGCCGACGGCCTCGTGGACCTGGCCACAGTGGATGCAGAAGCGAAATTTACCCGGGATGTACCAGTAGTCCTCGCCTTGCCCCTGCTGGCCCTGGGCATCGACCCGCGTCAGGGTGGGCACCGCTTTCCGGTAGTTGCCTTTGACCTTGACCTGGGCCCTGTTGAAATCGAGCCAGGTCTCGGGTAACTGCTCGACATCACCGCCAAAGGACTGGCCAGGGCGACTGGGGCAAAGGAAGCCGAAGTGCGCATCCTCGTTATCGTCGGCGCTGATGTCGTCGATCTCACGGGGACTGAAACTGACCCCGCCCTGCTCGGTCCGCCAGACAGGGTGGTATTCCTGGCCGCAATCGCGACAAAAATGCACGGGATAGAGTTGCACGGCCTGTTCCTGGCGTCCGGGGGCGAAGCGCTGGGCATCCAGGGTGATGTGACGGGTCCCCGCTGGCTCCAGGGTAGCGAGCACCTTGCCCGCGCCACTGATGAACTGATGCAGTTTGAAGGCGAAGGCCATGCGGCCGTGGGGGGTGATGACCTGGTGGCTGCCGATCAAAAATTGCTGCAACCCTTCCCTTGCCAGGTCCAAGGGGCAGTCCGCCTCCCGAGCCAGGCGCTCGCTGGCGTCGCTGAGGGTGATGGGTTTGGCCCGGATGTAGGCGCCTTCCGGGGGCAACTCCAAGCCCAGGGTCAGTTCGACCCAAATGGCCAGGGGGTCATCGCAAAAGCTCGCGTAGTCGGGCCAGGAAAAGGCCCCGCGGGTCAGGGCGGCGGCCAGCTGAGGGCGGATATCCGCGATCGTTTTCAGGGGGTTGGTGATTCGTTCCAGGGTCTCGCCGATCACCTCCTGCGCGGTGATCCGGGTGCCAAACAGCTTGCTGGCCACGGCGGCGACCGTCTGGTTACGATCCGCCTGGCTGCCGGTGGAGGACATGGTGGCCGAGGTGCCGATGCAGAGCAATTCAGGCGCCTTGAGGCGTTCCCGCAGACGACGCACCAACAAGGCGACATCGGCGCCTTGGCGGCCCCGGTAGGTATGCAGTTCATCCAGAACCAGAAATTCCAGCCCCTGGCAGTGCTCGACCACCCGCCGGTCGACATCCTCGAAGCGGGTCAGAATCAGCTCCAACATCATGAAGTTGGTGAGCAGGATGTCGGGAGGGGCGTTGGCGATGGCCTGACGCTCCTCGGTCTTTTCCTGCCCCGTGTAGCGGGCCACGGTTACCGGCCGCTGGCCAGGGGCAAAGCCATCCAGGAATTTATCGAGCTCCTCCAATTGGCTGTTGGCCAGCGCGTTCATCGGATAGATGACGATGGCGCGGGTGCGAGGCCTGGGGTCCGCGTCCTTGGCCTTGAGGATACGGTCGATGATCGGGATAAAAAAAGTCAGGGACTTGCCCGATGCCGTGCCCGTCGTGACGACGTAGCTCTTGCGCTGATGAGCCTTGGCCAGGGCTTCCACCTGGTGGGCATAGAGCACCAGGGGCTGGGGATTCCCGCCCGGCTTGTCAAACTGGAAGATCTCCGCGCACCCGGGGTGCAGTTCACCCGCCTGGGCCAGTTCCTGAACGGAACCCTTGCGCTTGTAGTTGGGGTTGATCTGAATGAGGGGTTCAGGCCAGTAACGGCCCGCGGCGTACTGCCGCTCCACTTCCTGGAGGATGTCTTCAGCGGCGATGCGGGTAAAGCCGCGGGAGAAGGCCTGATATTCGTCGATCAGTTCATTGCGGAACGAAAAGACATTTTCCATGGGTTGTTCTTATCTGCTTGATCCAAGCGGTCCTGGAGGGACTAGGGTCAGGGCCGGGCTTCTTGGGTGTGGGCTGCTACAGGGCTTGACTTGAAGCGCAATCACCGGGCAACCATAGGGCAATTTACGTTTCCATGAGTCTCCCGTGCCCGACCAGGAACGAAAATGGCAGGGGTCTGGATTCTGCACCGAACGACAGGTTTTCCGCTAGGGTGAATTTCAGTTACTCCTGGCTGTCACCCCCCGGTAAGCAGTCCGCTCGCCCGCAGCACGCGCCGCTCGATGGCCTGCTCCAGCACCCGCTCATCCCCCGGGCGGACCAGGGTGAAATAGTGGCGGGCGCGGGTGATGCCAGTGTAGAGCAACTCCCGGGTCAGGATGGGGCTGGGCTTGTCCGGCAGGACCAGGGCGGTATGGGTGAATTCCGAGCCCTGGGACTTGTGGACGGTGAGGGCGAAGACGGTCTCCACCGCCTGGAGACGGCTAGGCAGGACCCACCGGATGCCCTGGCGGCCATCCCCGGCCGGGAAGGCGACGCGCAGCCGCTCCGGTTCGCCGGCGGCGGCGGGGCGGGTCAGGGTGACGCCGATGTCCCCATTCATCAGGCCCAGGGCATAGTCGTTGCGGGTGACCAGGACCGGCCGCCCCAGGTACCAGCCACTGCTGGCGGGGATCAGCCCGGCCTCCCGCAGCAGGCGGGCAATGGTCTCATTCAGACCCGCCACGCCCCAGGGACCCCGGCGCAGGGCGCACAGGACCTGGAACTGACCCTGGGCGGCGAGGACGGCGCGGGCCCAGTCGTCATAGTGCTCGGCAGCCGCGCCCGCGGGCGGATGCGCTTGTCGCAGCACCTCCAGGTAATGCCGATAGCCGACCCGGGGCGGGCGCGCGTTCGCACCCCCGCCATGCGGCAGCGTGGCGATCGATGCCGCTGGCCCCAAGAGGTTTGGCGAAGGCGCCGCCCCGCCGCGGATAAGGAGTTGCCTGAGGACAGCATCCACCTGCCCATTTGGAACATTCTGGCGCTCCTTGGGGACAGCCGGATGTTTGGGGGAGGCATCCCGGTGCTCGTGGGGGGGATCCAGGGGCTCGGTGGAGGCATCCCGGCGTTCATGGGCGAGACCCGCCGTGGCGACATCCTGGTGCTCTAAGGCGTTCCCCGCCTTGCTCGCGACGACGATCAGGGCCAGATCCCGGTAACCCCGCGTCCAGAGGTCGCGGACCACCGCCTTGCTGCCGGCGTTGACCGCCGTGGCGAGTTGGCCGATACCGCTGTCCGCGGCGAAGCGGTGACTGTGGCGCAGCATGACGATGGCCTGGTCGAGGGCGGTCCCCGCCGGGTCGATCAGATCCTCCTGGCCTCTGCCGACGGCGGTGGCGAGGTCCGTCCGGTCGGCGATCGCCTCTCCCGGACTTGGCGGGCATTCCCTTCTCGCGGCCGCCAATCCGTCATTGTCACTGACCTCTGCCGTGCTCCTTGGCAGGCGCTCCCCCGTCACGGTCTCCAGCCAGTCGCGGGTCGCCGGGGTGTAATGGCCGGCGGCGGCCCGCTGGCAGAGCTGGCCGAGGACCGCCCCCGCCTCCACCGAGGCGAGTTGGTCCTTGTCGCCGAGCAGGATCAGGCGCGCCGAAGGCGGCAGGGCGGCGAGGACCGCGGCCATCATCTCCAGATCGATCATCGAGGCCTCGTCGATGACCAGCACGTCCAGGGCCAGGGGGTTGCCGGCGTGATGGCGCAGGCGGCGGGTATCGGGCCGGCTGCCCAGCAGGCGGTGCAGGGTGGTGACGGTGACGGGGATGCTGGCCCGCACCGCCTCGGCCTGGGGAAGCCCGGCCAGGGGCAGGCTGGCGACGGCCCCGGCGATGGCCTCGTTCAGGCGTGCCGCCGCCTTGCCGGTGGGCGCGGCCAGGCGGATGCGCAGCGGGCGGGGCGGCTTGACGGATACTTTGTCGGATGCCTTGCCGGATACCTTGCCGGATACCTTGCCGGATACCTTGTCGGGCGCCGGGGCGGTCAGGGCCAGGGTCTGGAGCAGGGCCAGCAGCCGCACCACGGTGGTGGTCTTGCCGGTGCCGGGGCCGCCGGTGATGACGCTGAAGGCGCCGCGGGCCGCAAGGGCGCAGGCGAGCTTCTGCCAGTCGGGATGGATTGGCGATGTCGGAAAGAGGCGGTCGAGGGTCTGGCGCAACAGGGTGTCGGGCAGTGCTGTCCGCCGCGCCTTGGTACTCGTCCGCTGCGCCTCGGTACCCGATCGCTGCGCCTCGCTACCTGTCTGTTGCGCCTCGGAACCCGTCCGTTCCGTCTCCGTATTCGATCGCCGCGCCTCGGAACCCGTCCCTTGGGTCTCGGTATCCGTTCGCTGCGTCCCGGTACCCTTTAGCAGGGCCTCGGTACCTGTCAGCCGGACTTCGGGACCGGTTAGCTGGGCTGGGGCATTCGCCAGCCGGGCCGCGATCCGTTCTTGAACCGCCCGTTCATAGTCCCAGTAGCGGCGCAGGTAGAGGCGGGGCCCGGCGAGGACCAGGGGCGAGTCTCCCGCTCCCTGGCTGACCAAACCGGGCTGATCGAGGGCGGCGCGCCAGGCGGTCAGGGTCAGGCCCGCCAGCAGCGCCGCGGGGTGGGGCGGGGGCTCGCCGCTGGGGGGCTCCGCGTCCTCCGGTGGCAGGGAGAGGGCGAAGCCCGGGTCGTTGAGAGTCGCCTCCAGGTCCAGGCAGGCGTGGCCGCGGCCGAGCTGGTGGCTGGCCAGAGCGGCGGCGAGGAGCGCCAGGGGGTGGGCATCCGCGACCTCCTGGCCCAGGAAGCGGGCGAAGGCCCGATCCAGGGGGCGCAACCAACCCTCCCGCGTCCACTGATCCAGGAGTTGCCCCAGTCGCGCCCGGCCCGGGGCATCCGGCGTCAAAGAGATCGACTTGGAAGAGATCGGTTGGGATGAGGAAGGGCTCATGGGTGCGACTCCCGCGGGTCACCAAACGCGGTGGCCGCCCCCCGGAACAGGGCATCCAGGGTCTCGATCAGCTCCCGGGGCGGCCGTTCCCAGTGGACGCCCTGACAAGGCCCGTCGATGCCGCGCAGGAACAGATAGACGGCGCCGCCCACATGCCGGTCGTAGTCGTAGTCCGGCAGGCGCGACTTGAGCAGACGGTGGAGGGCGAGGAGGTAGAGGACGTACTGCAACTCGTAGCGGGCGTGCAGGATGGCCCCACGCAGGGCCGCGGGGGTGTAGGCGCTGGCGTTCGGTCCCAGCCAGTTGGATTTGTAGTCCGCCACGTAATACTGGCCCTGGTGCTCGAAGACTAGGTCCATGAAACCCCTGAGCATGCCGTAGAGCCGCGCCGGTTCGAGCGCCGGTCGCGGCGCCCCGTCCAGAGTGGCCGCGCTGACCAGGCGATCGAGGGTCCCGACCATCACCCGCTGGGTGGCGAGCCAGAACTCCATCTCGGGGACGGCCGTCGTCAGGTCGGCGAGGCGGAGGCCAGGGCCCTCGCCGGCAAGGAGCAAGGGTTGGCTCAGGATGCGCTGCATCCAGGCGGCGAGGGGTTCGACCCAATCCTGCCAGCCCCGAAACTGGCAGCGGCGGTCGATGAGGTCACGTAGCCGGGCGGGAGCGGCGGAAATGGCGCCAAATCCCTCGCGGGCGGCCCATTCCAGCAGTTCGTGGAGAAAGGACCCCGCTTCAGGCCCGCGGGGGAAGGCATGGATGGGCCCGAGATCTGGCCCGGCACCGGCTTCGGTTTCCGGCCCCTGGGCCCAGGTCCCCAGGGCCCGCATCTCCAGAAAGCGCTCCTCGGTCGCGGTCCCGGCGCCCCCTGCCTGGCGGCTGAAGATCGCGGGGGACGCGGACTCATCCACCCCGCCGCCCTCTTCGCCCTTACCGCCCTTTCCGCCTTCACCGCCCGCCTCGCTTGCCGTGGTGGCGAAGGCGTCAAACTCCCCCAGCGCGCCGTGGCTGACCGTCCGGCTGATGGCCGAGTAGCTTGCGATCCACCAGGGGGTCGTCACCACCGGGCGGGAATCACGGGCACACCCCGTCCACCCGTGCACCTCCGCGGCGCGGTAACGCGCGGTGGTCGGCGCCGGGGCGAGGGCCAGGACCAGGTCCGCGCAATCGCCCCGCAGGCGCTCCAGGGCCGGGGCCAATTCCGCGGGTGGCTGGGGCTCACCGCCGCTGAGCAGATAACCGAAGGCCCCCTGTTCGAGCCCGGCGATGGGGGCCAGGCCCACCCAGGTGGCGTAGCGGGCGCGGGTCAGGGCGACGTAGAGCTTGCGCAGGTCCTCCCCCAACCGCTCCCGATCGGCCCGCCGCACGGCCTCCGCCACGTCGCCCAGGGTCAGTTGCAGTTCGCCCCGGTCATCATGCCACTTGAGGGGCAGGTCCTTGGCGGTCGTCGGTCGGAAATCGGCGGCGAAGGGCAGGAAGACCAGGGGGTATTCCAGGCCCTTGGACTTGTGGACGGTCACCACCTGCACCAGATCGGCATCGCTCTCCAGACGGATCTGCCGGGCCTCGTCGCGGCCATTGCCCCCCGCCTCCTGGCATTGCTCGGCCAGATAGCGGATCAGGGCATGCTCCCCGTCCAGCAGCAGACTGGCCCGTTGCAGGAGTTCCGCCAGGTGCAGCAGATCGGTGAGCACCCGTTCGCCGCTGGTTGTCCCAAGCGGTGGCCGTGCCACGGGTCCCGTGGCCTGATCATCCTGCCAAGCTGTGGGCTGCGCCTCTGGCCCGGTCGTCTCATCCGTGGGCTCCATCGCCCGCCTCTCCGCGGGCCTCGTTACCTGATCTGTGCCCAGCAAACGCGCCGGGACGTGAAAATCATTGAGGAGCCCGCGCAGCATGGGCAGCACCCCCTGGCGGCGCCAGAGGTCGCGGTAGCCGCGAAATTGCAGAACCCGCTCCTCCAGGGCCAGGTCGTCCTGATTGAGCCGGTCCAGTTCCGCCCAACTCAGCCCCAGGGTCGAGGTGGCCAGGGCGGTGCGCACCAGGCGCAGGTCGTCGGGTTCGGCGCAGGCGGCTAGCCAGTGCCGCAACTCGCCGGCCTGGGGGCTCTGGTAGACCGAGTCCTGATCGGATAGATAGACGCTACGAACACCGCGACGGGCCAGGGCGCGGCGGATGAGATCGGCCTCCTGGCGTTTGTTGACCAGCACCGCCAGGTCGGCCGGGCGCAGGGGTCTGATGGGAACGGCGCCCGCGCTGGAAGTCACACCAGCATCCGCGCAAAACTTCGCTCCGACAATTGATTCGCTAGCCGAGCCGTCATCGGCGCCGCTGCTTTTCGCGCGGCCACCACCGGCAACGAACCCCGCCTGGCCAGCCTGGCCCAGGTTGAGGAGACGCACCATCTCGCTGGCGCAGACCTCGGCGATCTGGTCCCGGTAGGTCTCCTTGCTGAGCGTCTTGCCGTCGTCCCGGGGCGGCAGCCACCAGGCGGTGAGGGCGGGTATCTCCTTGCCGGCGGCGTGCAGGGTATCGCTACGCCCGCGAGCCTCGGCGGCGATGAAGGGCACCGGGTTGCCGCCTTCGCCGCGGAACAGAAAGGCTCCGGCGCCAGTCGCGCGCGCTTCGGCGGCGGTGAAGCAGCGATTGGCTGCCCGGACCATGGCGTGGGTGGAGCGGTAGTTGGTGCCCAGGGTATGGAGCCGGCCGGCGCAGGCCTGGCGGGCCTGGAGGTAGGTATAGATATCCGCCCCGCGGAAGGCATAGATGGCCTGTTTGGGGTCGCCGATCAGTATCAGGGCGGTGGCGGGGTCGTTGCTGGCCACCCGGTAGACGGTATCGAAGATGCGGTACTGCACCGGGTCCGTGTCCTGGAACTCGTCGATGAGGGCGACGGGAAACTGCCGGCGAAGGGTGTCGGCCAGGCGCCCGCCATTCGGTCCCCGCAGGGCGGCGTCGAGCCGGGTGAGGAGATCGTGGAAGCCCATCTGGGCGCGCCGCGCCTGTTCGACGGCGAAGCGCGCCGCCACCCAGCGGGCGGCGTGGCGCAGGATTGACTCTTCGGCATCGGGCAGGGTGCCCAGGGCGGCGCGGAGCTCGGTGGTGGCTGCCAGGGCGGGGTGGTCGGGCACCGGCTTGCGCTCCGGCTTCCAGGCTTCATCCAGCCCCGCGGGGGTCAGGCGTTTCCAGCCTGTTGCGAGGTCCAGGGACTCGGCGGTCGGGTCGGTCACCCAGGCGCGCAGGGCATTCAGCCAGGCATTGTAATAGCGGGATTGGAGCATTTTGCCATTCACCGATTTACTGGTGACGGCGCCATCGAGCAGGGCCTGCAATTCCTCCGTCCAGGTGGCCCAGGGGGCCTTGAGGGCGGCCAGGCGCCGCTGCATTTCCTCCCGGGCCGCGGCGAGGGCAAGGGCCGGCGCGGGGGCGTCTTCCAGTTGTTCGGCATGGTCCACCAGTCCCCGCAGGGCCAGCCGCAGGGCGTCGGGATCGGCCCACCAGTGCCGCACCTCGGCAACATCCTCCCGGCCCAGGGGCACCATGAAGGTGCGCCAATAGTCGCGGACCACCTCGGCCAGCAGTTCGGTCTGGTCGGTCTCCAGGGTCTGGGTAAAGAGGCTGCCGCTGTCAAAGGCATGCTCGCGCAGCATGCGATGGCACCAGGCGTGGATGGTGGATACCGCCGCCTCGTCCATCCAGTCCGCGGCCAGTTGCAGCCGGTAGGCGCAGCCGGGCCACTGGTCTGGCTCGTAGTCATGGCGCAGATCGTGGAGCGGGTCATCCCCGGCGGGTCGCGGGGTGATGCTGGCCGGATCGGCGCGGAAGGCGGCCGCTGCCTCGGTCAGACGGGCGCGGATACGGTCGCGCAGTTCCTGGGTGGCGGCCTCGGTGAAGGTGACGACCAGGATCTCCGGCGGGGTATGGGCGCGCGGGGCGCCCTGGATACCATGACCCAAGACCAGGCGTAGATACAGGGTCGCGATGGTGAAGGTCTTGCCCGTGCCGGCGCTGGCCTCGATGAGCTGGCTGCCCTGAAGGGGAAAACGCAGCGGGTCCAGGGTTACCACGGCGTCCGCGGTGGGTATGGCGGTGGCGTTGTCTCTGGCGGGGATGACTTCGGTGGCGTCCAAGACGGCGACGGTGTCAGTGTCAACGGTTTGCGAAGAGGGCGCGGCCAGGGGTGCGGAAGGAGGAATGGACATGGCGGGATATCGCACCTCAAATAGCGGCAGCGCTGGGTCGGGTGGCCCCGCCGGCCTTGCTCGCGGTGGCCGGCAATGCCGCCAACAGGGGACGGAACAGGGTGTCGGCCAGCCGGGCGAAGTCGCCATCCGCGGTCAGGGCGGCGTAATCCGGGTAGACCCGTGCCAGGTAGGGGTCGGTCGCGACCTCTCCTTGAAAGTTATAGCCGCCCTCGTAAGCCTGGCGCGGGGCGCCGGGGTCGCCGCCCTGCTTCAGCAAGGCGAAGGCCGTTTTGGTGGCCAGGGGCAAGGGGCGGCGCAGGCCTTCCGCCATGGCGATCAGCAGCGTGGTCAGAATCAGCCGGGCCTGGTCTGGCGGCAAGGGGGCCAGTGTGACCTCCCCGACCTTGCTGAGGACCAGGGTGGTCAGGGGTTCTTCCCCCAGGTTGCCGGCGAGGTGCGCGACCCAGTGGCGGATCATCTTCTCCCCCCGGTATTGGCGATTCTTGACGATATCGCTGGTCTCCAGCACCACCCGCCCGAGTTGGCCCGAACCATCGGTGCGCAGGCCACCGAGCCAGTCGGCGATGGCCAGGGTCTGGGGCTTGCCCATGCCGCCTTCAGGAGCTCCACTCGCGCCGCCGTCGGGAGCTCCACTCGTACCGCCATCAGGGGCTCTGACTGCGCCGTCGTCAGGGACCTCGAATGAAATTTCCATCTCCTCGGCGAGGGGCTGAGGCCAGCGCTCCAGGGCCACCTGATATTTCTGGAAGAGTTCGTCCATGGGCGCCTCCAGCTCCTCGGCGAGGGCCGCGCCAAAACCGCCGGGGGCCAGGTCGCCGCGCCGCCGGATCTGTTCCAGTCGCGCCGCCCGTACCTCGGCAAGGGGCTCACCCGCCGCCGCCTGGACCTGTGCCTGGATCAACTCGTCATTGAGCAGCCAGCGTTGCAGGTGATCGAGGGCGAATGGCTCCTGATCCTCCGCCGCCGGGTCATCGACCGCGAAATAAACGCCGAGCCGCTGAGTGAAAAAGGTCTTGACCGGCGCCTGGAGAAAGTCGGTCAGATCCCGCAGCCGGAAGGGCTCCTCGCGCAACAGGGGGGGCAGAAGGGCCTGTTCCGCCAGATCGGGACTCGGAACGGCGCCGGTATTCCCCTCGGTGCCTGTGGTAAGCCCGGGAGAGGAGTGGCGGGGAGCGGCCAAATTGGCGCCCGGTCGCCACTCCCGGGCATAGGTGAACCAGGGGGAAGTCGTGGGATCGCTGGGGAAGTAGCGGGGGCTGAAGGGCTGAAGGGGATGCTCCAGGGTCAGGGCATCCAGCAGGGAGGCTGGCGTCCCGGCGGGGTCCTGGGTGGTGCCGGGCGCGGCCCTGGGGGCGGGATGCTCAGGGGTGGCCGGCGGGTCGGCCAGCCGCCACCCCGCGGCCAGGTGGTCGCGTAACTGGCCCACCAGCACGGAGGGTGGGCGCACGCGGTTGTCGGTGATGCGGCGCCCCACCCAGGAGATGTGCAGCCGCTCCCGCGCCGAGAGTAGCGCCTCCAGGAAGAGATAACGGTCGTCCTCCCGCCGCGAGCGGTCGCCGGGGCGGTAGTCCTGGCCCATGAGGTCGAAGTCCAGGGGCTGGCGCTGGCGGGGATAGTCGCCATCGTTCATACCCAGCAGGCAGACCAGGCGGAAGGGGATGGCGCGCATGGGCATGAGGGTGGCGAAGGTGACGGCCCCGGCGAAGAAGCGCTGGGACAGGCCCCCCGCGTCGAGCTGGGCCAGCCAGTGCTCGGCGACGATGGACAGGGGCAGGGTTTCCGTCAGCCCCGCGGCGTCGGCGGCCTCCTGCCAGTCCTGGAGGGCGGTCTCCAGTTGGAGCAGGGTGAAGGCGTCGTCGCCGCCGCTACCGCTATTGCTACCGCTACTGGTACCGCTACCGCTGCCATTGCCGCTACCGTTGCCCCCGGCGTCGAAAAAATCCGTCAGCAACTGGCGCAGCCGGGCGCACCAGTCGGCGACGCTGGCGGGCTCCCGCAGCATTCGCCAGGTGGCGTCCAACTGCTCGAAGAAGCGCGTCAGCGGGCCGAGGAGGGCGGCATCGAGACCGCCGATCTCGCCGAAGGGCTCGATGTCCCGCCAGGCCGCCGCATCCTGGCCGACGGCATAGCCGAGCAGCATGCGGCGCAGGCCGAAGCGCCAGGTATGCCGGGCCTCGTCCTCCGGCTGAGTCGGCAGATCCAGGCTGGCGCGCTGGGCGGCGTGCAGACCCCAGCGGATGTTGGCCCCCCGCACCCAGCGGTGCAGGCGGGGCAGTTCGTCCTCGGCGATGCCGAAGCACCGGCGCAGGGCCGGGACCTCCAGCAGGTCGAGCAGGTCACTCACCGCCAGCCGCGACTGGGGCAGGTTGAGCAAGGCCTCTAGGGCCTTGAGCAGGGGGTCCGTGGCGCGCCGGCCCTGGTCGGCGAGGCTGAAAGGAATGAATCGCGGGTCACGGTGGCCGGCCTGACGGTCGATCAGGCCGAAGACCGCCAGGATGTGGGGGGCATAGGTGTCGATGTCCGGGACCATGACGATGACGTCCCGCGGGGTCAGGCTGGGGTCGGCGTTGAAGGCCGCCAGGAGTTGGTCGTGGAGGATCTCCACCTCGCGCTGGGGGCTATGGGCGATGTGGAAGCGTAGGGAGCTGTCGCGGGTCGGGTCGATGGCGGGCCAGCGCGCGCGGCTCTCGGCCAGGGGGCGCAGGTCGCGGATGTCGTCCTGGAGTTGGGCCAGGAGGCTGGTGACCCCGGCCGGGTCCCGGGGTGGATCGAAGAGGTCGATGCGCTGGCCGATGGCCTGGAAGCGCGCGGCATAACGGTCACGGGCGGCCACGTCGTCGTGCTCGTCCAGCAGGCCAATGAAGTCCCGGCCCTGTTTGCCCCAGGCGGCCAGCAGGGGATGGGCATGCAGGTGCAACTGCTCCGGCGCGAGGGTGGCAGGCATGCCGGTGCGGCGCCGCTGTCGGCGGTGCGCGGCGCGGAGCAGGTCCTGATCGGCGACGATGTCAGCCCAGTAGTGCTCGCAGGGGTTGTGGACGCACAGCAGGATCTGCGTCCAGCGCGCCAGGGCCGCCAGGACCTCCAGCGACTGGCGCGGCAGGCTGGAGATGCCGAACACCAGCAGCCGGCGGGGCAGGCCCGGGGGCCGATCCCCCGCCGGCCAGGCCGCTGCCCGCGCCAGAAAGGCCTCATGCACCGCCGCCCGGCCGCCCAGGATGAGGCTCGCCGATCCGGCCTTTGATCTGGATCCAGACTCAGATCCAGATCCAGATCCAGCTTCAGGTTGGGCCACGCGGCTTTGCAGGCCCTGGTTGACCGGGAAGTTCTCGTGACTGTCATCGGTCAGGAAGCTCGGGGACCGGCCCTGATCCTCGGGCCAGGAGGGCGCTGCTTGGGCAGATGCCGCTAGGGACTGGTCCGATGATGAGGAAGCGGCCAGAGGGGAGCCCGCCAGGTCCGCCAGCAGGGCGCGCCAGAGGCAGGCTTGCCAGCGCTGGTCCGCCGTCAGGGCCTTGCGCACGCCGCGGGCATCGATCAGCACCTCCTCACCGGCGCCCCAGGCCGCCAGCCAGTCGGCGCGATAGACCTGATATTGATCGAAGAGATCCGCCAGTCGTTCGGCGAGCTGGAAACGTTTGCGCAGATCGGCATCCGCGGCCAGGAAGCGCCGTAAGGGCTGGTATTCCGGCCGCGGCAGGAGGGCGGGCAGCAGGCGCATCAGGCGCCAGACCAGGCGCGATTTGTCGAAGGGCGAGGTCTCGGGGACCGCCGCTGACCCGAGCACCGCGCGATAGGCCCGCCACAGAAAGCGCGCCGGGAGGGAAATCTCCAGCGCCGCCGCGATACCCAGACCGCCGCCACCGGGTTCCCCCCCATGCTCTTTCGCTTGCGGTTCCGCGACCTCGGGTTCACCAACCGGCATTTCCCGAACCTGTCGTTTGGTGGGCTGCGGTCCTTCGGCCAGGGATCCCCCGGCCTGCTTATCCCCGGCTTGTGAATCCTCTCCCTTCCCGCTACCCGAGTCGACGGGATCGGCCGCCAGGGCCAGCTTGAGCCACTGGGCGATGCCGTTGCTCTGGGCCAGGATGACCTCGGTTTCGAGGGGCGCCAGGGGATAGCGCCGCATCCAGGTCACCAGCAGATCACGCAGGGCCTCAGGCTGGTTGCCGTGGATGAGCATCAGGCCAGGCGGAAGAGGGATGTCGGTCACGGCGGGTTCCTGGTGGTAAGGGCCTCGGGGAGTTCGACCAAGATTAGGACAGAAATTGGACAATACTTGTCCTTTTTACTTAGGTCCCCTGGTTCATAAATTGAAAAAAGCGCGCTACTCGGGGAGGACGAAGCCCGGCATGAAGGTATCCCGCATCGCATGGACAAATTCGCGTGATTGGCTGACAAGGGCCTCGGCATGGGGCCGGGTAACTTGCTTGCCTAGATAGTCAGCGATGATGCGAATGTCCTCGGCCCGATTAAGCGCACGTCCGAGATCGATCTTCACCCTTCCGGACTTCACCAAATGCAGACTGAAGGCGGCGATGAGTCCATTGTGGGTGCGGGCGACCTCCGCCTCGACGATGCACCGGAAGCCAGCAAGGCCGCGCGGGCGGCATCGAACATCGCGTAATAGGCTCGGTTGCAGGCACCGTCCGTGTCGCCGGCCTCCAGCAGCAGGCGGGCGGAAGCTGCCGCGCGAAATGCCTTGGCCATAAGCTCTTCGGCATTCACAGGCGAATACCCTCGCGGGCGATGTTCTGAAGCAGGCGGGGATTGGTGTATGTCTCGGGATGCTCCCACTCCTCCTCCCACACTGGCAGGGGCTGGATGCGGATGCCGGTCGCCAACAGCACCTCGTAGGCGATATCGGCCAGCTCCAGCTTGGTATCCAGGAATGGACCTTGGGGGCCACTCAGCAGCAGGGCCACGTCGGCATCGCTATCCGGGGGGAAGTGGCCTCGGGCGCGGCTGCCGAAGAGGAGAGCGCAGCGGACGGGGAAGCGCTTCTTGGCCAGGGTCATGAAGGCTCGCAGGGCTTCGGTGGTGGCGTTGTCGAGCATGGCTTGAAAAGGTCACTCGGTT
>WBZM01000688.1_pt1 | contig 42530 bp, 40 predicted proteins | sample 5204271 | NCBI WGS metagenome assembly WBZM01 (sample SAMN12344346, study PRJNA552823) | activated sludge metagenome | biome: Activated sludge suspended growth; feature: Nitrification reactor; material: Wastewater; isolation source: activated sludge from nitrification reactor of wastewater... | reverse complement strand
GCATCTTCACCTCATAGGTCGTTCCGGGGTTCAGACCGGGGATCGTCATCGGGCTGCCGGTGACGGCTGGGTCCGGGCTGTTCCATGTGGACCCGGAGTCCAGCGAGTACTGGTACGACACGTCGAGACCCTTGCCGTCGGCAGGATCGAAGGAGACCGTGATCGCCTTGTCACCGCCGACCGCGCTGGTGACGGTGGGCGTTGTTGGAGCCTCCAGTCGCGAGACGTATCCCGTCCGGTTCACGACGTAGGCGAACGAACCGTCGCTGGGCAACGAGATCGAGTTGGGCCCGTACGCGCCGACCCCGAGGGTGGATTCGAAGATCTGCGAACTCGTGGAGTCCACCGCGTACAGATCATCGGTGGTGTACTCGGCGGTCAGCACCCGGTCAGGCGTGACCGCCAGCGCGCGGACGTCCCGACCCGGCATGGTGATGGTGCGCACGACCGCGTCCGTTGCGGTGTCGATCTCGCTCACCGTCCCCGAGTTGGCGTTGGCCACATAGGCCTTCGATCCATCGGAATTGAACCCCACACCCATGGGGAAGTCACCCACGTCGATGGCACCAACCACGGTGTTGGACGACAGATCAATGCGGGAGACCGAGTCGCGGTTGGTGTTGCTCACGTACGCGAATGTGCCGTCCGGCGAGATCGCGACGCTGTAGGGGTAATAGTTGTCGCCAAGGGCGATCGTCGCGGTCACCGTATCGGAGGCCGTCGCGATCCGCGAGACGGTGCCGTCCCCCCCCATTCACCACCAGGGCGAAGTCGCCGCCCGGCGCGAAGACGACATCTGAGGGGAAGTTGCCCACCGCGATGTCGCTGCCCACGAAGGTGTTCGTTGCCGCGTCGATCCGCCGGACCACACCATTCATCGCTGGGGTGACGTAGTGAGCCGCGTAGACGTAGGTGTTGTCCGGGGAGACAGCCACCGCCTCCACCCACCGACCCGACATGTAGTGCAGGTCGTCGGTCACCGCGTTGGTGGCGGTGTCCACCCTGAGCACCTGCTGATCGTGGTCGGCGACGTAGGCGAACGTCCCGTCGGGGGCCACAGAGACGTCCACGCTCTCGATGGCGCCGGTGAGCGGGTAGTCCGGCGGCGCCGCCGCAGCGGGGCTCGCTCCAAGGGCTAACGACGCGACCACCGCGCTGGCGGTCGCGACGGCGGACAAGGACTTTTCGAAACGCATGACGTGAATCCCCATGATCACTTCATCGGCGCCCGACGCGGTGCCCTTGAGCCCACTGAACCGGCGTCGTGAGGGGGCGGATAAATTCGAGATGAACCGGATACAGGAGGCAGACATGGCGCGCACGGCGATCGTCACGGGTGGGGCACGCGGTATCGGAGCGGCAGTCGCGAAGAAGCTCGCGGCCGACGGGATGTCGGTGGCTGTCCTTGACCTGGACGCCGCTGCCTGCGAGCCGGTGGTCGACGAGATCCGCGCTGCCGGCGGAACCGCCATCGCCGTCGGCGCGAACGTGGCCGATGAGGCCGAGGTGGGAGCGGCTGTCGACCGGATCGCCTCTGAGCTCGGCGCACCCACCGTCCTGGTGAACAACGCCGGCATCATCCGCGACAACATGCTGCACAAGATGTCCGTCGACGACTGGGACGCCGTAATGGGCGTGCACCTGCGCGGAGCATTCCTGATGTCGCGCGCCGTCCAGCCGTACATGCGCGAGGCGGAGTTCGGCCGGATCGTCAACCTCTCGAGCACCTCGGCGCTCGGCAACCGCGGCCAAGCGAACTACTCGGCGGCCAAGGCAGGCATGCAGGGCTTCACGAAGACGCTGGCCATCGAACTGGGCCGCTTCAACGTCACCGCCAACGCCATCGCACCCGGTTTCATCCAGACCGACATGACCGCCGCCACGGCCGAGCGCATCGGCGTCGCCTTCGACGACTTCATCAAGATGGCCGCCTCCCAGATCCCCGTGGGCCGGGTTGGACAGCCCGAGGACATCGCGAACACAGTCGCTTTCCTCGTCAGTGAGGGCGCCGGGTTCGTGTCCGGTCAGGTCATCTACGTGGCCGGCGGGCCGAAGGACTGAGCCTGCTCGGGTTGGTCGCGATCACCACCGCCAGAGCGACCAACGCGAGCGCGAGCCACTCCGACCACCCGAAACCGGTGTTCCCGGACGGCGCGAGCAGGTCGATGGCCACTGACCCGAGCAACTGCCCGGCGATCGACAGCAGACCGAAGACGAGTACTCCGACCCCGCGCACCGCCCACGCGGCGAGCGCGATGAACAGCACCCCGATCGGACCGCCGAGGTAGAGCCACCACTGCCCGGGGAAGGACCCCAGCGAGGTCACTCCCGTGCCTATGACCAGCGTCGACAGCAGGAACAGGGCTGAGAAGCCCACGAGGAAGTTCACGCCCGTGGCAGCCATCGGCTGACCGGTGGCGACCGCCACCCTGCCGTTGATCGCCTGCTGAACGGCGATCCCGAGTCCGGCGGACACCGCGAGCACGACGATCCACGACACCTCGGAGACCCCGGCGTGCAACCCGGACACCACCACCGCGGCCAGTGCCACCACCGCGGCGACCACCCGACCACCGCTGATCGGCAGATGCCCCGCGGGACTGAGCCCCGCACGGTCGACCAGCAGCGAACCCGTCACTTGTCCGGCGACCACGCCGATGGTGAAGACCGTCACCCCGGTCGCCGGCACCACCAGACCCTGGGTGGTGACAAGCCACGCCCCGCCGAGGCCGCCGAGCACCTGCCACCACTTCAAACGACGGTCGCGCAGCAGCCCGGGCAGTGCCGCGACGGAGGCGCGCAGTGGGGCACGCGAGGACACGATCACCCAGGCGAGGACCAGGCCGGTGCCGAAGCTCACCGCGGCAGCGATCACACCCCCGCCTACGTATTGGGACAGTTCGGCGTTGATGCGGGACTGCAGCGCGACGAGCACCCCGACCGCGATGGCGGCCGAGATGGTCAGGAGACGATGGCGGCCCGCGGACACCCTTCGATTATCCGCTGCCGTGCGAACGCTTCTGGAACCCGTCCAGTTGCCGGTTGGCCAGCCGCTGCATGACGAACGGCAGCACCGGGGTCCGCCCCAGGACCGCACCGACCGGGCCGAAGGCCTGCGCCGCCCAAGCGCCGAAATCGAACACGTCCGTGTGCTTCACGATGAGGCCGTCCCGCAGTTCGAACCGCGCATCGACGACATTGTGGACCTTCCGCTTCGTCGCGCTGAACGTGTAGTCGGCTTCCCAGTGCGCGCTGCCCCGGCCATCAGCGGCCTCGATGCCACTGGCGGTCACTTCAAGGTCCTTGCCCGCCCGGCACAACATGCGCCACATGTCACGGGCGCGCTCCCCGTGCAGTTCACCGAACGCCGGGTCGGTGAACACGACGTCGGCGGCGTAGCACGACGCCATGGTCTCCGCGTCGCGCACAGCGAACGCGGCGTAAAAGCGCTGGATAACTTCGGCGTCGGTCACCGGCTCACTCTACGGGGGCTTGCGCACGCGGGCATGCGCCTACCCGGGAAGTAAACGAACACCCGGGAAGGAAAATCCACGTTCCTTCCCTTCCCCGATGTCCCTTTCCTTCCCGGCTTGGTGCGCAGGCTTACGGCGATGTGCCTGTGACCGGCCAGTGCACGGCCGTGGCACCCACATAGGGATTGCTCGCCTCGACGACGATGAAGAGCAGCAACGCGGTGATCGCCGCCATCATCCCCATCAGGAACAGATTGGCCCCCAGTCGCACGGGGATGAACAGTGCCACCAGCACCAGGTTGGTGATGCCCAGGATGAAGATCACGGCGAGCGCTCCGGGGGCAGCACGGTTGGGCAGCGCATCCACACGATTGCGGCCCTGGTCGAACATGTCATCCACCGCTGACGTCAACGACTCCCACTCGGGTGCGTTGTCGGCGCCTGCCTTGGATGCCTCGAGCAGAGCGTCCGCCACCGGCAGCCCCGCCTCGACGAGTGTCGTGTACGCGGCCGGGGAATCGGCGTGCTCGAGCAGCGGCCACTGCTGGTTCATCACGTCGTTCTGGTACGCCTCGAGAGCGGCCACCACCTGCGGTCCACCTTTGTCCGGCGCGATCTTCGAGGCGACCACCCGGGCGCGCGCGAAATCGGCGGCTTCCGCTTCGGTGGCGGCGGTTGCCGCCTTCGACGCCTGCCAGAAGTTGCCGAACACGAACGCAAGCAGGAACACGAAGGCCGTTGTGGTCAAGCCGATCGCCCGACCGGACAGTTCGTAGGCCGGTGCCGGCAACGGCGGTTCGTCGAATGTCTCACCCGCATCCTCAGCGGCCTGCTTGCGGGCGTTTCTAGCATCCTTGGCCATCTCGTCCTTGGCGTTGAGCGCCAGCACACGGCCGTGGAAGAGCCACACCATCAGGAGGGTCACCCCCACTGTGATGCCGATCGCCAGCACCAGGCGCCAGAAGGGCGGGACGTCCACCATGAACGTGGAGAAGGTCACGGTGTGCAGCATCGAGTGTCGGGAAGTCGTGTTGCAACTTTCGCGTCGGTCACACCGTCTTCTTACCGTGATCCCACCTGGCTTTCGTGCTCGTAGGTCACTGTCGGTAGCACGAGAACGAAGGGAAACCCAATGAACAAGAAGACGATCGGCATCATCGGCGCAGGCGCGGCCGCTGCGGCCTTGACCCTCGGCGCCGTGACGATGGCGACCGCCGCCGACGACAACACCAACCAGAGCCCTACGGCCAGTTCCAGCCAGCCGGCGGTGCCGGGCCAGGGTCAGCACGGCATGGGCCCAGGCGCCGGCGAGACCCCGCTGACCGGCGAGGAGGCCGAGAAGGTCACCGCCGCGGCGCAGGCGGAGATCCCGGACGGCACCGTGCTGCGTGTCGAGACCGACTCCGAGGGTGTATTCGAGGCACACGTGCAGAAGGCCGACGGGACCGAGGTCATCGTGCAGGTCGACGCCGACTTCAACGTCACCGGCGTGCAGGAGATGATGGGCCGCGGCGGTATGGGTGGCCACCACGGCGGACCGGGTATGGGCGAGACGCCGCTGACCGGAGCGGACGCTGAGAAGGCGACCGCCGCCGCCCAGGCCGAGTTCCCCGGTGGCACCGTGCTGCGTGTCGAGACCGACGCCGACGGCACCTACGAGGCACACGTCCGGAAGGCCGACGGCACCGAGGTCGAGGTGAAGATGGACAAGGACTTCAAGGTCACCTCCGTCGAGGAGCACAGCTTCGGGCACGGTCCGATGGGTGACGACGACGCGGCCACCGCGACGCCGAGCGCCTGATCACGCAACGATCCCGGGTCGGGGCACCACCCCTGGCCCGGGATCACTGCGTTCAGGGGGAAGTCACCCCGAGGAATTCCCCGTTCCATCCCGGCAGTACCGCGTTGATGGCCGCCGCATCGGCGCCGCAGCGGTGCGCAAGCACGTCCGCGAGCACGGCGCGGTAGTCGGTCGTCGCCCGCAGGTCACCGTCCTCAAGCGCCCCAGCGGCCAAGCCCGGCCAATCGCCGTGGACTCCCGGGTTGACGTTCCCGCCGGCGACGAACATGACGTTTCCCCAGCCGTGATCCACACCGCCGGATTCGTTCTCCTGGGCGCGGCGGCCGAACTCACTGATGGTGATCAGGGTGACCTGCTCGCGCGCCGGACCGAGATCCTCCAGGAAGGCCGCCAACGATCCGGACAGATCGGTGAGTTTTTCAAACATCCAGCCGCCGTCGACGCGACCGAGATCGGCGTGCATGTCCCAGTCGCCTTCATCCGCGGTGATCACCCGCGCGCCCACCTCGGATTTGATCAATTGGGCCACATCCTGCAGCGTCCGTCCGAGATCAGTGTCGGGATACGCGGCGGTCGGGGTGTACTCAGCCAGCTCGGCGGCAGTCTCGAGCGCGGACAAGGTGGTCGAGGCAGAGGTCTTCAGCGCAGAACCGGCGCGGTCGTGCAGGCCAGTGAGAGCGCTGGTCCAACGGGCGCGGTCGGCCGCGTCCGAGGCCCCATCGAGCGCGAAGTCCGCCAAGCGGTTCATGCCAAGTTCGTCGTACGGGCCGGCGAACGCCATGGGCATCGTCGTCGACCCCAGTTGCACCGCACCGAACGGTCCGGACGGATCGTGCAGCGACAGCATCCGGTCAAGCCAGCCGGTGCGGATCCCCGAACCCGGTGCCGCGCGCTCCACTTCGTCCATGGCGGAGAAGTGGGAACGGTTCGGGTCGGGCAGGCCCGTGGCCGTCACCACCGCCACGCGGCCAAGGTCCCACTGGGCCTTCAGCGCCGTCATGGCCGGGTGCATGCCGAACATGGAGTCGAGCTGCAACGCCGCCGGTGCCGGGACCGCGATGGTGGGTCGCAGGTCCGCGTAGTCCGGATCACCGAGCGGGACGACCGCGGACAGCCCGTCGAACCCACCCCGCAAGGACAAGACCACAACCGTGTCGCCCTGCCAGGGCCCATCCGCCCACGCCACCCGGACCCCGCCGCCCACGAGCAGGGTCGAACCGAGCACCCCGAGCGAGGCCAGCAGGCTGCGCCGACTGACATCGGCGGCCAAGCATTCCGGGCAGGCGTTCATCATCGGACCTATCGGTAGTGGTGGTAGGGGGAGTCGAGCATGAGCGAGACGACTTCGGCCAGGCGCCAGGTGACCAGGGCGGAGTTGCTGCGCAATGTGGATCCTGCGGTCTTGCCGACGAATCCGAGCACGGCCGCGCGGTGTTCCTCGGCCAGTGGCATCCCGAACAGTGCCGTGGCGATCGCATCGACCGCCTCGCCGTGGGTGCCAGGCAGGTTCGCGGGCAGGACGCGGTCACGCAGCGCCGGCCGCGTGAGTTCCGAGGGCCACCACCCCGAAACCAGATTCCGCGTGGTGTTCCACCGGTTCAACGTCACCGCCGTCGACGACCACGCGGCAGCGACGTCGGGCCATCCCGTCGGGTAGGGGGCGCCGAACGGCGCCTGTCCCAACGACTCGGCCATCCAGACCAGCGACGTGGCAGCGTCGATTCCGGACTCCTCAGGCCCGACGTCGAGGGTCCGCATGGTGGCGACCATGCTCTCGAAGGGACGTGAGGTCTTCGCGCCGACGGACGCGCGGAAGGCAGCGGACTCGAAGAGCAGGCGAAGCACCGGTGCGATCGCGGTGTCCCGGGCCAAGTATTCCGACGCCAGGTCGTTCACGAGTGCGTCCGGCGGGTTGTCTGAGACGAACCGTCGTGCCAGTTTCAGGGCGATCCGGCGGGCCGTGGCAGGGTGTGTGGCCAGGTACCGCAGATAGGCGCGCACCACCGCTTCCCCACCGGTGCGGGTCGGGTTGAGGTGTGCGAAGTCGAGGACCCGCACCGGTCCCACCCAGTGCCGCCAGGGCTTGTACTCGTACTCCCCCGACTCGTTGTCCACGCTGAGGCCGGTCAGGATGCGCGCGGAGTCGAGCACGTCGGTTTCGTCGTACCCAGCGTCGATCCCGACCGTGTGCAGTTCCAGCAGTTCCCGGCCCTGGTTCTCGTTCGGGTGCTCGGCATCGGAGTCGCGGTTGTTCAGGTAGGTGAGCATCGAGGGATGCATGCTCGTGGCCAGCAGTAGGTCGTCGAACCGCCCGAGGCTGTGCGTACGGATCACATGCTGGTAGTGCGCGCGCGACTCGTCGATGTTGTCACTGGGGACGGTGACGTTGAAGTGGTTCGCCCAAAACTCCTCCATGACCGTCAGCAACTGCCGGCGGCTCCAGGCCGCGCGCATGATGTGCCCGGTGTGGACGCTGGTCAACTGCCGCCAGCCCTCGCGCTCGCCAGTCCGAATGGCCTCCCGGACCTCCCAGATCGGTTCGGCCTGGTCGGGCAGCCTGGCCACGATCGCCTCGCAGGCGCCATCGTCTATCGCGGCCGGATCGAGTTGCTGCTCGATCCAGGGTGCCGGACCGCCGGCCCGGGCGACATCCGCGAGACCGGCCGGGCTCACGCCGTAGCCGAGCCTGCGCAGCACGTGCCGGCTCAGGTCCGCGGGGATGTACGGGTTGTCCGACAGGACCGGCGGTTCCGGGCCGGGGGGTGGGGTGGGGTCCGTCGCGTCATCTCCGCCCACCGGGTCGGTCACGGGGTCCGGCGATGGCGTGGGCCGCCCCTTGCCCAGCAGGGCGAGATGCAGGGCGCGGGAGTAGATCAGCGCTTTGCGTTTCGGCGACCAGACGTAGGGGATCCGCACCCACTTCCGTCCGCGCTTCTCAAGGACCCACTTCTTCGCGAACTTCACCACCACCTTCTTGCGGCGGAAGGTGCGGACCTTCGTGACCCCGGTGGCCGGGTTGTAGGTGTACTTCAGCGGGATCTGCTTCTCGACCGTGCGGATCCTTGCCGCGGCCGCAGGTTCACTGGGCACACCGAACAGCCCGGCGAGGCCCGCAACCGCCGCGGCCAGCACATCGCGCCGCACAAGAGTATCCACCGACTGATCCCACCGGCTGTGTGCGCGTCGGTCAAGGGGATCCGGTCGAGGATCGCCCGATGGGCCCACACACCGCACCCGTTGGGCCCAGCCGTTAGACCTTGAGCACTCCGGTTAGTCAGATTCTGCCGTCAAGGACTGACGCGAGTGCTCAAGGTCTAACCGGACCACGCCACCGACGGATAGCCGGTGTCGAAGTGCTGGTAGTCCGGGGTGGCGATGTCCTGCCAGATCCAGCCCCGTTTCGTGAAGGCCCGCCACACCGGGCCACCCTCGAGGATCTTGCCCTTTCCCGGGGTCCGCGCGGCATGCTTGGCCGTGGGCATGAAGCAGTCGCACCGGGGATCGAGCCAGGGGTTCTCCCGCGGATTGATGTCGATGGCGCGGCCGTTGGCGTGTGGGGAGAAGGTGGCCGGGGAGTTGGCCTGCCCCTCCTGCCGACAGTTGTAGGCCGAGGTGTTGTCGGCGGCCATGCTGGCGTTGTCGTCGCCGCCGAACTGCTCGATCGGCTTCATGGAGCGGATCGGGAACTCCGCCTCGAAGATGTCTCTGAAGATCTTCGTCACGTCCTCGGCGACGTCCCGGTTGACGACCAACACCCCGCGCTGCACGTCGCCGTTCCAGTCGTGGAAGTTGACCTCCACCCGGCGCAGGTCGGCACGCGTGACCGGGCAGCCGGGCCGCACCACACCTGCCTCCTGCATCCGCCGCCATTGGGCATCGGGGATGCCCCGGATCACAGGGTCGGCCGTGGCTGGAGGAGGCGGTGGCGGCGGCGTCGTGGCAGTCGGGCTCGAGGACGGCATCGGTGTGACGGGGGGTGCGTCCGCCGCCGATCCGCAGGCTGCCAGCAGCAGCGGGACCAGGATCAGCGCGGGACGCACCCCTCCATCATGCCGCCGACACCTTGATCCGAACTTGAGCATCAGCGGAGTAACCCCTGCACCAGGCCCGTCATCGTCGTGGCATGTCGAAGTTGCTCACTGCTGCTGCAATCACCGCCGTCGCCTCCGCCGGCCTCATCGCGGCCCCTGCCCAGGCCTCGGTCTCCGGTCCGCCGTCGGCCCCCAAGGGCCTGACGGTCGCGCGGGACGGCGCCCAACCCCATGACTTGAACATCGCCTGGAAGCCGGTCCCCGGCATCGCCAACTACATGGTGCGCGTGAACGATGGCGGTAGGGACACGAACCTGATCGTCCCAGCCGACCAGACCTCGGTCGTGTTCCACGGTGAGGGCAACTGCACCACCTACCGGGTGTCCGTCTCCGCGGTGGCGGACAAGGACCTCATGGGCACCACCGGCAAGACCTTCGTGCCGTCGCTGGCGCCCGGGAGCGTGTCAGACACGCAGGCCAGCCGCTCGGGCTCAGGCACCGACGCCAAGGTCAGTTGGAACGAGCCGCGCCGGCCGGGTGCCGGACCGATCACCGGCTACGACGTCCAGGTTCGCTCGGTTGCCAGCGGCAAGGTCGTGCACGAGAGCACCCAGAAGGACACCTCCTTCGCGATCTCCGACCTCGATCCCGAGCGCATGTACACCGCCCGCATCACAGCCGGAAACGAGTTCGGCAGTTGCGTGACCAGCAAGGTCGTGCTCGGCAACGAGAAGGCCACAGCTCCGGACTTCACCGTGGTCCGCCCGCCGGCACAACCGGCTGCCGCCACAGTGTCGTGGAAGCCCACCAAGTGGTCCGGCTACGGCCCCGTCACCGGTTACCGCATCGGCTACAAGCGCCTGTCCGACAAGGGTTACACCTGGAAGGAGTTCGACCCGGACCGCAAGTCGGCCACGTTCGAGCAACTCGACCCGACGGTCAACTGGGACTTCGTGATGCGCACGGTCAACGGCAAGAGCGCCGGGCTGCTGAGCAAGCCCTACCGTCTCTACCGCAGTGGCTACGACCCCGTGAACGCCGACATCAAGATCGTCGGCAAGGACCAGACCATCACGGTCGACTTCACCGAGCCCGTGGGGTCGGCGGCCAACTACCCGATCGCGCGAATCGACATCGCCAAGGCCAACGGTACGAAGGGCTTCAGCGACCGTCACAGCGTCACCAACCAAGCCGGCCGCGCCACGTTCGACCCGGTTCCGTGCGGGACCTATGAGGTCGTTGTCACCGGCATCGGCGAGAACTCCTCCAAGCAGTTGGTCCGTATGACGACCCCGGTCTGCGAGCAGCCCCAGATCTGCTTCACCTCGACGCTGCAGAACGGCAGCTTCGAATCGCCGGCCATCCCCAACGCGAGCTACCGGATCCTGCCGTCCAGCACCCCGGATCTTGCGTGGCAGAACACCGCGGAGAACTTCGTGGAACTGTGGTCGAACGGGTTCAGCAGCAGCTCCAACGGCAAGGTGACCGCACCCGACGGACGGCAACTGGCCGAGCTGAACGCGAACAAGGCCGGCACCCTGTACCAAGACCTGCCGACCACGCCGGGCACCACGATGCGCTGGCACCTCAAGCACCGCGGTCGCGCCGGCACCGACACGATGCGCGTGCTGGTCGGCGCGCCGAACGGCAAGCTGACCCAGTCCGGCTCGGACCTGACCACCGGCAACACCGCCTGGGTGCAGTACACCGATTCGTACAAGATCCCCGCAGGGCAGACCACCACCCGGTTCGCTTTCCAGGCGGTGAAGACCGCGAGCTCCATCTCCGTGGGCAACTTCCTGGATGACATCGTCTTCACCCCGGAGGCGTGCCAGTAGATCCGATCAGGAGAGGCGTATGGCGAGCAGCCATACGCCTCTCCTGTCGTTTGTCACGAGTTGCCATCACGCACGATCGCGCAGTCCCACCACCGCGAGTCCGGCCAGGACGAGCCCGACACCCAGCCACCCCGCCACCGTGACAGTCTCCCCGAGGACCACCACGCCGAGGATGGTCGCACCCACGGGCTCAAGCAGCGTCAGCGTCGCGATGTGACCGGGCTGCAGTACGGGCAGTCCGAGTCCGAACAGGATGTAGGCCAACGACGTCGCAGCCAGCCCCAGCCACAGTGCGAGCACGATGCCAGCGGGCGAGACCACCCACCCGGCAGCCGCGAGCAAGGGCGCCAGCAGCAGCGCGCCGAGTGTGAAGGGCGCGGCCATCACCACGCTCGACCGGTGACCCTCGCGGGCCAACTGCGCGCCGAAGACGGTGTAGATCGCGTACGAACCCGCGGCGAGCACCGCGCACACGACACCCCACACGTCGGCCGACCCACCACCGGTGATCAGCAGCAGACCGCACACTGCCACCGCCGTCGCCCCGAGCCAGACCCAGCCGGGAGCCCCTTCGCCCACCATCCACCCGAGAAGCCCCGCGAGCAGCGGCGCCGAGCCCAGCGCGACCAATGTGCCGACGGCCACCCCGGTGACCTCGACCCCGAGGAAGAAGAACGCTTGGTATCCCGCCACACCGACCGCCATGAGCCAGACGACCCGGTGGCGCAGCAGACCCACGAACTCCGCGCGCCAGCCGCGGTACAGCACGAACGCGACCATCCCGGCCGCCCCGACGAGCAGCCGGACTGCCGCCACCGACGGTGGCCACGCGTCGGGGGCCAGCAGCGCCTTGGACGTACCGGAGGTGGAGAAGAGGGCCGCGGCAGCCAGTACACCAAGCACGCCGATCGACGTGCGGTTGCGGATCAACCGACCGCCCCGCCGATGAGCAGCCCGATGCCGTAGGTCACCGCCATGGCCAACGCACCGCCCGCGACGTTGCGCAGGACTGCACGGTGCGGCCTGGCGCCACCGAGCTTCGCGCTCACGTATCCGGTGACCACCAGCGCCACGAGCACGGCGATGAATGTCGCGACCACCCGAATGCCGGGGTCGAACAGCGCCATACCCAGCAGCGGCAGCAGGGCCCCAACTGTGAACGCCAGAAGCGAGGACACAGCAGCCGCCCATGGATTGAGATACTCACCGGGCTCGATGCCGTACTCCTCCCGGGTGTGCGCAGCGATCGCGTCGCGTTGGGTCAACTCCACGGCGACCTCGCGAGCGATGTCCTTGGACAACCCACGCTTCTCGAAGACCTCTGCGAGTTCGGCCAGTTCCTCGTCGGGGTGATCGGCAAGTTCGCGAGTCTCCTCGGCCACTGCGGACTGCTCGATGTCGCGCTGCGAACTGACCGAGACGTACTCCCCGGCTGCCATGGACAGAGCCCCCGCCACCATGCCCGCGAGCCCGGCCACCAGGATCGCTTCGGTGCTGGTGGTGGCACCCGCCACTCCCAGCACGAGACCCGCGGTCGACACGATGCCGTCATTGGCTCCGAGGACGGCCGCCCGGATCTTGTTGGACCGTTCGGCCAAAGCAGTGGCGCTACGATCGGTCGCCTCGTCGCTCACGCGCGACAGCCTAGTGTGAGCCGCTGACTGCGAAATACAGCGCGTGACCGCCACAGCCGACACAATGTTCCGCATGGGTCTTGCGCGCACGCTGCTGGGAGGACTGGTCCGGCACTTCACGACCGACCAGTCGGTACGAGCCGGAGTCATGACGGCCGCGTGGGCAGCCGCCGCGAGCTATTCGCGAGGCCTGCTCCCGCGCACGCCCGTGCAACAGGCGGCTGCCCTCGGTGTCAGCGCCAGCGCCTACTACGCCCTCGGCACCACCACCTGGGCAACGGTCTCCAGCGTCGCCTCCGGACTGCCCGGCAACCGCCCTGGCCCCACCGCTCGGCTGGTCGCCGCCGGGGTCACGGCCGGCGGAGGCAAACTCGGGGAGATCTCGTTGCGCCCGCGCAGCGGCGACAACCTGATGACCGGTGTCGCATGGTCGGAACTCAAGTTGCTGTCGGTGGTGGGTCTGGCCGGTGGTCTTGTCACCATCAGTGATCTGGTGGCCCATGATCTGCTGCACCTGAAGCGCAGCCCCCGCACCACCCTGCTGCTCGACCTCGGGATGGGCACGCTGATGGCGGGCGGCACGCTTGTGCGACGGATGCGCCGCGCCCGTATGTACGACACGGACGACCACCTGCTCAACGCGGTGAAGAAGGCCGAGGACGGGACCGCCCTGAGCGTGCAGGCGCGTACCGCCGCAGTGGCCACGGCGACGGCTGTGGGATCCACACTGGGCCTGGCCACACTCGCGATCACCGAGCAAGCAGGGGCGCGGCTGATCGCGAAGGGCGTGAACTCCATCGCGGGCGCGGATCTCGAGGAGTTCTCCGAGTTCATCGGACACGGCGTGATGTTCACAGGGTTCGCAGGGGCAGGCGTATTCGGTCTCAAGCAGGTACGTCGCATGACGCAGAAGAAGTCGGAGGTCGTGGAGCCCGCCTACCGCGAGGAGCCGACCTCCCCCTACGTCTCCTGCGGTCCGAACAGCGAGGTGGACTTCGAGGACATCGGCAAAGAAGGCCGCCGCTTCGTCCTGATGCGGCTGAGCCCCGCGGAGATCGAACAGGTGATGGGCGGCAACGCCGCTGAGCCGGTGCGGGTGGTGATTCCGCGGGACGGCACCGTGGAGGAGCGCGCTGCCACGGCCGTGCGAGAGTTGACGGCCACCGGCGGGCTGTCACGCAGCGTGATCTGCATCGCCTCGCCCACGGGCGTCGGATACGTCAACTACGTGATGGCGGAGGCGCTGGAGTACCTCACCCGCGGGGACTGCGCGGTGGTCGTGCCGCAGTACGCGTACGTGCCCAGCGCGCTGGCCCTGAACAAGACCGACGAGGGCGTGGAACTGCAGACCGCGGTGATCGAGGCGGTGAGCAGACGCCTCGACGAACTCGCGCCAGCCAACCGTCCACGCATCGTGCAGTTCGGTGAGAGCCTCGGCGCGCAGGTCGCCGTGGACGTCGCCGGACCCGAGGGGATACCGCAGTTCGACGCGGTGGGCCTGGAAAGTGGTCTGTACCTCGGCGTACCGTTCCGCAGTCACTTGTGGAAGGCCTGGCTCCACGATGCTGACGCGATGACAGACGGGGGCAGGCTCGTCAACGTCTCCGAGGCCTCTGAGATCCCGGTCGGCGCCGGTCGCCATGTGATGATCAACCACCACGACGACCCCATCAACAAGTTCTCCTACGAGATGGTCGTGCAGCGACCATGGTGGTTCGGAGCGCCGGAGACGCGACCCCCCAAGGTGCCCCGCGAGACGCTTTTCCGTCCTGTCATCAGTTTCGTGATCGCCCTCATCGACCTCGTCAACGGTATGGACGCCAAGCCCGGCGAGTTCCGGTTGCTCGCCCACGACTACCGGATCGACATCGCGGAAGCGGTGGAGAAGGTCTACGGGCTGCAGACGACCGCCGACCAGCGCGACCAGATCGAATCGGCTCTGCGCCGGCGCGAACACGAATGGGCGGAGAAGCGTCTCATCGCGAAGACGGGCGAGAAGGCGTTGCGGCAGTTGCGCGACACGATCAACTCCTGGGGCCAGGACGCGGTGAACATCCAATTCGACGAACACCCCGGGGATGAACCGTCCTCCCGCTTGATCGACTACCTGAACAACCGGCTGGGACAGTCCGGGAGCTCTGCGGCGCCCTGATCTTGTTCTGCGGATGACCCCGCCCGAGCCGTACATTCGGGCCATGGAGGGCCTGTCAGCGGCACGCGCGAACGACGGTGCCGCGCGACCTATCCGCCTGTGGCATTGGGCCTTGCTCGGGCTGTCGCTCGCCTGCGCCATCGGCGCGGTGTCCGCGGGGGGATCCGGTGCGACCGTCCACACCGCCTCCCACCTGCTCGCCGCCGCCTACGCCGTCCTGGCAGGAATCACAATCACCTGGTCGTCATCCGAGCGGGCGCGCCGGGAGACCCGGCGCCGGCCCTTCTTCCTGATGGCCGGACTCGGCACGGCCTTCCTGCTCTTCGGCCAGGCGGTGGGTTACCTGGTCACCCTCAACGAGCAAACCACGTTCGATCCCCGGATCGAGAGCATCCCGCTGCTGATCGCCACCCCTGTAGCCGGCATCGGCGCGGTCCTCCTGGCCTGGCCGAGCGGGATGGGCCGCCGAGAACGCCTGCTCGTCGCGGTCGACTCCCTGGTCGCCATCGCCTCGTTGGCCATCATCTGGCAACTCGTCATCCTGCCGGCATGGGCACCCGCGACCGAAGAGTCGTGGCAGATCTGGGTACGACTGGATCAGTGGGCGCTCTTCGCCGGCATCGGGATCGTTGTCGTACTCATGGTGGCCAGTAGGCGCATGGGCGCACTTCCGTTGCCTCAACTCCTTCTCCTCATCGGGGGCGTCCTGCTCTGGCTGGTCAGTGACGTCGCCGGCGAACTCGGGGCCGACCGGCGCACCGGGATCACACCGTCCATCATCGGCTACGTGGTGGCAACGGGGATGCTGGTGGCCCTGGGGCACCGCGCCGCCGCCGAACGCGAGTCGCCGCGCGAGACACGCTGGCGCAACGGGCTGTCCCTGGTGTTCCCGATGGTCTCGCTGTTCTTCGCCGGGCTGGGTCTCATCGGGAACGCCAGTGGTGCCCTGGGAGGCGGCCTGGTGGTGGTCAGCGTCGTCGCCTGGAGCGCCATGCTGGTCGGCATCACCGTGGCGCGGCTCGCCTCGATGACGGGGATGTGGGACGCGCAGAACGAGGCGATGGTGACGTCCCTGTCCGACTCCGCGGCGTCTGGATGGGTGGGAACCCTGTTGAAGGACAGCGCCGAGTACGTGATCGTCCTCGACGCCGGTGGGCGCATCGTGTTCGCCTCCCCGCGCACCCGCTCCGACCTCGCCGACGCCGAGTACTTCAGCGATCTGGTCACCGACCCCGAGCCCGGGGAGACGCAGATCATCCTGGCCGGGGTCACCAGCGAGTCCATCCCCGCCGGCCCGCACGAGATGTTGCTGCGCGACAGGGTGAGCGGCGACCGCGAGGTCGAAGTCCATGTGCGCCCGGTGCGTGAGATCGACTTCCAGGGGTTCGTGGTGACCGGCACGGATGTCACCGACGTCCGCCGGTTGGCCCGCACGATGGACAGCACCTCCCGGCGCGACGAACTCACCGGCCTGCTCACCGCGGATGCCATGCAGGCCGAGGTCGCCGCGGCCTTGGGGGCCACCACCCGCCACGACCTCCTGCTCGCCGTGCTCGACCTCTCGGACTTCGGGGTGTGGAACGACAGCCTCGGCCGTGCCGGCGGTGACGAGATCCTGCAGGCGGTCGCGAAGCAGTTCGAGGGCCTTCCCGCCGAGGTGATCGCTGCCAGTCGGCAGTCCGGGGACTCCTTCGGTCTGTTGATGTCCTCACCCGGGGTCGCCGCGACGCTGGAGCAGGTGGTCGACCAACTCCACAGGGCGTTGGCAGGGCTGATCCTCCCCAACGACCTCGAGGTGGATCTCTCCTTCCGGGTCGGCTACTCCGTGGCGCCCGCCGCAGAAGTGACCGACCCCGCCCAACTGATGGAGCAGGCCGACATCGCGCTGCGACGGGCGCGCAAGAGCCGGCAGGCGCAGATCGTGAGGTTCCGGCCCGGGATGAACGAGGATCTCGTCACCCGGCTCGCCGCCGAACTACGCATCAGGGAGGCCCTCAACAACGACGGCGTGGTGGTCTACTACCAGCCGATCCTGTCGCTGCGGGATGGAACCGTGCGATCGGTCGAGGCGCTGGCCCGCCTGCGCACCGCACACGGGACCATCGTGACCCCGGACCAGTTCATGGACGCTGCCGAGCACAGCGGACTCGTGCGCGACATCGATCGCCTCGTGCGGCGTCGCGTGGCCGATGACTGGTCGGTGATCGCCGCAGCCACGAGCCCTGACCTGCGCGTGAACATCAACGTGAGCCAGTCGGAACTCAACCCGGCACTGGCCGATGAACTTCGCACCCTCGACCTACCCCGCCGGGTCATCGTCGAGGTCACGGAGGCGTCACTGCTGTCCAACCCGGAGTTGGCCCGCAACACGCTGGAGACGATCCGTCACCTTGGCGGGCTGGTGGCCATCGACGACTTCGGCACCGGCTACTCGTCGTTGTCGCAGATCGTCGCCCTGCCCTGCGACATGCTCAAGATCGACCGCAGCTTCGTCTCCGACATGTCCGAGACGAGCACCAGCGCCCGGTTGGTGCGCGCCATCGTGCAGCTCGCCGAAGACCTGGGCCTGCAGACCGTGGCAGAGGGTGTTGAGGCCCGGGAACAGGTGACGATCCTGCTGGGGCTCGGGTGCGACCGGGCCCAGGGCTTCCACTACTCCAAACCTCTGCCTCTTGAAGAACTGCTGGCCTGGATCGAGCAGCGTCGCATCCGCAAGGCGCCGGATGTCCCGGCTCAGTACTCCCGCTGAGCCTTCGCGTACCGAACTGGTTGGGGAGGTGGCGATCTCATCGCCTCTCAACCAGTTCCGTCGGAAACGCCGCACGTTTCGTCCCTTTTGCACTGGTCTTCGGGTACCGAACTGGTTGGAACAGTGCCGATCTCATCGCTTCTCAACCAGTTCGGTACGGCGAAGCGTCCTACTGGCTCGTGTTGCGGTACTTGCGGATCGCCAGCGGCGCGAAGATCGCCAGCAGGACCACCATCCACCCCACGGTGACCAGGATCGGGTACTGCCCGGGGATGCCGTCACCCACGTAGGGGTTGGGGTTGCCGAACAGCTCCCGGGTCGCCGCGGTCAGGGTGCTCACCGGGTTCCACTCCGCGATCGGCTGCAGGATCGGTGGCAACGACGCCGGTGGCACGAAGACGTTGGAGATGAATGTCAGCGGGAAGATCGTGACGAAGGTCAACTGCTGCGCGGTCTCGGTGTTGGGAACCGACAGGCCGATCCAGATCCCCAACCATGCCATGACGTGGGCGAAGGCGAGCAGCAACACCACGGCGAACAGGAACGCCGCCAGTCCGTTGTTCACCCGCCAGCCGACGACCAGTCCGGCCAGCATGAGAACCACGAGGATGCCGGCCTGATAGATGGTGTCAGCCACGGTGCGTCCCGACAGGACCGCGGAGCGCGACATCGGCAAGGAGCGGAACCGGTCGATCAGGCCCTTGCCCATGTCGTCGGTCATGCCGATGGCCGTCGTGGCGGAGGCGAACGCGATCGTCTGCGCGAAGATGCCCGGCATGAGGAACTCCTTGTAGTCACCCCCATCAGGCAGTGGGATCGCGCCCCCGAACACGAACGCGAACAGCAGCACGAACATGATCGACTGCAGGATCGCGAAGATCGCCAGTTCCGGGATCCGGGGAATGCGCTTGAGGTTGCGCCAGGTGATCACCATGGCGTCGGAGACGGCTCCGCTCTGCTGGGCGCTCATGCGTTCTCCTCCACACTCTCGTCTGCGGTGTGATGGCCGGTCAATGTCAGGAACACGTCGTCCAGGGTGGGCCGGCGCAAGGTGATGTCGTCGATGCCGATACCCGCGTCCCCCATGGCCTGCACGATGGACACCAGTTGTTGGGCGCCACCGGTGGACGCGGCGGTGAGCCGCCGGGTGTGCTCGTCGAAGTCCACGTCACCCTGAGCCTGCACGGCCAGCAGTTCCCGGGCCTGCGGCAGCAGCGCGCGGTCCTTCACGACGACTTCGATGCGCTCCCCGCCGACCTGCGCCTTCAACTCGTCCGCGGTCCCCTGGGCGATGATCTTCCCAGTGTCCACGACCGCGATGGTGTCGGCGAGCTCGTCGGCCTCCTCCAGGTACTGCGTGGTGAGCAGCAACGTGGTGCCTTCCCGTACGAGGCCACGGATCACGTCCCACATGCCCAAGCGGCTGCGCGGATCCAGACCGGTGGTGGGCTCATCCAGGAACAGCAGGTTGGGCTTACCGATCAGGGCGGCTGCGAGGTCCAGCCGGCGACGCATGCCGCCGGAGTAGGTCTTGATCGTGCGCCCACCAGCATCGGACAGCGTGAACTGCTCCAGGAGTTCGTCTGCCCGGGACTTGGCCTCCGCCTTGGGCATCCCGTACAGCCGGCCGAACATGTACAGGTTCTCCCAACCCGTCAGGTTCTCGTCGACGGCGGCGTACTGGCCGGACAGGCCGATGGACTGCCGCACCTCGTTCGACTGCTTGACCACGTCGTACCCGGCCACGGTGGCCCGCCCGGCGTCGGGGCGCAGCAGCGTCGTGAGGATCCGCACCGTGGTGGTCTTGCCCGCACCGTTGGGTCCGAGCAGACCGAGCACAGTCCCCTGGGGCACGTCCAGATCGACGCCGTCGAGTGCGCGCACCTCAGCGGACCCCCGACGGGCGCGGTACACCTTGACCAGGCCCTCAGCCTCGATCGCATTTGTCATGGGTTCGACACTAAGGGGGACCTAAGACAGCCCGCCAGTGGGATTCCACCTACGGAATCCGTAGATGAGGACACGGCTGCGCGTGATCCTGGTCACAACCCCTGGGGGGACACCGGTGTAATTCGTCACAGTCGGTTGAAGAGCCCCCGCGGGGTATGTCACGGTCGAAGAGTCGCGTCGGAGTTCACTTCGATGCAGGCGAGGGCCCGGCCCTCGTTGACCGCCCCATGGACCGCGGTGCAGTACCGGCTGCGTGAGGGGACGTCCGACCAAGGAATTGTTTTGCGTAAAGCACTTGTCATGCCCGTTGCCGCCCTCACGCTCGCCGGAATCGGTGTCACCACCGTCGCCCCGGCCATGGCCGCCCCCACCACGGCGACCAAGGACTCCAACCGCGGCAAGGACCGCGCGTCGCGTTCGAAGCCGGCGTCCTACCCGATCCAGGTCAAGTACGTGAAGCGGTACAACCTGGGCAAGAAGCAGCTCAAGGAGATCGCCGCCGCCAAGGCGTGGGCCAACGGCTCCATGCCGCGTCGTGTCCGCCAGTGCGAGTCCGGTGGCAACTACGGCATCAACACCGGCAATGGTTACTACGGCGCCTACCAGTTCGCCGCAGGCACCTGGCTCGGCGTGGGTGGCGGCAAGTACGCCCGCTACGCCCACCAGGCCCCGAAGTTCGCCCAGGACCACATGGCCTACCGGCTGTGGAAGCGCTCCGGGTGGGGCCCCTGGGGTTGCGCCTGATCCATCGATCGAAGCCGTCGGTCCACAGGACCGGCGGCTTCGTCGTGTCTGGATCATCCGCTGTTGCGTTGGTGCCCAACACGCGGGCGCGGCGGCCCAGGCCTATTCCAGCGTGATCGCCGCGCCCCCGCGTCGCGGGTCGGCATGCGCGGTCGTCTTCCCGTCCGTGCCCACGTGCACCGCGTTGACCCCACCGAAGTAGAAGTGCCGCTCGGGCCACAGACTCACCTTTCCCAGAGCGTGCAGTTGCTCGATCTGCTCCTCGGGGAGACCCGGCTCCACCTGGATGACGCCCTGGTTGTCCACATGCACCCGCGGGGCCTCCACCGCCCCTGCGAGATCCGCGTCCCCACCGAGCATCAGCGTGATCACGCGCGTCAGGGCACTGCGGATCCGCTCGCTACCGCCGGTGCCCAGGATCAGCCAGCCCCCGTCGTAGTCGACGACGCTGGGCGCCATCATCGACCGGATCCGCTCTCCGGCCACCGCGGTCTCCGGGCCACCGGGATGCAGGTCGTCCTCCCCCATCATGTTGTTCAGATGGATCCCCGTGCCTGGCAGGAACACCCCGCCCCCAACACCGTTCGACACCGTCAGGGCGGCGGCCATCCCGTCGCCGTCGACGACGCTGATGTGAGTGGTGCCGGCAGTCGACACCGGACCACTGACCTGGGCCTTGAGCCAGGCAGTGGTCTCCACGAGCGCCTCCGCGATCGCCCGGGGCGTGGGGTGGGACTCGTCTGCCAGGTCCCGCAACACGTGGGCCACGATGGACCCGCCCAACGATGGCAGCGGGTTCGTGGTGATGGTGCCGGACCGGATCGGTGCGACCAGCGGCTCCCGCATGACAGGGGCGAACCCACGCAGATCCTGCGCGGTCACGGGACCTTCAGGCATCAATGCGGCGAATTCCTCGACGAGGTCCGCGACCCCGCGCACCTCTCCAGTGGCCACCCGCCCGAGCAACGTCGCAAGTTCGGGGTCGCGGTAGTGGTCACCCTCCCCGAGCAGAACACCCGCAGGTGCCATTCGCTCCCGGGACGCCGCGGTCAGCAGCAGAACCGGTTCGATCAGAGCCATGGCGTGGGCCTGCCGGGCATCGAGAAGCACGCCGTCCGCGGCATAGTCGATGGTCGGCGCGACCACCTCGGCCAGGGGCAGACGTCCCCACTGCCGGTGGGCGGTCAGGAACCCGTCGAGGCACCCGGGGACCGCAACGGTCGCGTTCCCGACGTGGAAGTCCTGGGTCGCTCCCGAGTAGACCACCGTGACGGTCTCGCGCTGCCCGGCTGGACCGGAGGGCACTGCGGTGAAGAAGTCCATGACCTGCTGCGAACCATCGGGGAGGCGCACGAGCAGGAAACCGCCTCCGCCGAGGCTCGACACCCCGGGCTCTGCGACGGTCGATGCGAACGCCGCAGCGACTGCGGCATCCACGGCGTTGCCACCCGCCTCCAGCACCGCAGCGCCGGCCCGCGCCGTCGGCGCCGAGCCACAACTGATCGCTGCCTGGGACACGTGGCAAGGATAGGGGGCGCGCCCACGCATGGAATGCCCGGGAGCACCTCATGGTTGGACCCTACGTGGCAACCAAAGAACTGACTGACAGCAACTTCACGGAGGAGACCGCGGGCAAGACGGTCGTGATCGACTTCTGGGCGGAATGGTGCGGGCCCTGCCGATCCTTCGCCCCGGTGTTCACGAAGGTCTCGGCCGAGTACGGCGACGTGATCTTCGGGAAGGTCGACGTGGACGCCAACCCCGGCCTGGCTCAGGCCTTCGGGGTCACGGCGATCCCCACGCTGGTCGTGATGAAGAACAACACGGTGCTGCACTCACAGCCCGGGGCGATGAACGAGAAGTCCCTGCGTTCGACCATCGACAAGGCCCTCCAAGGGCCGAAACGGATGACGTTCCAGTTCTAGGAGAGAACGCTGATGCGCGCGTCCGGCGCGTAATGCAACTCGAAGCGGCGGGCTGACACCTCACTGACCACGTCCAGGACCACTTGGCCCTGCTCCTCGCAGAAGTGGAAGACGACCAGATGGTCCCCGTCCACCGAGATGGTGTCACCGTTCTTGAGCTGGTTCGCTTTCATGACCACGCTGTATAGGATCGGCTACTTCTTTCCGGATCTCGATTACAACCGGTCAAGAACGGGTAACAGATCGTTCACAATGCTCGGGGTCGTCCCCCGGGAGGGTGAATCAGCGGCCGGACTGCCGCAACGGGGGGTCACACACCCAGGATCCGGGCATCATCGACCCGCATCCTCGTCGTACGTCGCGTACTCGTCGTACTCGGCATAGTCCTCGTCCTCGTCGTGGGAGGACTTCGCTTGCCCACTCAGTTCAGCTTGCAGAGCAGCAAGGTCGGTTTGAGGCGCGTTGTACTTCAGTTCGCGCGCAACCTTGGTCTGCTTGGCCTTTGCACGGCCGCGCCCCATATGGCTCGACCCCCTCGCCCGGGATCCGTCCCGAAGGTCAGTTGACAGTTTCCATGCTGGGCATCGAGCCCACGGGGAAAGCGTACCCCGTGACACGCCGCATCCGCACGTCCCCTACCCGGATTTCGCGCGTGGCGAGCGCGGGCGAAGCCGTCCAACCGTCAAGCAGTTGCCCACTTGCCCGATGGATGTAAGACTCAAGTCCGACCCCCTTATCGGACATATGGAGCAGGGATGAGCGCCAATCTGAGCAACCCCGAGGAACTGCTGACGCCCTCTGAGGTCGCTGCGCTCTTCCGCGTTGACCCCAAGACCGTCACCCGCTGGGCCAAGGCCGGCAAACTCTCCTGCGTGAAGACCCTCGGTGGCCATCGCCGCTACCTCGCCAGCGAGGTCAACGCCCTGCTCGAGGGCGCCCTCCCCCAGCAGCGCACCGTCATCCCGCCGGGCCAGCCCGCGCCGCAGATGGGCGTCTAAGCCACACGAGCGGTCCAGGCCAACGGCGTCAGGTCAACCGAAGCGGTCCCTTGAAATCGGGCGGGGCCGCAACACTGACCAGGGGCAAGCGATAGCCGGTGAAGGTCACCTCGGCTTGGCACACTCCATCGTCGTCCAGTTCCCAGCGGGCTTGATTGAGCACCGACGTCGACGTTCCATCCGGCTTGTAGGCGCTCGCGGGCCCCACAGACACTTCGCTGAGCGGTCGGTACACCACGCGGGTGGTGGAGTCCTGAAGGATCGCGTCGCGCTCGAGCGAGGTCGTCACGGTCAGGAAGGGGACGCCCGTACACGCGGCGTTGTCATAATAGGGCGTGGCACTCAGTGGCACGAGCCAGCCGTTCGGGTAGTAGATGTACAGTCCACCGTCACGCAACACCGGGAAGATCGTGATCGGCGCCGGGAAGGTGCCGAAGGCCTGACCGACGACCGCCCCGTCTGCGTCCACCACGAGTCCGAATGTGTTCGCGGAACCGCTGGGGCCGTCGGCCCCTTTGCTGCCGGTAGGCCCGGCTTTTGTCCAGGACCTCTTCTTCCAGCCCTTCTTGCACTTCTTCTTCCCGGTGACGATCCGCACCTCTCCGGTCTTCTTCTTCACACATGCCGTGTACTTCTTGGCAGCGGATGCCGGCTGCGCCACGGCAACTGCGGAGGTGCCAACCATGGCGAAGGCGGCAAGGGTTGCGGCCAGTCTCTTCATGGTCGTTCAGCCGATCGTCAGCGGGCCAGGCACGTCCTGCGGCGCGGTCACGGAGGCCATCGTCACAAGTGTGCCTGTGAAGCTGGCCTCATCAACGACACACGCGCCGGCGGAATCGAGTTGCCAAAGAGGCTGATTGACCACGGCCTCGGTGGTCGTGGTCAACTGCCAGGCGAAGGGGGCTCCGAACACCGGGGTGGTCGGCCGATAGACGAAACGCGTCGGTCCACCCGCCGAACCGGTCAGGAACTGCGTCGACGATGCCGAGCTGCTGGAGACGTAGGCCGGGCCCGTGCAGGTGTTGTTCTTGAAACTGGGCGAACTCGACGAGAAGCCGGGATAGAGGGCACCACTGGGCAGATAGAGGTAGGAGCCGCCATCGATCTCGACCGAGATGATCGTTATGCCTTGCGGGAGCACCCCCAGGAACTTGCCCAGCACCTTGCCGGTCCCGTCCTTGACCACGAGGTTCGGCCCCTGCGCCCCCGGGTTGCCCTGCGGGCCGGTCTTGCCCTTCTGATTCCAGGAGACCTTCTTCCAGCCCTTTTTGCACGTCTTCTTCCCGGTGAGGATGCGCACCTCCCCGGACTTCTTCTTCACACAGGCCTTCACGGTCTTCGCCTGGGCGGGCACCGCAGCACCGCCCAGGAGCGCCCCGGTCCCTATGGCTATGGCTGTACCTGCGCCGAGCATCGGCTTGAGCATCCGCGAACCTCCAGTGATGGTTCGCCGAGCCTAGCCTGCAGGAACTTGCATGGGTTCCCCAGGGGTCGACCTCAGCCGATCGGTCGGGGGCGCCCTAGGACAACTTCAAAGGTCCAGGGCGGTCCGGCGGCGCCGGAACCTCCGTCAACGCGATCCGGTCACCGGTGAATGCGGCTCCCGCGGTGCACACCCCCGAATCGTTGCGATACCAGTTGGGGGCCGCGACCACAGCGGTCTTCTGGCCGGTTACCTTCCATGCCTGGGCCGGTCCCAGAGCCGGGGAAACCACGCGGTACACAGCCCTGAAGCCCGGATCGTTGAGATGGAATGAGGTCAGGACGGGATCGTCCGACTCCATGAACGGCGTGCCCGTACAGGCGGCGTTGTCGTACTCGACCGGCGCATTCAGCGGATACAGCCAGCCGTTTCCAAGATAGGTGAAGGTCCCGCCGTCAATACGCACGGAGAACACCTTGGCGCCCCGCGCCACGTCGATCGCGGACAGCGACTCCCCCACGACAGCACCGGTGCCGTCCACGACCGAACCCATCGAGTTCACCGGCCCGGTGGCACCTGGGGTCCCTTGGTCACCTCGAGGCCCCTTCTTCGTCCAGGTGGTCTTCTTCCACCCCTTCTTGCACTTCTTCTTACCCAGCAGCAGTCGCATCTCGCCGGTCGACTTCTTCACGCACGCCGTGTACTTCTTCGCCGCGGTGGCCGGCTGGGCGACCGACAGTCCTCCAGCAGTGACGGCGGCCACAGCCGCTATCGCCATGGTCCTCTTCATGACACTCACCGTCTCAACTGATCGTCAGCGGTCCGGGAACGTCGCTGGGCGCCGTGACCGACTGCAGGGCGACGATCGTTCCGTTGTGGTTTCCGTCAGCCACACACACCCCCGAGGAATTCAGGATGTACATGGTCTGGTTGACGGTTTCGGTCGTGGCTGTCAACGCCCATGCGGAGATCGGCCCCGGCGAAGGGTTCGACACCCGGTAGATCACACGCGAAGGACCACCGGCCGACTGTGTGTAGAGCAGGGTGCTCTGCGGCGATGACGACCTGATGTATCCGGTCCCGGTACAGGTGTTCGTCTTGAAGGCCGGAGAAGAAGAGATCGCAGGGAACACCTGTCCGTTCGGTGCGTAGAGGTACACGCCGCCGTCGATCTCCACGAACATCAGCGTGAAGCCCGCCGGGTACATGCCGACGAACTTCCCGAGCACCTTCCCGGTTCCGTCCTTGACCGTCAGGTTCGCTCCCTGCGCGCCCTGGTTGCCTTGCGGGCCGGTGGCGCCCTTCTGGTTCCAGGTGACCTTCTTCCAGCCCTTCTTGCACTTCTTCTTCGTGAGCAGGCGCATCTCACCGGAGCTCTTCTTGACGCACACCTTGACGGTCTTCGCCTGCGAGGGGGCGACCCCGCCCGCCATCAGCAGACCGGCACCGAGGGCACCGGCCATTCCGAATCGCATAGTCCTGCCGAGCACGATCGCCTCCCGAGGTCGAGTGCTCCAACCGTAGTCCTACACGCGGCGCATGTCCATGCCTCCGGGGGCCCGGGTGACTGCCGGAGGGTTGCGGTCATCCCTGTAGACCTCGGCGCAGTTCCCCGGTCTCCCCGTCAAACGAGGTGAACGGAACCCCCCGAGCCACCCTTGGCCGGGGCGTCCGAAACGTCCTCGACTGCGCGGGGGCGCACCCGCCCGCACGCCCAGGCCGGCACCCCGCGCGCATCGAGCATCTCGAGTGCCGCGTCGGGGTCCGGGGTCAACGCAAACATGCCGATGCCCATGTTGAAGGTGCGCTCGGCGTCCTCGAGGCTCACGCCACGGGTCAACAGGACTTGGAAGACCGCCGGGATCTGCCAGGTCGACCGCTCGACGTCGGCATGCAGGTTCTCGGGCAGGACCCGGGCGAGGTTGCTCGCCAGCCCGCCGCCGGTCACGTGCGCGAAGGCATGCACGAGGCCGGCATCGGCCAACGCCAGGCAGTCCTGGGTGTAGATCCGGGTGGGCTCGAGCATCTCCTCGCCCAGCGTGCGGCCGAACTCGGCGACCTCGGTGTCAAGAGTCGCATCGGCCAGCAGGACCTTGCGGGCCAGCGAGTAGCCGTTGGAGTGCAGCCCGGAGGAGGCCATGGCGATCACGGTGTCGCCGGCACGCATACGGTCAGGGCCAAGCAGTCGATCGGCCTCGACGACCGCGGTCCCCGCGCCCGCCACGTCGTACTCGTCGTCGGCCATGAGCCCCGGGTGTTCGGCCGTCTCCCCACCAAGTAGCGCACACCCGGCTTGTTCGCAGCCGGTGGCGATCCCACTGACGATGGCCGCGATCCGCTCGGGGACGACCTTGCCTGTGGCTATGTAGTCGGTCATGAACAGCGGCTCGGCACCGCACACCACGAGGTCGTCGACCACCATCGCCACCAGATCGATCCCGATGGTGTCGTGGATGTCCATCGCCCGCGCCACGGCGATCTTCGTGCCCACGCCGTCGGTCGCGGTGGCCAGCAGGGGGCGCTTGTACCGCGCGAGTGCCGACGCGTCGAAAAGCCCGGCGAACCCACCGAGATCGCCGACGACCTCCGGGCGCATCGTCGCGGCGACCCGCTCGCGCATCAGTTCGACGGCACGTTCGCCGGCCTCGACGTCCACCCCGGCGTCGGCGTAGCTGCTCAACCGGTCACCTCGAGTACGTGCTTCGAGCGCAGACCCGGGTCGGCCAGAGCCACGGGGTACTCCCCGTCGAAGCACGCACGGCACAGGTGGTCCTTGGCGATCCCCGTCGCCTCGATGAGCCCGTCGAGCGAGACGTAGCCGAGCGAATCCGCCCCGATCGAGGTTCGGATGTCGTCGACGCTGAGCCCCGGCGCGATCAACTCGGCGCGGGAGGCGAAGTCGATCCCGTAGTAGCAGGGCCACTGCACCGGCGGCGACGAGATCCGCACGTGCACCTCCCGCGCACCAGCCTCGCGCAGCATGCGGGCGATGGCGCGCTGGGTATTGCCGCGGACGATGGAGTCGTCGACCACGACCAGGCGCTTGCCGCCGATCACCTCCGGCAGCGGGTTGAGTTTGAGCCGCAGACCGAGTTGGCGGATGGTCTGGGAGGGCTGGATGAAGGTGCGCCCGACGTAGGCGTTCTTGACCAGGCCCTGCGCGAACGGCAGCCCGGACTGCTGCGCGTAGCCGATCGCCGCGGGCGTCCCGCTCTCCGGGACCGGAATCACGATGTCGGCATCCACCGGCGCCTCGATCGCGAGCTTTCGGCCGATCGCCGCCCGCACCCCATGGATGCTGCGGCCATTGATCACGGAGTCCGGCCGGGCCAGGTAGACGTACTCGAACAGGCAGCCCTTCGGGCTTGGCTTGGCGAACATCGACGAGCGCACCCCGTTCTCGTCGATCGCCACGAACTCACCAGGCTCGATGTCGCGCACGAAAGAGGCTCCCACGATGTCGAGGGCCGCGGTCTCGCTGGCGACGACCCATCCTCGTTCCAGCCGCCCGAGGCTCAGCGGCCGGATCCCCTGCGGATCGCGCGCGGCGTACAGAGTGTGGTCGTCGAGGAATACCAGGGAGAAGGCGCCTCGCAGCGCCGGCAGTTCGGCCATCGCCGCCTGCTCGATGGTCTTGCCGGGGTGTGCGGCGAACAATGCCGCGATCAAGTCGGTGTCGGAAGTGGCCATCACCGCGTTGTCGAGCGGCAGTTCACCGGTGTCGAGGGTGGCGAGGCGCTCGGCGAGTTCATGGGTGTTCGTCAGGTTGCCGTTGTGGCCGAGCGCGAGATGGCCGGTCGCGGTGGTGCGGAACGTCGGCTGGGCGTTCTCCCACACACTGGAGCCGGTCGTCGAGTAGCGGGCGTGCCCGATGGCGATGTGGCCGTGGAGGGAGTCGAGCATGGTGTCGGAGAAGACCTGCGAGACCAGGCCCATGTCCTTGTAGACGAGCACCTGGCTGCCGTCGCTCGTGGCGATGCCCGCGGACTCCTGGCCGCGGTGCTGCAGAGCGTAGAGGCCGTAGTAGGTCAGTTTTGCGACCTCTTCACCGGGTGCCCACACCCCGAAGACCCCGCAGGCGTCCTGCGGGCCCTTCTCGCCGGGTAGGAGTTCGTGGTTCAATCGCCCATCGCCGCGCGCCACCCGATCAGTGTGGCACACGAACCGGGCCCCGATGAGCGGTGCACCGAACTGGTTGGGACTTCCCCGACAAAGGCCATCAACGACCAGTAACACCCGGTACGGGGCCGAATCCACGGCGTGTCGCGTACCGAAATGGTTGGGGATGTGGGCCTCTCAACCATTTCGGTACGCAGCCGGAGCACCCCTGGACCCGAACGGATGATCCCGCGGGCACGACCCACCGACTATGGTGACGCTTCTGCAGAGGAGACTCCATGCCGCTGATCCGATACCTCGTCGCACTCATGTCATCAGTCCTGCTCGCCGGCGGACTGGCGGTACCGGCGCAGGCCGCCCCGCCGCCGGGAGTGATCACCGAGGTGCCACTGGTCTCCGGCGACTTGCAGGGGATCGCGATCGACGAGGACGGGAACGCCTGGACCGTGAAGCTGTCGACGGGCAAGGTCGTGCGTATCACCCCAGTTGGAGAAGTAGCTGAGTTCTCCCCGCCGACGGCGAACAGCGGACCACGTGACATCACCATCGGTCCCGACGGGAACCTGTGGTTCACCCAAGGCAACGTCAACCAGATCGGGCGGATCACGCCCGCCGGCGAGATCACCGAGTTCCCCCTCAGTACCGGCGGGAGCCCGAACTTCATCACAGCCGGCGCCGACGGCAACCTCTGGTACCTGGCCGCCAACAACAACAACGTGAATCGTCTGTCGACCGCGGGGCAGGTCACCGGGTCCTTCCCGATCTCGAACGGCGCACAACAGGGGATCGCGTTGGGGCCGGACGGCAACGTGTGGTTCACAGGGTTCTCCAACAACACGATCGGACGGGTCACTCCGAACGGGGTGGTCACGGACTTCCCGATCCCCACCCCCTCCAGCAACCCCCGCGGCATCGGCGCGGGCCCGGACGGCAACGTGTGGTTCACACAGACCTCAACGAACAGAATCGGCCGGATCACCCCGAGCGGCGCGATCACCGAATTCCTCATCCCCACGGCCAACAGCAGCCCGAACGACATCACCGCCGGTCCGGACGGGAATCTGTGGTTCACCGAGAGCGTGGGGAACAAGATCGGACGGATCACACCCGACGGCACCTTCACCGAGTACCCCCTCCCCACCGCCAACAGCAGCCCCCGCCAGATCACGTCCGACCGCGACGGATCGTTGCGGTTCGTGGAGAACTTCGGAGCTCGGATCGGCAAGATCACCTCCGGGGTGTCGCCAACTGACCGGAGGCCGGCCCTGAACGGTACAGGTCAGGCCGGACTGCCACTGGTGTGTGGCGCGGACGTCTGGGGAGCCACGTCGACCGTGACCATCGGTTGGCAGCGCAACGGGCAAGCGATCCCCGGACAGAGCGGCGTCACCTACACCCCGACGGCAGCCGAGATCGGTACCGCGATCACCTGCACCAGCACCGGGCGACTGCCGGGAGTAGTGACGCCCCTTCGCGCCACCAGCAACCCCATCACGGTGGTCGCGCAACTGTCCGGACCGGTCGGACCGCGAGGGATCGACGGGAAGTTGTCGGCGGTCTTCGCACCCGGCACTGCGAGGGTGAAGGCCGGCAAGACCCTCAAGGTGCGATTCGGCATGACCAACGCCGCGGCACTCACCGCGCAACTCAAGGGCAAGAAGACGCTCACCAAGTCCGTTCAGGCGAAGGCTGGGACGAACACGCTGACGATGAAGGTGCCGAAATCGCTCAAACCCGGCAAGTACACTCTGCGGCTGCTTTCCGGAGGAGCCAGCCTGACTAGCACCAGGGTCAAGGTCACCCGATAGCGCCACGCAGCGGCAGCCACTCCGAGAGGTCGCTGCGCTCGCCGCTGGCCTCCACCCGACCCGCCGCCACTGCGTCGGCCCACGTGAGTTCTCCGCGCACGAGCTCCAGCCACGTCCGCGCGTCGCACTCCACGAGCGCCCGCGGGGTCCCGCGCCGGTGTGCTCCTCCGGGCACGGCCTGCACCGCGCCGTACGGTGGCACCCTGATCTCCACCGATCGGCCCGGAACCGCCGCGGCGAAGGCCGCCAGCGAGGCCTTGACCTCCTCGCGCGTGCTCACACCCCGACGATACGGCGGTACCGCGGCTTCCACATCGAATCCAGCACCGCCTGCAACGGGTTGGCGGGCTCCTCCCGGGCGACCCCCTCGTCGACGGCCTGCTGCACAACCGCCGCTGCCACGGCGGCCGACGTCGCCCGCAGGTCGGCGATCTCGGGGAGCAGTGGGGAACCGGGACCACGCATCTCGACGAGGTCGGCGACAGCCTTCGCGGCCGCATTGAGCATGCCATCAGTGACGCGGGTCGCCCGGGCCACGATCGCGCCGAGTCCGAGACCCGGGTACAGCAAGGCGTTGTTCGCCTGTCCGATGTGGTGGTTCACACCCTCATGCTTGACCGGGTCGAAGGGGCTGCCGGTCACGATCAGGGCCTGGCCGTCGGTCCAGTGCAGCAGATCCGCAGGCTCTGCCTCCGCCAGGGAGGTGGGGTTGCTCATCGGCAGGATGAACGGACGCTGCACATGGGAATGCATCTCCCGGATCACCTGTTCGGTGAACGCGCCGTGCACCGTCGAGGTCCCGACCAGGATCGTCGGGTGGATCCGGCGTACGGCCTCGAGTAACCCGATGTGGCCCTCGGAGTCGCGTTCGTAGTCGCGCACCTCCGAGGCCGGCCGTGCGTAGGGGCGGTGGTAATCGCGCAACGAATCGACCTCGTCATGGAGCAGTCCGGGGCGATCGATGAGCCAGATCCGCCGGCACGCCTCCTCTCGCGAGAAGCCCGACTCGACGATGGCGTCGCGGATCTGGTCGGCGATGCCGACGCCGGCCGTCCCCGCCCCGAACACGATCACGCGGTGGTCGGCCAAAGGCGTCTCTGTGACCTTCACGCCGGACAGGATGGCGGCGAACGCGATGGCACCGGTGCCCTGCATGTCGTCGTTGAACGTGCAGACACTGTCCCGGTAGCGGTCGAGGATCCGGCGCGCGTTCGCCTCCCCGAAGTCCTCCCAGTGCAGCAGCGCGTTGGGGAACATCTCAGTCGCAGTGGTGACATAACGATCGATGAGGTCGTCGTACTTGGACCCGCGCAGACGGGCATGCTTCTCACCGAGGTAGCCGGGATCCGTGAGCAGGCCGGTGCGGTCCGTCCCGACGTCGATCACCACCGGGATCGCGCGCTCCGGATCAACGCCCGCAGCAGCCACGTACACACTGATCTTCCCGATCGCGATGTCGATGCCGCCCACGCCCCAGTCCCCGATGCCGAGGATCGCCTCCGAGTCGGTGGCCACGATCAGGTCGACGTCGTCCGGGCCGAGACCCAGGTTGCCGAACGCCTTCGGCACGTCCTCCGGCCAGCGGGATTGCAGGTAGACCCCGCGCGGACGGCGGAACGCGTGGCTGTACTCACGGATCGCCTCGCCCACCGTCGGGGTGTAGACGATCGGCATCAGCTCCGGCAGGTCGTCGATCAGTAGCCGGTAGAACAACGTCTCGTTGCGGTCGTGCAGTTCGCGCAGATAGACGTTCTTCGCGAGCATCCCGTGGTGTTCCGACAGTTGTCTTCGCACCCGCGCCAACTGCTGATCGATGGTCTCCACGCGCTGTGGGAGCAGACCGACGAGGCCGAGCTCCTCGCGTTCGGAGTCGGTGAACGCCGACTGCTTGTTCAACCTCGGGTCGGCGAGCAACGCCTGGCCGCGCAGCATGGTGGCGCGAGGTGGGAGATCCTGCACCCTTCCGGTTCTACTCCTCGGGGGTGGGTGCGCGCTACCGCTGAAGCGGCTGGCGCTGCTGTCCCTGCACGAAGTTGTCCTCTCGCAGCCACGCGAGGATCGCCCGCCGCCGCGCCGGCCACTCGTGATCCAGAAGGGAGAACCAGGCAGTGTCCCGGTTGTGGCCTTTGACGATCATGTGTTGGCGGAACACCCCCTCGAACGTGAAACCGAGGCGCACAGCGGCGGATTTGGACGCCTCGTTGAGGTCGTTGCACTTCCACTCCACACGGCGGGCGCCCAGGCCGAAGAGACGGTCGGCGAGCAGGAACACGGCCTCTGTGGAAGCAGGTGTGTGCTGCATCCGGGGCCCCCACAGGATGTTGCCGATCTCCGCCACACCATTGGGCAGATCCATCCGCATCACCGACGCCCGCCCGACCGCCACGCCATCCATGACCGCAGCGAAGTACAGCGGGTCGCGACTGGTCAGCGCCGACGCGAACCAGTCGGGGAAGTCGTCAGGCGTCTGTGGCAGGAAGCGGAACAGGGCAGGATCGTCGATCCCGCGCAGGTCGGTCTCGTGAGCGGTGGACAACGGCTCGAGTCGCACGTACCCCCCGACCAGCGGCCGCCGCTCGACGGGCCGCATCAGGCGAAGTACGACGGCAGCACGCCCGCGGCGCGCTCCCGCATCTCGGCGATCCCCACCTCGATGTCGCCGATCTGCAGCACCTCGCCCAGACCGGAGTCGACGACGCCGATACGTTCGCACGCGAACCTGCGCGCCCCGCACATCTCGGTGAAGCGCAACTCCTCCGAGCGCGGCACGACGACGACCGCCCGGGCCGCTGACTCCGAGAACAAGAATGTGAAGGCATCCACACCATCGGGCACCCAGGTCCGCGCCCCGATGCCTGCGCGCATCGCCATCTCCGCCAGGGCAAGGCCCACGCCACCGTCCGCGACGTCGTGCGCAGCGGTCAACATGCCGTCCCGGGAACCGGCGACGAGGATCTCGGCCAGCACCCGCTCGGCCTGCAGATCGACGGCCGGGGGCATCCCGGTGAGGATCCCCTGCAGCGTGGCGACTGCCGATCCGCCGAACTCCGGCCGGGTCTCGCCGAGCAAGTAGATGAGCTCGCCATCCGGTCCCCAGGCCATCGGGGTGCGTCGCGCGACATCGTCGAACACGCCGAGCACACCGACCACGGGCGTCGGATGGATCGCGGTCTCCCCCGTCTGGTTGTAGAAACTCACGTTCCCGCCGGTCACCGGGATCTTGAGTTCCAGACAGGCGTCAGCCAGACCGGTGACAGCCTGCGAGAACTGCCACATCACGGCCGGGTCCTCCGGCGAGCCGAAGTTCAGGCAGTTGGTCACGGCCAGCGGTACGGCCCCGGTCGCTGCGACATTGCGGTAGGCCTCCGCGAGCGCGAGCTGGGTTCCGGAGTAGGGATCGAGTTCGACGAAGCGGGCGTTGCAGTCGGTGGCGATCGCCACCCCACGACCGGTCTCCTCGTCGATGCGCAGCACCCCCGCGTCCTCAGGCTGCGCCAGCGCCGTGTTGCCACGCACGTAGCGGTCGTACTGGTCGGTCACCCACGCCTTCGAGGCGTTGTTGGCCGAACCCAGCAGCGCCAGCAGCGTTTCGCGGGGTGGCGTGGGTTCGGGGTGTGTGGGCGCCGCCTGGCGGGGTTTGAGCCAGGCCGGCTCCTCCAACGGGCGGTTGTAGACCGGGCCATCGTGCGCGACCGTGCGCGGCGGGACATCCACCACGGTCTCGCCGTGCCATTCGATGACCAGGCGGTCGCCGGCCGTCACCTCCCCGATCACGGTGGCGGTGACCCCCCACTTCTCACATATCGCCATGAAGGCTTCGCGGTTGGCCGGCGTCACGACCGCGCACATGCGTTCCTGCGACTCACTCATGAGGATCTCTTCGGGTGTCAACGTCGCGTCGCGCAACGGCACCCGGTCCAGCCACACGTGCATCCCACCGTCACCGTTGGACGCCATCTCGGAGGTGGCACAACTCAGGCCCGCACCACCGAGGTCCTGGATACCTTCGATCAGCCCTGCGTGCAGGAGTTCGAGGGTGCATTCGATGAGCAACTTCTCGGTGAACGGGTCACCCACCTGCACGGCAGGACGCTTGCTAGGACCTGTCTCGTCGAAGCTCTCACTGGCCAGGACACTCACACCCCCGATGCCGTCGCCGCCGGTCAGCGCGCCGTACAGCACCACGAGGTTGCCCTCGCCGCGCGCACTGCTGACGTGGATGTCCTCGTGACGCATCGCTCCCACGCACAGGGCGTTCACGAGCGGGTTGGTCTGGTAGCACGGATCGAAGACGGTCTCACCGCCGATGTTGGGCAGACCCAGGCAGTTCCCGTAGCCGCCGACCCCAGCGACCACACCGTGGACGACACGGGCGGTGTCCGTCTCGGAGGGGTCCCCGAAGCGCAACTGGTCCATGACGGCCAGCGGTCGGGCGCCCATGCTCAAGATGTCGCGCACGATGCCGCCGACACCGGTGGCCGCACCTTGGTACGGCTCGATGTAGCTCGGGTGGTTGTGGCTCTCCACCTTGAACGTCACCGCCCAGCCGTCGCCGACGTCGACAACGCCGGCGTTCTCGCCGATGCCCACGAGCAGTGCCTCGGACTCAGGCGCCTTCTCGCCGAACTGTCGCAGGTGCACCTTGCTCGACTTGTAGGAGCAGTGTTCACTCCACATGACCGAGTACATCGCCAACTCCGAACTCGTCGGCCGGCGGCCGAGGATGTCCCGGATGCGCTGGTACTCGTCGGGTTTGAGTCCGAGTTCGGCAAACGGCTGCGGGTGGTCGGGGGTCTGCGCGGCGTGCTCCACGGAATCCATGCCTCAGACCCCCGCCCGCTCGAGCAGCGACGTGAACAGGTTCAACCCGTCGGTCCCGGGACCGGTCAGCGCATCGATCGCGTGCTCAGGGTGCGGCATGAGCCCCACCACGTTGCCGGCCGCGTTGCTGATGCCGGCAATGTCGCGGCGGGATCCGTTCGGGTTGCCGCCGATGTAGCGGAAGACCACTCGGCCCTCACCCTCGAGGCGGTCGAGGGTCTGCTCGTCGGCGGTGTAGGCGCCCTCACCGTTCTTGACCGGGATCACGATCTCCTCCTTGGGCTCGAAGGATCGCGTCCACGCCGTGTCCGCGTTCTCGACGCGCAGACCCTGGTCGCGGCAGACGAAGTGCAGGCTCTGGTTGCGCACGAGCGCCCCCGGCAGCAGGTGCGCCTCACAGAGGATCTGGAACCCGTTGCAGATACCGAGCACCGGCATCCCGCGTTCGGCGGCGTCGGTGATCTCCTGCATCACCGGCGCGAAGCGCGCGATCGCGCCGCAGCGCAGATAGTCGCCATAGGAGAACCCGCCTGGCAGCACGACCGCATCAACACCCTTGAGGTCGTGGTCGGCGTGCCACAGCGCCACCGCCTCGCCTCCGGCGTATCTCACCGCCCGTGAGGCGTCGATGTCATCGAGTGTTCCCGGGAAAGTGACGACTCCTATGCGCACACCCTCACGGTACGACAGCCACCGAGCAGCCGGCCTTGTGCACCACCGCGTGGCTCACCGAACCCAACAACAGCCCCTTGAACCCACCCAGGCCGCGGGACCCGACGACCAAGAGCGCGGCGTTCTCGCTGGCCTTCACCAGAGCTTTCACGGGCGAACCCTTCATGACCTCCTGACGCACCTTCACGTCCGGGAAGTTCTCACGGAATCCGGCCATCGCCTCCGAGGTCTCGCGCAACTCCGTGTTGCCGTAGTCGCGGATCAGTACCTCAGGCTCGTAGCTGGGGACCTCGACCATCGACCAGGTGGGCGGGATCTCCCAACTGTGCACGACGTGCAGCGGCAGGCCGGCGAAACTGGCCTGCTCGAAGGCCCATTCCAGCGCCTTCAGCGAGTGTTCGGATCCGTCGACGCCCACCACGATGCCGTCCATGTCCGCGGCCGGTGGGCGCACCACCACAGTGGGGCACTTCGCGTGGGCCGCGACCTGGCGGGACACGCTGCCCAGCAGGAATCCGGTGAGTCCGCCCGCGCCGTGACTTCCTACGACAACCATCTCGGCGCCCTCGGAGCGCTTCACCAGCGCCGCCGCCGTGCGCCCGGCCACCAGTTCTCCGACCGCGTTCACACCCATGTCGGCGGCGATCTGCGCGCCGACGTCATTGGCCGCCTGCGCCTCATCACGCAACTCGTCGATGAGTTCCTGCTGCAGGGTCGAGGAGGCGCCGATGCCTAGGTCGGCGGCCGGCATCGACCACGTGGTGATGATCTCAAGGGTGCGGCCACGATCCTTGGCAGCCGCCGCGGCCCACCGCAATGCCAGTTGCGAGCCCTCTGACCCGTCATAGCCAACGATCACTGAACCAGACATGACACCCTCCTCCACCTCGTGGCCGGTGCCTTGTCAGGTGACACGCCTGATGAACGCATCGACCCCTCAACTCCAAGTTTACGCCCGTCGGAGCGGTTGAGGTCGAGCGCTGATCCTCCGGATGACGTAGCGGTGGGGACCCACCCCGGGTTTGTCCCACTCGGGGCCCACCACCACCCAGCCGCTGCGCCGGTACAGGCCGAGGGCGCGCACCCGCGCCGTCGCCCACAGGCAGCCCACAGCCAGCTCGGCGGCGAGGTCCTCGGCAGCGGCCAACAGGTCAGTGCCGACGCCTCCCCGATGGTCGGGCAGGACCGCCATGGAACGCAGTTGCCACGTCGGCTGGTCAGTCTCGGCGAGGTCGGGACGCGGCCATGGTGCGGGGCCGATCGAGCAGGCCCCGATCACCTCCCCGTCGACGATCGCTGCCAGATGGTGCCAACCGGGCGGGAAACCCGTGTCACCGGGCAGAGGACCGTCCGGGCGCAGCACCCGCAATTGGACGTCCCTGACCTCTGATAGCGATGCCGGACGGACGATCAGCACATGATCACAGTAGTTTCAGGTCCATGGCCTACAGAGACGTGATGCGGTGGTTGGGACACAAGCAATGGTTCGCCTGGACGGCGGCCCGACTGGCTCCGTTGGACGCCAAGGTGGTGCAGAAGACCGGCGGACGCTTCGGGCTCCTGGGCAACTACGGGCTTCCGCAGTGCCTGCTCACCACCACGGGGCGCAAGTCGGGGCAGAAGCGCACAGTCACGCTGCTCTACGGGACCCGCGCACCGGACGAGTACGTGCTCATCGGCTCGAACTTCGGACAGGCACACCACCCGGCGTGGGCGCTGAACCTCGAAGCCGACCCGGAGTGTGTTTTCACCGTGAACGACGAGCCCCGCGACATGACCGCGCGGATGGTGACCGACGAGACCGAACGTGAGCAGATCTGGCAACTGATGTACGAGGTGTGGCCGGCGTACAACGCCTATCGCGGCCGGGCCGGACGAGACATCAAGGTCTTCGTGATCACACCGTCAGACGTTGGCGACAACTAGGCTCGCGCCACCGAGCGCCGCCACCACAAGCACGGCCATTCGGGCAGCCGGGACCGGGATCCTGCCGGCGACCAGGGCTCCGATGAGCGTGCCGATGACCACGCCGGCCAGCATCCACCATTGCGGGGCGATGAAACCGATGACGACCGCGGTCACCAGGTTCTGCACGAGGAAGAAGAACTGCAGCGTGGCGCGGGAGTGATCGGGCGCCCACCCGGCGTTGGAGGCGTACATTCCCACCGGCGGGCCGCCCACACCACCCACGACGTTGAGCACCGCCGACGCGATCCCGGCACCGATGGCGCCGGGTAGCCCGCGGAACCACGACCACGAAGCGCCCCGGGCCAGCAGGAACACCCCGATGAGGACCGCGACCCCGGCACCGACGGCCACCAGGGCTGTGTCCGCGCCGGCCAGTGCGGCCACGACCACAGGTGTGGCGAGCAGGGTGGGCAGCAACAACGAACCTGCATCGCGGAATCCGATGTGACGCCATTGATGCGTCAGCGGGATGAAGGATGCCAACGCCGACAACACGACGATCATGGCCACGCCGTCACGCGGGCCGAGCAGTGCGAGCATCGCCGGAGCGGCGATCAGGGAGAAACCCAGACCGGTGACCGATTGGGCGAAGGCGCCGACGATGAGCGACACCGCCACCAGGACGACGAGCCACTCCATCAGCAGACCCTCCCGTCCCAGGATACGAAGCGACCCGGCTCCCCCCTCGCGAGCCGGGTCGATCTTGTGGTTCCCGGATCAGATGGGGGGAGAAACGTGAGTCTGCTCACTCGAGCAGCGTCGACCTACTCGATGGTCAGCGTGTGGTTCTCGATGACGGGGTTCGCCAGCAGGGTCTCGGCCAAGTGCTCGAGTTCGATGCGGCGCTCCTCGGTGATCTGGCCCTCGACCTCGATCTCGAAACGCTTCCCCTGTCGCACCGACACGACCCCGGAGAACCCGAGGCGTCCCATCGCTGATTGCACGGCCTGTCCCTGTGGATCGAGCAGTTCGGCCTTCGGCATGACTTCGACAATGATTCGCGGCACGCCTCAACTCTAGGCGCATGCCGGACACCGTCAGGCAGTGGTGGGCGCCTCGCCGACGTACTTCACGAACTGCGTGTAGTCCGCCTCCACGAGATCGGCGTACCGCACGGCGTAGCGCGCGACCGCCTTCGGGAAGGAGTCCGTGTCGCCGAGGTAGGCATCGATGGCGATCCGGTCGCCGGTCACTGCGTGGGACCGGGCGAGGGCGAAACCGCACAGGCGCGCGTACCGGGGCATCGCCTCCGGACCCATCCGCTGATAGGACGTGACGACCGGACGCAACTGGCTGACGAAGTAGTCGCGGTCGCGCCAGCGGCTGAACCCGAGCAGCGGGTCCGGTTCGCTCTGGATGAGTGCCTGTCCCAGGGCGATCCGACGGGCCTGGTTGCCACGGTGACGGAACTCCGGAAGCACGTAGGGCTGCAGGACCGACTGCCGCGCCTCCTTCACCTGCAGCGCCACGAGTTCGTGGCGGCGGGTCCCCTGCAGAAGCACCACGAAGGTCCGCAGACCGACGTCGGAGACCCCGCGCACGAGCATCCCCACATCTGCGATGCGGTACTCGGTGAGCATCTGCTGCACCTCGGGGGTGACGCTGGTGAAGTAGGCGCTCATGAGATCGGTGAGACCCTCGTGGACCTGCACCGCAGCCTCTTCTGAGAGCCAGTCGGTCAACGGGTGGATAGGCGCGGCATGGCGTAACTGCGGAGCGGCGCCGTCCTGCTCGATCATGTCGGAGTACAGCATCGCCTCATCGGTGAAGGCCAGGTCGCGCTGCCGGCGGGCTGACTTGTCCACCGCTCGCGACACCTCACCGTCAGGAAGCCCCGCGAACCAGAGATTCAGCCGGTCCTGGTCGGCGGCCCACGCGATCCCTCGCCGGTACCCGTCGACCGCTGCCCGCGCGACCGCACGCTGATCCTTGCCCGGCGCTCCTGTCACCCGCACTGCCAGCGCCATCGCCACCGCCATGCGCTTGACGTCCCACTCCCATGGGGCGCGCAACGTCTCGTCGAAGTACCCGAGGTCGAAGACGGCGTCACCGTCGGGTGAGCGGTAGTACCCGAACGTGCAGGCGTCCACATCGCCACACGCCTGGACATGGATCTCGGAGACCGGGGTCACGGCGAGGTCGGCCGCCATGACCACGTCGCTGCCGCGCAGATAGCTGTGCACGTCATGGGCCATGCGCTCGTGGCGGATCCCGACCAACGTGGGGATGCGGTCATGGTCCTGCTCGAGCACGAGCGCGAGGGGGTCCGGGCGGACCTGGGAGCGGTAGAGGTCCGTGTGGGCGTCATGCGGGACGCGCTGGCGGGCGTCGAGTCCGCGCTGGACGCGCTCGTCGAGCGTCCCCGCGGTCTTCAGGCCATGCCACATGCAACCGAGTGTACGGAAGCGGACACGGTCAAGCCCCGCGCGCGGTCGGGGCCGCCATGCGTACCGAACTGGTTGGCTTGGTCCAGCAGAGCCCGCTATCTCAACCAGTTTCGTACCCGGAAACGCCCGTTTGGCCCCTTTTGCCTGGCAAATCACGTACTGAACTGGTTGGTGCGGAGGAGTGCCCAACCAGTTCGGTACGGCTCACGAGTTCCAGGCCTCCCAGGCCGATGCCACCATCTGCTGCAGGTCGTGGGTGGCCGACCAGCCCAACTCTCCGTGGATCTTGTCGACCGTCGCCACCAGTTGGGCCGGATCTCCGGGCCGCCGGGGGGCGATCTGCGCAGCCACGTCCCTGCCGATCGTCTCCGAGACCATGTCCATGACCTCGATGACCGACACACCCTGGCCGCGGCCGACGTTGAAGGCTGTGCCGAGGGTCTGCCCCTCACACGCCGCCGCGGCGGCCACATGCGCGTCGGCGAGGTCGGCGACATGGATGTAGTCGCGGATACATGAACCGTCCGGCGTCGGGTAGTCGTCGCCGAAGACCTGCGGCCGCTTCCCCTCGCTCAGGGCGCGGAAGACCATGGGGATCAGGTTGAAGACGCTGGTGTCGCCAAGATCCGGGCTGGCCGCTCCGGCGACGTTGAAGTAGCGCAGTGAGATCCATGAGAGGTCCCGGTTGACCGCGGCGTTGCGGGTCATCCACTCCCCGATGACCTTCGTCTGTCCATACGGCGACTCCGGTTGCAGCACCGCGTCCTCGGACACGAACTCCTCGGCCGGGGTCCCATACACGGCCGCCGAGGACGAGTAGACGAAGTTGCGGGTGCCGGCCTGCGCCATGGATTCCAGCAGGGTCAACATCCCGTCGACGTTCTCTCGGTAGTAATACTCCGGCCGCTCGACGGACTCCCCGACCGCCTTCTTCGCAGCCAGGTGGACGACTCCTGCCACGTCGTGTTCGCGCAGCGCAGCCGTCACCGCGGCGCTGTCGCCGACGTTCGCCTGCACAAGTGGCACGTCCTGCGGCACCTTGCGCGCAAGTCCCGTGGAGAGGTCGTCGAGCACCACCACGTCCCGGCCGCTGGCCTGCAGCGACCGGATGACATGCGCGCCGATGTATCCCGCGCCCCCCGTGAGCATCCATGTGGTCATGTGAAGTCCCTTCCCGTGAGCGTCTCGTAGGCCTGCACGTACTTGGCCCGGGTCCGCTCCACGACCTCCGGCGGCAGCGGCGGCGGCGCGACGTCCGACGCCGGATCCCAGCCGGAGTCCTTGCGCAACCAGTCCCGCACGAACTGCTTGTCGAAACTCGGAGGAGCGCTGCCGGGTTCCCAGGTCGCGGCGTCCCAGTACCGCGAGGAGTCGGGTGTGAGCACCTCGTCGGCCAGCACGATCGCGCCGTCGGGGCGCACCCCGAACTCGAACTTCGTGTCGGCCAGGATCAGTCCGCGCTCGAAGGCGAGTGACCGGGCCCGGCCATAGATCTGCAGCGAGAGGTCGCGGACACGCGTCGCCGTCTCGCGGCCGATCAGACCGACGACATGGTCGAAGTCGATGTTCTCGTCGTGCTCCCCGATCTCGGCCTTGGTCGCCGGGGTGAAGATCGGCTCCGGAAGCTCCTGCGACTCCTGCAATCCCGCCGGCAATTGCACGCCGCAGACCGCGCCCGCCGCCTGGTAATCGGCCCAGCCGGAGCCGGACAGGTAACCCCGGACCACACACTCGACAGGCAGCATCTCGAGTCGCTGGCACACCAGCGCTCGGCCCGCGACCTGTTCCGGCACATCGGTGGAGACCACGTGGTTGTCGACGATGTCCTGCAGCTGATCGAACCACCACAAAGAGACCTCGGTGAGGATACGTCCTTTGTCCGGGATCGGTGTGGGCAACACCCAGTCGAAGGCGCTGATGCGATCGGAGGCGACGAACAGCAGTCGGCCGTCATCGGCGTATAGGTCCCGGACCTTGCCGGAGTAGACATGTTCCCAGCCCGGGATGAGGTCGACGCTCACCGCTCCACGCTAGCGG
>WBZM01000687.1_pt1 | contig 42531 bp, 42 predicted proteins | sample 5204271 | NCBI WGS metagenome assembly WBZM01 (sample SAMN12344346, study PRJNA552823) | activated sludge metagenome | biome: Activated sludge suspended growth; feature: Nitrification reactor; material: Wastewater; isolation source: activated sludge from nitrification reactor of wastewater... | reverse complement strand
CTCCGGCGGTATCGGCTGGGGCCACCCGGCTGCGGTGAACGCCATGGCCCTGCTGATCGAGGCGGGCAACCAGGCTGGCTTCGACTTCCGTGGCGGCTGCTACCGCTCCTACGAGGAGCAGGTTCGTGGGGCCGAGCAGAGCGGCCTGTTCGCCACCCCGGGGCGCTCGATCCATGGCTGGGGCTTGGCGATGGACTTCACCATCCTGACCGGGAACAGCTCGAAGTACTCCCGCTACACCCGTGACCAGCTCTACGACACCGACGAATACCGGTGGCTGGCCAACAACGCCTGGAAGTACGGCTGGGGCCATCCGACGTGGGCGCAGCGCGGTGGTTCCAAGCCCGAGCCGTGGCACTGGGAGTTCTTCGCCTTCGAGAACTTCCGCAACTCACCCGAGGCACGTCCCGGCGTCGGCTTCAACCCGAGCGCTCAGGGTGCGAACCCGTTCGGCACGCTCGACAACGTGCTCGGTTCGGACAACTTGCAGGAGCAGCTCTTCGGGGCGATCCGCTTCTGGACCCACGAGGACGAGATCGACGAGGAGTCGGTGGTTCTCACCGGCATTCGAGCGACCATGAACGACACCCCGGTGATGCAGACGATCGACGACTTCATCGGGGTCGCCAACCGCAGCTACTGCGCCGCACCCAACGGTGACTTCATCGCCTGGTTCCCGGACTACTGGGGCGAGTACGACATGGCCGGACGGATCAATGTCGAGCTGGTCGAGCTGACGGACTTCAGTGTCCGCTGGAGCGACCGCTCGCTTGTGACCCACCAGTTCGTCGAGGGTCCTCTGGGGGTAGGGGCCAACAAGGGGCCTCTTCCGAACGGCTGGCGAGACGCTCTCTCGGCACAGACAACGGCCGGGATCGCCACGGTCGAGATCCCGCGCTTCCTGGAGTCGATCCTGAACCACGGTGGCAACCAGTACCCGTGGCTGCGGGACCCGGCGGTGCTATTGCAGCGCTTCGGGGCTCGGATCAACCGACAGTTCGTCGGCTCGATCAGCGGCAAGAAGCAGGAGTTCTGGTACGCCACCCACTTGTTCCTTCAGGCGTGGGCCGGGATGTTCACCGCCAACGTCCCGCTGACGTTCATGCCCGAAGTGTTCCCCGGAATGCTGCTCTGCATCCCGGAGCTGAAGGTCCAGTTCTACGTGCGCTCGGTGACCCACTCGTGGAACATGGCCAACGACGTCGGCTTCACTACCAACGTCGACGTGATGGCCCCGAGTGCCACCGACGGCTCCGGCTTCTTCCTGTTCCCCAAGGGCGGCACGCAGCCGGTGCGCTCGACCGGACCGCGAGGTGTGTTCCGCTCATGAGCTACGTCGTCGTCTTCATGCTCGGAATCGTCACGGGCGTGGGCCTGCTCGTGTTCGGCGCGTGGTGGGAGTCGAGGTCCTGATGCCTCTCAACCCGAGCGTCCCAACATTCGGCGGTACACCTCAGTACCGGCCGACCACACCGTTCCGCCGAGGAATCGTCGAAGAGATCGTCGGCAACGAGGTGATGGTCCGTGACCTTGGTTCGGGCTCATCGTTCAGTGCCCAGGGGATCACTCCGTCAGGTCGCGCTCCTCGACCGGGCGACATCTGGATCCTCTCGTGTGAGCTGGGCGTGTGGACCTTCCACAAGATGGTGAACTCTGCCGCGCTGGAGCAGTCCGTTCCGACCGCCGAGGCGATGATGGCCGAGATGGACGCTCGCAACGAGCTTCGCTGGCGTCCGTTCGACAACCCTCGCAGTGACTCCGTCGAGGTGCCCCAGGGTGCCTACATCGGCGAGCGCCGCCAGTTCGAGATCGCCCCGAACGAGCGCTGGTTGCTGATGGACGGGTCCGACCAGAGTCGTCATCGCTACCGGGCGTTGTTCGAGCTGATCGGCACCACCTACGGCCCCGGTGACGGCTCGACGACGTTCACGCTCCCGAGCCAGGACGACGCCTTCACCTCGGACTTCTACAACGTCGCCGACTTCCAGAAGATCTCGGTCACGGGCGGAACCGATCCGGTGGTCACGACGACCCTGACCGACATTCCGGGACTGACCTACACCGTCGTCATCCCGGCAGCGGCGACGCCGACGACCTACCAGGTCGAGATCATCGCCACGATCGCCCTCGACAACGTCTACTCCACGGCTGGTCTCCCCGACTCCGAAGCGGTGCTGCGCCTGAACGGCAGCACCTACGTCGACGCTGGCTTCAACCACTCGATGCTGTTCCGACCGACGAGCAACGGCCTGATCACGGTCACCGGTACCTGGAGGGTCGCCTTCGCCACCACGGGCACGCACACGGCAACGCTGGCCATCAGCAAGGCCGACGCCACTGGCACGGTCACCGTCGTCAGGCAGAACAGCTACATGTCGGCCAAGCTGTTCCGGAGCGGAGGTGGCGTGTCCGTCTCTGGTTCGGCCCAGTGGTACATCTGCGCCGAGTAATAGGGTCCATGTCCCGGTGCGCTCGACGGCGACCTAAGAGGTGAGGAGAATCGGATGAAGACGCTCGCACACTCACGGAAGACTGGCGAAGGTACGGTCTGCGCGCTCCTGGAACTCGGCGGGCGTGAGGGTGATCCCTTCTCGTCCGCCTCGACGGCTGTTCGACACGACCAGATGCGTCAACTGACACGAGCGACACCTTCTGGATCCACGGGTGCTGATCATCAAGTTCGACCCTTCGAGGGGGTGTCCTCTTGGGCAATGGGTCTTGACGGCGTTCCTGTGACGTCCGTTGCTCACGGCATCTCGGGCATTGTCGGATGCCGAGCCCCAGTAGAGGTTCTCGGCTCTGTTGTCCCACCCGTTGTCGTTTCGGTGGAGCACGTACGCCCCCGGGAATGGAGGGGGTCCATGGAATGCCTGGGCGACCAGAACGTGGATTGCATAGGTCTTGCGAACGCCAGAGCGGCAGAGGCGCACGAGCGGGTAACGATCACCGGCACCAGTCAGGATCTTCCCCGGGTGACGCACGGAGCGCTCCTTCCATCTGCCCCGTTCAATCATCGTTCGGCCCAAGGACCTGACTCGCCCAGCACTGCTGACTTCGTACAGCCCCTCCCACCCTTCGACCGGAACCCACTCTTCACCGTTCTCATTCATAGGTATTCACCATGCGCACTCTAGCCGTCAGGAATGGGGACCTGGTCCTCACCGGATCGAAGTTCGGCATGGTCGAGGGGATCGCTCGCGTCCAACAGCAGCTCGGCCTCGCCATGCGTGAGGCCTTCGGCTCCGACCGGTTCCATCGCTCGTGGGGCTCGACACTGCCTACCTGGATCGGTCAGGTGCTCACGCCGAACGTCCCGTTCGAGATCCGCGCCGAGGTCACTCGGATCGTGCGCGACTTCATCATCCAGCAGAACGAGAAGATCAAGGAGCGCGCCGCCCTCGGCTACACCGCCGTGGTCTCCGCCGAGGAGATGATCATGGAGATCCGTGACATCAAGATCGAGACGCGCTACGACACGATCCTCGTGAAGGTGACGCTGCGCACCGCCAGCGGCCAAGAGTTCTCCGTCCTGACGACGCCTGGGAGCGTGACCTGATGCCCACCTCCTCAGCGGCGGCGACTCTGAGACAGCCTGTTCCGGGCGGCTCGGCAGATCCTGCACTGCCTTCTACCTTCAGGCGTGATGTAGGTGTTCTCGGCGGTGAAATCGTGGCCGTGAACACAGTGCGTCTTGGCGGCATTCTTCGCAGCCGGTCCCTCCGAGTTCTCCAGGGTGTTCACCCTCGGCGTCACGACTCGCAGGTGCTCGGGGTTCACACACGCTCGATTGCGGCACACGATGTGGTCGAGGACGGCTCCCTCCGGAATGGGTCCGACCATCTCCTGCCACACGAACCGGGACGCCTGGATCCCCTTGAGCTTGGGGTAGCCGTCACCGTCCCGGCCGGAGGTGCAGTTCCAGCATCCAGTGTCGGGGTCGATCACGATCCGGTCCTGCCATCGGTCGGGGAACACAGCGAGGCCCTTGGCAATGCGACGGTCCCGGTACAGGTGATGGGAGCACAGACCGCGGTTCAAGGAGATGGCATCACATCCGTCGATGGAGCATGGCGGCTTTGTGATGCTCATGTCGCCGCGGTGGTACCAGCACCGCCCGTTCTCTCTCGCCGTCCGCCCACAGCCCTGCATTTCACAGATCATGGCCTGGACAGTACCAAGACCAGGAAGGATGGTGGTTCCTTTGCCCACCCCCAATGAGATCTCGTCCTCGATGGCTGCTGCGCTGTCGGTGTCCGAGCCCGACCTCGACACCTCGATCGGCACGCCCATCCGCAAGATCCTCGACGCCGTCTCCGAGGCGATCAGCGAGGCCTACGCCGACCGCTACCTCCTCCAGTACCAGTACGACATCGACAGCCGCTCCGGGTCGGACCTGGACGCCTTCGTGGCCCTCTTCGGCTTCGCCCGGATCCCAGCACGCCGCGCCTCGGGGACGGTGCTGTTCCAGCGCTCCACGGTTGCAACGCAGTCGACCGTCATCCCCGCCGGTACCCAGCTCGCCACCGCCGACTCGCCGCCTGTGATCGTGCAGACGATGAGCCCGGTGATCTTCCCCCAGTCGTCGCTGAGCGTCACCGCCCCCGTCCAGGCGGTCGCTGGCGGAGCGAACTCGAACCTCGCTGCCAACTCGATCGTGCGCCTGGTGTCGCCCGTCGAGGGCGTCGGTGCAGTCTCCAACCCGTCCTCGCTGACCGGCGGAACGGACGGAGAGAGCGACACCCAGCTCCGTGACCGGTTCAAGCGCACGCTGTTCCGCAACCTTGCCGGGACCGAGGACATGTACCTCGGCGTGGCGATCAGCGACCCCGATGTCTCCGCCGCCGTGGTGCTCGGCCCGAGCGAGAAGTACCGGGAACGCATCGAGGTCGTCGGCGGCACGGCCACGTCGACGATCACGCTGCTCGACCGCGAGCGCGTCCCTCTGGTGATCACGGCGGCGACCAACGCCACCCCGATTGTCATCACCACCCGGACGGTGCACGGTCTCCGACCCGGCGACATCGTCGACATCTCCGGCTGCCTCGGTAACACGGCGGCGAACGGCACCTTCCGGGTGAAGGCCGTGACCTCGACGACCTCGTTCAGCCTCCGGGCACTCGATGACTCGGCAGACGTCGCTGGCAACGGCGCGTACACGGCGAACTCCGGCACCGCCTTCTCGGTCACCCACGTCCGCTACATCTACGACACCGGTTATGCCTTCGGTCGCGATCTCGACAACGGCGACATGTTCACGCCGGGGGTGCACTACTCGCTGAGCACCACCTCGATCCCTCCGGTGCTCACGGTGCTCGACACGACCAACGTCCCCGATGGGGTCTACGACCTGTCGATCAGCTTCGCCCCGATCGGATCGCGCAGCGATGCCTTGAAGGGCATCACCAACCGGGTCGACGTGTGGACCACGGGCAGTCGCCCCGTTGCTGCAACCGAGACCACCCTGCTCGACGGAGCGATGCTGTTCACCTCGACGGCGAGCGACACGTACGCAGCCTCTCGCTTCAAGCGCCTCGATGGCACCAACCCGACCGTCGGCAACCTCTTCGTGCCGCTCGGCTTCCGCCCGGTGCTGGGGGTCAGCGACAACATCCAGACCGGGAGCTACTCGATCCCACTCGGGAACGTGAAGATCGTTCGTGAGGTGGGATCGGCCTACGGCTCTCCGCTCGCACTCGATGGGCTGGAGATCCCCTCGACCGAGGTGCAGACGACGGCGATGAACATCGTGTCGTCTACCAACGCCACTCCGATCGTCGTCACCACCGCCGCCCACAACTTCAAGGTCGGCCAGAAGGTGAAGATCGAGAACCACGTCACCAACACGGCGGCGAACGGCGTCTGGACGATCCAGGCGGTCAGTGGCACCACGATCACGCTCCAGGGGTCCGTGGGCAACGGCGTCGGCGGGGCCACCGGCACGGTGAAGCTCTACAGCCCGGTCTCGATCGACTACACCTACAACGACATCCCTCGCTCGGTGCAGGGTCAGATCGAGGCGTGGCGCATGGCCACCACGGATGTGCTCGTGCACCACGGCAAGCAGCTCAACCTCCGCATCTACGCCGCCGTGATCCTGCGGCCGGGGTACACGATCACCTCGGTCCAGTCGGCTGTGAACACCGCCGTCTCGTCGTACCTCGACCGCCTCGGTTTCGGGGCGACGTTGCAGATCTCGGACCTCCTGAACGTCATCGGTGACGTCGTCGGCATCGACGCCGACCGACTCCTCACGAGCGACGACATGACGGCCTGGACGGTCACCGCTGCCACCAATGCCACACCGATCGTGCTCACCACCTCGGCCCCGCACAACCTCGTGGCCAACGACCTCGTGATCGTCGACGGTGTTGGCGGCAACACGGGAGCCAACGGTCAGTGGGTGGTGCAGTCGGTCACCTCGAACACGATCACGCTCCGCGACTCGGTCGGTAACGCCGCCTACACCTCCGGCGGGCGGGCCATCAAGGGCAACTTCGGCGTGAAGGTGATGTCCGACGACACCACGTCCCCGTACCCGGTGAATATGTTCCTCGGCGGAGACGGAACGCCGTACCGGGCCAAGGACATCTACGCCGACGACTTCGAGTACTTCGTGCTGGAATCGGTCGTCCTCACCGCCAAGGCGGGCAACACCTTCGGAGTCGCAGGATGAGCACGAGCGAGATCCTCCAGTACCAGCAGGGCACCGACGTCGCCCTCCCGCCGGATGGCTTCGAGCAGGTCACCAACCCACTCGGTCCGCCGAAGCGGACGTCGTCGCGCTTCGCCCACTTCCCCGACGACATCTACGACACCTCCTCCGAGACGCACCTCGCCCGCTTCCTGAAGGTGCTCCTCGGCGATGCCGGGGTGGCCCAGCTCCACAAGCGCAACCTGCTCGCCCGGCTCCAGCAGACGATGGGCGGGATCAACTTCTTCGACCTCGACGCCTTCTACGGTGCGGTGCTCGGGGTTCGTCGGAGTGCGACCGAGCTGCTCCCGAAGGATCCGACCCGGGAGACGCTCACCCCCGAGGAGTGGGACCAGACCAGGATCCGAGACGGCTCGTACCGCTCGCGCATCGAGCAGTTCGCCAAGGCCCTGAACCTCGGTGCGACCATCCGTGGCATCGAGGCGACGGCAGAAGCACTGCTCGGCTGCCAGTGCGACGTCTACGAGTCGTGGCGGCAGGACGATCGGATCTCCCAGACGTGGGCGGGGGCACAGAGCACCTACGCTTCGTGGACGGCGATGGAGGGGCGCTCCTGGTCAGATCTGGAGGTCGGCGGAGTTCGCCCCTACGCACAGCGGCACATCGTGTGGGTCTTCCCCCACCGAACGCTCACGATCGAAGAGCAGTACAGCGTCCAGTTCTCGCTCGATCGGATCAAGCCCGCCGGGACCCTCGTGATCGTCGAGCGGGCCATCAGCGACAGCTACACGAAGGTCCCCATCGCTGGAGTGCACGCTGACTCGACGCACTGGGAGGTGCGCTCGGTCGTCCGAAACACGCTCGTGAACGGCACCGAGTTGCTCTTCGACGGCGAAGAGGACGAGCTGGTCCCGGTGAGCCCTCCGGCGTGGGGCTCGTATCAGGGTGAGGCCTGGACGTTGATGGCCTCCAACCCGGTCGTGGTCGCCTACTCGACGCCGGGTGACGTCTCGATGCTCGATCAGATCGACCCGCTCGCCGTCGACGTCGTCCCGCAGCGTGTCCGCATCGACGACCAGGAGATCTCCTTCGGCCCCTCGAACGCCGTTCGCCCGATTCAGGCGACCATGGCCGGGCGCTCCGTCTCCGACGGGGTGCTCGTGTGCAACCCGCAGACCGGCTGGGGGTCTCGCAAGCCTCCGGCCTCTCTCGGTACCACCTTGCGGATGATCGACTTCGGCAGCTTCGACCCCTCGCTGCCTGCCGACCTGTACGTCGACGGCATCCCTCTCTCGTCACTCAATCGCGTGCTCTCTCGCGATCGTGCCGGGCGGTCCGCCCCGTTGTTCTGGACGTCGGCGGTGCGCCCCTTCGACGCCCCCGACAACGAGGTGATCGAGATCCGCCTCGAAGAGGAGGGGGAGTTCAACCACCTCTCCTACGAGATCGCCAGCTTCCCGCACACGGTCGACGTGCAGGCCTGGGTGCCCGACGAGGGCGTCTGGGTGTCCGTGCACACGCAGAGCTTCCACTCGTCGAACCCGGCGGGCATCAACGGCGCGATCCCCCGCGGGTACCTGCATCCGTACCACCACGGGAACGACCACTGGACGAAGGTGAAGGCGGTCGTCACGCCGACGAAGGCGAGCCGCATCCGGTTCGTGCTGAAGCGGATCTCGAACGGCGCTCCTCCCACGGGCTTCGACGGCAAGCCGGTGCCCTACCCGCTGGGCCTCCGCCACATCGACATCGGCTACCGCGTCACCGATCGCGCCTCGATCCCGAACGCCGACCTGTCGAACCCGATCTCGACGACCTCGAACGTGCTCGGCCAGCCGGTCCGGAACTCGATCACCACGTTCAAGGCGTCGAACGCCGCCGACGGCACCGAGAGCTTCTGGAAGTGCGAGGCGCAGCCGATCCCCCAGGCGGTGGTGAACCTCTACCTCGACGTCTCCGACCCCAAGGGCAACCCGCAGGTCTTCGATCGGCTCTACATCGACCCGTACACCACCGGTCCGACCATGAACCTCTACTGGTCGAACCTTTCCCCCACCGTGACCGACCTCGCTTCGGCGGAGTCGATCGAGGAGCCGTTGATCCCGACGTCGGTGAACGGCAGCCTCACGGTCCTCGGCTCGGGTGATCAGGGCATCAAGTGGCCCAAGGGGACCAAGGCCTGGTTCGACTTCGACAACAACGAGATGAACTTCGACCCCACGAAGTCATGGTGGTGGGCGTGCGAGTTCTACCCCAACTTCGCCTCGAACGTGGTCCCCGATCGGGCGTGCTTGTTCTCGACCGGCGTCGAGCAGGATGCCGTTGACTACGGCGACGTCTCGCTCGTGTTCAACTCGGCCGGGAGCTTCACCTTCCGGTTCTACGGCCTCTCGCTGACCTCGTCGGCGTGGAGCTGGACCCCGGGGCAGAAGCTGAAGCTCGCCGGGAAGTGGGATGCCGACACCCAGACGATCTCCATGGTGGTCACCAACCCGTCGGGTGCGCAGGTTGCCGTCACCGGTCCGACTGGCACCTACACCGCCCCTATCGAGAACCCGGACACCATTCGCCTCGGGCGTTCGATGGGCTCTTCGGTGGCCAACGACGTCTCTCTCGACATCACGATGCTCCAGTTCGTCATGGGGTACGGCGATCACGATCTTGCTGTCGTCTGTGCAGACTCCACGCTGGAGACCTACACGACGAAGCCGCGCTACGCCGGGATCGCCGTCGACCGCACCATGGGCACGTTCCTGCGGTACCACCCGAGCTATGCCGAGTGGTACTCGCCGAAGGGCTACTCGTTCGGCTTCATGGGCGGTCAGGTCGATCTCTGGTCCAACGTCGAATGGACGCCCATCGCACAGGACTTCGTGCTCGCCAAGGGCTATGTCCGCTTCCCGCTCGTGCGCGCTCGCTACCTGAAGATGGAGTTCACCAACCTCACCGCCGAGCCCTTCGAGACCTTCCTGTCGCACACCAAGACGGTGAAGGTGTTCTCCACCACGAACGCCGTGCTGCCCCCGCAGTCCGGGCGGGCGATCGACGACGAGCCCCAGCCGGTCTACTCGACCGACCAGGCACTGACCGGTCGGTTCGACGCTGCCCGACCGACGCCCCCTCCTGCCTTCGAGCGCTCCTTCGGTCAGGCCGTGAGCGGAGACCAGTACCGACTGCGCCCCGCCCCGACAGTCGGCCTCGTGGTGAGCGACCCGGTCGCTGCCGCCCGACTGTCGAGCTTCGCCGGGTACGGCTTCGACCTGCTGAAGTGGCAGCCAGCACGGCTCCCTCGCCAGTTCACCCAGCGCGGCAAGCACGTCTACGACACTGTCGTGCTGGAGCACACCAACAAGATCGCCTTCTTCGCTGGTGTGCGTGAGGTCCAGGTCAGCCGGAGCGACCAGAAGACGCCGCTCGACACCGCAGCGATCGTCGACCCGTTCTACGACATGGAGAACATCTCGGCGTACACCACCAACTACGACCCGGGCCTGTTCTACACCAACCCCACTGCCGCCCCGGCACCGCTCGGGTCGCCGCAGTCGGTCACCTCGAAGATCTACATGACCTTCACCCCGGTGACCGAGTTGCAGTTCGCCACCCAGCAGACCCCTCCGCAGCAGATCATGCCCGACGACCAGTTCCGAGACTCGGGCCTCGCCTCGTCGACCTTCGAGGACGACATGGAGTGGCACTCCTACGGTGACGGCCGAGTGCTCTGGGACGCAACTCGGCAGGGCGTGCTCGTGACGCGCAACCCGGCCTCGGTGGTCACCTACGTCGAGCTGGACACGCCGATCATCCACCCTCCGATCACCCCGGTGTTCACGGCGACCCCGACGGTCACCTCGGTGATCTCTCCGGGGGCGACCGGTGGCATCGAGAGCCCAGCGGTCGTCCCGTCGGCAGGGGGAGTGCTCAACGTCGGCATCCGTCTCACCCCCGTCTCGGTGCTCCAGGGACCGCTCTACATCCAGCTCATCGGTTCGGACAACACCACCGTCCTCGCCGAGAAGGAGGTCACCTCTCAGGCTGGAGTTCAGGTCGAGGCTGTGATGCCGTACATCCTGAACTCTCAACCACTGCTTGAGGGAACGATCCGGGTGCGCCTCGTGCAGAAGGGGCCGTACCGGGACGAGTGGATCATGAACACCTTCAGCGTCTTCGACGACGGGATGCTGTGGGAGTTCTCCAACGATGGTGGCATCGAGTGGGTTCCGGGCCTCCGGGTGCGCAACAACTTCGCCGGGGTCGTGAACTTCCCGAAGGAGTCGAACTCTCTGAGGTGGCGGTGCACGATGTACCGCCAGTCGGTGGGCATCGACATGATCGACATCCGACCGTGGTACAAGGGGAAGGTGGGCTGACGTGCCAGCACTCGAACGGGGTCCCAACCTCAACCTCTTCGACTACGTCGAGCCGATCCGGGAGAGCCCGCTCTACAACGCCTGGCGCGATCCGGTGCCGCCCGAGTGGTACACGATCAACCGGCGTGCCTACACCCTGGTCGACCAGGACGCCCTGTACGGCTCGCTGCTGTACTCGCGCAACTACGGCCGCACGTCGAGTGAGACGCTCTCCTCGCCGACCGACGTGGCGATCATCGCTGCCACCAGCAAGCTGCGTCTGGCCGGGGAGAGCTTCTTCCTGCCGGTCGAGGGCGTGGTCACCACTCGCACCTTCTACCGCTCCGGCGTCGAGGCGCTTGCCGAGCCCACGGAGTCCCTGCGCACCGTGCGCAACCAGGGTGCGCTCGTGTCGCCGATGGTCGACGACTACCCGTAGTTCTTGCGAGGCCTCGGCGGGCGTGTTACGTTCGCCTCCGTCGAAGTCAGCCCGAGAGTTCCGCCTGATTCCCGAGGGTGGCGTTCGACCTGGGAGCCCCGGTGCAATCCACCTCTTCGGAGGTCGGTGCCGGGGCTCCAATCATTCTCCCCCAAGGTTCCTTGGAGATCACCCAAGATGGGTGGTATCCAGCTCGCTTGGTGCGGGTACGCAAACGGGGATGACGTCTCGCAAGAAACTTGCTAACGTCTCCCGCATGGCAACCGCAGCGCTGGAGCAGACCGCAAGTCAGGTCGGTCTTCATGCGCGCACGATCGAAGCTGCCGTACATCAGCCGACCTCCTGGAAGGTGACCGTCGACGGCAACGAGATGCCCGTCTTCGTGGAGACCACGAAGGATGGATCCATCTTGTCGGCCGTGTTCATCGCCGGTCCCATGCCCGAGGGCAACCACTTCGTCATGCTCGAAGTGGACGGCGTGCCGATGTACGGCTCGATCGTCACCTTCGGGACGGACTCCTGGTGGAAGCACACGGTGACAGCCCGGGTGGGCTGAAGCTCTACTCGAACTCTCATGGGACAGTCCGGTGTTACCACGAGGGGTGCCGCTGCCCTGAGTGCGAGGACGCCAAGGAGCGTCAGCGCCAGTACGACCATGCCCGGTACCAGGCTCGCTCAGAGGAGTACAAGGAGCGAAACCGTCAGCGCCGAGCAGCACTGAAGGCTGCCGGTCTACCAATCGACATTCTCTCGCCAGAGAGGGCTGAGAAGAATCGCCTCAAGGCGAGATCCTGGTACTACCAGAACCGTCATCGGGCAGCAGATGCCATGCGCTCATACCGAGCAACCAGCAGGGGTCGAATGGTTCACCGGGCATCGAGCAGTCTTCGCCGTGCCCGGCTTCGGGGTGCGTTGGGTACATGTACCACGGATCAGCTCCAAGCACGAATCGACTTCTTCGGAGGAATGTGCTCCTACTGTCGCCAGGCTCCATTCGAGCACATCGACCACGCCATCCCAGTGGCCCGCGGCGGCACCAACTGGCCGTCGAACCTTCGCCCAGCGTGCGGACCGTGCAACCTGAGGAAGTGGACCAAGACGGCGATGGAGTTCATCGGATGAGTGTGGGACTCTACGAAGGCACCCTGTACCGATTCCAGGCGGAGATCGTGGCGAACGCCTACCTCCGCCCTCGGAACATCGCCATCGTCGACACCGGACTCGGCAAGGGCCTGGAGGTCGGCACTGGGGTTCTTCGCCCCGATGGGACTTGGACCCCCGTGCAAGACCTCGTCGTTGGTGACCTCGTCGTCGGGGGCGATGGTCACCCCGTGGTGGTTGAAGGGGTGTTCGATCGGGGCGTGCAGCCGGGCTATCGAGTCACCACCGACGACGGTGTCTCGATCCAGGTCGACGCCGACCATCTCTGGACGGTGGCAACCGACCTTGACATCTCCCGAGGGATTCCGTGGCGAACGCTCGATACGAAGACGTTGTCTGAGTCGGTCGACGCTCCGGGGCGCAAGCGCTGGCGGATTCCGGTCACGGCCCATCACGGAGGTGGTGGTCAGTTGCCTGTCGACCCGTACATCCTCGGAGTCCTCCTTGGCGACGGACACCTCAGTGCCGGGCAAGTGAGCTTCACTTCGGTCGATGACGGAATTGTCACCATGGTCAAGGAGAGGCTTCCGAACGACATCGAGATGCGAGTTGATCTGTTCGCCTCGAAGCCCCCGAGGTACCGCCTGGTCGGTTCGACGCACCGGCAGAACCACCTCCTTGAAGCGCTGCGCGACCTTGGGATTCACGGGTGTCGGTCGTGGGAGAAGTTCGTCCCTGAGGTCTATCTTCGATCCAGCGAAGAAGACCGACGCTGCCTGCTTGCCGGACTCATGGACACCGATGGGTGGGTCGGATCCGCCCAGCAGTTCACCTCAACCTCGGAGCGTCTCGCCCAGGATGTTGCCTACCTTGTCAGGTCTCTGGGTGGCGTGGCTAGGGTCACCAGGAGGCAGACGACTCATCGGGACGCCTACAACGTGTCCATCCGTATGGATCGGTGCCCGTTCTGGCTGGAGCGCAAGGTCGACCGCTGGGAGCAGAAGCCGAGACTTGGGGTCACACGCAAGATCTCTTCGATCGAACCGATCGAGGGCGGCATCCACTCGGTGTGCATCAAGGTGTCCGCCGAAGACGGCCTGTTCGTCACCGAGGGCTTCGTGGTGACCCACAACACCCACCTCGCACTGGCGCTGATCGCCCTGTCGATCGAGGACGACCTCATCGACAGGGCGATCGTCGTCGTCGAGGGGAACAAGGTCGACGAGTGGATGGCCGACATCGCAGAGTTCACCCAGCTCTCCGCCGTGAAGTACCGAGGCGATGTCAAGGCCCGCCGCAATCGCCTCCTGAAGCGCCGAGACAGCCAGGTGGTGGTGAGCACGTACCAGACCCTGCGCGAGGACCTCGTCGAGGGGAAGAAGTTCGATCCCGGGTTTCTGATGCAGACCTTCGAGGGTGAGCGCCTGCTGATCATCTACGACGAGGTGACCGTGCTCGGCGGACGCACCAGTCGGACGCACCAGGTGCACCGGTTCTTCGCCCACTCCTTCGACGCCCGCCTGCTCGGGCTCACGGCCACCCCCGTCACCTCGGGGGCGGAGAGCTACTACAACCTCGGGCGCATCTTCTGTCCTGATCTCGTCGGCACGGTCGAGCAGTTCCACAAGGAGCACGTCGTCCGCTTCGACTCGTTCCACAACCCGTCCCAGTACCGCAACCTCGAACTGCTGGCCGAGAAGATGGCTCCGGTCATCCTGCGCAAGCGCAAGACCGACCCAGACGTGATCGACCAGTTCCCGAAGACCGTCGAGGACTTCGTGAAGGTACAGCTCAACGAGGACCATCGCAGGCTGTACGACGATCTCGAAGCGCTCTGTGACGAGCTGAACGAAGAGCAGCTCTCCCCTGCGTTCCAGCTCTTGTGCGCCTTCGCCAACCATCCCCGCTCGATCTTCTCCTCGCAGTCGACGATCGCCCAGATGTTCCTGGAGCGCCACACCCACGAGGAGATCTCCAAGGCCGTCTGCGCCAAGACGGAGTCGGTGCTCCGCAAGATGCGTGCCGTCACCGACCAAGGGGACCAGGCGGTCGTGTTCTGCAACTCGGTCCAGGTGCTCGACGAGCTGTACGCCGACGCTGTCGCCAAGGGCCTCTCCGTGGCCAAGTACCACGGTGGCCTCAGTCACGATGCACGAGAGGCGAACAAGACGGCGTTCAAGGCCGGGCAGGTGAAGATCCTCCTGTGCTCGTCCGCCGGAGAGCGTGGCATCAACCTCCCCGAGGCGAGCTACATCATCAACTACGACGTCCCCACGATGCACTCCTCGTACATCCAACGCCTGAGCCGGGCCAGCCGCATCGGCTCGAACGCCGGGGAGATTCTCGTGGTGGTCACCTACGTCGCCGCCGGAACCGCCGAGGAGGGCAGCGTTCGTGCCTGGAACAAGCGCAACGCCCAGAGCGACACCCTGATCGACTTCGACGTCGATCCAGCCGACGAGTACTTCACCAGTGCCTCCGATCGGAAGCACATGATCAAGGAAGCGAGCAAACGATGAGTCAGCGTCTGTCCGACCGCGTCACCGAGGTCGTCGAGCCGATCGTGGCCGACTACGGTCCCCAGTTCTCCTGGGACTATCGGATCCAGCTCATGCCGACCCCACAGGGCATCGTGGCCATGGGCGTGTTCGTGCTCGTGATGAAGAACCCGCTCCTCGGCACGGGCGACATGGCCGCGGTCGAGATGGTGCCGGACATCACGGCCGTTCTCCAGGAGTCGGCAGCGAAGGAGGTCGTGGCCAAGCTCGTTCTCCAGCTCCGTGACTTGCACGCCAAGAACCTGGAGATCCCCGCTCGACCCTAGACCTCAACCTCAGCTTGAGGGTACGATCACCTGCGCCTTGGTCCTGGCGACCTCCCGGGAGAAGTAGGCCGTGAACGCCGGGGTGATCGGGTAGCACGTCATGGCCGACGACATCGTCGAGACTTCTCGTCCCTCGCCGTCGTACTCGCGGTACTGCGAGCGCCCCTTGCCGCGCCGGATGACGTAGACGAACGAGCTGACCTCGGGGTTCCCGTCGGATCCCGGCCGGACGATGCCGACCTCGATCCTGGTCCCGGTCGCCCGGACGATCTCTCCGGTGAGCACCTCGATCTGCTCGCCCGTCCAGCCGGTGCGGCGGGAGAGGTACACCCGGTCACCGACCTTGTAGCTGTCGAGCCAGCCCTTCTCGACCGTGGGCATCTTCAGCTCGTCCATCAGCTCTTCTCCCCCTTCAGTGCGATCAGCGTGTAGACGAGGTGGCGCGCCGAGTTCGAGTCGAGCGGTGCATCGCCGATGACGACCAGGTGCGAGTCGGTGTCGAGGATCATGTCCATCATCGTGTCGAAGTCGATCCCCTTGAGACGAGGGTTGTGCCGGACGAACCCGGCGACCGCCGCCGCCCGCTCCTCGGTGGTGATGTGGTTGAAGACATCCATGGGCGACACCCTAGCACACCAAGCGACCTTGAGGGCAAACCCGCTATCCAGCCAACTTGACAGCCATGAGATAATGACCCCGGGAGCGAATCAGGCCGCTCCCAGAAATGGAGAACGAATCTCATGGATCCGAACGAGACGCTCAAGGTCCTCCGGGACGAGAGCGAGGACGCCGAGGTGCGCATCGAGGCGGGCCGGGCGCTCGACCGGTGGGTGGCCAACGGCGGCTTCATGCCGTACACCACCGGCTACAAGGTCGGTGGCAACACGGCGGCAAAGCTGATGCTCCGCGAGGAGATCCGCTCGACGATCGCTCGGCTGGAGGTGAAGGTCTGATGGCCAGGGAGCGCGACAGCCAGCGGCAGAAGGTCTACGACGCCGAGACCCGTGCGTTCGGCGGGTGGCTTCGCTCCGAGTCGATGTCGGTGCGTGAGTCGCAGGCGTTCGTCGACCGAGTGCTGGCGACGAAGTGGATCGAGAACCAGGAGGACTGGGCGGGCGTGCTGGCCACGATCCGTCGTCGAGGCGGCGTGGAGATCGTCCCCTCGCACGGCGGGGGGAACGCCAGCTTCGAGCCCCGCGAGATCGGCGACGGGTCCGGGTACGGGTACATCCGGATCCACCGCCCCTCGATCGCCCTCGGGGTGAAGGCTCGGCAGAAGGACGTGATCCTGCACGAGCTGGCCCACCTGATCGCCCCGCGGTCGGCGGCGGCGCACGGCTGGCAGTTCTGCGACATCGAGCTGCGGCTCGTCCGGCACTTCCTCGGCAAGGAGGCGCACGACCGGCTGAAGGCCGAGTTCAAGGCGGGCAAGGTCCGCTTCACCAAGCCCCGAGCCAAGCGCCAGCTCACCCCGGAGCAGCGAGAGGCTGCGACCGCTCGGCTCGCCGCCGCCCGTGCCGCTCGTGCGGCCAAGATCGAGGAGGCAGCGTGAGGCTGACCAAGCGCCAGGAGCGCCTGGCGGAGACGACCTTCGTCTTCGATGTCGACGGCAAGGTCGTCCGCCAGGTCCAGCAGAAGGGCTCGTGGAAGGCGCGCTCGGTCACCATCGACGAGATGGCCCACCTGGTGCGCCGCGTCCACGCCCAGCGGATCCTGGTGACCGGCAAGCCAGGCCAGCTCCTCCGACTCGTGGGGTCGTTCTACGAGCCGATCTACGCCGCTGCCCGGCTGGCCATCGAGGAGTACCTGCGTGACCGTGGGGAGATCTGGTGAAGACGATCCGAGAGGCCATTCCTACCAACGTCCGCACGGCCGTGGTGAAGCGGGACATGGGGTTCTGCCGGTACTGCGGCAGGCGTGCTCGTTCCCACCACCTCGACCATGTCGTGCCGGTCTCGAAGGGTGGCTCGAACCATCCGAGCAACCTCGTGGTCGCCTGCCCCGACTGCAACCTCCGCAAGGGCACCTCGACCTGGACCCCGCTCGACCTGACGCTCCATGTCCAGCGCTCGAAGGAGGCATTGACCTTGGAGCTGTTCCGTCACCAGCCGGGTGCTCGTGTCCATGCCCGTCCCAAGCGGAAGAGCCCCATCAGGGTGCCCACCTCGAAAGAGCTGGAGCAGATGAACGCTCCACGGCAGGGTCATGTCGACCCCCGGGTGACCAGGAACTGACCTCACTCGGGACGCGAGGACCCACCCATTCGCTTGGGAGAGGGTGAGCCCAGGTCCCGAATCGCTTCTGACGGAAGCGATTCGGGTAGCTGTCCTGGGTAGTTCTCACTCGCCCCCCGGCGAAAGGATGGGATGCCGTCACCATCTCGGGATCACTTCGCACGCTGTACTCGTCCTGCCCACACGGATTGCTCCGTGCACCCTCCCTGGAGACAGCCAGTCCTGTGCTTGCCGGTCGGCCTTTCGGTCGAACCGGATCCGATCCCCACGTCCCCTCCGCCCTGTCCCCACGGGGGCTACCCGTGGTCAGCACAGCGGTGTTCGGATGTCGGTCTCGGACGTGAGGTGTGGTCCAGTCGAGGGAGGCAGTGAATGCCTCGACCTCTCCCACGAGCCCCTCGGTCCCAAGTTGCGATAACGGGTGACCCTTCGCCCGGCGAGTTGTCAGCGCGGTTGTCATCCGGCCTTGCCGGGGTCGCGTCAGGTCGATAGACTGAAACCGTTCGTTGTCATGCAGCCTCGGACGGTAGCCCCGGCACCTCGTTGCTCGCCAACTGGGGATCGGGGCTACTTCGCGCAGGGGGTATGATGGGCCTGTGCCCAGAGGCGTCTTCGTCCACAACATCCTCGACTACACCGATGACCTCGTCCACTGCGAGGGATGCGGGTGGGTGAAGCGAACCGACAAGGGCGGGCGTCCGATGTGCTCGGTGGCGCGGCGTCTGTACAAGACCTCGCCCGGCTCGTCCCCTCGCAAGAAGAGCAAGGGGAAGTACCCCAACCGGCACGCCCGGCTCCGGGGGTCTGAGTGCGCCATCTGTGGGGCGACGACCAAGCTCTGTACGGACCACGACCACAAGTGCTGCCCTGGAACCTACGGCTGCGAGAAGTGCATCCGTGGAACCCTCTGCACCTCGTGCAACCTCGGGGTCTCCTACATCGAGCGAGCCATCGACGGCGGTGTACTCGACAAGCTCCTCGAATACGCCCGTCGCTGATCGGTCAAGGACCGGGGCTACGTTGTTCTCCCGGCCCCTGTCCGACCCCCGTCGAGGACGCCGTAAGTGGTGAGACGGAGGTTCCGAGATGGCAGCCCAGGCAGTGAACGCAGCAGCGCCGACGATCCACAAGACGCTCGTGACGACCACGGCCGACATGGTCACCGTGTCCGGCTTCGGCGTCAGGGCGGTGAAGGTGACCAACCGCCACGCCACCGTCGAGTTGTACGCCAAGGCGGTTGCCACCGCGACCAGTGCTGCGATCACCTCGGGTGCCGACGGCTCGACCTTCATCGCTCCGGGCAAGACCGAGCTGGTGCCGGTGACGCTCGACAACGCCGGGGCGGCGTACATCTCCGTCGTCGGCAACGCCAATCCGTACTCGATCTCGGTGGTCTGATCGAGACGTTCGCTAGCAACCTAGCTTGACAGTGAGATAGGTGCTGGGTTACCGTCGTCCTCGTGACGAATCAGGCGATCCCCACCAACTACGCCGAGGCCATGGTCCGCCTCAAGAGCCGTGTCTCCACGATGGAGGACCGGCCCCAGCAGGACCACGCCGCCCGGGCGATCGAGAAGGCCATCGAAGATGGATCCATCTTGGTCTGCCAGGCCGGTACCGGTGTCGGCAAGTCGAACGCCGGGCTGATCCCGGCGATCACCTCCGGCCAGCGGGTGGTCTACGCGACGGCGACCAAGGTACTCCAGAGCCAGATCGTCGACAAGGACCTCCCGTTCCTCCAGGAGCACCTCGGGATCGACTTCACCTTCGCCTCGCTGAAGGGCTGGGCGAGCTACATCTGCCACTCGAAGCTCGCCGAGTTCGACGAGGCCGACACCCGCCAGGCGCTGCTCGACGAGCTGGAGGACGACGCCGACCACATCGGCGACCGCGAGAGCTTCTCGATCGAGCTGACCGACAAGCAGTGGATGAACCTGTCGCTGTCGTCCGACGAGTGCCCCGGGCGCAAGTCCTGCCCGTTCGGTCCGACCTGCAAGCCGCAGGCAGCCCGGGACCGGATCCTCACCGCCGACGTCGCTGTGGTGAACCACTCGGTGCTCGCCACCGACGCTCTCGTCCAGGATCTCTCCGACGGCGGCTTCAGCCTGATCGGACCTGCCGACGTGGTGATCGTCGACGAGGCACACGAGCTGGAGGAGTTCATCTCCGGCGTGATGGGCGAGCAGTTCACCGAGGGCTCGATCCGCCACCTCGACGGTCTGTTCCGCACCTTCTGCCGCAAGGTCGACCTCGGCGAGATGAACGACACCGCCGAGGTCGCAGCGGACGAGATGACGGCTGCTGGCCGTGAGTTCTTCGACTCGCTCAAGCCGGGGCGTCTCCTGCACCGCGACGTCGTCGAGAACCAGGACGCCTTCGTCCGACTCCTCCAGGCCTACTCGGGGCTGTGGCAGGTGCTCACCTCCGAGGAGGCCCGTGAGGGGACCAACCGCCTCCCTGACATGACCGATCGCAACCGGGTCCGTGCGGGACGCGAGCGCATGACCAAGACGGTGATCAAGAAGATCGAGGCACTGAAGATGATGCTGCTCCAGGGCGACCACGAGCTGGTCCGCTACGTCGAGGAGCAGACCAAGACGTTCCGTGGCCGCAGGGAGACCTCGAAGGTGCTCAAGTCGACGCCGGTCTCGATCGCCCCGTGGGCTCGGGAGAAGCTGTGGCCGCTGTACGAGTCGGCAATCCTGATCTCGGCGACGATCCTCGTCGACGGCTCGGCGAACTACATCGCCAGCCGCCTCGGACTGGACAACTACACCGCCATGGATGCTGGCACTCCGTTCGACTACCCGAAGCAGGCCGTGCTGTTCGTCCCGACGAACCTCGCCGAGCCCTCGGGTGCGAACCGCAACCGCTGGGAGAACATGGCACCCGAGATGACCTTGGAGCTGGTGAAGACCTCGGGCGGCGGGGCACTGCTGCTGTTCACCTCGAACAAGGTCCTCAACCAGACCTGGGACGCCATCGCTCATCGGATCCCGTTCGAGTGCAAGCGCCAGGGCGAGGAGTCGAACCAGAGGCTGATGAGCTGGTTCCGCGAGGAGACCAACGGCGTTCTGTTCGCCACCCGTTCGTTCTTCACCGGGGCGAGCTTCGAGGGCGACACCTGCCGCCTCGTGGTGATCGACAAGCTGCCGTTCCCGGTGCCGACTGAGCCGGTGTTCGAGGCTCGCTGCGAGGAGATCGTCCGGCGCGGCGGCGACAGCTTCGGTGAGCTGACCATCCCGATGATGACCCTGCCGCTCCAGCAGGGGGCTGGACGTCTGATCCGCACCAAGCGGGACCGTGGTGTCGTGGCGATCCTCGACCCCCGACTCAAGACCAAGGGGTACGGCGGGAAGATCATCCGTTCGCTGCCCCCGATGCGTCAGTCGACCAAGATCGAGGACGTCGTCGACTTCTTCGCTGCCGAGCCGGTGTCGTGAGCGACGAATGGTTCTGGAGTCGGGTGGATCGAGGTCTGCCCGACTCTTGCTGGCTCTGGAACGGGTACGTCCGGCGTGACGGATACGGACAGGTGACCCACAATAATCGTCGCTCCGGGGCGCACAGGTGGGCCTTCGAGTTGGCGACGCACCAGATGATCCCTGCCGGGATGATGGTGTGCCACTCCTGCGACACGCCGCTGTGCTGCAATCCTGATCACCTCTTCCTCGGAACGGCGCTCGACAACCAGCGTGATTCGTCGGCGAAGGGCAGGTCGCGGTTCGGGGCTCGCAACCCGATGACCAACCCGGACGCCCGAGCCAAGGTGGCCCAGCCCGGTTCGAGGAACGGCATGGCCAAGCTCACCGAGGAGCAGGTCTCTGAGATCCGCCGACTCACTTCCCTCGGTCACCGACAGTCCGACGTGGGAGCGATGTTCTCTGTGTCGCAGGCAACGGTGAGCCTGATCTCCCGCGGGGTCACTTGGAGGGAATCGTGACCCGCCGGGGTGTGCGGATGGAGCGGGCGAAGTGCCCGACGTGTGCGAAGACGATGGGTGTCCAGCCGCCCATCGGTGGCGACGGCTCGGTCAACGTGTTCCCGCGGCACATCGACCGAGCCACCGGCAGCTTCTGCGTCGAGAGCCGGGCGATCGTGCGTGACAACGCCTACGTCGAGGGGGATGACTGATGTCTGATGATTCCGAGGAGATCGCGCTCGTGCAGCGGTTGCAGAAGGCGGCAACGCGCTTCGCCGACGACATGCGTCGACAGGGCATTCACATCGGGATGGGTGCAGACCCTCGATGCGTCACCTGCGGCGAGAGTTTCCCGTGTGCAGCGAGTGCTGATTCGCTGCACAGCTAGCTTGATAGTGTAAGGTACGTCCGTGACCGACAAGGAGACCCCGATGACCACCACGACCGCCGTGGCAACGACCAACGTGACCGAGCTGCTCAAGAGCGGCTCGCTCGTCAAGGTGCTCGATGCCCTCAAGCCCGCCGTGCCCGAGAACGGTGCGCGCAAGGTCCACCTGCCGAAGAAGATCGAGATGAGCGAGCGGGTCCGCACCGCCGTCGAGCGCTTCCCGGCCACGATCGAGAAGGCCGTCACCCCGACCGAGCGTCGTCGGCTCACCGCCGAGGAGATCGCCTCGCTGCTCGACGAGCGCGAGGACCTCGACCTGATCGAGAAGCTGATCAAGGAGCGCAAGGACGCACAGAAGGTGGCGGTGTTCAACCACCACGACGTCGCGCTGGAGGACCGGCCGGACTTCAAGGCCGACGACTTCGAGGTCAGCGAGGACGGCTGGTACATCGCCAAGTGCGGCGTCGACTCGACCCAGCACGAGAAGGGCTTCGTCCGCCAGGTCCAGCCGGGGTCGCCGACGCTCACCGCCGAGGCGCTGGAGGCGATGGTCGGCCACCACGGCTTCACCCACGAGGACTACCTCGCCTGCACGAGTGCCGTCCGGGTGCTCGACGAGGCGAAGGTCATGCTCCACCTCCGGAAGCGCCCCGAGATCGTGACGGCACTCCAGGAGGCAACCGTGCGGGGCAAGACGATCCTCAAGCACGCGCTGGGCAAGGTGGCGTCGTGACCATCACGGTGGACAAGAACGGCAAGAAGGTGGCGGCGAAGACCAAGAAGAAGGTCGAGCGGGAGATCCCCCAGGACGTCCAGGTGCGGCTCCCGCTCGACCCGAACACGGTGAACAAGATCGTGGTCCCGTTGAACCCGTCGCTCCCGGTGGTGACCGACCTCGACATCTCGAACTGCCCGACCTTCTCCACTCAGGAAGTCGCCTCGGTGTTCTTCCAGAGGTCGGCGGCGTGGTTTCGGTGGATCGACCGCCGGGGGCTGCTCGATCGGGACGCACTCGGCCGGGAGGTGAAGGTGATGCGCCTCAACGACCCGGACAACGGGATGAAGCGCTACACCCTCGCCGACATCGAGATGACCGCTCGGATCCTCCACCAGAACGGGGTGATCAGCGCCTCTCGCCTGACGATCGCGCTCCAGATCATCCACCTGATCGCCATCGGCTATGGTGTGATCCCCGTCGAGTGAGGGAACCCTGATGAGTGATCTCCCCGGCCCCCGGTGCGGCCAGTACGTCTCCGGTGGCATCGCTTCCTACCCGTGCTGGGAGGAGGCCAACCACGAAGGCCCGTGTGCTGCCACGGAGGTCCCTGCGAGCCAGGCCCGCCGTCGGCAGTGGCTGGAGGAGCAGGCCCACATGCGCGCCAGCATGATGGCTCACATGCCACAGTCGGCCGTGGAGCCGCCCAGCGGCCCAGTGGCCGGTGTTCCGTCGCCTCCCGCGGCACTCAGGCCGGAGATGCTCTCCGATCCCCTCCAGCGCCAGCAGGAGATCCTCGCCCGTCTCTCGTCGAAGGACTTCCGTGCCTTGCCTGACTGGGTGAAGCAGGGCATCATTGGCTCGTCGGCACAGGTGAGCTTGGCCACGCTGTACCACCTCGCCAAGCAGCAGTTCGACGCAGGCGCTACCGTCGTCACGCTCACCCCCGAGTTCCTCGACCGGCTCACCATCCCGGTCGTGCGCGACTTCATCGACCTCTTCGTCAACCAGTCTCAGAAGGAGCACTGATCCCAGATGTCTCGGCTCATCTCGTACCCCGTCTCGGCAACCACCGAAACACCGAATCCGGCGGGACCGCCGAAAGATGGATCCATCATCGCCACCGAGACGACGCTGGCGATCACGGCGAAGACCGAGGTGATCCCCTCTGAGGTGGCCGAGCAGATCATCGCTCGACCGACGGTGGTGGCGAGCAAGACCCACCTCACGGCCACCGGGTGCTGGACCTGGGAGCAGATGCGGGACTACGTGGTCGGCGAGATCACCTCACGCTGGGGAGCGAGGCCGAGGGACCCACTGAAGGAGTCCGGCATCTTCAAGGGCTTCGTGAACCGCTGGGGTGACAAGAGCGAGCCGATCGCACGAGCCGCCTTCGAGACCTACAACGGCATCTGGAACGGCGCTCCGGTCTCCGTCGAGCGCTTCTCCAAGGGGTCGGATCCGTACTTCGCAGAGGTCATCGCGAAGAGCGTCTGAGCCGACCGGATCGGCTCGGGAATCAGGCACCCATGGACGAGATCTCTCGTATTCTCCCACCCAACCCCCGGCACGTCTTGATGCCGTCGATGATCGAGCTGTCGGACGCCGACGTCGCTGACGTCGGCCACTGGCGTCCGACGATGTGCCGTGTCTGCCGAGGCGCTCGGCGCTACACCGGCTACAAGCCCGGCTCGACCACCGAGTTCGCCACGTTCGAGTGCCCCTGCGAGGAGCAGCTCACGCTCCGGCGCTGGTTCGCCGTCCGAGGGATCCCCGACGCCGGGATGCAGCTCCGCTGGGCCGACATGACCGGAGCTGATCCGAGCTGGGTGGCGAACGCCAAGGGGTTCCTCGATCACCTCCACGGCAACCTCCGAGTCGGGCAGAGCATGGTGTTCTACGGCCGCTCTGGCTCGGGCAAGTCGAGTCTCGCCTGGCTGGTGATGAAGGCGGTGCTCTGGAACCAGTTCTCCGCCCAAGCGATCTCGGCGACGTCGATCGTCGACCGGCTCTACATGTGGCGCAACGACCAGGATCGGCTCGATCGCTGGAACCGCAAGGTGCGCAACTGCGAGCTGCTCGTGATCGACGATCTCGGCAAGGAGAACGGCGGGAGCACCGAGGTCGTGAAGCAGTCGATCGAGAGCCTGATCAACCGCCGTGCCGACGATCGCCGCTCGACGCTGATCACCACGAACCTCACCCAGGAACAGCTCAAGCAGCGGTACCCCGAGTCGATGGAGGTGCTGCGCGGTGCAGGCACGCTCAGCGAGATGTCGCTGCCCGACTCGTGGCGTGACACCGACCTGATGGATCGCAACCGCTTCGAGGTCGCCAACGACATCGCTCGACCGGCGGTGTGGGGCTGACATGGCGACCCAGTTCGAGCGCGCCTTCGTGCAGCATCTCGTCCTCCAGGACTCGATGAAGGAGATCATCGAGCGGGAGCTTCCGACGGACCTGATGCCGACGGCCGAGATCACCGACATCTTCACCTTCAGCCGCAACTACTGGCACGACAACGGGCAGACCTGTCCGACGCCGGAGGTGCTTGGATTCCACTTCGCCAACCTGCTCGCCGAGCACGAGATCGACCTGTCCATCGACCCCGAGGGCGGACTGGAGTGGGCGCTGACCGTCGCCCACAACGCCTACCTCGATCGTCACTGGCAGCCGTGGGTTCGTGAGTGGACCGTGAACATCTCCGGCCCCGATGTCGACGCCCTTGGGAAGGTCGCCGCCTTCGACGAGGCGATCCAGACGCTGATGTCGATCCAGGGTCGTTTCACCCGTCGTGCCGAGCACGTCGACCTGAAGCTCCACGGCGTGAACCTGCTCGACCAGTACCACGAGCGCGCCGGGAACGCCACACTGACCGGTGTCCCACCGGGCTCGGCCATCATCGGCATCCCCGATGCCGTTCGTGGCCACGTCGACCCGAGCGCCATCGTGTACTCGATCGACGACGCAACGGGCGGCACTCGTCCCGGTGAGCTGAGCGTGTTCGCTGGTCCGCCGAAGTCGGGCAAGAGCTTCATGCTCGCCAACGCCGCTCTCCGCCACTGGCTGGCCGGTGGAACGCCGACGCTGTTCACGCTGGAGAACGGCGTCGACATGACCTTCGATCGCATCGTGTGCATGTGGGCCGGGGTCGACCCGCGCAACTGGGAACGAGGTCTGTGCACCGAGAGCGAGTTGGTGCGGATCAACCGGATCAGGGAGGCGATCCTGAACTCGGATCGTCCATTCCACATCCTCCAGCCCGAGCGCGGCAAGCGCACCGTCGAGCACCTGATCCGTCGAGGCCGAACGCTCGGCGACGCGATCTTCATCGACCAGCTCACCTTCATCGAGCCCTCGATCGGCAGCGAGCGCAAGCAGCGCTGGCAGCAGGTCGGTGACTCCCTCCACGAGCTGAAGGCACTGATCTCCACGGGTGTCCGGATCCCGTGCCTCCTCGCCCACCAGATCAACCGCGAGGGCGTGAAGGCAGCGGAGAAGACCGGGCATCTGGAGATGTACCACCTCGCCGAGTCCGCCGAGGTCGAGAGGACGGCCGACGCCGTCTACGGTCTCTGGCAGACGTCGGCCATGCGGGACGTCGGGACTGCTTGGCTTCAGACTCTCGCTCGTCGCCGTGGTGATCTCGTGCACTGGGAGATCGCCTGGCAGCCCTTCATCGGCAACATCGCGATGATGAGCGAGATCGACCTCCCGGAGGCGGCATGAGGCGCGGCATCGAACACGCCCGTGTCGAGCGCTCGTCGGGCATCAACATGGCCGAGGTGCTCCACCTGCCGATCGAAGAGAAGCGGCAGATCTGCGCCGACCTGTTGGAGGAGTTCGGTGCCAATGTCGTCGAGGACCGTGACTTCGAGCTGCGGTTCCACTGCAACCTCCCGTTCGGCAACCACGCCCATGGCGACACCACGGGGAAGGCAAGACTCAACTACGAGAAGATGACCTTCAACTGCTTCGCCGGAGAGACTCCTGTGCGCGTGTTTGATGAAGGTGTCGTCCCACTCAAGGAGCTGGCCCGCCGTGGCGAGGCGATGATTCTCGACGGCACCGGGTCCTGGGTGCAATGTCCGATCAACACCTTCCCGGAGCAGAGACTCTGGAGAGTGGTCGTGAGTCGCAACAAGGTCGTTCGCGAGTTCTACGCGACCGAGGGACACAGGTGGCTGCGCAAGTCACGTGGTCGACGAGCGGATGGGTCGACCACCGCTCTCGTCGAGGCCACGACAGGTGAGCTTCGGGCGGGTGACCGACTCCCTTCAGTGTGGGCCAAGAAGGTTCGTCAGCATGGATCCCTCAGCGCGGTCGGTGTTGCAAGAGGCTTTGTATACGGCGATGGCACTGTGAGCCGGTGGAGTTCCGTTGCTCAGTTCTGTGGTTCCAAAGACAGCGCTCTTCTTCCGTACTTCTCAGGCATGAAGATCGTGGGCGACGGTGACGTGAAGAAGATCACCTCCGGACTTCCAAGGTCATGGAAGCTCAAACTCCCTGACCTGGACGATGGAGACAAGTATCTCTACGGGTGGCTGGCCGGGTACTTCGCCGCAGACGGAAGCGTGACGTCCAGTGGGCAGCCTCGAATCTCGTCGGCCAATCGCGACAATCTGGAGTTCGTTCAGATGGTGTGTGATCGGCTTGGAATCAGGTACTTCGACATCGTCGGACAGACTCGCATTGGGTTTCCAGGGAGAGAGCCATCCGACCTGTTCCAGGTCACCCTCGACCCGGACTCACTGTCGAAGGAGTTCTTCGTCATTGACCATCACCGTGATCGGTGGATGTCTCGCCATCGGAAGTTCTCTCGCCACGGCTGGGTGGTTCAATCTGTCGAGCCGACCGACCGGGTTGAAGAGGTGTACTGCCCCGAGGTGCCAACCACGGGCTCGTTCGTGCTCGACGGAAACCTCCATTGCATGAACTGCTGGGTCTGCGGCGGTGGCGGCTTCCTGTGGTGGCTCCAGACGATGCGGGACGAGGACCTCAGCGAGATCCGCAACTGGCTCGCTGCCCGGACCGGCATCGGGGGTGTCCAGGACACGCAGAAGCTGATCGACTTCCTCGATGCGATCATGTCCGGATCGAGTTCTGTGCAAACGCAACAACGTGTGATTCCGAACTACGACGTGCGGATCCTCGACCAGTGGGCCTTCATCCATCCCTACCTCACCGAGTTCCGTCACATCCCTGTGCAGAACGTGATCGACTCACGGGTCGGGTACGGCACGCTTCGAGTCCGTGTCGGCGACGACTTCGTGCCGTCCGAGCGAGTGATCATCCCGCACTTCTGGGAGGGTCAGCTCGTTGGGTGGCAGTCGAGGAGGCTGACCGACGACGGCACCCCGAAGTACACCTCGACGCCCGAGATGCCGAAGGACCTGACCCTCTACAACTACGACCCGACCAAGCCGCGCACGATCCTCGTCGAGGCACCGATCAGCGTGGTGTCGAAGCGTCATCTCGCCCACATGGAGGCGACGTTCGGATCGAAGGTGACTCCCCACCAGCTCGACCTGATCGCTCGCCACTCTGGCGATCTCGTGCTCTGGATGGACAACGACCCGGCGGGCTGGCACGCGACCGAGGAGATGTGCGAGTACCTCTCGCAGCGCACTTCTCGACTGTTCGTCGTCGACAGTCCCTACGCCGCAGACCCCGCCGACATGGACGACGTAGACTTCGAGCGGTGCCTGCGGGATCATCTGGTCCACTGGTCACTGTGGCACCGTCCGGTGTCGCTGCTGGAGTACAGGAGGAACGATGTCCATCAGGAAGTACTCGAAGGGCGAGGTGCTCCATGACGTCGAAGCCGTGGACCGTCCCTCAGGGGTCGACGATCAGGCTCGGATCCAGAGGCTCGCAGCGGCCGATGCCGAAGATCGAGCAGCCGATACGACTGATCGGTGATGGTCCTTGCGTGGCCTCGTCGAGCCACGCACTCGATATCCAGCCGTTCTGCTGGGACTGCAACGGCTTCTACCGCCGTCTTGGGCTCCCTCCGGGTGCTCCCCGGATCGAGGTGGCTCGTGCGTTCCAAGACCTTGACGGCCACCGCTCCAGCGCGCTGACCAACGCTGCCGAGGTGCTCCTCAATCGGCGCACCAAGCGGCTCTACGACACGCTCCCTCTGGGGGCGCTGTGGCCGAACGACGAGCTGCTCGTGCAGGCGGTGATCAGTGGCGACTTCGACGTGGTCAAGCTGGACGACGGCTCGTGGTCGTTCTACGTCGACTCGATCAACCCCGACCTCGTCGACCGTGACGTCGTCGGTCTCTGGCGATGGATGATCGCCTACCTCCTCTGGCGGGCCAAGTCGCCCGTCCGAGGGTTCGCCATGGGGGTCACTCGTGGCGAGTCCAACGTCTCCCGAGTGGGGTTCAGGCTCGTTGCCTTCGTTCCCATTGACTCCAAGCCATCTTGGGAGTACTGTACCGCAATCGCCATGGCCCTCCAGAGGGCGTAGGGCGTTGCCGAAGATGAATCCATCTTGAATCCACACTCCACCAACCAACTCGAATCCAGAAAGTAGGCAAGACCATGGCGAACTTCCGCCGCGGCTCCGCAGCCGCAGAAGAGGCATCCAAGTCCCAGGGTGGGAACAAGTTCTCCAAGCTGGAGTACTTCACCATCAAGGATGAGAAGGACCCGACCAGGATCGTCCGGTTCCTGACCGATGCCGATGCGTGGATCACCACGACCATGCACCCGAACATGCCGACCCGCCCGGCCCCGGCGGGCTACCAGGGCAAGTGGCCCCAGTCCATGGGTGCCGTCTGCCGGATGGACGCCGACAAGGGCGTTCGCACCTTCCCGGAGCACGCCGACTGCTTCCACTGCATCACCCCGCAGAGCGACGGCAAGCCGCGCCGCAAGAACGAGCGCACCTGGGGGATCGGCATCCTGCGTCAGCAGAACGCCGACGGCTCCTTCTCCGACGTGATGAAGGAGGTCGAGATCACCAAGGAGGACGGCACCAAGGAGACGAGGCCCGAGCCGTTCTACGTGATCTTCTGCCAGGCGTGGTCGAACTTCTGGTCGACCCTCGACGACCACTTCAACATGCGCAAGACGATCCTCGATCGCGACTGGAAGATCACCCGCAAGGGCTTCACGATGAACGACACCGACTACGGCATCGTGCCCTTCGATCCGGTGCAGGTCGATCTCGGCGACGGCAAGGGGGCTCGCGTGCTCGACTTCCGCGACGAGGAGATCCTGAAGTTCTACCCCGACATCCCCGACCTCGGGGAGTTCGTGGCACACCAGGCCAGCGACGACTACTACGACCGGTTCTTCGACACCCGTCGCCCGCAGCCGTCGTTCGGCAAGGAGGGCAAGGAGGGAGCGCAGGCCCCGGCGACCACCGTCGCCACCCCGGCCACCGAGCCCGCCCCCGCCTCGGTCGCTGCGATCGCCGATCGCCTCACCGGCATCCCCGGCGTGGCCCAGGGCTACGGTGCCCAGGCTGGCACCACGACCACCACCGGCCTGACCTCGCTCCCGCCGCAGAGCTGAGATCCGGCCGAAGTTCGGGCCGAGCACCCCCGTCACTTCTCGTCCGCCCGTCGGGTGGCGGGGTGCTCGGCTCACCTCGGGGGAACCAATGCAGATCCAGGTCGTCTCTTCCTACGTCGATGACCCATCGGTCACGACGTCCTTCGCCGGACTCACCGTTCCGGCCTCCTGCCTCATCGAAGACGCTCGCACCGGCAACCGCTGGGTGCTGTTCAACGGCTCGATCTCCGAGCACCACTGGGCAGATGCCCGCACCTACGGTGCTGTCGGCGTCGTCCGCCCTGTGCCCCTCGGGTACATCGAGCAGACAGTCTTCTCCGATCGCGCCGACCGCCGTGGGTCGATGACGATCGACGAGAAGCTCTTCATCCCGTGTGACGAACTGCCTCTCGTCCCTGAGAAGCAGCGACCGATGAACTCGTTCGCCCCGTTCGTTCACCTCCACGCCCACTCGGAGTTCTGTCTCGCTCCCGAGACACTCGTCTGCACCGCCGACATGGTGTGGAAGAAGATCGGTGACGTGGTGCCCGGCGAGGTACTGGTCGGATTCGACGAGGACCTGCGTCCCGAGGAGGGCCAGCGTGGCAACAGCCGCTCGAAGATGCGTCCGTCTGTTGTCCTCGCCGCCAAGAGGAGGGTGCGCGACTGCTACCGGATCACCCTCGAAGATGGTACGTCCATCATCTCGTCGGCCAAGCACGGCTGGGTGGTCACGGGTTCCACTCGTGGCTCGCTGATTGAGCCAGATGGTCCTGAGGGAGGGTGCGGATCGAACACTCGGCGCTGGCTGACGACAGAGCGTCTCGGTGTCGGCCTTCCTGACCGATGGGGGCATACTCACCCGACCAAGCTGCCGAAGTTGGTCAAGTGGGCGTCGCCGTGGAGCGAGGTTCCGTTCAGTCTCCAGCGAGAGGCTTCCTACCTCGCCGGGATCATCGACGGTGAAGGCTGGCTCCACGAGGGACAGCTTCAACTCGCCCAGAACCCAGGTCCGGTGCTCGACGAGATCAAGCGGTGCTGCGAGGCACTTGGCTACCCGGTCACTGCCGATCGGGTTCAGTCGAGCAAGGGGGAATGCCGGATGTTCCGGTTCGCTGGGTACGAGACCGCGCTGCGGGTCCTCTCTCAGTGCGACCCCGTCCGTTTCCGTGATCGGTGGGAAGAGGTGTGGGTGGGGCGTCGTGCCGGGAGCCGGTACTCACGACCCGTCCAGATTGTCTCCGTCGAACATCTCGGCGAGATGGAAACGGTGGCTTTGACCACCTCGACGAAGACGTTCGTGGCCGAGGGCTTCCTCAGCCACAACAGCCCTCTCGACGGACTCGCCACACCCGAGGAGATGGTCGCTCGGGCGGTCGCACTCGATCAGTTCGCCATCGCCGTCACCGACCATGGGTACTGCGCTGCGCACCCGCTGCTCCAGAAGGCGGCGACAGCGGCGGGGGTGAAGCCGATCTTCGGAATCGAGGCGAACTTGGTGCGCAACCGCCACCTGCGCGAGGACCGGTACGACTACTGGCACTTCCTGTTGTTGGCACGCAACGAGGTCGGGTTGCGCAACCTGTGGGGTGCCTCCAGCGAGGCGCACATCGAGGGTTTCTACGGTCGACCCAGGATGGACTTCGAGACGCTGGCTCGCTTCAGCGAGGGCGTCATCGGGTCCACGGCCTGTCTGCGTGGACCGCTCAAGCAGCTCGTCATGGCCGGTGACGAGCAGGGTGCGAAGGAGATGATCGCCAAGCTCCGTGCGATCTTCCCCGAGAGCCTCTACCTGGAGATCCACACGAACGCTCTCCCCGAGCAGATCGAGCTGAACAAGGCGCTCGTGCAGCTCGGCAAGGAGATGTCGCTCCCCCTGGTGGCCGTGTGCGATGCCCACTACGCAGAGGACTGCGATCACCACCTCCACAAGGCCTGGATCGCCGCACAGACCGACAAGGACCTCTCGGCCGACCAGGACCTGTTCTCCGGCGACGAGCACTACTACCTCCGCTCTCACGTCGAGGTCGCCGACTCGATCGCCTATCTCGGCCAGGACGCCGTCCACGAGGCGATGTCCAACACCGTCGACATCGCCCGCTCGTGCGACGTCACGATCAAGCAGGGCTCGGCGAAGCCCGTCTACCACCGCTACGTGGCTCCGGGCTTCGAGGCGACCTCCTCGGGTGCCGAGCGCGACATCGAGGTGCTCCGCGAGAAGTGCGAGGCGGGGTTCGTCACCAAGCGGCTTGCAGAGGCGGATCAGCGCCTGCTGGCACTGCGCTCCGAGGGGGCCGATGTCGAGACCTATCGCGAGCGGCTGGAGCGAGAGCTGGCGGTGATGATCGACAAGGGGTTCGCTGGCTACTTCCTGATCGTCGAGGACTATTGTCTCGACCCCTCAACTCACGTTCTGACTGACGATCTCCGCTGGGTGGAGGTCGGGAAGTTGAGTGATGGGGATCGACTCCTGGGGTTCGACGAGAACAAGGTCACCAAGAACCAGAAGGCTCACCGGTACTGGCGAGCGTCCGAGGTCGTTGGCGCTCGCCGGATCGTCCTTCCGACATCGAAGGTGGTCCTCTCTGATGGTACGGAGACTGTCGTCTCTGATGACCACCAGTGGCTCATCGCATCGCCAACAGGGTCTGTCGGGAGGTGGACGAAGACTCGCGATCTGCGCGTTGGCCAACTCGCCCAGAGGCTCGTGCACCAATGGGACGAGCCGAACACCTGGGAAGCTGGGTACATCGCCGGGATCCTCGATGGAGAGGGGTGGCTGAGCCAGTCAGAGATCGGTAATGGTGGCACCTCGTTCACCTTGGCGTTCGCCCAGAAGGAGGGCGACGTCCTGAGCACGGCGCTTCGGATTCTTGACTCGTGGCAGTTCGATTACAAGCGCACCGAGCGCTCCGACGGAGTGACCATCGTGACGCTTCGAGGTGGTCGGGCGGAGGTTCTCCGCCTCCTGGGGACGGCGCGACCCAAGCGCCTTCTCTCGAAGTTCGACCCCGAGATCCTCGGGCGTCTGACCGCTATCTCCCAACCCACGATCGTGTCTGTTGAACCGCTCGGTCTCGGTGAAGTTGTGGCACTGGAGACGACAACCGGGACCCTGGTTGCCCAGGGGATCGCTCACCACAACTGCAACGCCGCACGGCAGGGACGAACGTCGGCGAAGAAGCGCCTCCTGATGGGTCCCGGCCGAGGCTCCGTCGTCGGCTCGCTCGTGGCCTATCTGCTTGGCATCACCCAGGTCGACCCGATCGAGGCGGACCTGCTGTTCGAGCGCTTCATCACTGCCGGACGCACCTCGCCTCCGGACATCGACCTCGACTTCCCTTCCTCCGAGCGCCCGGCGATCACCGAGTACATCACACACCGCTGGGGCGAAGATCGTGTCGTCCGCGTCGGCACTCACGGGCGACTCCAGAACAAGGGTGTGATGCGTTCGCTGGAGAAGGTGTTCCGCTCCGACGTCGAGCACGCCATGGAGTGGACCGACCTCGTCGAGATCACCAAGATCATCGACGCCGCTGAGGCGCACACGGCCGGGCTCGGGTTGAAGTGGGACGACCTGTGGGAGCAGGAGGGTGATCTGCTGGAGCCCTACCGGCAGAAGTACCCGCAGATCTTCGACTACGCCGAGAGGATGGTGAGGCGGCTGAAGAGCTACGGACGCCACGCCTCCGGTGTCGTGATCGACCCCGAGCACCCGATCGTCGATCGTCTCCCCTTGCGCACCGCTGGCGACAAGGACCAGCGACAGGTTGTCACCGAGTTCGACATGGAAGCACTGGAGCTGCTCGGGTACCTCAAGTTCGACATCCTCACGCTGCGCACGCTCGACACGATCCAGATGTGCCTCGACATGATCGAGGCCGACGAGTTCTACGGAGGGAAGCTCCGGATCGACATCGACGCCTGGCGCGACGAGTACAACGACCCCCAGGTGTGGGACATGCTCTGCTCCGGCGACACGCTCGGCGTGTTCCAGATCGAGACCAGCTCGGGTACCCGACTCGTGAAGCGGATGCAGCCCAGGTCGATTGCCGACCTCTCGGCCATTCTCACGCTCGTGCGCCCCGGGCCGATGCGCTCGGGCCTGACCGACACCTACATCAAGCGCCGCTTCGGTGAGGAGCCGGTGGTCGCGATCCACCCACGCCTGGAGCCCGTGCTCGGCAGGACCTACCAGAGCATGATCTACCAGGAGGACATCATGGCGGTGTGCTCCACGCTGGCCGGGTACGACCTGGAGCAGTCCGACAAGGTGCGTGCGATCCTCGGCAAGAAGAAGGTCGAAGAGGCAGCCAAGGAGGGCGTGAAGTTCGTCGACCGTGCTGTCGAGCGAGGCATCGAGCGACCGCTCGCCGAGGCCGTGTGGGCACAGATGCAGGAGTTCGCGAAGTACTGTGTCACCGGAGACACCAGGATCATGCTCGCTGGTGCAGGCCCGCATTCAGATGGGTGGGTGTCGGTGGAGGACGCCTATCGCCGCCTGCATATGCCAATGAGAGATCCAGTCTTGGGCAGGACGAAGACCGGCGAGGAGTTCTCCGGTCCGTGTGATGTGTGCGGAGCGACCGAGTCAGTCGTCTGGACCAGGGGTCGATGCAATGCCTGCGTCCAGTGGCGGAAGAAGGCTCTTTCCCCGGATCGTGGTGTGTTTGGGATGGCCGTTCATCCTGATGGGCGCATCAGGAAGTGCCGTCTTCTCGATGTGCAGATTGCGGGAGAGCAGCGGGTGGTCACGATCACCCTTGCCAACGGCATGTCGATCACGGCCACGCCGGACCATCGTCACCTCACCCCGGACGGATTGCGATGCATTGATGACGGCCTCGCTGTTGGCGATCTCCTGATCGTCAACGGTGGGTACGAGCCTGATGGCTACACCCCAGAGCGAGATCGCACCACCGTGGGGAGACGTCGTTCCGAAGGATGGGTCAATGCCGCCTTCGGTGAGGACAACTACGGCTACATCAACGGGGGTTTCGCCAGTCTCTCTACCTGGACGGCGCAGACTCCGAAGGTGTGTGCCGAGTGTGGGCACGACGGTTCCGAGCGCCGAGTCGAGCGGGCTCATCTGGATGGAAATCGTCAGAACAACGACTGGGAGAACCTTCGGATGCTCTGTGTGTCGTGTCACAAGAAGCATGACTACGAGCACAACGGTCGCCGTCGCCGCGGAGAGAAGGGGCTGCGCTCGGCAGAGTCGGCCATCGTCTCGATCGAAGACGCCGGTACTCAGGTGACCTACGACGTGATGATGGATGAGCCCCACATCTGGATCGCCAACGGGATCGCCACAACCAACACCTTCAACCGTGCGCACTCCTGGAGCTACGCCGTGCTGGCCTACTGGTGCGCCTGGCTCAAGTGCCACTTCCCCGCCCACTTCGCCGTTGCCGTGCTGTCGACCATCGAGAAGGGACGGATCCCCGAGTTCGTCGAGATGACCCGGCGCAACGGCTACGAAGTTCTCCCTCCCGACGTCAACGAGTCGGCGCACGGCTTCACTGTGTCGGCCAATCGCCTCGGTGTTCGGTACGGCTTCGGCTCGATCTCCCAGATCGGCGAGGCCACCTCGGAAGCGATCGTTCAGGGGCAGCCGTACAGCTCCTGGGAAGACTTCATCGAGCGGCGCGGATCGAAGTGCAACTTCGGCCACATCCGCACGCTGGCGGGGGTCGGCACCTTCGATCGGCTCATCCCCGAAGGGAAGACGCGCCCGGCACTGCTCTCCATGATCGAGCTGCTCGCCGCTGGGAAGGCGACGACGTGCCAGTGGAAGATCGAGGGGTACAACGGACCCAACGGCCTCCCGTGTACGTTCGACTGGTCGACCGAGGTGACGATCGGGAAGTCCGGCAAGCCACTGAAGGCGAAGCCGCTCCCGAAGCAGTGCACCAAGGCCTGTCGCCAGTACGCCGAGAGGGAGGGCGGTGCACCGTGGCCAGATCTCCCGGGGCTCACCAAGAAGCAGGTCCGCGATCGAGAGCGTGAGGTGCTCGGTGTGTACCTCTCGTCGACCCCATTCGACGCCGTTCCGCTGCACGTCCTCGACGAGCGGGGGATCATCTACGGCGAGGAGTTCGACCAGGCACCGAACGGCAACCACGGCGTCTACGCGATGATCAACTCGGTTCGGCTCCATGAGGACAAGGCCGGGCGCAAGATGGCCTTCGTGAGGGTCAACTCGCTCGGCTTCGAGCACGACATCACAGTGTTCTCGACGGCCTACCAGCGCTACTCGAAGGCTCTGGCCAAGGACACCTTGTGCATCATCGACTTCGACCGCAACGACAGAGGGATGACCCTGAACCACGTCTTCCCGATCGACCAGGAGCAGGCGGCTGCTCTCCAACCCACCCAGGAGAAGTGAACCAATGGCAGTGAAGAAGAAGGCTCCCGCAGCGGCCCCTGCGGCCTCGGCATCGGCTCGGGCTCTCGATGCGTTCCAGCAGAAGATGACCAAGACGTTCGGCGAGGGTGTGTTCTCGATGACCGGCGACATCGCCGCCTACGACGTCATCCCGACGGGCTCGATCGTGCTCGACTACTACCTCGGCGTCGGTGGCTACGTCACCGGGCGACTCCACGAGATCTGGGGACCCGAAGGCGCTGGCAAGACGACCATGTCCCTGATCGCCGTTCGTGAAGCTCAGCGCAAGTTCCCCGAGAAGCTCACCGCATGGCTCGACGTCGAGCAGCGTCTCGACAAGCCATGGGCCGTCCAGCACGGTGTCGACCTGTCGCGGATGATGATCGTCACGCCCGGCTCCGCAGAAGATGTCGCCGATCAGCTCAAGGAGATCTGCCGGTCCGGGTTGTTCTCGATGGCGGTCGTCGACTCGGTGGGGGCGATGCTGCCGGAGAAGGCCAAGGACAAGGATGCCGACGAGTCCGTGATGGGCAAGGAGGCACAGGTGATCACGCGCATGGTGAAGCTCAACGCCGTCGAGGCGAAGAAGAGCAACACCACGGTCCTCCTCCTCAACCAGGTGCGGGCGAACTTCGGCTACGGTGCCGACACCACGACCCCGGGAGGCTTCGCCCTCAAGCACGCCACCACGACCAAGCTGAACATCAAGCGGGCTGGTGGTACCGACACGGCGTTCAAGGTGAAGATGAACGGCGAGGATCGCGTCGTCGGCCACATGCTCGCCGTCAACATCCAGCGCAACTCGGTGGCTCCGGCCTATCGCACCGCCCAGTTCCCGATGTTCTACATCCCCACCGACAAGTTCGGTCCGGTGGGGATCGACTCGGCCGACGAGGCGGCGACCATCGGCTCGCTGGCGAAGGTCATCCAGCTCTCGGGCTCGTGGTACACGATCACCTTCACCGGGGAGCGGGTGCAGGGGCGTGATGCCCTCGTGGCTGCTCTCCGTGAGGACCCGGGCACCGTGGCCAAGATCCGCGAGCTGGCTCTCCTCGCCAACGCACCGGCCGAGGTGGGGGACGACGGTCTCGACGTCGACGAGACGATTGCAGATGCACACGAGGAGGTCTCGTGAGTCTCACCAAGAAGCTCGCCGACAAGCACGAGGACGACCTCCACGAGTGGTTCGGCGGGCACCAGTCCAAGTCCTCTGGTAATCAGTGGGCTGACCAGGGTGACGGTCGCCTCGGGCGGTACCAGAACCGCTTCGGCTGGTGCTGGGATGCGAAGTGCGCCTTGCCGCAGACCAAGTCGATCTCGGTCACCCGGGACATGGTCGACAAGATCATCCACCAGTCGCACGGCGACCGGCCGCTGCTCCCGCTGCGGTTCTACGCCACCGAGCGAGGTGCCATCGCGCACGACCTCGCCGTCATCAGGATCCCAGACCTCATCGAGGTCATCGAAGTGGCGGAGGGGCGGTTGTGAAGGGATACACCGAGAAGCGGTCGTTGCACGAGTGCCCGGCCTGCGTGACCGGGCCGAAGGGCTACGGCACCAAGGAGGGCGAGGTGGTCGCGATCAAGAACGCCAATGCGTGTGACGGTGGCGAGTGCAAGTGCCGCTGCCACGTCCTGTGGGCCGACCTCCAGAGTCGCCGAGTTCCGATCGGGAAGCCGTGAGCCACAGTCCGCAGTTCCGTCGAGCGCTCAGCTCGATCGCCCGCGGCGATCTGCTCATCGCTCCGATCAAGTCATACCTCTACGACCCGAACTTCCCGGAGTTCGAGGTGAAGGTCGGCGGACTCGGGGCGCGCACGCCGGACTACCACTTCCACCCATCGGAGCATCCGGGGTGGAACGATCGAGCCCTCTACCTCTGGATGACTCGGCCGGACCTCATCGCCGCCGAGCCGATGGACCCGACTGCCATCCTGTCGATGACTGCTGGGTCAATCTGGCACTCGATCATCGGCCACATCGTGACCGAGCTGGGGCTCGTCACGGCGTTGGAGGTTCCCGTTCAGGACCCAGCTCGTCGCACACGAGGCAAGATGGACGGGGTCATGGCTGGCGGCAACGAGATCTTCGAGTTGAAGGGTCTCGCTGTCGATACCGTCCTGCCGACGCCGAGTGGGTGGACCACTATGCGCGACGTCGCTGTTGGGGACATGTTGATCGGGGCGGATGGGTCACCATGCTCGGTCACCGAGGTCTCCGACGTTTCCTGGAAGCGGTGTTATCGGATCACGTTCGATGATGCCACCAGCGTCATCGCCGATGAGGACCATCGGTGGGTCTCTCTGGTTGGCCAGTCGGGAAGGTGTCGCCCGAGCGTGGTGACGACGGCCGAGATGGGGCGAACCATCTCCTTCGGAAGAGGCCAGGCCAACCACAGGATCACCAATGCAAGACCTCTGAACCTGCCCGATGAAGATCTCCCCCTCGATCCGTACATCCTGGGGGCATGGCTGGGTGACGGGTCGAAGCACAACGGGGCGATCACGCAGCGGACCGAATCACCTCTCTGGGATGTAGTTAGGGAAAGCGGATTCGAGGTCGGGGAGGAGTGGGGAGGAGGCCGGGGAGCGAGCGGGACTAGGACTCTCTACGGACTTCGTCGCACCCTCTTGGACATGGGCCTTCTCAATGAGAGGAAGTCGATTCCCCCGATCTACTTGCGTGGCTCCATCGCCCAGCGAACTGCACTCCTCCAGGGGTTGATGGATACCGATGGGACGTGGTCGAAGAAGCGTCGCCAGGCCGTGTTTACCTCGGTTGACTCAAGTCTTGCCCATCAGGTTCGGGAACTCGTTCTCTCACTGGGGATGAGGTGTCGGATCCAGAAGGTGAAGGCTCGTGGGTTCGGGTTGTCCACGATCGCCTACCATGTCATCTTCACCCCCCTGTTCGATCCGTTCAGGGCTCGTGCGGGGATGTGCTCCGAGGCCATCTCGCCACCTCCGGTGCGAAGCTCTCGGCGCGCAGTGTCTTCGATCGAGTTCGTCGGCGTGCTTCAGACGAAGTGCGTGATGGTCGACAGTCCAGACCACACCTACCTGTGCGGTGAGCAGATGGTCCCGACCCACAACACGATGAAGGAGGGTCGCCTGCGGATGATGGAGGACTCGGCGAAGTACATCGAGCTGAACCCGAGCTACCACCTCCAGGCGAACGAGTACATGCGCATGAGCGGCATCCACCGAGAGCGCGTACTCGTGATGTCGCTGACCTTCCCGTACGAGATGAAGGAGTTCGTCATCGAGTACGACCACCGCCTCGGGCAGCAGACGGCCGAGAAGTACGAGAGGGTGCTTCAGGCAGTGGCTGATGCGAAGCCGCCGATGTGCGACGGCTGCTCGGCCAAGGAGAGGAAGAACTGCCCCGCCAGGTTCGTGTGCGCATCCGAGATGGCGGCATGAGCCTCGACCACTACGACCGCCAACGCAAGACTCTGGACCGGGTCCAGGCCAACAACATGAAGGGACGCAACGTGAGTGGATCAGAAGACATCACCTGGGCTGGATCCGACGGGGAGATGCATGTCATCCCCGGAGACCCTCGCCCTGAGCGCGAGGGCAGGGAGGGGGACACCCAGCCGATGCCGGTCGGCAACGATCTCCCGGTGATGCACCACCTGGTGCAGCAGGATCTCGAAGCGCGCCTTCAGGTGGGCATCAAGCGTTACGGGCAGCCGCTCCAGCCCCATAACGGGCGAGACGCGCTTCGCGACGCGTACGAAGAGCTTCTTGATCTTGCCGTCTACCTCCGCCAGGCGATCTACGAGTCGGAGAACCCTCGTGCAGACGGCTGAGAAGTGGTGCGGGCGCTGCGAGACGACTCTCCCCACGGATGAGTTCACCAAGTGCTCCAGGAGCCCCGACGGTTTGTGGTACGTGTGCCGGTTGTGTCGCTCGGAGATGCGTCGATCGCACAAGAAGAAGGACCCGCGAGAGATCAAGGACGCATTCCTTCGGTGGCGCTACGGCATCACGATCGACGACTTCGAGGCCATGTCCGATTCCCAGGGTGGCGTCTGCGCCATCTGTGGTGAGGCACCGAGCGAGAGGCACCTCGACGTCGATCATGATCATGCTTCGGGGTTCGTGCGCGGGCTGCTGTGCAACGACTGCAACAGGTCCATCGGGATGTTCGGCGACGACCCCGTGGTCATCGTGAGGGCAGCCAGGTATCTCTTGGCCTCGGCACACATCCAGGAGGCGAACCAGATTCGCTCGATCATGGCCGAGGTGCTCCAGGTCCACCACATGCTCGTCGAGCGGATGAAGAGGATCATCGGTGACTCGTGAGTTGAAGCCGAAGCGCACCTTCCCGCTCGACTGGTCGACGATCGAGCAGGACCGCGTCGAGCGGATCCTGTGCTTCGACCAGAGCCTGCTGAACACCGGCTGGGCGCTGATGATGTTCGCCCCGAAGAAGGTGCCGGTGATCCTCCTCCACGGGACGATCCACACGCCACCGATCTCCGGCCTGTCGGGGATGGTGGACAGCTTTCTGCGCGGCGAGAACCTCTTGCAGGAGATCTCGAACGTGCTCACCCTCGCCTGGGACATGGGCTTCGATCGCATCGTCCACGAGACGCCCTCCCTGATGGGGTTCGGAGGTCAGTCCAAGATGGAGGCGGCACCGATCGCTGCTATGGCACTGCGTGCGGCAGCCCGGATGCACCAGCGCTTCGAGATCCGCAAGGTGCCGATCGAGATGCTTCAGGCTGAGGTCGTCCAGGCGTGGATCGGTGGTAGGCGAGGAGCGAAGAAGGACGAGATCCACGCCGAGATGTGGAAGATCATCCCCGAGTTCCACACCAACGAACACGTCCGGGACTCGATCGCGATCGGGCTCACCTACGTCGCCCGCCGAGATCTCGACCGCAGGGTCGCCGAGTGGCGCGAGCGCAACCCGAAGAAGGTGATGGCGGTATGAAGCACTTCTTCATCGTCTCCGTCATCTGCATCACGGTCATCCGCGTCGTCGAGATCATCTGGGGGCCGTGATGGAGACTGGTGAGAAACCCGCTGTGGACAACGAGCCATCCGAGGTCGACGTGAAGGTCGATGCTGCGCTCGGCGACCTGGTCCGCTGCGCCTACCACGACCGATGGTTGCGTGCGCGACTCCAGATCGTGGAGGACCACATCAACACCCTGCGTTGCGAGAACGCCCAGCTACGAGGGGACCTAGCCGCGGCCTACTGCCGCATGGACGACATGGAGGGATACAACGATGACTGAACTGCCAGACATTCTCGGCAGGGTGGTGCGCTGATGTGTCGCTCTGACTTCGACGAGACATGGGACGTCTGGGCGTCATGGTGGGGCCAGGGTCGGTGTGGCGACTGTGGCCACGTCGGACGGGTGCTGTACGAGGAGCTGGGGCCTGAGCGGGATGAGGAGTACGACGAGGATCTGCTCGCGCTACTCCTGAACGATGGCGTGCCTGAACTCGGCGCCGAGCTGGACGACATCTGGAATCGCTCAGTGTCCTACCTGGAACACCACAGCGAGCACTACGCCGACCCCGGCGAGGTCCTGGCATCCCTGCCCCCCAAGGTTGCTGATGTCCAACAGGTGTGCGAACGGTGCTTGGAGGCCCGACGGTGGCTGTCCGAGTGGTGTCGAACCTGGACCTACGGCGACTACCTGAGCGACATCTGCGAGCACTGGTGGGAGGACGACCTGGCTCGTCACGCCCCGTTCGCTCGCCTTGTGGTGCTCGCTCGACGGAACTGGCGCAGCAGCCACCGTCGCAGCGAGACGCTGGTCCCCGTCGCGACCGTCCAACGCCTCGTGGACGAATCACTGGCGTGGCTTCGCCGAGAGACCGGGAGGTTGTACGCCCGATGAGCGCTGTGAACAACTCCACGAACAGCGGCACTTCCTTGCACCAGCCCCATGTAGAGCCATGCGACCGTGCCGACTGTCGACACACTCGACGGCTCCTCGCCCAGTCGTGCCCGCTGGTTGACCTGGACGAAGCAACCGAGATCATCGTCGA
>WBZM01000686.1_pt1 | contig 42550 bp, 39 predicted proteins | sample 5204271 | NCBI WGS metagenome assembly WBZM01 (sample SAMN12344346, study PRJNA552823) | activated sludge metagenome | biome: Activated sludge suspended growth; feature: Nitrification reactor; material: Wastewater; isolation source: activated sludge from nitrification reactor of wastewater... | reverse complement strand
GGTACGCCAGCGCTGATGTTTCACGTGAAACGCTGGGCGAGCTGTGGGCGCCGGTGATCGAGCAGGTGGAGATCGCGGCCAAGTATTCCGGCTATATCGACCGCCAGCGCGAGGAGGTCGAGCGCGCTGCCCATTTCGAGCACCTGCGCCTGCCGCCCGATCTGGACTACATGCAGGTGCCGGCGTTGTCGATCGAGGTGCGGCAGAAGCTCAACCTGCACCGGCCCGAGACCCTGGGTCAGGCCAGCCGCATCAGCGGGGTGACGCCGGCCGCCATTTCGCTGCTGCTGATCCACCTGAAAAAGGGCGGTTTCAAGGGCTTTGCCGGCGGCGGCGCGGCCGAGGCCGCCTGATGCACCCGCAACGTGCGGCGCTCGGCGCCGGCGCGCAGGCGCTCGGCCTGGCGCTGGATGAGCGGCAGATCGATCGCCTGCTGGCCTACCTCGATCTGCTGCTCAAGTGGAACCGGGTCTACAACCTGACGGCGCTGCGCGACCCCGCCGACATGCTGACCCATCATGTGCTGGACAGCCTGGCGCTGATCGCGCCGCTGCGGGCGCACGCCGGCGGGCGGGCGCTGCGCCTGCTCGACGTGGGCAGCGGCGGCGGCCTGCCTGGGGTGGTGATTGCCATCGGCTGCCCCGGCATCGACGTCACCTGTGTCGATGCCGTGGGCAAGAAGGCCGCCTTCGTGCAGCAGGTGGCGGGCGCGCTGGGGCTGGCCAACCTGCACGGGCAGCACGGGCGGGTCGAGGCCATCACGGGCCGATTCGATGTGGTGACGTCGCGCGCCTTCGCCTCGCTGGCCGATTTCACCGCCTGGTCGGACGGCGCGCTGGCCGAGGGCGGGGTGTGGCTGGCCATGAAGGGCCGCCGGCCGGACGACGAAATCGCCGCCTTGCCGCCCGCGGTGACCGTGTTTCACGTGGAACCGCTCACGGTTCCCGGCCTGGAGGCTGAGCGCTGCCTCGTCTGGCTGCGCCGCGCCGGGTAAACTCGCGGCGCACTCCAGGATCATTCCCATGTTCGGCATTTCCGATTACGGTGCCTTTGTGGCCGCCATCGTGCTGTTTCTGGCCGTCCCCGGGCCGGGCAACCTGGCCCTGCTGTCCAGCACGGCGCAGGGTGGCGTCCGCGGCGGGCTGGCGGCCACGCTGGGGTTGATTGCCGGCGACCAGGTGCTGCTGTGGTGCGCCGTCGCCGGCGTCGCGGCGCTGCTGCAGAGCGCGCCGACCCTGTTCGCCGCCGTGCAGTGGCTGGGCGCGGCCTACCTGGCCTGGCTGGGCTGGCGCATGCTGAGCGCCCGGCCGGGGCAGGGCGCGGTGCTGCGCCTGGCGCCACGCCACTTTCTGCGCCAGGCGTTTCTGATCACCTTGCTCAACCCCAAGGCCATCGTGTTCTACATGGCCTTCTTTCCGCTGTTCGTCGATCCGGCGCGGCACCAGGGGCTGCTGAGCTTCGGCGCCATGGCACTGACGATCGCCGTGCTGACCTTCCTGTACGGCCTCGGGGCCACGCTGATCGCTCACCACATGGCGGCGCGCATCCGCGCCCACCCGCGCCTGTCGGGCGGGCTGCAGAAGCTGGCCGGGGTGTTCCTGATCGGCTTCGGCCTGCGCCTGGCGCTCACCAAGTAAGACCTCATGGCCCACATCTTCTGCATTGCCAACCAGAAGGGTGGCGTTGGCAAGACCACCACCACCGTCAACCTGGCCGCCGGGCTGGCCAGGATCGGCCAGCGCGTGCTGCTGGTCGACCTGGACCCGCAGGGCAATGCCACCATGGGGTCGGGCGTGGACAAACGGGCCATGGCGCTGTCGGTGTACGACGTGCTGCTGGAATCCTGCAGCATCGCCGAAGCCGCCAGCGTGCCCGAGCGCCTGAAGGAGGCCGGTGCCGGCTACGCCGTGCTGGGCGCCAACCGCGAACTGGCCGGCGCCGAGGTCGAGCTGGTGGGCGAGGAGCGCCGCGAGCGCCGCCTGAAGCAGGCGCTGACGGCGGTCGATGCCGATTACGACTTCGTGCTGATCGATTGCCCGCCGTCCTTGAGCATGCTGACACTGAACGGCCTGTGCGCCGCCCAGGGCGTGATCGTGCCCATGCAGTGCGAGTACTTTGCGCTCGAAGGCCTGGCCGACCTGACCAACACCATCCGCCAGGTGCACGCCAACCTGAACCGCGACCTGCGCCTGATCGGTCTGCTGCGTGTCATGTTCGACGCCCGCATCACGCTGCAGCAGCAGGTCAGCGACCAGCTCAAGGCGCATTACGGCAGCAAGGTGTTCGACACCATCATCCCGCGCAACGTGCGCCTGGCCGAGGCGCCCAGCTACGGCCTGCCTGGCGTGGTGTTCGACCCGGCGGCCAAGGGCAGCCAGGCGTTCGTCGCCTTCGCGGAAGAGCTGGTGCGCCGTGGTTTGAGTGCCTGAAAGGCCTCTGGCGCCCGTCCAGATTGCGCCGGCAGCTATAGAAATTGAAGTCACTGACTGAACCCCGCACGCCGCCGGCCGCCGGCCTGCCCGAACCCTGGATCGACTGGGGCAAGGCCATCGCCTCGCAGCTCATCGTCTGGCACCACCTGGCGCACTACGGTCCGCTGGCGCCGCGCGTGGCCGCCGTCTGGCCGGACCTGATGGGCTGGCTGGACGGGCGCGCCCTGTACGCGGTGCAGGCGTTTCTGGTCATGGGCGGCTATCTGGCCGCGCGCAGCCTGTGGCCACGGCCCGGCGCGCCGCGCGTGGCGGCAGCCGACTGGCCGGCCCGCGCGGCCCGGCGCTGGCGGCGCCTGATGCCGACCTACCTGGCGGCGCTGCTGCTGGCCGTGCTGTGCGCGGCGCTGGCGCGCCAGTGGATGGACGACCCCGATACCCCGGGCGCCCCCACGGCGGGGCAGTTGCTGGCGCATCTGCTGCTGCTGCAGGACCTGCTGGAGCAGCCGGCCCTGAGCGCCGGCCTGTGGTATGTGGCCATCGATCTGCAGCTGTACGCCCTGCTGGCGGCGCTGGCGCTGCTGGTCGGCCGGGCCCCGGCGCGCTGGCGCCGCGCCTCGGCGCTGGCCCTGGTGGTCGGCGGCGGCGCGGCCTCGGTGCTGGTGTTCAACCGCCAGCCCGGCGGCGACGAGCTGGCGCCGTACTTCTTTGGCAGCTACGCCCTGGGCGTGCTGGCCGCCTGGGGCCGTGCGGCCGGCACGGCGGCGGGGCGCCGCGCCGCCGGGGCGCTGCTGCTGGGGTTGGCCGGCGCCGGCCTGGCGCTGGCCTGGCGCGACCGCCTGGCGCTGGCCGCGCTCTGCGCCATGCTGCTGCTGTGGCAGCCCGGGCGCACGCGTCTGGCACTGGCCGGCCAGCCCTGGCTGCGCAGCGTCGTGGCGCAGCTGGCGGCCATCTCCTACGCCGTGTTTTTGCTGCACTACCCGATCAGCCTGCTGGTCACCGCCCTGCTGATCGACGCGCTGCCGGCCGGCCCGGTGCCGGCCGCCGCGCTGCTGGTGCTGACCTGGCTGCTCAGCCTGGCGACCGGCTGGGCGCTGACGCAGGCGCTGCAAGCCCCCGGCCTGTGGCAGCGGCTGCGCCGTCTCACCGCGCGGTGGCGCCATGGCACACGCTGACGCACCCGCCGCCACCGTGCTGACCCTGCCGGGCTGGCTGGGCAGCGGGCCGGCGCACTGGCAAAGCCTCTGGGAGCAGCGCCACGGCTGCCAGCGCGTCGAGCAGCACGACTGGCAGCACCCGCGGCGCGGCGACTGGTCGGCGCGGCTGGAAGAGGTGGTGCTGGCGCAGCCGGCCGGCACGCCGCTGCTGCTGGCCGCGCACAGCCTGGGCTGCCTGCTGGTGGCCTGGTGGGCCGCGCATTCGCGCCACGCCACGCGCGTGAGCGGCGCGCTGCTGGTGGCGCCGCCCGAGATCGAGCGCGACGACCTGCGCCAGCAGATCCCCGGCTGGGCGCCGCCGGCGCGCCAGCGCTTGCCCTTTGCCAGCCTGGTGGTGGCCAGCAGCGACGACCCGTTTGGCCGACTGGCCCATGCCCGGCGCTGGCGCAGGACTGGGGCGCCGCCTTCCGCGATCTGGGCGCGCGCGGCCACCTCAACGCCGATTCCGGCCTGGGTGACTGGGCGCAGGGCCTGGCGCTGCTGTACGCCTTGTTGCCATCGCCCACCTGTGCCCCGGGCGGGTCAACCGCTTAGACTGGCGCCCATGAGCACCCCCAACCCCAACCCCAACCGCATCGAGCACGACCTGATCGGCGAGCGCGAGCTGCCCAACGACGTCTACTACGGCGTGCACACCCTGCGCGCGCTGGAGAACTTTCCGATCACGGGCACGGCGATCTCGATCTACCCCGACCTGGTTCGCGCGCTGGCCAGCATCAAGAAGGCCGCGGCGCTGGCCAACCGCGACCTCGGGCTGCTGAGCGAGGCGCACTGCCAGGCCATCGGTGCCGCCTGCGACGAGCTGCTGGCCGGCCGGCTGCACGAGCAGTTCGTGGTCGACGTGATCCAGGGCGGCGCCGGCACCTCGACCAACATGAACGCCAACGAGGTCATTGCCAACCGCGCGCTGGAGCTGATGGGCCACGCCAAGGGCGAGTTCCAGCACCTGCACCCCAACGAGCACGTCAACCTGGGCCAGAGCACCAACGACGTCTACCCCAGCGCGCTCAAGATCGCTGCCTGGCACGGCATCAGCGACCTGATCGCATCCATGGCCTACCTGCGCGCCGCCTTCGAGGCCAAGGCCGAGGAATTCAAGGACGTGCTCAAGATGGGCCGCACCCAGCTGCAGGACGCGGTGCCGATGACGCTGGGGCAGGAGTTCGGCACCTACGCCGTCATGCTGGGCGAGGACGAGCAGCGCCTGCGCGAGGCGCAGCAACTGATCTGTGAACTGAACATGGGAGCGACCGCCATCGGCACCGGCATCACCGCCCACCCCGACTACGCCGCCAAGGTGATCGCGCACCTGCGCGCCATCACCGGCATCCCGCTGGCCACCGCGCCCAACCTGATCGAGGCGACGCAGGACTGCGGCGCTTTCGTGCAGCTGTCGGGCGTCTTGAAGCGCGTGGCCACCAAGCTGTCCAAGACCTGCCACGACCTGCGCCTGCTGTCCAGCGGCCCGCGCGCCGGCCTGGGCGAGATCAACCTGCCGGCGGTGCAAGCGGGCTCGTCCATCATGCCGGGCAAGGTCAACCCGGTGATCCCCGAAGTGGTCAACCAGATCGCCTACGAGGTGATCGGTAACGACGTGACGGTCACCTTCGCCGCCGAGGCCGGGCAGCTGCAGCTCAACGCCTTCGAGCCGGTGATCGCGCACAGCCTGTTCAAGAGCGTCAAACACCTGTCGGCCGGCTGCCGCACGCTGGCCGACCGCTGCGTGCGCGGCATCAGCGCCAACGTGCAGCGCATGCACGACACGGTGACGCACTCGATCGGCATCGTCACCGCGCTCAACCCCTACATCGGCTACGCCCACGCCACCGAAGTGGCGCAGGCCGCACATGCCAGCGGCGGCAGCGTGTACGACGAAGTCCTCAAGCGCGGCCTGATGACGCGCGAGCAGCTCGACGCCGTGCTGCGGCCCGAAATCCTGACCCGCCCGGTGCCGCTCGACCTGGCGCCCAAGCGGTCGTGAACCGGTCGACCGCGCACCGTACGGGAGATCGATCGACCATGGTCACCAGAAAACCCAAGGGCCTCGGCCGCGGCCTGGACGCGCTGCTGGGCCCCATCCCGAACGGCGACGGCGCCGAGGGCGCCGGCGCCGCCACCCCGGCCGGCACGCCGATGATGCTGGCGCTGGAGCAGCTCGCTCCCGGCCAGTACCAGCCGCGCACGCGCATGGACGAAGGCGCGCTCTACGAGCTGGCCGAAAGCATCAAGAGCCAGGGCATCATGCAGCCCATCCTGGTGCGCCGCATTGCCGGGCCAAAACCGGCCTCGGGGCTTGATGGGCAAGCGCCAGCAGCTACATTTTCGGGAGCATCGTACGAAATCATCGCCGGCGAGCGGCGCTTTCGCGCGGCGCGTCTGGCGGGCCTGACCGAGGTGCCGGTGCTGTTGCGCGACGTGCCCGACGAGGCCGCCGCCGCCATGGCGCTGATCGAAAACATTCAGCGCGAAGACCTCAACCCGCTGGAAGAAGCCCAGGGCATCCGGCGCCTGGTCGAGGAGTTCGGCCTCACCCACGAGCAGGCCGCACAGGCGGTCGGCAAGAGCCGCAGCGCCGCCAGCAACCTGCTGCGCCTGCTGCAGCTTTCCGAACCGGTGCAGACCATGCTGATGGCCGGCGACCTGGACATGGGCCACGCGCGCGCGCTGCTGGCGCTGGAAGGCGCGGCGCAGATCACCGCGGCCCACCAGGTGGCGGCGCGCCAGCTCAGCGTGCGCGAAACCGAGGCGCTGGCGCGCAAGCTGTCGGCCGAATTCAACCTGACGGCGCCGCGCCAGCGCGCGCGCGCGCCCGACAAGTCGGGCGACGTGCGGCGGGTGGAGGAGGAGCTGTCCGACCTGCTGCTGGCGCAGGTCGAGGTGCGGGTCAGAAAAAGCGGCCGGCGCGGCGGCGCGGCGGCCCAGGCGGGCGAAGTGGCGATCCAGTTCGCGTCGCTGGACGAGCTCAACGGGCTGATCGAGCGGCTGCGCGGCGGATGATGCAGGGGCCCGAATGCGCTGCACGGCGCCCGATCGGCATACACTGAACCATCGTCCGCACGGCGTGTGCGCCACATCACCGAAACGAACGCAGGAATCCCATCATGAGCCTGGTGCCATCGCTCGTCCGACATGTGCTGCTGCTGGCCGCCCTGGGTGGGGGTGTGGCGGGCGTCGCCTCGGCGCAGGCCGCGCGCGCGCCCAGGGCGCAGCTGTGGATCGACCTGTCCACCGGCGGCGGCATGGCCGGCATGCCCGAGATGGAGCTGGGCGCGGCCGGCGGCCTGATGGGCATGCTGGGCAGCAGCGCACCCGCCGGCATGGGCGGGCCGCCGCACTACGGCATGGCGCGCGGTGCGGCGGTGATGCCGCCGCGCATCGTCGACATCGCGCTGCACAACAGCCTGCGCCCCGGTGTCGAGGCACGCCAGGCCATCCCGCCCGGCATGCGCATGGGCGACAGCCTGCCGCTGCTGCCGCCGCGTGCCGAACCCCGCGCGCCCTCCGAGCCGGGCGACATGCCCGAGGAGTACACGCGCCAGCCGCCGCGCGGGCGCCTGCTGATCTACTGGGGTTGCGGGCCCGAGGTGCGCGCCGGCCAGCCGCGCGTGATCGATCTGGCCCAGGCCGGCGCGGCACAGCTGGCGCAGGCCTTTGCCGGGCGCGTGGTGCCCGAACGCGGCGCGCGCGTCGGCCCGGGCCATGTGCTGTATCCCAACGAACGCAGCCAGGCGGCGGTGCCGCGCGGCAGCTCGCTGGTGGGCGAACACCAGGTGCTGGGCGAAGGGGTGCCGGCGTCGATGAAGTTCACTCTGGGCAGCGCCCAGGACCTGATGCCGCCGATCGAGCTCAGCCCCAGCGGCGGCGTGCAGGACAGCATCGCCACCCAATGGCGCGCCGTGCCCCATGCGCGCGCCTACTATCTGCACGCCATGGCGTCGGCCGGCGACGACATGATCCTGTGGTCCAGCGCCGAAACGCCGGACACCGGCATGGGCCTGTTCGACTACCTGCCCAACGCCACCATCGAGCGCTGGGTGCGTGAGCGCGTGCTGCTGGGGGCCGACGTCACCCAGTGCGCCATTCCGCGCGGCATCTTCGCCGCCGGCGGCAGCGACGCCACCCCCATGCTGCGCATGATGGCCTTCGGGGGCGAGAGCCACATCGTGCACCCGCCCCGTCCGGCCGACCCGAAGGCGCGCTGGGAGCCCGAATGGGCGGTGCGCGTGCGCGTCAAGGCCCACACCATGGCCATGCTGGGCGACAGCGGTGCCGCCATGCGCGGTGCCCGGCCGGGCGGCGGCGCCAGCGCCGGTGCCACCGGGCAAGGCGCCGAGCCCCGGCCGGACGACGGCTCGCCGGCGCAGATCCTGCTCAACCCGGGCAACCTGCTGCGCGGCATCTTCGGGCGTTGAACGGTCGAACCATGAGCGTGTCCGATCCTTCTTCGTCCGGCGCTGCCGACGTGCCGCAGCGCCCTGGCGTGCGCGCCGTGGTCCGGCTGGCGCGCCGCCGTGGTCCGGCCAGGGCGGCACCGCTGCTGACCCTGCGGGCCGCGCGCGCCGGCGTACTGCGCATGCGCCGGGCCGTAGAGCAGGTCGTCAACGGCTCGTCGCACTCGCTGTTCCTGCGCGCCCTGGTGGCGCAGCCGGCCCGGGTGGGGGCCATCTGCGCCAGCTCGCCCCAGCTGGCGGCACGCATGGCGGCCTGGGTCGATCCCGACGCGCCGGGCCTGGTGGTCGAGCTGGGCGGTGGCACCGGCGTCATCACCGCCGCCCTGCTGGCGCGCGGTGTGGCGCCTCAACGTCTGGTGGTGATCGAACAGTCGCCGGTGCTGGCGCGGCACCTGGCGCAGCGCTTCCCGCAGGTGCGGGTGGTGCAGGGCGATGCCGCCGAGCTGGCCCTGCTGCAGCGCGCACCCGACTGGCCGCGCGGCGACGATGGCGCGCCCCGGCCGGTGCACTGCATCGTGTCCGGCCTGCCGCTGCTGTCGATTCCGCCGCAGCTGCGTCAGCGCATCCTGCAGGCCGGGGCGCAGACGCTGGCGCCGGGCGGGCGCCTGCTGCAGTTCACCTATGCGCTGCGGGGGCCTTCGCCCTGGCAGGTGACGGGCCTGTCGGGCTGTGCGCGTGAGCGAGTGCTGGCCAACCTGCCGCCTGCGCGGATCGACGTGCTGCAACGACCGCACCTCGGCTGAGGGCACTGATCCGGCACCATTTCTGGGTCTGGGGCCCGCCCATAAAGCGCTAATAGCTATTAAACCTAGAAACGGCAGTTGGACGCGCCCGCCCGTGCCGTGATCGGGGTGCCAGGCAAGACGCGACGACGCCGCGGGCTCCTGCCCGCAAGGAGGAGCAACGCCGCATGGCGCGCCGAGCGCGGTGCGGGTGGGTGCGCAGCGTGCTCACCCAGGAGGTGAAGGCCATCGCAGCCGCGAAACCCCGCATCGATGCGGTCTGCCCGACGTTGACAAGCGGTCAACTGCCGTTTCTAGGTTAAATATGCAGCATTTGGCGGCAAGGCCGGGCGGTGGCGACTCCGCCGCGCGCCTGCGGGCTATCGCAGGCGCTGTGAACAAAAACAACAAATCCTGACTTCCTGATGCACTTGGCGCGGCTTCTTGTTGTGTCGCCTCAACAGAGTGCGCAAAATGTATTCAAATGACTCCGTTGGCCGGCCGCCTCTGTGGCTCGGCTTTGCACCTGTTCGAGGAGAAACCATGAAGCGTACATTGCGCATCAGCGCGTTCGTGCTGGCGGCGGGCCTGGCGACCCTGTCCGGCTGTGCCACCAAGGCACCCATTCCCCTGGCCGAGAACTTCGACCTCACCGTGCAGCCCAAGGTGCGCTCGGCCGGTCACTGGGAGCTGCTGTCCAACGACGTGGTCACGCAGACCCTGGCCTCCCTGAAGAACGCCCAGGTGCCGGCCAACACACCGATGGTGGTGGGTCTGCCGGCCAACCCCTCGGCGTTCGACCGCGGTTTTCGCGAATTCCTGATCACCAAGCTGGTGCAAAGCGGCCAGACGGTCTACATGCAGCCCGACCAGGCGGCGGCCGTCGCCTGGCAGACGCAGGCCTGCGCCGCCACCCCCGCCTGCCGTGACCAGGACGCGCTGGAGGTCACCTACCAGACCCAGGTGGTGCGCCACGACAGCCCGCGCCCGCATTTCGTGCCCGGTCAGTTCACCGTGCTGGCGGCCGGTCTGATGGCCGCCTACGGCCTGCGCCTGGAGCACCTGGACGCCAAGCTGATCGCCACCCTGGGCCTGGCCGCCGCGGCCGACTACGGCGCCAGCGTGTATACCGGCGGCCCCACCAACACCGAGCTGATCCTGACCACCACGGTCAGCAACCGCGGCCGCTTCGTCAGCCGCAAGACCGACGTGTACTACCTGGAAAACGTCGACGCGCCGCTGTTCATGCGCTCGGCGCCCGGTTACAAGGCCGTCAACCTGAAGGTGGTGTCATGAGGAAGTTCGCACCCCTTGCCCTCACCCTGGCGCTGGCCTCGCTGGCCGGCTGCTCTACCTTCGGTGATGCGGCGCCGGTGCGCCGCGCCGGCCCCACCTATGAAACGGCGGCCCACAACGCCTTCCTCGACAGCGGCCGCGCGGCCGTCGGCAAGCTGGTCGAAGGCCTGCCGGCCGACACCCTGGCTGGCGGCCCGGTGCTGGTGGCCACGGTGGTCAACGTCAACAACCTGACGCGCACGGCCCCGCTGGGCCGCACGCTGTCGGAGCAGTACGCCTCGCACATGGCGGCGCAGGGCTTCAACGTCAAGGAAGTCAAGCTGCGCGGCGAGCTGTTCGTGCGCGAAGGCACGGGCGAGCTGCTGCTGTCGCGCGAGCTGCGCGAAATCGCGCGCAGCCAGAACGCCGCCGTGGTGCTGGTGGGCACCTACTCGCCCGCCTCCGACTACACCTACGTCAGCATCAAGCTGGTGCGCACCGAAGACAGCCGCATCCTGCGCGGCCACGACTACGCGCTGCCCAACGACCGCGACGTGCAGCGCCTGCTGCAGGAACCCAGCTTCCGCTGACGGCGGCGCGGCGCCTGCGGGCGCGCTCCTGCCGCCGGCCGGCCGGCCGCCCCATCGGCGCGCTCGGTGCCCGCAGCCCTGCCGGACCACCTGCCGGCTGCGCCTTCGGCGCCTGCGCCGCCGTGCGGGTTGATCGGGGGTTCGGCATGCCGGCGGGCGCTTTATCATCCGTGCCAGCCGCCGCGATCGGCGGGGCGGGCACCCGGGCGCATCGTCACGGTCGCCCTTTCACAGGAGAGCAACGGATGTTGAACAACAAAAAATCTTGCACCCTGCTGCTGGCCGCTGGTGCGGCGCTGCTGTTGAGCGGCTGCGAAACCACCAGCATGAAGATGGGCAGCCCGGAGGCCAAGACCGTGGCCACCGGCAGCGCCGCCGGCGCCGCCACCTCGGGCGAGAACACGGCGCTGGAAAAGTGCGACTCGCCGCTGGGCACGGTGTCGCTGGTGGAAAACCAGACCGCCGGCTGGTACACCATCCTGACCGGTGAATACAAGCTGCCGCCCACCGCCAACCTGTTGCGCCTGCTGGTGCAGCAGTCCAACTGCTTCGTGGTGGTCGAGCGCGGCGCCGCCGGCATGCGCGCCATGAGCCGCGAGCGCGAACTGATGCAGTCGGGCGAGATGCGCGGCGGCAGCAATTTCGGCAAGGGCCAGATGGTGGCCTCCGACTACGCGCTGTCGCCCGAGATCGTGTTCAGCGCCGACAACGCCGGCGGCATCGGCGGCGTGCTGGGCGGCCTGATCGGTGGCGGCAGCGGCCGCGCCGTGGCGGCCATCGGTGGCGGCCTGCAGACGCGTGAGGCCAGCGCCATGCTGACCCTGGTGGACAACCGTTCCGGCGTGCAGGTGGCGGCGTCGGAAGGCAGCGCCTCCAAGACCGACCTCAACCTGTTCGGCGGCCTGTTCGGCGGCCGTGCCGGTGCCGGCCTGGGCGGCTACACCAACACGCCGCAGGGCAAGGTCATCAGCGCCGCCTTCATGGACGCCTTCAACCAGATGGTGCGCAGCCTGCGCAACTACCGCGCGCAAAGCGTGCAAGGCCAGGGCCTGGGCGGCGGCGGTCGCCTGGGTGTGGACGGCGGGGCCGCGCCCAGCCAGACCTACGTACCCGAAAACGCACCCAAGAGTGCGCCCAGCAAGCGCGCACCGACGCGCCGGCGCTGAGCGCCGGTCACACCGGCATGGCCGGGTGCGGGTGGCGCGGGGCACCCGGACGAACCCGCGCATGCTACGATAATCATAGCTGTCGGCGCTTGCCATACGGGCGCTGGTGGCTTAAGGTTCGATTGCCCGATGCGGGCTCGCTTTCAGATGGGCCAATGGCGGATGACCTGGCGGCGCTTCGATCACCAAGCGGTCATCGGTCTGGGGCCATGTCTCTGAACGCGAAGCCGTGTGAACCCGTGGCGCGCAGGCCGGGCCCGCCGCCGCGCGCTGCCGCCCGTTGCCCATGAGCCTGCTTGAGTTGATCCGCCGCCGCCGCGCCAGCCTGCCCGACTGGGTGCAGGAATGGCTGGACGTGCTGGTGCCGGCGCTGCAGGTGGCGCTGATCGTGCTGGCCGCCTGGCTGCTGCACTGGCTGCTCAAGCGCCTGGTGCTGCGCCTGGCGCGCCTGTACGCCCTGCCGCCGGCCATCGTGCTGCCGCTGCGCGGGGTGCTGCGCTGGCTGATCATCGTCGCCACGGCGCTGCTGGTGCTGGGCCGGCTAGGGGTGTCGGCCGAGGTGCTGTGGACCGCCTTCACCGGCTTTGCCGCGGTGGCGGCGGTGGCCTTCTTTGCCGCCTGGAGCGTGCTGTCCAACCTGTTCTGCGCGCTGCTCATCATGGTGGCGCAGCCGTTTCGGCTGGGCGACGACCTGGAGGTGCTGGACAGCGCCGAAAAACCCGGCGCCAAGGGCCGTGTGGTGGACATCAACCTGCTCTACACCACGTTGCAGGAAACCGATGGCGGCGGGCGGCTGCTGCAGATTCCCAACGCGCTGTTCTTTCAGCGCGTGGTGCGGCGCTGGCGCGGTGGCATGGCGGCCGCCGCCGCCGACCCGTCGGCAGCAGCGCCGGCCGGTCACGAACCAGGCTGAGCGCCGGCCTACGGTGCCAGCACCTTGCCCGGGTTCAGGATGTTGTGCGGGTCCAGCGCCTGCTTGATGGTGCGCATCAGCGCCACCGCCCCGGCGCCGGCTTCGTCGAGCAGAAAGCCCATCTTGTGCAGGCCGACGCCGTGCTCGCCGGTGCAGGTGCCGCCCAGGGCCAGCGCGCGTTCGACCACCTGATGGTTGAGCTGTTCGGCGCGGGCGCGCTCGGCGTCGTCGTCGGGGTCGATCAGGTAGCCCATGTGGAAGTTGCCGTCGCCCACGTGGCCGACCAGGAAGTAGGGAATGCCGCTGGCGTCGGCTTCCTGCACGCTGGCCAGCACGGCGTCGGCCAGGCGCGAGATCGGCACGCAGACGTCGGTGGTGATGCAGCGACAGCCGGGGCGGCTTTGTACGCCGGCGAAATAGGCCTTGTGCCGCGCCGTCCACAGGCGGGTGCGCTCCTCGGGCGTGTCGGCCCACTCGAAGCCGGCGCCGCCGTGCTCGCCCGCGATGGCCTGCACCGTTTCGGCCTGCTCGCGCACGCCGGTGGGCGAGCCGTGAAACTCCATCAGCAGCATCGGTGCCTCACGCAGGCTGAGCTTGCTGTGCTGGTTGACGGCGCGCACGGTGCGCGCGTCCAGCAGTTCGACGCGGGCGATCGGCACACCCAGCTGGATGATCTGGATCACGGTGCCCACCGCTTCGGCGATGCTGGGGAAGGAACAGATCGCCGCCGACACCGCCTCGGGCAGCGGGTACAGGCGCAGCGTGATTTCGGTGATGACGCCCAGCGTGCCCTCGCTGCCGACGAACAGGCGCGTCAGGTCGTAGCCGGCGCTGCTCTTGCGCGCGCGCGTGCCGGTGCGGATCACCTCGCCGCTGGCGGTGACGACTTCCAGCGCCAGCACGTTCTCGCGCATGGTGCCGTAGCGCACGGCGTTGGTGCCGCTGGCGCGGGTGGCGCTCATGCCGCCCAGGGTGGCGTTGGCGCCCGGGTCGATGGGAAAGAACAGGCCGGTGTCGCGGATCTCGGCGTTGAGCTGCTCGCGCGTCACGCCCGGCTGCACCGTCACCAGCAGATCTTCGGCCTGGATCGACAGCACCCGGTTCATGCGCGACAGATCGACGCTGATGCCGCCCTGCACCGCCAGCAGATGCCCTTCCAGCGATGAGCCGACGCCGAACGGGATCACCGGCACCTGGTGCTGCGCGCACAGGCGCACCAGATCGCTCACGTCCTGCGTGCTTTCGGCAAACACCACGGCGGCCGGCGGCGGCACGGTGGTGAAGGCCGACTCGTCACGGCCGTGCTGCTCGCGCACCGCCTGGGCGTCGGAAAACTGCGCGCCGAAGCGGCTCCTGAGGGCGTCGATCAGCACGCCCGGCACCGGGCGCGGCTGGATCCGGGGCTGGACGGGGTGGACGGCGGCGGGGGCGTTCATGGGCAATCTCCTGGCGTGCAGGCACAGTGTAAGCCGCTCTGCCGGCGCGTGAAGAAGCTATTATATTGATAGCTGTCGGCGCTTGTTGGACGGGCGCCGAAGGCGCTTTCGATCCTCAAGACTGGCGCGGCGCCAGCACCGCCATGGTCAGGCGCGAGACGCAGGTGAGTTCGCCGGCGTCGTTGTGCATGTCGATCTGCCACACCTGCGTGGTGCGGCCGATGTGCACCGGCCGCGCGGTGCCGGTCACCCAGCCACGGGTGGCGGCGCGCAGGTGGTTGGCGTTGATGTCCAGCCCGACGGCGCGCCAGCCCTCGGGGCAGGCGTAGACGGCACCGCAGGAGCCCAGCGTTTCGGCCAGCACCACGCTGACGCCGCCGTGCAACAGGCCGTAGGGCTGGCGCGTGTGCGCGCCGACCGGCACGCGCGCGCGCAGGAAGTCGTCACCGACCTCGATGAACTCGATGCCCAGGTGCGACACCGCGGTGTCGCGGCTGATGGTGTTCAGAATCTCGGGCGAGACGGCTTGCTTCCAGATCGGCATGGCGTGACAGGTGAAGAACAGGGACGAAGCGGCCAAGCCTACCGCAGCCGGGCCGCTACCATCGCGCCATGCCTGATCGTTACGCCGTCATCGGCCACCCCATCGCCCACAGCAAGTCGCCCTTGATCCACGGCCTGTTCGCCCAGGCCACCGGGCAGGACATCGTGTACGAGGCCATCGACGGCGGCGCGGCGCCAGGCGGCTTCGAGCGTGCGCTGGCCGACTTTCGCGCCGCCGGCGGGCGCGGCCTGAACGTCACCCTGCCGTTCAAGCTGGCGGCGCTGGCCGTCGCCGACCTGGCCAGCGAGGACGCGCGCCTGGCTGGCGCCGCCAATGCGCTGCGCTTCGAGGACGGGCGCATCGAGGCGCGCAACTTCGACGGCATCAGTCTGGTGCGCGACATCGAGGTCAACCTGGGTCTGCCGCTGGCCGGTCGGCGCGTGCTGCTGCTGGGTGCCGGCGGCGCCACGCGCGGCGCGGTGCGGCCGCTGGCGCGCGCCGGCGCGGCGCGCATCGTCATCGCCAACCGCACCGCCGACAAGGCCCGGACCCTGGCGGCCGAGCTGGCGCCACATCTGGACGGCGTGCCGCTGGTGGGCGGAGGGCTGGCGGCGCTGGCCACCGGCGAAGCGTTCGAGGTGGTCATCAACGCCACCTCGGCCAGCCTGAGCGGCGCCGCGCCCGAGCTGCCGGCGTGCGCGTTCGCGCCCGGCGCCCTGGCCTACGACATGGTCTACGGCCAGGGCCTGACCCCGTTCCTGCGGCTGGCGCGCGCAGCCGGCGCCGCGCGCCTGGCCGACGGCGTGGGCATGCTGGTCGAGCAGGCGGCCGAGGCCTTTGCATGGTGGCGCGGCGTGCGCCCCGACACGCGCGAGGCGCTGGCGCGCCTGACGGTGCCGCTGGCCTGATTCACAATCGCGCCATGAACCTCCTCGTCCTGCACGGCATCAACCTCAACATGTTCGGCCAGCGCGACCCGGCGCACTATGGCAGCGCCACGCTGGCCGACATCGACGCCGCGCTGCAGCGGCTGGCCGGCGAGCTGGGCGCACGCGTCGAGTGCTTCCAGACCAACCACGAAGGCGCGCTGTGCGAGCGCATCCACCAGGCGCACCGCGACGCCGTCGACGGCGTGCTGATCAACGCCGGCGCCTGGACGCACACCAGCATCGCCATCCGCGACGCGCTGGCCATCCTCCAGTGCCCGATCGTCGAAGTCCACATGTCCAACATCCACGCCCGCGAGCCGTTTCGCCACCACTCGTTCATCGCCGGGCTGGCGCGCGGCCAGATCTGCGGCTTTGGTGTCGATTCCTACCTTCTGGGGCTGCGCGCCCTGGTGGGGCAAGCGCAAGCAGCTATCAAAAAGTGAGAAATCAGCCATGGGCAAGCGCCTGACGCAGATCGCCACCCGCACCGGCGACGACGGCACCACCGGCCTGGGCGACAACACCCGCGTGTCCAAGGCCAGCGGCCGCCCGCAGGCCATGGGCGATGTGGACGAGCTCAACAGCCACATCGGCCTGCTGCTGTGCGAGGACCTGCCGCTGGCCGTGCGCGAGCTGCTGATCGACATCCAGCACCAGTTGTTCAACCTGGGCGGCGAGCTGGCCATGCCCGGCTTCGAGCTGCTCAAGGACGAGGCGCTGGCGCAACTGGACGCGGCACTGGCGCAGCACAACGCCGCGCTGCCGCGGCTGGAGGAATTCATTCTGCCGGCCGGCACCCGGGCCGCCTGCCAAGCCCATGTCTGCCGCACCGTGGCGCGCCGCGCCGAGCGCGCCGTGGTGGCGCTCGGCCAGCAGGAGCCGCTGCGCGCCGCGCCGCGCCAGTACCTGAATCGCCTGTCGGACCTGCTGTTCGTGCTCTCGCGCGTGCTCAACCGCTACCGGCCCGACGGCAGCGTGGGCGACGAGGTGTACTGGAAAAGCGAGCGGCTGGCGCGCGCGTCGGCCGAGGGCTGAACGACCCCGGTTCAGGGCAGCGCTTTCAGCCAGGCCAGCACCGGCTCGGCCGTCTGCTCGAAGTCGCCGTGGCCACCGGAATACACCAGGTACTGGCTGGCCGGGTGGGGCGGCGCACGCCGGAATGCGAACTCCTCGCCACCGCGGTAGATCGGGTCGGCCGTGCCCACCACCCACAGCAGGGGCACCGGCTTCTTGAAGGCCGCCGCACTGGCCGGCATGTGGCCCAGCCCCTCGGGGTCGAAGTAGCTCCACAGCACCTCGGCCGACATGCGCACGCTCTTGCGCTGGCCCTGGTTGAGGTCTTCCATCGTCAGGGTCTCGCTGCCCTGGCCGGCCTGCACCAACTGGCGCGCCTTGTCCACCGCGTCCTTGCCAATGCCGCGCGCATACATCATCGCGGGCGAATGGCCGGGCGCCACCGCCACCACGCCATCGGCGTCGCCCACCCGGGCCATGTAGGCCATGGCGGCGTTGGCGCCGAAGCTGTGGCCGCCCACCAGCACGCGGCGGTAGCCCTGATCTCGCAGCGCCTTCACCTCGGCCGCCATATCGTCGAGCGCGCGCGAATAGGGCGCGTCGTAGCCGCGGCGCAGCGACCATGGCGCCTCGGCCACGCGCACCTTGCAGTATGGCTCCAGGCGGCGCGTGAAGAATCCCACGTACTGGGTGTTGCCCCATTTGCCGTGTACGAACACCAGCGCACAGGCCTTGTCGTCCTGCGCCCATGCCGGGCCGTTCAGCGTCGGTGCCAGCAGGGCCGACAGCGCCAGCACCTGGCGACGGGTGGGCATCTCGGTCATCGTGGTTCTCCTTGTTGGCGGTGGCTTGCGCCGAGGCGATGGCTCAGGCGCGCCGGCGCAGCAGCGCGTGCAGCAGCACCGCGCCAAAGGTGGCGGTGCCGATGCCGCCGAGGGCGAAGCTGCCGAACTTCAGCGTGAAGTCGCCCGTGCCCAGGATCAGGGTGATGGCGGCGGTCAGCAGGTTGGCCGGGTCGCCGAAGTCGACCTTGTTTTCCACCCAGATGCGCGCACCGGCGATGGTGATCAGACCGAACACCACGATGCTGACGCCGCCCATCACCGGCAGCGGAATGGCCTGGATCAGGGCGCCGAACTTGGGGCTGAAGCCCAGCGCCAGCGCCATCAGCGCCGCCACCACGAACACCGCGGTGGAATAGATGCGCGTGGCCGCCATGACGCCGATGTTTTCGGCATAGGTGGTGACGCCAGTGCCGCCGGCGGCACCGCTGATCACGGTGGCCACACCGTCGGCGGTGAAGGCGCGGCCGATGTAGGGGTCGAGGTTGCGCCCGGTCATGGCCGCCACCGCCTTCAGGTGGCCCAGGTTCTCGGCCACCAGGATCAGCGCCACCGGGGCGATCAGCAGCATGGCGTTGCCTTCGAAGACCGGCGCGGTGAAGCGCGGCAGCCCCACCCAGGCGGCGCTGGCGATGCCGGAAAAATCCATCGGCTTGCCCAGCCCCAGCCCATTGGCCAGCAGCACGTAGATCACGCTGGCGATCGCCAGCCCGACCAGGATCAGCAGGCGCTGCACCATGCCGCGCGCAAACACCGCCACCAGCGCCACGCTGACGAAGGTGACCAGCTGCATCCAGCTGTCGAAGTTGCTGGCCGCCATGTTCTTGACCGGGATGGCCGCCAGGTTCAGACCGATCACCGCCACCACCGCGCCGGTGACCACCGGCGGCATCAGGCGCTCGATCCAGCGCGTGCCGACGGCGTTGACCAGCGCGCCGATCAGCGCGTACAGCAGGCCGCAGACGATGATGGCGCCCAGCGCCACGGCGATGTTGGGGTTGGGCCCCTGGCCGGCGTAGCCGGTGGCGGCGATCACCACGCCGATGAAGGCAAACGACGAACCCAGGTAGCTGGGCACCCGGCCGCCGGTGATGAAGTAGAACAGCAGCGTGCCGACGCCGCTCATGAAGATCGCCAGGTTGGGGTCGAACCCCATCAGGATCGGCGCCAGCACGGTGGCTCCGAACATGGCAATCACGTGCTGCACCCCCATGGCGACCGTCTGCGGCCAGGGCAGGCGCTCGTCGATGTGCACCACACCGCCTGCCGCCAGTTGAGACGCGGGTTTTTCCTGCCAGTTGAACAGGCTCATGGGCTCCACTCCTTTGCTTTGGGGTTATCAGGGGCCGCGCGCCGGCGCGACCGCCCGCGATGGTAGTGCAGCGCAGGCCCGGCTGCTGGCGGCGCCTGCGGCGCATCGGGCGGCGGGCGGCGGGCCGCTGCGCCGTCAGTGCGTGATCCACACCGTGGTCGATCCCCCGGTGCGCGACAGGCGCATGCGGTAGTGGTAGTGCTCGGGTGCGTAATGGCCTATCAGGTATTGCAGTGGCCGGCCCTGGGCATCGGCCACCACGCGGTTGACGCGCAGCAGCGCGGCGCCGGGGGCGATCTGCAGCAGTTTGGCCACCTCGGCCGGGGCGACCACGGCCATCAGCTCCTGCTCACCCTGGGCAAAGGCGTGGCCGGCCTGTTCGATGGCCTCGAGCAGCGGCATGTCGTGCAGCATCTGCGGGGCGATGCCTTCGGCCACCGCGGCCGGCAGGTAGGCCTCGGTGCACAGCAGCGGTGTGCGGTGTGACTTGCGCACGCGCACCACGCGCATCACGCGGCTGCCGGCCGGCAGCTGCAGGGCCTGGGCTACGGCATCGGGCGCTGCCATGTATTGCGTCGACACCAGCGTGGTGCGCGTGCGCTGGCCGAAGCGCAGGATGTTCTCCAGCAGGCCGTTGCGGATCTTGGAATGCTCGCCGGTGCTGGGCTCGACCACCGGCAGCGTGCCCTGGCCGGGCAGGCGGGTGATGCAGCCTTCCTCCTGCAGGCGCGCAAGGGCCGCGCGCACGGTGCTGCGCGCCACGCCGAATTCGCGCGTCAGTTCGCGTTCGCCCGGCAGCGGTATGCCCACGGGGTAACTGCCGTCGCGCAGGCGCTGGCGCAAGGTCTGGGCGATCTGCTGAAACAGGGGCTCGGTCGTGGATGCGGGGCGCGTCAAGGCGGTCTCCTGGCCGGGCACGCCATGCGGCCGGTCAGGTGATTATCGGCGTCGGGGTCAGTCGTAGCGCTGGCCCAGCGCCAGCAGCTCGGGCGTGCCGATGACGGCGTTGAGCGCATCGAAGTCCAGCATGCGATCGCGCCAGGGCAGGGTGCTGCCGTGGGTGTGCAGGCTGGCCAGATAGCCTTGCAGCGCGTGCGTGAGGGCGCGCACCGTGCCGCCCGGGAAGATCACCAGGCGGTAGCCGATCTCGGCGAGCTCCTGCGCGCTGGTCACGGGTGTCATGCCGCCTTCGACCATGTTGGCCATCAGCGGGCACAGTGCGCCCAGGACCTGGTTGAGCTGCTGCATCTGCTCGCGGCTGCGCACGGCCTCGACGAACAGCAGGTCGGCGCCGGCCTCGGCGTAGCGGGCAGCGCGCTCCAGCGCGGCGTCAAAGCCCTCCACCGCCACGGCGTCGGTGCGCGCGATGATCAACGTGTCGTCGTCGCGGCGCGCGTCCACGGCGGCGCGCAGCTTGCCGACCATCTCGCGTGTGGCAATCACGGACTTGCCCTGCAGGTGGCCGCAGCGCTTGGGGCTGGTCTGGTCTTCGAGCTGGATGGCCGAGGCGCCCGCGCGTTCGAGCAGGCGCACGCTGCGCATCACGTTGAGCGCGTTGCCAAAGCCGGTGTCGGCATCGACGATGAGTGGCAGCTCCACGCGCTCGCGGATGCAGCTGGTGACCTGGGCTACGTCGTCCAGGCCCAGCAGACCGATGTCGGAGCGGCCCAGGCGCGTGTAGGCGATGCTGGCGCCCGACAGGTAGGCGGCGGGAAAGCCCGCCTGCTGCACCAGCAGGGCGGTCAGGGCGTCGTACACGCCCGGGGCGATGGTGATGCCGGGCGCGGCCAGGCGTTGCTTCAGGCTCATGGTGCGGTGCGCGTGTGTGGCGGGCGCTGGCGCTCGATGCGCCGGCGCAGGTGTGGCACCAGGCCGCCATCGGCCACCAGTGCCAGCAGGTGGGTGGGGATGGGCTGGCAGGACAGCTGCCGTGCATCGGGCAGTTGCAGCCGCGCCTGCGCCAGATCCAGCACCGCCGGCGTGCCCGGCGCAATGCCCCAGGCGGGCGCCGGCATGTCGGCCGGGCCGAGCAGCAGCGGCAGACCCAGGTTGAAGCCGTTGCGGTAGAACAGCCCGGCAAACGAGCGTGCGATCACGCATTGCACGCCCAGGTGGCGCAGCACCTCGACGGCCTGCTCGCGCGAGGAGCCGGTGCCGAAGTTGCGCCCGGCGATGATCAGGTCGCCGGCGCGCACCTCGGCGGCAAAGTGCGGCAGCACGTCCTCCAGGCAATGCCGGGCGATGTCCTCGATGCCGAATTTCATGTACTTGCCCGGCGCCAGGTAGTCGGTGTTGATGTCGTCACCCAGCACCCAGCAGCGCCCGGGCCGGGGCTGGGCGTTGACCGGTGCGGGTGCGGTGGAGTGGTTCATGCCAGCAGCTCCCGTGGATCGGTGATATGGCCGGTGACGGCCGAGGCCGCCACCGTATAGGGCGAGCCCAGGAATACGCGCGAGGACGCCGCACCCATGCGCCCCGTGAAGTTGCGCGCCGTGGTGCTGATGACGGTGGTGTCGGGCGCAAAGGTGTGGGCGCCGTAGCCGGCGCAGGCGCCGCAGGCGTTGGGCAGCAGCTCGGCGCCGGCCTGCTGCAGCACCTGCAACACGCCTTCGGCGGCGGCCTGGCGCTGATCCTCGGCGCTGGCGGGGGCCACCAGAAGGCGCACGCCGGCGGCGGTGCGGCGCCCGCGCAGGATCTGGGCGGCCATGCGCAGGTCGTCGAGCTTGGCACCGGTGCAGGCGCCGATGTAGGCGATGTCCAGGCGCTCGCCGGCCAGCGTGCCGGCCTCCTGTGCCTGGGCCGGTGAACCGGGCAGGGATACCTGGGGCGCCAGCGCCGCCGCGTCCAGGCGGTGGTGCGCCAGCAGCGGCGCCGCCGCGTCGGTGCGCCACTGTTCCAGGTCTTGCAGCGCGACCTCGGGCACGCCCACGCCGCGCAGCCATGCGGCCGTGGTGGCGTCGGGCGCAATCAGGCCGACCTGACCGCCGAGCTCGGCCGTCATGTTCGACAGCGTCATGCGCTCGTTCATGGACAGGGCGCGCACGGCCTCGCCGCAGAATTCGATCGCCTCGTACTGTCCGCCATCCATGCCGAAGCGCGTGCACAGGTAAAGCATCATGTCCTTGGCGCACACGCCGGGCCCCAGGCGCCCATGCCAGTCCATGGCGATGGTGTGCGGCACGCGCAGCCAGATCTCGCCGGTCACCACCACGCCCAGCATCTCGGTGGCGCCAATGCCGAACATGTAGGCTCCGAACGCGCCGCCGGTGCAGGAATGGCTGTCGCCACCAACGGCAAACAGCCCCGGGCGCAGATGGCCGTGGCGCGGCGTGACCACGTGGCAGATGCCCTGCTCGTCGTAGAAGTGGCGTATGCCCTGCTCGCGCACCCAGTCGCGCGCCAGCTGCACGATCTGGCGGCTGCCGGTGTCGCTGGCGGGCACGAAATGGTCGGTGACGACGACGATGCGCTCCGGATCCCAGACGCCCACGCCCAGCGCGTCCAGGTGGGGCTTCAGGCGCCGCGGGCCGCCCGAGTCGTGCATCATGGCCAGATCGACGCGGCAGGTGACGATCTGGCCGGGCTGCACCTGCTTCTCGCCGCAGGCGCGTGCCACCAGTTTCTGGGCCAGGGTGGCGGGCATGGTCACTCCACCTGCGCGCCGGACTTCTTCACGATGGCGCCCCAGAAGTCCACGTCCTTCTTGACGAAGTCGGCAAACTGCGCCGGCGTCATGGTCGGTACGGTGGCCGCCTCGGACTGCATGCGCTGGCGGTATTCGGGCGCATCCAGCGCCACGCGCACGGCGCCATACAGCGCATCGGTCACGGCCTGTGGCAGCTTGGCCGGGCCAAACAGGCCGAACCAGGCCTGCGACTGGTAGCCCGGCACCGTCTCGGCAATCGCCGGCAGGCCGGCAAACTGCGCCAGCGGCTGCGGGCTGCTGACGCCCAGGAACTTGATCTTGCCCTGCTTGTAGTGCGGCAGCACGTTGATGGTGCTGGCAAACATCAGATCCACGGTGTTGTCGGCCAGCAGGTCGGTGAGCGCCGGGCCCGTGCCCTTGTAGGGGATGTTGACGATGTCGGTCTGCGTCATCTGCTTGAACTGCTCGCTGGCCAGGTGCAGCGACGAGCCCTGGCCACCGATGGCAAAGCTGAGCTTGCCGGGATTCTTGCGCGCATAGTCGATCAGGCCCTGCACACTGTCGAACGGTGCGCTCTTGCGCACCACGAGCACGCTGGGCACCTGGGCCACCATGGTGATGGGGGTGAAGTCCGTCACTGGATTGAAGGGCAGCTTCTTGAACAGCGTGGCATTGATGGTGTGGCTGGTGAAGCTCATCAGCAGCGTGGAGCCATCGGGCGCGCTGCGCGCCACATGCTGCGCGGCGATGTTGCCGCCGGCGCCAGGCTTGTTGTCCACGATGACGGTGCGTTTGAGCGTGGTGCCCATGCTTTGAGCGATGGTGCGCGCCAGGGTGTCGGTGGAGCCGCCCGGCGAGGCGCCGACGACGATGGTGATGGGGCGGCTGTCCTGCGCGCTGGCCGGCGCCATCCACGCACCCAGCGCGACGGCTGCGCCAGCCCATAGCCACGATCTCCTGTTGAACATGTCGGTCTCCTTGTGCACCAGAGGTTGAAGGGGGAGCTTCCGATGCTGGGCACGCGTGGTCTGCGCTTCAATAGGACCAGCTGGTTTGCTGGGGTTTGCACCGTGGCGGGCCTCATGAAGGGATGTCTGCGGCGCCGATGGCCCCGCATGGCACCCGACTGGCAGCCGACTGGCAGCCGACTGGCAGCTGAGGAGCATGCCGACCCGCCCCGCGCGCTATGTAAACAATAGCTGTTTGCGCTGACCCGGCAGGCGTTGGGGCTCGATTTGTTTGGATTGTTGCGGCCGGCTTCGAGCGCCGGCATCGCCGCTTGGGGCGTCAGACCCGCCCAAACGCCCAGCCATCGACGGCCGTGCGCCCCTCGACCTGGTCGAGCAGCCGCAGCAGCGGCGCCAGTTCGCGGTAGCGCGATGCGGTGTGGCGGATGTAGGCGATGAAGCGTGGCGCGTCCGCCAGGTACCTGGGCTTGCCGTCGCGCAGGGTCAGGCGGGCGAAGATGCCGGCCACTTTCAGGTGGCGCTGCAGGCCCATCCATTCGACCGCGCGCCAGAAGCTGCCGAAGTCGCCGTGCCAGTCCTCGAAGTCCAGCAGCCCCAGCTTGCGCGCGCGCTCCCAGTAGCGCACCGTGATGTCGAGCACGAACTCCTCGTCCCAGCTCAGGAAGGCGTCGCGCATCAGGCTGGCGATGTCGTAGGTGATGGGGCCGTGCACCGCGTCCTGGAAGTCCAGCACACCCAGCGGGCCTTCGGGCGCGCCCACCATCAGGTTGCGCGGCATGAAGTCGCGGTGCACATGGACCTGCGGCGCGGCCAGGTTGCGCGCCACGATCAGCGCGAACTGGCGTTCCAGGGTGGCGGTCTGTTCAGCGTCCAGCGTCACGCCGCGGTGCCGGCCCAGATACCAGTCGGGAAACAGCTGCAGCTCACGCCGCAGCAGCGCCTCGTCGTAGGGCGGCAGCTCGCCGGGCCGGCTGGCCTGCTGCCAGGCCAGCAGCGCGTCGATGGCTTGCGCGAAGCGGGGGCGGTTGGCCTCGGGCCGGTCGCGGTCGAGCACCTCCATCAGGGTGCGCGTGCCCAGGTCGGTCATGAGCATGAAGCCGCCGGCCTCGTCCCAGTCCAGGATCTGCGGCACATGCAGGCCGGCGGCCTGCATCAGCGCGGCCACGCGGACGAAGGGCGCGCAGTTCTCGTGCGCGGGCGGCGCGTCCATGACGATGCGGCTGGCGCCGTCTTCGGTGTCCAGGCGGAAGTAACGCCGGAAGCTGGCGTCGGCCGAGGCCACGCGCAGGCTGTCGGGTTGCAGCCGGTGCACCGGCTGCAGGCGCGCCAGCCAGCGCTCGAATGCGGCCTGGCGGGCGGGATCGGCCCATTCGGGGGCGGTGGGGCGGGTCGGATCGGCGGCGCTCATGGATAATCGATTCTAGGAGGCTGTCGGACTTGGAGCGCCGAAGCCGAGCGCCAGCGCCAGCCGCCTCCGAAAATGCGCCCATCCGGCTCACGGCTTGGCGGGCGCGTCGATCCGACGGTTGTTGCCGTGCCTGTTTCACCTCCATTCCTGCCCATTGCCGCCGCCTCGCGTGTCCGACCGCGGTGGGCGCTGCACCCGCTGCTGGCGGGCGTGCTGGCGCTGCTGTGCGGTGCGGCGACGGCGCAGCCTGGCGAGCCGCTGGCGCTGCGCGCCACGCCGCTGCTGGCGGAGCAGCCGCCCTCCCATGTCGGCGCGGCGACCACCGTGTACGGCCAGCGCGTGCGTGGCCGCATCGGGCTGGAGACGGTGCTGGAAGGCCAGGCCGAGCTGCGCCAGCCCGGCACCGTGGCGCATGCCGAACGGCTCAGCTACGACCAGGGCAGCGACATCGTCACCGTCAGCGGCGGCGTGCGGCTGAACAAGGCGGGCGACCGCTACACCGCCGAATCCGGCCAGCTGCGCGTGGACGCCATGGAAGGCTTTCTGCTGCGGCCCACCTACCGCTTTCTGGCCAGCGGCGCGCACGGCGAGGCCGAGCGCCTGGAATGGCTGGACCGCGATCGCGCCAGCGTCATTCAGGGCAGCTACACCACCTGCCCGCGCGGGGGGCCGGACTGGGTGCCCGACTGGATCGTGCGCGCCGACCGCCTGGACCTCGACCGCGAGGACGACGAAGGGCGCGCCAGCGGCGCCGTGCTGGAATTCAAGGGCGTGCCGGTGCTGCCGGTGCCGGCGCTGAGCTTTCCGATCAGCGAGCGGCGCCGCTCCGGCTGGCTGCCGCCCACGCTGGGGCTGGACAACAAGAGCGGGCTGGATCTGTCCGTCCCGTACTACTGGAACATCGCACCCCACCGCGATGCCACCTTCACGCCCGGCCTGATGTCGCGCCGCGGGGTCGATCTGGCGGGCGAGTTCCGGTATCTGGAAAACGACTACCAGGGCCGCATCAACGCCAACCTGACGCCCAATGACCGCCTGCGTGACGGCCGCAACCGCTGGGGCTACTTCCTGCGCCACAACGGCCAGCACGACAGCGGCATCGACGGCATCGGCCGCGTCGGGCTGGGGCTCAACCTCAACCGCGTCAGCGACAACGACTACTGGCGCGACTTCTCGCGCCGCGGCCTGTCGCTGACCACCCGCCTGCTGGCCAACGACGGCGCGCTGTCGTGGTCGCGCGGCGATCTGTCGCTCCACGCCCGGGCGCTCAAGTGGCAGACCCTGCAGGACGTGGCCGCCCCCATCGTGCCGCCCTACGACCGCCTGCCGCAACTGACGGCGCGCTGGGGACGCAGCAACGACCGCGGCTTCGACTACGCGATCGAGGGCGACTTCACGCGCTTTCGCGCCGACCCGTTCTGGACCGGCCAGCCCAACGCCGAGCGCGGCTTCGTGCAGGCGCAGCTGGCGCGGCCCTTCACCCGGCCCTGGGGCTTCTTCACGCCCCGGGTGCAGCTGCACGCCAGCCACTACCGGTTCGACGGGCCGATCAGCGGCGGCGCCACCTCGGCCAGCCGCGTGCTGCCCACCGTCAGCCTCGACGGCGGCCTGGTGTTCGAGCGCCAGGCCGGCTTCTTCGGCCGCGACCTCACGCAGACGCTGGAGCCGCGCCTGAAGTACGTCTACACGCCCTACCGCGACCAGCACCGGCTGCCGCTGTACGACACCGGCGCCTACGACTTCAACTTCGCCACCATCTGGGCCGAGAACGCCTTTGCCGGCAACGACCGCATCGTCGACAACAACCTGGTCACCGGCGGCCTGACCACGCGCCTGCTCGACCCGCAGACCGGCGCCGAGGTGCTGCGCCTGGGCGTGGCCCAGCGCTACCGCTTTTCAGGCCAGCAGGTCACCCTGCCGGGCGGCCTGCCAACCGCGCGCGGGCTGTCCGACCTGATGCTGGGCGCCTCCGTCAACTGGGACCCGCGCTGGGCCTTCGACAGCGTGGTGCAGTACAACCTGGACACGCGCCGCTCCACCCGCACCACGGTGCAGGCGCGCTACTCGCCGGAAAAGTTCCACACCGTCAGCGCCGCCTACCGCCACCAGCGCGATCTGCGCAGCGAGTCGCTCGACATCGGCTGGCAGTGGCCGCTGGCCGACCTGGCCTGGCGCCAGGGCGAGCCGGGCGGGCGCAGTGCCGGCGGCGGCAGCAGCTGCCAGGGCAAGTGGTACGGCGTCGGGCGGCTGAACTACAGCCTGCAGGACCGGCGCCTGGTCGAAGGCATCCTGGGCTTCGAATACGATGCCGGCTGCTGGATCGGCCGCGTGGTGCTGGAAAAGCTCAACAGCTCGATCCACTCCTCCACCAAACGCATCATGTTCCAGGTCGAGCTGATCGGCCTGTCGCGCCTGGGCAGCAACCCGCTGCGTGCGCTGCGCAACCAGATTCCGCGCTACCAGTACCTGCGCGAAGAAACCTCCTCACCCAGCCGCTTCACCGACTATGAGTAACAGCCTGCCCCGCCGCCCGTCCTCCTGGGCGTTGTTGCCGCTGCTGCTGGCGCTGGCCTGGCCGGCCAGTGGTCAGGCCCCCTCGACCGCCCCGGCGCCCGCCCCGTCCAAGGCCAGCGGCAAGAAGCTGCGTCCGGCCAAGCGCCCGGCGCCGACCCGGGCCGCGCCGGCCCCGGCCCCGGCCCCGGCCCCGCAGGATCCGGCGCCCGCTCCCGCGGCCGCGCCAGCCAGCGCCCCCGCCAGCGCCGCGCCCGCGGCGCGCAGCGCCAGCAGCACGCCGCGCGAGGCCGATTACATCGTCGCCCTGGTCAACAGCGAGCCGGTCACCAACCACGAGGTGCGCGCCCGTCTGGCACGTGCCCAGCGCCAGCTCGCCGAGCGCGGTGCCCCGGTGCCGCCGGCCGATGCGCTGCGCCAGGAGGTGCTCGAGCGCCTGATCGCCGAGCGCGCGCAGCTGCAGTACGCGCGCGAAACCGGGTTGAAGGTCGACGCCGCGGCGCTGACCCAGGCCGAACTGTCGATCGCGCGCCAGAACCAGCTGACCAGCGTGGCCGAGCTGCACCGGCGCGTCGAGCAGGAAGGCATTCCGGTGAAGGACTTCCAGGACGACGTGCGCAACCAGGTGCTGCTGGCGCGCCTGCGCGAGCGCGAGATCGAGCCCAGGCTGCGCGTCACCGACGCCGAGGTGGAAGCCTTCATCCGCGAGCAGACCGGCGTCAACCCGGCCGCCGTCGACCTGAACCTGGCCATGATCCTGGTGGCCGTGCCCGAAGGCAGCAGCGCCACCGAGCTGGCGCGGCTGCAGGCGCGCGCCGACGAAGTGGCGCGCCGCGCCCGCGCCGGCGAGGACTTCGCCGCGCTGGCGCTGGAGTTTTCCGATGCCAACAACCGCGGCCGCGACGGCGGGGTGCTGGGCCTGCGCCCGTCGGAGCGCTACCCCGATCTGTTCGTGCGCAGCGTGCAGCGCGCGCGCGTGGGCGACATCGTCGGGCCGGTCAAGTCCGAAGCCGGCTGGCACGTCCTCAAGCTGCTGGAGCGCAAGCAGAACAAGGAGCTGCCCGAAGTGCGCATTCCGCAGACCCACGTGCAGCACATCCTGCTGCGCACCGGGCCGGCGCAGAGCGAGCAGGTGGCGCGCCAGCGCCTGGCCGACTACAAGCGCCGCATCCAGGCCGGACAGGCCAGCTTCGAGCAGCTTGCGCGCGAACATTCGCAGGACGCCAGCGCCACCGACGGCGGCGATCTGGGCTGGGCGCCGCCGGGGCAGTTCGTGCCGGAGTTCGAGCAGGCCATGAACAACCTCGACCCGGGCCAGATCAGCGACCCGGTCACCACCCGCTTTGGCGTGCACCTGATCCGCGTCGAAGGCCGGCGCGAACAGGTGCTGGGTGCGGCCGAGCAACGCCAGCTGGCGCGCAACGTGCTGCGCGAGAAAAAGGCCGAGGAAGCCTTCGAGACCTGGGCCCGGGAAGTGCGCGGGCGCGCCTACGTCGAGCTGCGCGAGCCGCCGCGATAGGGCCCGAGCCGGCGTTCGACGTGTGAAGAAGAGGTTGAGCGTTCGGCGTTGAGCGTTCAGCGTGAATACCGGAGCTTTCGCGGCCACGTCCATCTGTCAACGCTCAACGCTCAACGCTCAACGGCATGAAGCACATCCCCCGCAAACGCTTCGGCCAGCACTTTCTGGCCGACCCGGCGATCATCGACGCCATCGTGCGCGCCATCGACCCGCGCCCGGGTCAGGCCATGGTCGAGATCGGCCCCGGCCTGGCGGCGCTGACGCAGCCGCTGGTCGAGCGCCTGGGACGCCTGACGGTGATCGAGCTGGACCGTGATCTGGCGGCGCGGCTGCGCGCTCACCCGCAGCTCGAGGTCATCGAGTCTGATGTACTGAAAGTCGATTTCGGTCAGATACAACAAGCGCGAGCAGCTACAAAAATCAGAGTGTGTGGCAACCTGCCCTACAACATCTCCAGCCCGATCCTGTTTCACCTGCTGCCCTTTGCCGCGCTGATCGAGGACCAGCATTTCATGCTGCAAAAGGAAGTGATCGACCGCATGGTGGCCGCGCCCGCCACGGCCGACTACGGCCGCTTGTCGGTGATACTGCAGTGGCGCTACGCGATGGAGAACGTGCTGTTCGTGCCGCCCAGCGCGTTCGATCCGCCGCCCAAGGTGGACAGCGCGGTGGTGCGCATGGTGCCGCGCAGCGAGTCCGCCCCCGTCGATGCCGACCTACTCTCCGAGTTGGTCCGCGTCGCCTTCAGCCAACGCCGCAAACTGCTGCGCCACACGCTGGGCCGCTGGCTGAGCGAGCGCGGCTTTGCCGGCGCGTTCGACGTGCAGCGGCGCGCCGAGGAAGTGCCGGTGGCCGAATACGTGGCGCTGGCGCATGAACTCGCTGCGCCCCGATGACTTCGCGGCGTTCAAGGCCATCGCGTCAGTTCAGCGCCATGCTCAGCTTGCGCCGGTAGCTGGACAGCAGCTCGGCCTGCGGGTCCTGCTGCTGCGCGGCCTTGCCGGTGAGCTCGATGCCGCCGGCGCTCTTGCCGCCATCGCCGGCGCCGGGCTTGGCGGGCGGCGGGGTCAGCAGCTCCAGGATGGCGACGTAGGTCTTGCGCGCGGCCTCGTCGTTCCACTTCCTGTCGCGCAGGATGATTTCCAGCAGCTCGTCCATGCTGGCCGTCCACTGGCCCTCGGCCAACAGCGCCTGGGCCTTGGCAAAGCGGGTGTCGAAGTCGCGCTTGTTCTGGGCGATCCGGGCGTCGAACTGCTCGAGCGGCCAGTTGCCGCGCTCGTCGCGCTGCACGAACTCGATCGCGTCCAGCCAGCGGCGCAGGGCGTCGAAGCGCAGCGGGCGCGGCTCGCGCGCCAGCGGCTCTTCCAGCGTGGCGGCGGCTTCGGACAGGGCGCCGGTGGCGATCAGCAGGCGCGCGTAATCGGCGCGGGCGTCGTCGTTGGCCGGGTCCTGCGCCAGCGCGTCGGCCAGCTTGGCCAGCGCGGCCTGGGTGTCGCCGGCCTCCAGCAGGGCGCCGGCTTCGTCCAGCTCGGCCTCGGCCGCCAGCGCGCCCTCGCTGGGCACATGCTTGTCCAGAAACTGGCGCAGCTGCCCGGCCGGCAGCGCGCCCATGAAGCCGTCGACCGGCTGGCCGTTCTTCAGCAGGATGCAGGTCGGGATGGAGCGGATGCCGAAGGCGCCGGCCAGCTCCTGCTGCTGGTCGGAGTCGATCTTGACCAGCTTGAAGCGGCCGGCGTACTCGACCTCCAGTTGCTCGAGGATCGGCCCCAGCGTCTTGCACGGGCCGCACCAGGGCGCCCAGAAGTCCACCAGCACCGGGGTGTGCATCGAGGCGGCAATGACCTCGGCTTCGAAGTTTTGAACGGTGACGTCGATCATGAAGGGTATCTGCGGGCAAAATCGGGGATTACCAGCCATTGTGCAATAGCGTCATGACGACTCCCCTCGTGGGCGTGGTGATGGGTTCCAGCAGCGACTGGGACACCATGCAGCACGCCGTCCAGATCCTTGAGCAGTTCGGTGTGCCGCACGAAGCGCGCGTGGTGTCGGCGCATCGCATGCCCGACGACATGTTCGCCTACGCCGAAGCCGCGCCACAGCGCGGCCTGCGCGCCATCATCGCCGGCGCCGGCGGCGCCGCCCATCTGCCCGGCATGCTGGCGGCCAAGACGGTGGTGCCGGTGCTGGGCGTGCCGGTGGCCTCGCGCCACCTGCAGGGCGTCGATTCGCTGCATTCCATCGTACAGATGCCCAAGGGCGTGCCGGTGGCCACCTTTGCCATCGGCGCGGCCGGCGCCGCCAATGCGGCGCTGTTCGCCGTCGCCCTGCTGGCCACCACCGATGCGGCACTGACGCAAAGGCTGCAGACCTTCCGCGCCGAGCAGACCGCCGCCGCCCGCGCCATGACCCTGCCACCGACCTGAGTCGCAGCATGAACCACGAACAGCGGTACGCAGAGAACGCCACGATGACGCACAGGACGCCAGAGAATCCGGGTTCGAATCTCTGAATCTTTTGCGCCCTCTGCGCCCCCTTGGCGCCTTCGGCGTACGGATGTTGGGTTCCTTCAACTTGTCCCGCACCATGCCCATCCCACCCCCCCTGCTGCCTGGCACCCTGATCGACGGCCGGCCCGCCACCCTGGGTGTGCTGGGCGGCGGGCAACTGGGGCGCATGTTCGTGCACGCCGCCCAGGCCATGGGCTATGAGACGGCGGTGCTCGACCCCGACCCGCAAAGCCCCGCCGGGCGCGTGAGCCAGCATTTCATCCAGGCCGACTACCGCGACGGCGCCGGCCTGGCCGAGCTGGCCCGGCGGGCCCACGCCATCAGCACCGAATTCGAGAACGTGCCGGCCGACAGCCTGGCGCAGCTGGCCGGCACGCGGCCGGTGGCGCCGGCCGCCGCCGCCGTCGCCATCGCGCAGGACCGCAGCGCCGAAAAGGCGCATTTCGCCCGCTGCGCCGGCGCCGGCGGTGTGGCGCCAGCGGCCCACGCGACCATCACCAGCGAGGCCGAGCTGGCCGCCGTGCCGGCCACCCTGCTGCCCGGCATCCTGAAGACCGCGCGCCTGGGCTACGACGGCAAGGGCCAGGCGCGCGTGGCCACGCGCGCCGAGCTGGCCGCCGCCTGGCAGGCCATGGGCCGCGCGCCCTGCGTGCTGGAGCAGCGCCTGGCGCTGGCGCTGGAATGCTCGGTGATCGTGGCGCGCGGGCGCGACGGCCAGGCCGTCAGCCTGCCGGTGCAGCGCAACCTGCACCGCGACGGCATCCTGGCCGTCACCGAGGTCCATGAAGGAAATCTGCCTCCTGCGCTTGCCAGTCAAGCGCAAGCAGCTACCATTAAGATAGCAAATCAGCTCGACTATGTGGGCGTGCTGTGCGTTGAGTACTTCGTGCTGGAGGGCGGTGCCCTGGTGGTCAACGAAATGGCGCCGCGCCCGCACAACAGCGGCCACTACAGCCTGGACGCCTGCGACGTCTCGCAGTTCGAGCTGCAGGTGCGCACCCTGGCCGGCCTGCCGCTGCGCGCGCCGCGCCAGCACAGCCCGGCCATCATGCTGAACCTGCTGGGCGATCTGTGGTTCGACGCCGCCGGCCGCCCGCGCACCCCGCCCTGGGACGCCCTGCTGCAACTGCCCGGCGCCCACCTGCACCTGTACGGCAAGACCGAGGCGCGGCGCGGCCGCAAGATGGGCCACCTGACGTTCACCGGCGCCAGCACCGAGGCGGTGCGCGCCAGCGCCCGGCAGGCCGCCGCCCTGCTGGGCATGGAAGCCATCGGATGATTCTGGACGGCGCCCGTCCCGAGGCCATCGCCCAGGCGGTGGACGCGCTGGCCGCCGGCCGGCTGGTGGGCCTGCCCACCGAAACCGTCTACGGCCTGGCCGCCGACGCCGGCAACGCCGCCGCCGTGCGCGCCATCTTCGCCACCAAGGGCCGGCCGGCCGACCACCCGCTGATCGTGCACGTGGCCGGCGCCGCCGCCGTGCCGGCCTTCGCCAGCGCCGTGCCCGACTTCGCCCAGCGCCTGATCGACGCCTGCTGGCCCGGCCCGCTGACCCTGATCCTGCCGCGCCGCCCCGGCGTGGCCGACGCCGCCGCCGGCGGCCACCCCAGCATCGGCCTGCGCTGCCCGGCGCACCCGGTGGCGCGCGCCCTGCTGGCGGCCTGCGCGGCGCGCGGCATCGCCGGCCTGGCGGCGCCCAGCGCCAACCGCTTCGGCCGCGTCAGCCCGACCACGGCGGCCCATGTGGCGGCCGAGTTCGGCGACGAGCTGCTGGTGCTCGACGGCGGTGCCTGCAACGTGGGCATCGAATCGACCATCATCGACGCCACCCGCGGCGCGCCGGTGCTGCTGCGCCCGGGGCAGCTGGCGCGCGCCGACATCGAGCGCCTGGCGGGTCGGCAATTGCTATCCAAAGAAGAGCTGATGGCGCCCGACCCGCAAGCGCCAGGCACGCTTTCGGCCCATTACGCACCGACGGCCAGGCTGCGCCTGATGGACGCCCGCGAGCTGCGCGCCGCGCTGCAGGTGCTGGGCGCCGAGGCGCGCCACATCGCGGTGTGGGCGCGCGCGCCGCTGACCTCCGCCTCGCGCCAGCTGCTGCTGCGCCGCATGCCCGAGCGCGCCGACGCCGCCGCGCGCGAGCTGTTTGCCGTGCTGCGCGAGTTCGACGCCGCTGGCGCCCGCCTGATCTGGGTCGAAACCCCGCCCGACGACCCGGCCTGGGACGGCGTGCGCGACCGCCTGCAGCGCGCCGCCGCCTCGGCCTGAGCCTATGGGGTCGGAATCCTGGAATTGGAGAGGCCCTCGTGCCGCATGCGTGGGTGAGCGCGTGTGGCCGAAGCGCACGCCGGCGCGCCGGGCTTGGTCACACCCGCTGCGGGCGGCGCCGCTAAACTACGCCACCCTGTTCCAAGCAACACAAGACTCATCATGAACGCATCCTGGTTTCGCCGCGCCGCCCTGGCGCTCGGCTGCGCCGGCACCCTGGCCCTGCTGACGGCCTGCGGCTCCGGCTCGGTGGTGTCGGACCTGGCGCCCAAGCGCTTTCTCACCGTGGGCGACAGCTTCATGGACGTCGGCCAGAGCGGCAAGCGCTACACCGTCAACGACGGCTCCAACAACTGGGTGCAGGAGCTGGCGGCCCATTACGGCGTCACCGTCAGCGCCGCCAGCGCCGGCGGCAGCGGCCATGCGCAGGGCCATGCGCGCATCGCCGCGGCCGACCCGATCGGCGGCGCGCCCAGCGTCACCACCCAGATCGACACCCTGCTGGCCAGCACCACGCTGTCCGACACCGACGACGTGGTGCTGATCAACGGCGGCATGCACGACATCGTGGCGGCGGTCGAGGCCGGCGGCCTCTCCGACGCCACCACCCAGGCCGTCAAGGACGCCGGCAAGGCGCTGGCCACCCAGGTGCGCCGCGTGGTCAGCGCCGGCGGCAAGCATGTGGTGGTGACCGGCGTGCCGTTGCTGGGCGACAGCCCCTGGGCGCGCGCGCGCAACCAGCGCGACGGCATCAACGCGCTGTCGGTGGCCTTCAACGACGCGCTGCTGTCGAGCATCGTCGATCTGCGCGCCCACGTGCTGTATTTCGACGCCGCCTTCTTCTTCAACCTGATGTACGGCAAGCCGCAGAACTTCGATCTCGCCAACGGGCTGGACCCGGTCTGCACCACGCCCGACGCCAGCACCTGCACCGCCGCCACCGTGGCCTCGGCCGACTACAACCGCTGGCTGTTCGCCGACGGCCTGCATTTCTCGCCCGGCGCGCAGCGCAAGTTCGCCTCCAACGACTACGCCGAAAGCGCCTACCGTCGCTTCAAAGAGCGCTGGTAAGCGGCCACCGCCACCGCAGCGCGCAGATCAGCCGGCCACGCGCCGGCTTTTTCGTGGCCGGCGCTATGCTCGCGCCATGCAGGAGATTCGCCCATGACCCCCCCACGCACCCATCGCATCGCCGTCATTGCGGGCGACGGCATCGGCCAGGAAGTGATGCCCGAGGCGCTGCGCGCCATCGACGCCGTCCAACGCCGCTTCGGCTTTGCGCTGCAGCAGACCCCGATCGCCTGGGCCAGCTGCGACTACTACGCCCGCACCGGCCAGATGATGCCGGACGACTGGAAGGCGCAGTTGCAAGGCATGGACGCCCTGCTGTTCGGTGCCGTCGGCTGGCCGGCCACCGTGCCCGACCATGTGTCGCTGTGGGGCAGCCTGCTGAAATTCCGGCGCGAGTTCGACCAGTACATCAACCTGCGCCCGGTGCGCCTGTTCGACGGCGTGCCCTGCCCGCTGGCGGGCAAGAAGCCGGGCGACATCGACTTCCTCGTCGTGCGCGAAAACACCGAGGGCGAGTACACCAACCTGGGTGGCGTGATGTATGCCGGCACCGAGCGCGAAATCGTGGTGCAGGAAACGGTGATGAGCGCCTTCGGCGCCGACCGCGTGCTCAAGTTCGCCTTCGAGCAGGCCGCCGCCCGTCCGCGCCACCAGCTTGACGTGGCGACCAAGAGCAACGGCATCGCGATCAGCATGCCCTGGTGGGACGGCCGCGCCGACGCCATGGCCGCGCGCTACCCGCAGGTCGCCGTGCAAAAGCACCACATCGACATCCTGACGGCGCGCTTCGTGCTGCAGCCCGAGCGCTTCGACGTGGTGGTGGCCAGCAACCTGTTCGGCGACATCCTGAGCGACCTGGGCCCGGCCTGCACCGGCACCATCGGGCTGGCGCCTTCGGCCAACCTCAACCCCGAGCGGCGCTTTCCCAGCCTGTTCGAGCCGGTGCACGGCTCGGCGCCGGACATCTTCGGGCGCGGCATCGCCAACCCGGTGGCCATGATCTGGTCGGCCGCGCTGATGCTGCAGTTTCTGGGCGAACAGGCGGCGCACGACGCCATTCTGCGCGCCATCGAACAGGTGCTGGCGGCAGGCCCGCGCACGCCCGATCTGGGCGGCACGGCCAGCACCGTGCAGATGGGCCAGGCCATCGCGGCGCGCATCGAGGCCGGCGCCTGAGCCGGTCTGCGGCACTTCACGGTTCGGCTGCCCGCGCTTCTGCGGGGCGCTCGGTTGCTATACAACATATAGCTGTCGGCGCTTGCCTGAAGGGCGCGGCAGCCCTGAACCTAGGCTGAACCTAGAAACGGCAGTTGACCGCTGGTCAACTTCGGGCAGACCGCACCCGTGCAGGGTTTCGCGACTGTGATGGCCTTCACCTCCTGGGTGAGCACGCTGCGCACCCCCCCGCACCGCGCTCGGCGCGCCATGCGGCGTTGCTCCTGCCTGCGGGCACCAGCCCGCGGCGTCGTCGCGTCTTGCCTGGCACGCCGATCACGGCACGGGCGGGCGCGTCCAACTGCCGTTTCTAGGCTGAATCGCCCTCGGTCCGGGGCGCCGCCGCCGCTCGACGCCGGGGCCCGGCGTGGCTACCATGTGTGGATCCCGCGTCCGGCCATCGGGCCGGCGGACGCGGCGGTTCGACCCGGCCCGGTGAAGTGGATGGGGCGATCATGGGCACTGACGACGCGCGGCGGCCGCTCAGCCTGGCCAAGCTGACGGCACCCAGGCCCCGGCACGCCTGGCCACGGCGGCGCCTGTTCGAGCGCCTGGACGCCGCGCGGCGCGGCGGCACGGTGATCTGGATCGCCGCCCCGGCCGGCTCGGGCAAGACCACGCTGGTGGCGAGCTACCTGCAGGCGCGCCGCCTGCGCGCCGTCTGGTACCGCATCGATGCGGCCGACGCCGACCCGGCCTCCTTCTTCCACGACCTGGCGCAGGCCGCCGGATCGCGCCGCCGCGCCGAAGCGCTGCCGCCCTTCACCGCCGAATACCTGGCCGGGCTGGAAGTGTTCGCGCGCAACTGGTTTCGCCGCTTCTTTGCGCGCCTGCAGGGCACGCCGCTGCTGGTGCTGGACGACCATCACCTGATCGACGCCGATTCGCCGGTGCACCTGGCGCTGCGCGAGGGCCTGGCCGAGGTGCCGCCGGGCATGGCGGTGATCGTCACCAGCCGCGCCGAGCCGCCCGCGCTGCTGACCCGGCTGCGCCTGCAGGAAGGCTTCACCCTGCTGGATGGCGAGGCGCTGCGCCTGAGCGCCGACGAATGCGTGGGCGTGGCGCGCCAGCGGCTGGCGGGCGCCGCGCCGGCCGACGAGGTGCTGCAGCAGCTGCACCAGCGCACCCAGGGCTGGGTGGCCGGGCTGGTGCTGATGCTCGAGCGCGGCGCCGCCGCCACCCTGGACGAGGCGACGCCGGCCGCCGAGCCGCTGGTGTTCGACTACTTCGCCGGCGAGCTGCTGGCGCAGGCCGATGCGCGCGTGCAGCGCTTTCTGCTGCTCACCGCCCTGCTGCCGCAGGTCAGCGCCCGCGCGGCGGCGGCGCTGACGGCGCAACAGGACGCGGCGGCGCTGCTGGCCGAGCTCGAACGGCGCAACTTCTTCGTCGCCCGCCATGCCGAGCCGGGCCGCGGCGAGGTCTGGCAGTACCACCCGCTGTTTCGCGCCTTCCTGCTGGCGCGCGGCCGCCGCGAGCTGACCGACGACGAGCTGGCGGGCCTGCGCAGCCAGGCTGCGGCCCTGCTGGCGGCCGAGGGCGACGCGCCGGCGGCGGTGGCGCTGCTGCGCGAGGCCGGCGACTGGGCGCAGCTGGTGCCACTGGTGCTGGAACAGGCGCCGGCGCTGCTGCGCAGCGGGCGCTTTCAGACGCTGGGCGAATGGATCCTGGCCATCCCGCAGGCGCAGCGTGCGGTTTCGCCCTGGCTCGACTACTTCCTCGGCCTGTGCCGCCTGCCCTACGACCCGCTGCAGGCGCGCACGCTGCTGTCAAGCGCCTTCACCGGCTTTCGCGCCGCCGGTCACGCCGCCGGCGAATACCTGTCCTGGGCCGGCGTGGTCGACACCTTTCTCTATGCCTGGAGCGACTTCGGCCCGGCCGATCCGTGGATCGAGGAGTTCGACGCCCTGCGCCAGCGCCACCCGCAGTTTCCGAGCCGTGAAGCCGAGCTGCGCGCGGTGGCGGCCATCTTTGCGCTGCTGATGTACCGGCGCCCGCAGCACCCCGAGCTGCCGCAGTGGACGCACCGGCTGGACGCGCTGGTGGCGCAGGACCGGGGCGAGCCGGCGTGGCGCATGACGGCGGCGGTGCACCTGGTGCTGTACTACGAGTGGTGGGTCGGCAAGCTGGCGCGTGCCAACGAACTGGTGCGGCGCCTCGAGCCCTTTGCCAGCGCGCGCGACGTCGGCCCCTTCGTGCGCCTGGCCTGGGAGGGCATCCTGGCGATCTCGCACTGGATGAACGCCGACAACGAGGCCGCCTTCGCCGCCGTGCGGCGCGGCCTGGCGCTGGCCGACGAGACCGGCGCCCACGTGTGGGACTTCATGCTGGTGGCGCAGGGCGCGGTGGCCGCCGGCACCTCGGGCGACGCCGGGCAGGCGCGCGACTTTCTGGAGCGCCTGGGCGAGCGCGCCCCCGGCTACCGCCCGCTCGACAGCGTGCAGTACCACTTCTTTTCGTTCCAGCAGGCGATGCGGCGCGACGACCGCGCCGCCATGCTGGCGCACGGCCGGGCCGGCCTGGCCAGCGCGCTGGCCGCGGGCGTGGTCTGGGCCGAGGTCTACACCCGCCCGGCGCTGGCGCAGGCGTTGTTTCTGGCCGGCGACGAAGCCGGGGCGCGGCGCGAGATCGAGCGCGCCACCCAGGTGGCCGCGGCCGTCGGCTGCAGCAACGCCTTCTATTACATCCACGAGCTCGAAGCCCAGTTCGCCGAGGCGCGCGGCGCGCACGACGCCCAGCGCGCGGCGCTGGCGCGCATGTTCCAGGTCATGCGCGAGCAGGGCTTTTGCAACTCGGCCTGGTGGCGCGACGAGCCGATGGCGCGCTGGTGCCGCATCGCGCTGGAGCAGGGGATCGAAGTCGAGTTCGTGCGCGCGCTGATCCGGCGCCGCGGCCTGCGGCCCGATGGTCCGGCCGCGCGCCTGGAACATTGGCCGTGGCCGCTGCGCCTGCGCACGCTGGGCCGGTTCGCGATCGAGCTCGACGGCCAGCCGCTGGCCTTCAGCGGCAAGGTGCAGAAGCGCCCGCTGGCGCTGCTGAAGGCGCTGGTGGCCTTCGGTGCCCAGGGCGTGCCCGAAGAGCAGCTGGCCGAGGCGCTGTGGCCCGACGCCGAAGGCGACGATGCACACCACGCCTTCACCACCACCTTGCAGCGGCTGCGCCGCCTGCTCGGCCAGCACGAAGCGCTGCTGCTGCAGGAAGGGCGCCTGAGCCTGAACCCACAGCTGTGCTGGGTCGATGCGCAGGCGTTTGAGTCGATCGACCCCGATGCGCGCGACCCGGCGGTCGGCCCCGATCGCGAGCGCGCCCTGCGCCTGTACCGCGGCGCCTTTCTGGCGCAGGAAGACGCGGCGTGGGCGATCGCGCCGCGCGAGCGCCTGCGCGCGCACTTCGTGCGCCTGGGCGGCGTCGATGTGGGCCAGCACCTCGCAGCCGCCGACTGGGAGGGCGCCGTCGCCTGTCTGGAACGCCTGCTGCACGCCGACCCCACGGTCGAGCCGTTCTACCAGCAGCTGATGCGCGCGCAGCACCAGCTCGGGCGCAGCGCGCAGGTGCTGGCCACCTACCGGCGCTGCCGCGAGGTGCTGGGCGCCACGCTTCAGGCGCGGCCCGCGGCCTCGACCGAGGCGCTGCTGAAGGAACTCGACGCGGGTGGCCGCAACGTGTAGGCGGTCAGCGCCGCCGCAAGCAGCCCCGCCGCGGCGACGCCGGCGGCGATCGCCACCCAGTCCATCGGCCGCGCCAGGCCGAAGGCGACGATGAGCGCGAACAGCAGCGGTTCGAGCTGCTGGCCAAAGCGCGCCAGCGGTGCGCGCCGGGCCCGCTCCAGCTCGGGCGTGAGCCGGTCGGTGGCGCAGCGGCCGGCCAGCAGGCGGCCCAGGCGCTGCCCGTGATGGCGCGTGACGGTGTTGGCCCAGACCGACTGGAACACGAACAGCGCCGCCATGGCGGCCAGCCAGGGCAGGCGCACGAAGCTCCAGCCGTAGTAGCGCGCCAGCAGCCAGACGCCCGAGGCCGCCAGCAGCAGCACGCCGGGCAGCAGCAGGCGCTGGACGATCGCCTGGGCGCGCCGGCCGGCGCCGGCCAGCGTGCCGCAGTCGCCGGCGCGCGCGATGCGCCGGTCGTTCCACCACAGCGCGACGATCGCCGCGCCCAGGGCGGCCGCACCCACAAGGTGCGCCGCCAGCAGCAGCCGGTGGTTCATTGCGCGCGCTCCAGCGTGTGCTGCCGGGCCGAGGCGTAGGCGGCCGCCGTGGCCGGGGTGCTCCACAGCGCGTCGTTGAAGACGCGCGTCAGCACGTCGGGCGCGCCGCCGACGGGCGGCTGCACCGGCCCCGGGGTGTGGCCGAGCATGCGCTGGAACGCCACCGCCGGTGATTCGGGCGCCTGCGCCGTCGGCGGCAGACCGGCGCGATCGAACGCCGCCTGGTGGATCGTGGGCACCTGATCGGGGGTGCTCCACAGCGCCTCGTTGAAGGCGCGTGTCAGCGCGTCGGGCGCGGCACCGGCGGGCGGCCGCACCGGCCCCGGGGTGTGGGCGAACAGGCGTTGGAACGCGGCCGCCGGCGTTTCGGGCGCGGGCGCCAGGGTGTCGGCGTGGACGTGCAGCGGCAGCAGGGCGGCGCTGGTCAGCAGCAGGGACAGAGCGAGCGGTTTCATGGCGTGGTCCTCAATCAAGATGGTCGGGGGTCTTCGCTGGGCCCGGGCCATCGGCACGGGCGTCGCGGAGGCCATGGTTGGCGCCGCTCACCCACGGATCGCTAACGGATCCGGCCGTGATCGAGGATTTACGTTCTGAAGCAAAAAGGGCCGCCGCCGGCGCCGAGGGGCGTTGCACCGCCCCAAATGCTATGTAATGGATAGCTTGCGGCGCTTGCCCGACGGGCCCTGGAGGCCGAAATCGCTCTGAAGGTCTGACGCCAGGCGCGCTCAGGGCGCGTCCTGCACCGCCCACTCCACCAGCCGGTCCAGCGCTGCGCGGGCGGCGCCGGCGTTGGGGTGGTTGATGAGGCCGACCACGGCGTAGTTCTGGCCCGACTGGCCATAGGCGTAGCCGGCGATGGCGGCCACGTCGCGCAGGCTGCCGGTTTTCAGGCGCGCGTTGCCGATCGCCGCCGACCCCGGGCGGCGCTGGGCCAGCCGGCGCGTGGTGCCGTCCACCCCCGCCAGCGACAGCGACTGCTCGAACACCGCCCCCTGCGGATGGCTGGCCGCCTGCTGCAGCAGCGCCGCCAGCGCGGCCGCGGTGGCGCGTTCGTCGCGCGACAGTCCGGAGCCGTTGTCCACCAGCGGCGTGGTGCGCAGCCCGAAGCGCTCGCGCCACCAGCGCCGCAGCAGGTTGCGCGATTCGGCGAAGCTGGCGCGACCGTCGCCCGCCGACAGTGTCAGGAACAGCTGCTGCGCCATCACGTTGTTGGAGTACTTGTTGATGTCGGCAATCACGCTGGCCAGCGGCAGCGACAGGCCGGTCACCAGCACGCGTGCGCCGACCGGGCGCTGCTCGGCCCAGCGCACCTGCCCGCTCAGGGCGCCGCCGGCGGCGCGCCACATGGCCTCGATCACGCGCGGCGCGTAACGCTCGGGCTGCGGGTAGGCGATGGCCCATTCCTGCTCGCCGCAGGCCAGCGGATAGCGCCCGCCCAGCCGCAGCTGCTCGGGGTCGCTGAAGTCGAGCGCCAGCCGCGTGCGCCAGTCGCCGCAGGCGCCGCTGGTGACCGGCAGCTCGGCCGGTACGCCGACGCCGGCCATGGGCGGCTGGCTTTCGATGCGCACGCGGCGCTGCGCCGGCTCGGGGATGAAGCGCAGCACCAGCGCCTTGAAGTTCAGCAGCAGCCCGTCCGGCCCCACGTTGTAGGGGCGCAGGGGGTCGTCGTCGAAGGCGGCGGCGTTGTGCGGCGGCAGGCGGAACACGCTGTTGTCCAGCAGGATGTCGCCCTCGATGCGGCGCACGCCCTGGTCCTGGATGGCCCGCAGCAGCTCCTGCAGGCGCTCGACCACCAGCTTGGGGTCGCCGCCGCCCTGGATCAGCAGGTTGCCGAGCAGCGTGCCCTCGCGCAGCGTGCCCAGGGTGTAGACCCGGGTCTTCCAGAAGTGGCCCGCGCCCAGCAGGTCCAGCCCGGCGTAAGTGGTCACCAACTTCATCACCGACGCAGGGTTCATCGGCCGCTCGGGCTGCCAGGCCAGGCGCGGCGGTGGCAGCGCCAGGCTGGCAGCGGCCGGTGCCGGGTTGGCTTCGCCGCTGGGGTTGACCGGCTCCGGCTGGCGCGTCACGCTGCCCGGTGGCGGCGGCAGCGGCGCCACCACCATGGCCACGGCGCTGGTCGGCACGCCGGCCTTGGCCAGCGCCTGGGCGATGTCGGGGGGCAGCGCGCCCTGGGCGCGGGCGGTGGGGCTCAGCAGCGCGGCGGCCAGCAGCAGGGCGGCGGCGCGGCGGGGGACGATGGCGGGGAAGGTCTGGGGCACGGCGGCAAGTCTAGTTGTCGTTTCCCAATAGGTTGTTCACCCGAGGTGAAGGAAGATGGCGGTTGTGACACCAACGCACTTTCTTCAGGACTCCCCGGATGAACATCCACAAGAATGCCGCAATGACACCCAAAGGTC
>WBZM01000685.1_pt1 | contig 42629 bp, 40 predicted proteins | sample 5204271 | NCBI WGS metagenome assembly WBZM01 (sample SAMN12344346, study PRJNA552823) | activated sludge metagenome | biome: Activated sludge suspended growth; feature: Nitrification reactor; material: Wastewater; isolation source: activated sludge from nitrification reactor of wastewater... | reverse complement strand
AGGCCGCCCGGGTACGCCTTGGTGAGCCCCTCCGCCTCGATGGCCAGCACGCCCCATCCTACGCCGGGGGCGGCCGGTTGTTTCACCGGGCGGCGGGGCCGCCCTCAGCAGCCGATGCCCACGATGCTGCAGCGCCCGGCGGCGTCGCAGGCGTACTCGAAGCGCCACAGGCTGGCGGAGGGGACGCAGGCCGGCCGCCAGCACAGGTACCCGCCGGCCGGACCGCCCTCGATGGTGGGGCGGGCGTCGGGGGTGTCCTGGAAGAACTCCCGGTAGCTCACCGCGTCGGCCTCGGTGCCGCTGAAGCGCTGGCGCATCAGCGTGCCGTCGAAGAGGCCCGGGTAGAAGCCGGCCCCCGCCGCCAGGTCGGCCGCCACCTTGGCCCGGGGCTGCCGGGCGCCGCCGCAGCGGAGCCCCGGCTCGCCGATCAGCCCGACCAGGGCCGGCACGTCCTTGCGCAGGATGGCGGCCCGGATGTCCGCCGCCAGCCCCTCCGGCCCGGGGGCGTGGCGCAGCTCGGGCGGCCGGCTGCAGGCGGCCAGCAGGAGCGTGGCCAGGGCGGCGGCGGCGCGCGTCGGCATGGGGACGGCCATGCTAGCGCAGGCGGGCGGCGCGTGCTTCACTGCGCCCCGCATGTCGCTCATCGTGGTGGACGTGGAGTCGGACGGGCCCTCGCCGGGCCACTACTCGATGGTCTCCTTCGGCGCGGTGGTGGTCGAGCCGAGCCTGTCGAAGACCTTCAAGGGCCAGGTGCGCCCGATCTCGGAGCGCTGGGACCCCACCGCGCTCGGCATCTCCGGCGTGACGCGGGAGCAGCACCTGCGCTTCGACGAGCCGGGCGTGGTGATGGCCGACTTCGCCCGCTGGATCGAGGCCAGCTCGAAGGGGCGGCCGGTCTTCTGCTCCGACAACCTGGCCTTCGACTGGATGTTCATCAACTGGTACTTCCACGAGACCCTCGGCCGGAACCCCTTCGGCTGGAGCGGCCGCCGCATCGGGGACCTCTACTGCGGGATGGTGAAGGACGGCTTCGCCACCTGGAAGCACCTGCGCAAGACCGCCCACACCCACGATCCGGTGGACGACGCGAAGGGGAACGCCGAGGCCCTCCTCGCCATGATCGACATGGGCCTCAAGCTCCCCGCGAAGTGAGCCCGCCCCTCGCGCTCCTGGCCCAGGGCGCCGGCCTGGGCTTCCCGGCCGCGGCCTCCCCCGGGCCGTTCCAGGCGGTGCTGCTGCAGCGCGCCGCCGCCGACGGCCCCCGCCGCGCCCTGCGCCTGGCCCTGGTGCCGCTCTGCTCCGACCCGGTGGTGATCGTGGCCACCTCGCTGGCGCTGGCGGGGCTGCCCGGGGGCTTCATCCGGGCGCTGCAGGGGGCCGGCGGGGCGCTGCTCGCCTGGATGGGCGCCACCGGGCTCCGGGCGCTCCTGCGGCCGCCGCCGGCCGAGGGCGCCGCCGCCGCGCCGGCGCCGGCCACCGGCTTCTGGCGGGCCGCCCTGGTCAACCTGACCAACCCCAACGTCTGGATCTTCTGGAGCCTGGTGGGGAGCCCCATCCTGGCGGAGGCGCTGCGCACGGCGCCGGCCGGGGCGGCGCTCTTCCTGGGCGGCTTCTACGCCGCGCTGGCCGGCACCAACGCGGCGCTCATCCTGGCCTTCGGCGCGGTGGGCCGCCTCGGGCCGGGGGTGGCCCGGGCGCTGGCGGGCCTGTCGTCGGCCGCCTTCCTGGCGCTGGGGCTCGGGCAGCTCTGGCGCGCCGCCGGGGGCTAGCGCCCGGGCTCAGGCCACCCGGAAGAAGACCGAGCCCGCCCCCTCGTCGCGCTTGTAGCCGTCGTGGAGGCCGAGGGTGGTCTCGGCGGAGCCGAGGAAGAGGGCGCCGCCGGGCCTGAGCTGGCGGCGCATCCGCTCCAGGATGGCCTTCTTGGTCGGCACGTCGAAGTAGATGAGGACGTTGCGCAGCAGCACCAGGTCCATGGTGGGCATGGCCGGCCAGGCCTGGGCCAGGTTGAGCGTGGTGGCCCGCACCAGCTTGCGCAGGTGGGGGACCACCACCCAGTCGCCCTTGTCCTGCTGGAAGTACTTCACCAGCATGGGCGCCGGCAGGCCGCGGTTGACCTCCAGCTGCGAGAAGCGGCCGGCCCGGGTGCGCTCCACCATCTCGGTGGAGAGGTCGGTGCAGTGGAGCTGCACGTCCCAGGTGCCGAGCTGGGGGAAGTGCTCGGAGAGCACCATGGCCAGGCTGTAGACCTCCTGGCCGGAGGAGCAGGCGGCGCTCCAGATGTCGAGGCGCCGCTCCTGGGCGCGCTTCGCCACCAGCTCCGGGAGCAGCACCTTCTTCAGCGCCTCGAAGGGGCGGAGGTCGCGGAAGAAGCTGGTCTCGTTGGTGGTGAGCGCCTCCACCACCGCGTCCTCCAGGGCGCGGGGGGTGGGGCCGCGGAGCTGGCGCACCACGCCGGCGGCGCCGTCGAGGGCGTGCTTCTGCGCCACCGGCAGCAGCCGGGTCTCCACCAGGTACTCCTTGCCGGGCTCGAGGAGGATGGCGGTGCGGGTCTGCAGCCAGGTCCGGAAGAAGCCGAACTCGTCGGGGGAGAGGCTCATGCCGGCCTCACGGGGGTGGCGCGGGCCGCGGCCATGGGCCGGCCGCGCAGGGCGCGCTCGGCGATCTCGCGGGCCAGGTCGCCGAGGGGGAGCACCGCGTCGGCCAGGCCGGCCTTGACCACCGCGCCGGGCATGCCCCAGACCACCGAGGAGGGCTGGTCCTGGGCCACCACGGCGCCCCCGGCGGCCTTGAGGGCGGTGGCGCCGAGCAGGCCGTCCTGGCCCATGCCGGTCATGACCACCGCGAGGAGCCGGCCGTCCCAGGCCCGGACGGCGGAGCGGAAGAGCGGATCGGCGGCCGGGCGGCAGGAGCTCTCCGGCGGGCCGTCGTCGAGGGCCAGGCACGGCCCCGCCTCGCCGCGCTCCACCACCAGGTGGCGGCCGCCGGTGGCCAGGTAGCAGCGGCCGGGCAGCGGGGGGCGCGGGGAGGTGACCTCCTCCACCGGCGGCCCGCCCAGCGAGTCGAGGCGCTCGGCGAGCAGGCGGGTGAAGAGGGTGGGCATGTGCTGGACGATGATCACCGGCACCGGGAGGTTGCGGGGCAGGCGCGGGACCACCTGCTCCAGCGCCTGGGGGCCGCCGGTGGAGACCGCCACCAGCACCGCGTCGACGCGGGTGGGCGTGCGGGTCGCGGGCGGGCGGGGCGCCGCGGCCCCGGGGGCGGGGGCGGCGGCGGGGCGCGGGGCGCGGGCGGCCTCCTCGGCCCTGCCGGCCAGGGCGCGCAGGCGCGGCAGCACCTCGCGGTCCACGAAGGCGCGGGCCTCCTCGGGGCCGCCGGTGGAGGGCTTGGCCACGAAGTCGGAGGCGCCGTGGGCCAGCGCGTCGAGGGTGGCCAGGGCGCCCCGCTCGGTGTGGCTGGAGAGCATCAGCACCGGCAGGCGCGGCCGGGCCTGCTTGAGGGCCTTGAGGGTGGAGATGCCGTCGAGGACGGGCATCTCCACGTCGAGGGTCACCACGTCGGGGGCGGCCTGCTCCAGGCGGTCGAGGGCCGCCTGCCCGTTGGGCGCGGTGCCGGCCAGCTCCAGGTCGGCCTGGGCGGTGATGGCGTCGGCGAGGAGCTTGCGGACGACCGCCGAGTCGTCGACCACCAGGATGCGGATGCGCCTCACGCCACGCCCCCCTCGGCGGGGCCTCCGAACTGGAAGCCCAGGATCTCCAGCTTCCCCTGCAGGTCCTCGCGGGCGTAGGGCTTCATCATGTACTCGGAGGCCCCCTCGCCGAGGGCCTGCTGCACCGAGGCCATGTCGGCGTTGCCGGTGGCCATGATGATCAGCACCTCGTCGAGGGCCTTGTCCTGGCGCACGTGGCGCAGGAACCACATCCCGTCGGCGTAGGGCATGTTCCAGTCGAGGAGCACCACCTCGACCGGCCCGAGCCGCTTGATGGAGGACAGGGCGTCCTCGCCGTGCACCGCCTCGTAGACCTCGAAGCCCAGCTCCGCCAGCATCCGGCCGGCGTGCCGCCGGGCCGGCAGCGAGTCGTCGACCACCAGTGCGCGCATCGTGCCCCTCGCTCGCCTAGACGGTGAAGCGGGTGATCATCCGCTGCAGCTCGGAGGCCATGCGGGTCAGCTCGGCGGCGGCCTTCTGGGTGTCGCCGGTGCCCTGCGAGGTGTGGCGGGCCGCCTCGGCCACGCCCGAGACGTTGCGGGCGATCTCGGTGGTGCCGGTGGCCGCCTCGGAGACGTTGCGGTCGATCTCGTTGGTGGTGGCGCTCTGCTCCTCCACGGCCGAGGCGATGGTGCTCTGGTGCTCGTTGATCTGCTTGATGATGGCGCCGATCTCGGCGATGGCCTCGACGGCCTGGCGGGTGTCGGTCTGGATGGCCTCGATGCGCTGGCCGATCTCGTCGGTGGCGGCGGCGGTCTCCTTGGCCAGCTCCTTCACCTCGTTGGCCACCACGGCGAAGCCCTTGCCGGCGTCCCCGGCCCGCGCCGCCTCGATGGTGGCGTTGATGGCCAGCAGCTTGGTCTGGGCGGCGATGCCGGTGATGACCTTGACCACCTTGCCGATCTCGGCGCCCGAGGCGCCCAGCTTGTGCACCGTCTGGTTGGTGCTCTCGGCGGCGGCCACCGCGGAGAGGGCCACGCGGGCCGCCTCGGCGGCGCTGCGGGCGATCTCCTTGATGGAGGCGCTCATCTCCTCGGAGGAGGTGGCCACGGTGGTGACCGAGCCGCTCACCTGCTGGGCCGCCTTGGAGACCACGTCGGCCTGCACCGAGGTCTCCTCGGCGGAGGCGGACATCTGCTGGCTCACCGCGTTGAGCTCCTCGGCGGCGGAGGCCAGCACCTGGGCGTTCTGGCCCACCGAGGAGACGAAGGTGGCCAGGTTGTCGGTCATCTCGTTGAAGGCCCGGCCCAGCTTGCCGGAGATGGCGTCGAGCTTCTGGTCGCGGCGCAGGTTGTTGGAGGCGATGGCCTGGGCGGCGCCCAGCAGCGCGGTCACCGCGCCCTTCACCTGGGCCACCTGCTCGGTGCGGTCCTCGCCCGGGCCGGCCTTCACGTCCTCCACCGAGAGCCCCATGGACTCGAAGGTGGAGAGCAGGAAGGCGTCGCCGATGGCCTGCATGTCGAGGTTCCAGACCTTGTTGACGGCCATCAGCACCCGGGCGGCGTGCTCCGGCGTCTCGGTCTCCATGAGCTTCTCGCTCACCAGCGCGTTCCACTCGGAGTAGGAGCCGATGTACCACTTGAAGGGCAGGTCGATGCGGTCGTGGACCACGCCGACGCTGAGGCGGTACTCGAAGTAGTCGCGGTCCCAGCTCGACTCGGCGCCGGTGAAGCAGGTGAGCAGGTAGTTGGCCTGGGACTTCTCCAGGTGACCGCGCAGCGTGGCCAGGGCCACGCCCTTCTTCTGGGCGATGCGGTCGAAGAAGGTGCGGGTGGGGCCGAAGGTGAACTGCCAGTCGTAGAAGCGGGCCGCCAGCTCGGCGCAGTGCTCCTCGGCCCAGGGGATCATGGAGATGAGGAGCTGCTCGTCCTCCTCCGAGAGGCGCAGGAACTCGCGGCGGGTGGCCAGCGACGGCTCGGTGACGCCGAAGCGGTTGCACAGCGTGAGCTCGCGGCTCCCGCGGGAGGCCGGGCGGGCCGACGGCCGCGGCGCCGGGCGGGCGGCCTGGCGGGCGGCCTGGCGGGGCGCGGGGCGGGGGGCGGCGGTGCCGTTCTTGCGGGGGGCGGTGGTGGTCGGGGGCATGGCGGGTCCTCGGTGCTTCGGGAAGGGCTGGGTGGGCTCAGGCGTGGAGGGTGGGGGCGCCGTCGGCGGGGCGGCGGCCGGGCTGCGCCTCGACGGCGCGGGCGGTGTCGAGCAGCAGCACCAGCCCCTCGGGCAAGGTGCAGACCGCCTTCACCACCTCGCGGAGCGAGGGGCGGAGCGTCTCGGGCGGGCGGTCGAAGGCCCCGGCGGGGACCTCGACGACGTCGCCCACGTCGTCGACGGCCAGGCAGACCGCCCCCTCGGCGGAGTCGACCACCACGTTCACCTCGTCCTGACCCGGCGCGCGCGGGGGCAGGTCGAGGCGGCGGCGCAGGTCGAGGGCGGTGGCGATCTGGCCGCGGAGGTTGACCAGGCCGCGCACCGCGCCCGGCGCCAGCGGCACCGGGGTGATGGCCAGGCCGCGCACCACCTCGCGGATCTCGGAGACCGGCAGGGCGAAGTGGCGCCCGCCCAGGGCGAAGGTGCAGACGCGGATGGGGTCAGACATGCTCCACCTCCGCCGCCTCGGCGTGGGGGACCGGGGCGCCGCGGCCGGCGGAGCCCATGGTGAGGAGCAGCGCGGTGTCGAGCACCTCGGTGATGCGCCCCTGGATGACGGCGATGCCGGCCACGCCGGGGCGGGCCCCCTCGCGGTCGATGGTGACCGCCTCGTCGATGACGTCCAGCACCTGGTCCATCACCACCAGGCCCACCTCGCGCCCCTGGTGCGGCTGCACCACCAGCTGGAGGCGGCCGCCGGCGGCGGCGGGGGCCTCGGCGGGGGCCGGGCCGCGCGGGTGGCGGCGCCGCTCCGGGAGGAGGCGGCTCAGGCGGAAGAGCGGGAGGATGGCGCCGCGGTACTGCAGCGCCTCGCCGTGGCCCACCGACTCCACGTCGGCGGCGTCGATCTCCTCGAGCCGCGTCACGTGGGAGAGCGGGATGGCGAAGCGGCCGTCGTCGGCGCCGCGCAGCAGCAGGAAGGCGTGGCGCTGCCCGTGGCGGCCCACCTCGGCCTCGCGGGCCGTCAGGCGGGTGTCGGCGTCGGAGAGCAGGCCGGCCCGGCGGGCCAGCCCCTGCACGTCGAGCACCAGGGCCACCCGGCCGTCGCCGCGCACCGTGGCGCCGGAGTACACCCCGAGCTGCTGGAGCTGGCGGGCCAGGGGCTTCACCACGATCTCCTCGGTGTCGGCCACCTCGTCGACCAGCAGGCCGAACTGGCGCCCCTGGGCGGTGAGGACCACCACCGAGCGGCCGCCGTCGGCGCCCGGCTGGGCGGCGCCGGTGCCGAGCTGGGCGGCCAGGTCGACGAGCGGCAGGAGGGCGCCGCGCAGGCGCAGCACCCGGGTGCCCTGCAGGTCGGCCAGCAGCTCGGCCTCCTTCTCGGGCGGGACCCGCACCAGCTCGGCCAGGGCGGCCTGGGGCACGGCGTAGCGCTCGCCGGCCGAGTCCACCACCAGCGCCGGCACGATCACCAGCGTGAGGGGCACCCGCATGCGGCAGACCGAGCCGCGCCCGGGCCGGCTCACCATCTCCACCGAGCCGCCGATGCGCTCCACGTTGGTGCGCACCACGTCCATGCCCACGCCGCGGCCGGAGATCTGCGTCACCGCGTCGGCGGTGGAGAAGCCGGGGCGGAAGATCAGGTCGACCGCCTCGCGGTCGGTGAGGCGGGCCGCCTCGTCGGGGGTGATGACGCCCATGGAGAGGGCCTTGGCCTTCACCTTCTCGACGTTGATGCCGGCGCCGTCGTCCTCCACCTCCACGATGACCTGGCCGCCGTCCTGGAAGGCGCGCACCGCCACGGTGCCCTCGGGCGGCTTGGCGGCGGCGGCGCGGGCGGGCGGCTTCTCCAGGCCGTGGTCGACGGCGTTGCGCACCACGTGGGTGAGCGGGTCCTTGATGGCCTCGAGGAGCGTCTTGTCGAGCTCGGTCTCGCTGCCGGAGGCCACCAGCCGTGCCTGCTTGCCCACCGCCTGGGCGGTGTCGCGCACGATGCGGGGCAGGCGCGAGAAGAGCTGGTCGATGGGCTGCATGCGCGACCGCATCACCGACTCCTGCAGGCCGGCGGTGAGCTGGTCGATGCGCTGGGAGGTCTCGCCGAGGCGGGCGTCCTCGCGGGCGGCCGGGTGGCAGATGAGCTGGTTGCGGGCCAGCACCAGCTCACCCACCAGGTTCATGAGCTGGTCGAGGACCGCCACCGGGACGCGGAGGGAGCCGGTGTCCTGGTGGTCGGCGTGGGCGGCCGGGGCGGGCTTGGGGGGCGCGGCCGGGGCCGGGGTCGCGGGCGTGGCCGCGGTTGGCGTCGGGGGCGGGGTGGGGGTGGCGGCCGGCGTCCCGGCCGCGGGCGTCCTGACCTTCCGCACCAGCTTCGGCGCGGGGCCCTTGGCCTGGAAGAGCGGCGCGGGGACCGGGGTGGGCGTGCCGGCCGCGGGGGGCGGCAGCTCGGAGGCCATGGGCGGCGCGGCCCTGGACGCGGCCTCCCAGGCCAGGTCCTCGCTGAGCTCCTCGAACTCCCTCTTCTTCGACAGCGCCAGCACCTGCTCCGACTTCCCGCAGCCGGGATCGACGCAGGCGGTGCCGTTGAGGAGGGTGCAGTCCTTGTTCTCGCAGGTGTCGCAGCCGTCGGTGGCGGCGGCGCGGAGCTTCATGGCGAGCGCTTCGAAGCGGAGCGGGCCGCCCGGGCCGACCTGGCCGGCCTCCTCCACCAGCGCGCGGAAGGCGTCGAGGGACTCGAGGAGCAGGTCGGTGGTGCGCCGCGTCCACTCCACCACCCCGCCGCGGATGGCGTCGAGGAGGTCCTCGGCGGCGTGGCCGAGATCGCGGATGGTGTCGAACCCGAGGAAGGCGCTGGTGCCCTTCAGCGTGTGGAAGACGCGGAAGGTCTGGGCCACGACCTCCATCGGGTTGCGCCCGCCGTCGACGGACACGAGGTCGCGCTCGAGCTGCGTGAGCAGATCGGTCGCCTCCTGCAGGAACTCTTCGGTGATCTCGTCGGCCACCCGTGCCTCCCTCGACCGGGAGGCCACCTTTGCAACCGGGCCGCCAGCCCCGGCCCCACCGGGCCGGGCCGGGAGGGCCAGAGGTAGGTGCCAAGATCACTCCTCTACACGGAGGGTTCGACGATCCCTCCGGCGGATCACCTCGAAGGGGGCCGATCCGGGTCAGTGGGATGCCGGGTTCGAGTCAACCCTGTCGCCGGACCTGCCGAGGCGGGCCGCCGCGAGCGCCTCCGCCAGGGCCGCATCCATGGTCCGGGTATGGAACCGCAGCCACTCGGCGAGGCGGGAGGAGATCCAGAGCCGGATCAGCAGCGTCGGCCCGCGCTGGCCCAGCTCGGCCAGGAGCCGCTCCACGTCGGCCAGGAACTCCTCGTGCGAGTCGAGGTGGGCCTGGGCCGTCCCGCCGGGGAGCCCGTCTCCCACCAGCGAGGCCATGGCCCGCTGCTCGGACAGGAAGTGCTCCTGGCAGGCGGCGTGGAAGCGGGCCAGCACGGCGTGCGTGCCGGCCGCGTCGAGCCGCTCGGCGGCGCCGGCGGCCGCCTCGAGCAGCCCCGCCAGGTCGCGGTGCTGCCCGTCGATCACCGCGTCACCGGTGCGGAGGGTGTGGGCCCAGGGTGTCATCGATTCCAGGACGGCCAGTCCTCGTGCCTAACGTGCGGGACACGCGGTGGCCGCCTCGGGGCCACGTCCCAGGCGTGGTAGAACCTTCACCGTGACCCCCAGATGGAGTGCCTTCCTGGCCGGCGTCCTCGTGGCTGGCGCCACGTCGGGCGGGATCTGGTGGTTCACCCGCCCCGCCCCGGTCGATCCCGGCCCCACCGCCGCCAAGCTCCCCTCCAGCCTCTACCCGGGCGGGCGCCCCATCACCGCCGAGGACATCACCGGCGGCCGGCTCGCCGTGGAGCGGATGCCGACCGAGGTGACCACCGCGCTGGAGCAGCAGTCGGCGGAGATCGTGAAGACCGCCCAGGCCCTCGAGGCGAAGCAGCAGCGCGTCAGCGGCACCTGCGCCCCCGGCTCGGCCATCCGCGTCATCGCCGAGGACGGCTCGGTGAGCTGCATGAAGCTGCCCAAGGGCGTGACCGCGGTCTCCTCGCTGGTGGCGGTGCCGCGCCTCTCGACCACGCAGACGGCCCAGGGGAGCGTGGCCGGCGGGGTGGGGCGCTTCCAGGTCCGCGGCGAGGACGACTTCCTGGTGGCCCCGGTCTACCTCCCCGACGGCGCGGTGGTGACCGGGTTCAGCTTCCACTACTACGACGCCGCCCCGGACGTGGACGGCGCCGCCTACCTCTACCGCTCGGACGACACGCCCATGGCCGCCGCGGTGACCCAGGGCGCGGCCGCCCAGGTGCGGACCGCCAGCACCGAGGAGGTGGCGCAGCGCAAGGTGGACGCCTCCCGGTACGCCTACTTCATCTACTTCCAGGTGAGCACCGAGGCGGGGGCCAACCTGGTGCCGATCTCCGCGGAAGTCTCCTACAAGTTGCCGTGAGTGCACCGGACGGTGGGCGCGACCCACCGCCTGCGTGTAGGATGCGCCCGTGCCCCGCCGCAGCCTCGCCCGCGTCCGCCGCCTCGTCGTCAAGGTGGGGACCGGCACCCTCGCCACCCCCGCCGGCCGCTTCGACCGGGAGAACTGCGCGCGCCTGGCCGCCGAGTTCGCCGCCGCCGCCGAGGGGCGCCGGCTGGTGCTGGTCTCCTCCGGCGCCGTCACCCTGGGGGCCGAGCGGCTCGGCCTCACGCGGGTGAAGGGGCGCCCCTGGGACATCGCCACCAAGCAGGCCTGCGCCGCGGTGGGCCAGCCCCTCCTCATGGCCGCCTGGGACGAGGTCTTCGCCGCCCACGGCCTGGTGACCGCCCAGGTGCTCCTCACCGCCGACGACCTCGCCAACCGGAAGCGGTTCCTCAACGCGCGCCGCACCTTCCAGCAGCTCCTGGAGCGCGGCGTGGTGCCGGTGGTCAACGAGAACGACACGGTGGCGGTGGAGGAGATCAAGGTCGGCGACAACGACACCCTGGCCGGCCTGGTCGGCTCCTGCGTCGAGGCCGAGCTGGTGGCCATGCTCACCGACGTGGAGGGGCTCTACGACCGGAACCCCGCCGAGCCGGGGGCGCGGCTGCTCCACGACGTGGCGCGGATCGGCGCCGAGGTGGAGCGCATGGCCGGCGGCGCCGGGAGCGAGCGCTCCACCGGCGGGATGGCCACCAAGGTGAAGGCGGCGCGCCGCCTGGCCGCCCAGGGGGTGGCCTCGGCGCTCCTCTCCGGCCGGCGCCCCGGGGCCCTGGCGGCGCTCCTCACCGGCGAGGCGGTGGGCACGGTCTTCGCCGCGGCCGACCAGCGGCTCTCCGCCCGCGACGGCTGGCTCAGCGCCGCCGCCAAGGCCAAGGGGACCATCCTGGTGGACGCCGGGGCGCGCCGCGCCATCGCCGAGCAGGGGAAGAGCCTCCTGCCCCCCGGGGTGAAGGGGGCGGTGGGCCACTTCGGCGTGGGCGAGCCGGTGGAGATCGCCGTCGATCCGGCCCGCCCCTTCGCCCGCGGCCTGGCCGGCTACGGCGCCGACGACGTGCGCAAGCTGGCCGGGAAGAAGACCGGGGAGATCGAGGCCACCCTGGGCTTCAAGTACACCGACGAGGTGGTGCACCGGAACGACCTCGTCCTCCTCGACTAGGGCGTGGTATCCACGGGCCCGGAGCGGACCATGGCGAGCGAGAGCACCGGACTGGCGGGAGAGATGCGGGCCCTGGCGAAGGCCGCGCGCGAGGCGGCGCGCCGCCTCTCCTTCGCCGACACCGCCGCCAAGGACCGCGCCCTCCGCGAGGCGGCCAGGGCGATCCTGGCGGCCGAGCCGGCCATCCTGGCGGCCAACGCCGAGGACCTCGCCGCGGCCCGCGCCGCCGGCCAGAACGCCGCCTACCTCGACCGGCTCATGCTCGACCACAAGCGGATCGCCGGCATCGCCGCGGCCATCGGCGAGGTGGCCGGGCTGCCCGACCCGGTGGGCGAGGTGACCGACTCCTGGCGCCGCCCCAACGGCCTGCTGGTGAAGCGGGTGCGCATCCCCCTCGGCGTGGTGCTGATGGTCTACGAGGCCCGGCCCAACGTGGCGGCCGAGGCGGCGGCGCTCTGCGTGAAGAGCGGCAACGCCGCCATCCTGCGCCCCGGCTCGGACGCGCTGCGCTCCTCGCTGGCGCTGGCGGCCGCCTTCGGCGAGGGGCTGGCCGCGGCCGGGCTGCCGGCGGCCAGCGCCCAGGTGGTGCCGACGCCGGACCGCGAGGCCACCTACGCGCTGCTGCAGCTCGACGACCTCATCGACCTCTGCATCCCCCGCGGCGGGCCGTCGCTCATCCGCGCCGTGGCCGAGCGGTCCAAGGTGCCGGTGGTGAAGCACTACCAAGGCATCAACCACCTCTTCCTCGACGCCACCGCGGACGTGGCCCGGGCGGTGCGCCTGGCCGTCAACGGCAAGGCCCAGCGCCCCTCGGCCTGCAACGCGCTGGAGTGCCTGCTGGTGCACCGCGACGCGGCGGCGGCGCTGCTCCCCGAGGTGGGGAAGGCGCTGGTGGCCAAGGGCGTGGAGCTGCGCGCCGACCCCACCGCGCTCACCCTGCTCCAGCGCGCCGGCGTGAAGGCCGTGCCGGCCGCGCCGGAGGACTTCGGCAAGGAGTTCCTCGACTTCGTGCTGGCCATCCGCGTGGTGGCCGACCTCGACGCGGCGCTCGATCACATCGCGCGCTACGGCTCGGAGCACACCGAGGCCATCCTCACCAGGGACCTCGAGCACGCGCGCCGCTTCGAGCGCGAGGTGACGGCCAGCGCCGTCATGATCAACGCCGACACCCGCTTCAACGACGGGGGCGAGCTGGGGCTCGGCTCCGAGATCGGCATCTCCACCACCAAGCTCCACGCCTTCGGGCCCATGGGGCTCGCCGAGCTCACCACCCGGAAGTTCGTGGTGGAGGGCGAGGGCCAGACGCGGGCCTGACGGCCCGCCCAGCGCAGCACCCAGAGGACGCACCTTATGGCGACCAAGAAGAAGGCCCCGGCCGGCAAGGCCCCCGCGAAGAAGAAGGCGCCGGCGAAGGCCGGGCGCCCGGCCTTCAAGGCCGGCAAGGCCGGCGGCGGCAAGGCGGCGCGCGGCGGGAAGGGCGACCGGAAGCTCCCGCGCGTCCACGGCGCGCGGCGCAAGACGCCGAGGCAGGTGGGCCGCGAGGCCGCCCCGCCGGCCGCGCCGCCGGTGGTGGCCCAGCCGGATCCGTCGCGCGAGGTGGCCGAGCTGGTGGCCCAGGCCGGCCTCGACAAGAAGGCCGAGGACGTCGTGGTCTTCGACGTGCGCGGCCTCTCCTCCTACGCCGACTACCTGGTCATCATGACCAGCGACTCCGACCGCCAGGCCGGCGCCATCGCCGACAACGTGGACGCCAAGATGAAGGAGGCGGGCCACCAGAAGGTCTCGGTGGAGGGGTACGAGACCGGCACCTGGATCATCGTGGACTACGGCGACGTGGTGGCCCACGTGATGGGGCGGCAGGCGCGGGAGTTCTACGATCTCGACGGACTGTGGGCGGACGCGCCGCGGGCCGAGGTGAAGGGGTAGGTCCTCTCGCCTCGCTCGTGGGTCGTCTTGGCGCCGCGCTCCCTGGGGGGCGCGGCGCTTGGCGTTCGAGTTCGGGGTCGAGTTCGGGGTCGAGGTCGGGGTCGAGGTCGGGGTCGAGGTCGGGGTCGGGGTCGAGGTCGAGGTCGAGGTCGAGGTCGAGGTCGAGGTCGAGGTCGAGGTCGAGGTCGAGGTCGAGGTCGAGGGGCGATCTACTGAGTATCGCGGCCGGTCAGGGGACGGCGGGGCCGCTTCGCCGGGGCCTTCGCCTTCCTCTTGCGCTTCGCGGCCGCCGCCGCGGCCGCTTCGGCGGCGCGGAAGCGGGCCAGACGCTGGACCAGGCCGACGGGGACGGGGCGGTCGAGGGGGAACTGGATGGCCCCCTTGCTGAACGTGAGGCCGGCCAGCTCGGCCGCGAAGGCGCGGCGCAGGTCCTCGCCGACGGCGTAGAGCGCCCAGTGCGACTTCCAGGCGGCGTAGAAGAGCACCACCCGGCCGTCGAGCCGGAGCGCGGGCATCGAGTAGCTGATGACCTCCTCGGCGGCGGGAAGGGCCTTGCGGAGCGCGGCGCGCACGCGGGCGAGGGCGGCGCGGGCGGCGGGGGGCTGGGCGGCGAGGTAGGCGTCGATCGACTCGGGCCTGGGCATGGTGCGGTGCACCTTGCCCCCGTCACCCGCGGTCCGCCACCTCCCGGACGGGAGGGTTACCGGCCGGTGCGGGCACCATTCGAGAATCTCTATGTGTCGCGCTCGAACTATCTGGTGCTCCGCGGCGGCGCCCGGCCCTAGGTCCCGTGGGAGGCCGCGGCGAGGAGGGCGCCGGGCGGCCGGCGGAGGCTGGTCTCATGCAGGGTCTGGAGCGGGTCTGGGTCTACGTGGAGGCGCGTGCGCCCGCCAACGAGGTGATGGCGGCGGCGGCGGAGGCCTGCCGGCGCAGCGGCGCGGAGCTCACCGTGGTCGGCGCCATCGGCCGGACCGAGGACGCGGTCTTCCAGACCTCCTTCGGGCGCGAGATCCTGCGCATGGTCCGCGAGGACCGGGTGGCGCGCCTGGGCCACCTGGAGGAGATGGCCCGCGCCGCGCTGGGGGCGGGGCGCGTCCGCTCCACCATGCTGGACGGCGAGGTCCCCTGGCACAGCGTGGTCCTGCACGCCATCGCCCACGCGCCCGACCTGCTGGTGGTGCCGGCCCGCGGCGACGATCCGCACGGCCCCGACTCGGTGACCCAGCACCTCATCCGCAAGTGCCCCGTGCCGGTCTGGTCGGTCTTCCCCGGCGGGGCGCCGTTCCCGCGGCGGGCGCTCGCGGCGGTGGACCCCGGCGCGCCGGGCAGCGTCGAGCGGGACCTGGCCCGCCGCGCCATCGAGATGGCCCTCCGCCTGGCGGGCCGGGAGCGGCAGGAGCTGCACGTGGCCCACGCCTGCGACGTGCCGGCCGAGGCCCTCATCCGGAGCAAGCTCGGGCCGAGGCGGGCGCAGGCCTTCCGGGACGAGCAGCGGGAGCAGGCGCAGGCGCGGCTGGCGGAGCTGATCGAGGAGGCGCGCCTGGGCGGCGCCATCGCGGGCGTCCACCTGCCCGCCGGACCCCCGGCGGCGGCCATCCCGGCGCTGGCGGAGGAGCTGGGGGCCGACCTCGTGACCCTGGGCAGCGCCGGGCGGCACGGCCTGGCCGGGGTCCTCATCGGGAGCACGGCCGAGGCGATCGTGACGCGCCTGGCGCGGTCGGTGGTGGTGGTGAAGCCGAGCGGCTACGTGTCGCCGGTGCGGGCGCTGGAGGCGGCGGCGGTGGCGCGCTGACGGGGGCCGGGGCCTCAGCCCCCCACCAGCCGCAGCACCAGGTCGAGGCCGTGCACCGGGCCGTGGGTGCGCGGGAGGATGAGGGTGCGGATGCCGAGGAAGGCCGCGCCGACGTCGTCGCGGGGGTTGTCGCCGACCATGAGGGCGCGCTCGGCCGGCACGCCGAGGGCCTCGAGGGCGCGCTCGAAGATGGCCTTGCCGGGCTTCACGGCGCCGATCTCGTGGGAGACGACGACGGCGTCGAAGAGCGGGGCCAGGCCGCGCCGCTCCAGCACCACCCGCACGTCCACGCCGGCGTTGGAGACCAGCGCCACCTTGACGCCCCGCGCCCGCAGGGCCTCGAGGAGCGGCGGCGCGTCGTCGTAGGGCACCCAGGTGTCGAGCATCCGCTCGTAGAGGGCCGCGGCGAAGCCGGGCTCGAGGCCGGGCACGCGGGCGGTGAGCTGGTCGTAGACCTGGCGGTGACGGGTCCGGGAGAGGTCGCGCTCGGAGTGGGGATCGACCTCCACGGCGTGCTCCCAGATCCGGTCGACCCAGCCGGCCAGCCGCTCGAAGCCCGCCTCCCCGAGGCCGGCGCGCGCCGTGCCGGGGCGGCCGAGGTGATCCCAGGCCAGCTCGATCCATTGGCGGGCGTCGCCCTGGTCGACCAGGGTGCAGTGGAAGTCGAAGAGGACGGCCTCGATCGGTCCGGGCGGGAGGAGGGGTCGCACGGCGCTGTTCTACGGCATCCGGCCCGGCGGCGCTCCAGGCGGGTCGGGCCGGAACGGCCAAGTGCCCTGAATCGGTCCAGATTCCCGACTCCCGGGTCAACGGCGCGGCCGATGGTTTCAGCCCCAGCCGCCTTGCGTCGGGACCGAGGCGATCTGCTAGACTCCGCCTCCCTTACACGCAGGCCGATCACCGCAACCCCGCCCTGTCGGCGCGCCAACTGCGCACCACCACAGGGAGTTTCAGGACCGACCCACCGCAGGGCGCACCGGGCGCCGCTGCAACTCGAGGAGGCACCATGGCGGGCAGGCGAATGGTCACCATGGACGGCAACGAGGCCGTCGCATCGGTGGCGTACCGCATCAACGAGGTCGCGGCGATCTACCCGATCACCCCCTCCTCCAACATGGGCGAGTGGGCCGACGAGTGGTCCGCCAAGGGCAAGAAGAACATCTGGGGCACCGTGCCCTCGGTCTCGGAGATGCAGTCGGAGGGCGGCGCCGCCGGCGCGGTCCACGGCGCGCTCCAGGCGGGCGCGCTGACGACGACCTTCACGGCGTCGCAGGGCCTGCTGCTGATGATCCCCAACATGTACAAGATCGCCGGCGAGCTCACCTCGATGGTGATGCACGTCTCGGCGCGCACGGTGGCCTCGCACGCGCTCTCGATCTTCGGCGACCACCAGGACGTCATGTCGGTCCGCCAGACCGGCTACGCGCTGCTCGGCTCGGCCTCGGTGCAGGAGGCCCACGACTTCGCGGCCATCGCCCAGCTGGCCACGCTGCGCTCGCGGGTCCCCTTCCTCCACTTCTTCGACGGCTTCCGCACCTCCCACGAGGTGGCCAAGATCGAGGAGCTGACCGACGACGACCTGCGGCAGATGATGCCGGAGGAGCTGATCGCGGCGCACCGCGCCCGGGCCCTCTCGCCGGACGCCCCCACCGTGCGCGGCACGGCCCAGAACCCCGACGCCTTCTTCCAGGCCCGCGAGGCCTGCAACCCCTGGTACACGGACCTGCACACCCACGTGCAGGCGGCCATGGACCAGTTCGCGAAGATCACGGGCCGCCAGTACAAGCTCTTCGAGTACCTGGGCCACCCGGAGGCCGAGCGGGTCGTGGTGCTGATGGGCTCGGGCTGCGAGACGGCCCAGGAGACCGTCGAGCACCTGGTGGCGCAGGGCGAGAAGGTCGGCATGGTGAAGGTCCGCCTCTACCGGCCCTTCGCCCTCGGCGAGTTCATGACCTCGCTGCCCCGCACGGTGCACCACATCGCCGTGCTGGACCGCACCAAGGAGCCGGGCGCCCTCGGCGAGCCGCTCTACCAGGACGTGGTCACCGCGCTGCGGGAGGCCGAGCAGGCCCACATCGACCGCTTCCACCACCAGCTCACCGTCATCGGCGGCCGCTACGGCCTCTCCTCCAAGGAGTTCACGCCGGCCATGGTGAAGGCGGTCTTCGACGAGCTGTCGAAGACGCGCCCCAAGCGCCACTTCACGGTGGGCATCAACGACGACGTGACCCACCTGTCGCTCAAGTGGGACCCGACCTTCGACACCGAGAAGCCGGACGTGGTGCGGGCCCTCTTCTACGGCCTGGGCGCCGACGGCACGGTGGGCGCCAACAAGAACTCCATCAAGATCATCGGCGAGGACACGCCCAACTTCGCCCAGGGCTACTTCGTCTACGACTCCAAGAAGTCCGGCTCCTACACGGTGAGCCACCTGCGCTTCGGGCCGCGCCCCATCCGCTCGGCCTACCTGGTCTCCAAGGCCAACTTCGTGGCCTGCCACCAGTTCGGCTTCCTCGACAAGTACGAGATGCTTGAGAGCTGCGTGGAGGGCGCCACCTTCCTGCTCAACTCGCCCTACGGCGCCGAGCAGGTGTGGGGCCGCCTGCCGAAGGAGGTGCAGGAGCAGATCGTCCAGAAGAAGCTCCGCTTCTTCGTCATCGACGCCCTCAAGGTGGCGCGCGACACCGGCATGGGGGTGCGCATCAACACCATCATGCAGACCTGCTTCTTCGCCATCTCGGGCGTGCTGCCCCGCGACGAGGCCATCGGCCACATCAAGAAGACCATCGAGAAGACCTACGCCCGCAAGGGCGTGGACGTGGTCCGCAAGAACTTCCAGGCCGTCGACACCACCCTGGAGAACCTCTACGAGGTGAAGGTCCCGGGCACCATCACCGGCGCGGCCCGCCCGCCGGCGGTGGCCGAGGTGGCCCCGGACTTCGTGAAGCGCGTCACGGCGCTCATGCTGGCCGGCAAGGGCGACCTGCTCCCGGTCTCCGCCTTCCCGGTGGACGGCACCTGGCCCACCGCCACCTCCCAGTGGGAGAAGCGGTCCATCGCCACCGAGATCCCGGCCTGGGAGCCGAGCCTCTGCATCCAGTGCAACAAGTGCGCGCTGATCTGCCCGCACGCCTGCATCCGCCCGAAGTTCTACGAGGCGGGGGCGCTGGCGGAGGCCCCGGCCAGCTTCAAGTCGATGGACTACAAGTCGCCCACCGACAAGGGCAAGAAGTACTCCCTGCAGGTGGCGCCGGACGACTGCACCGGCTGCACCCTCTGCGTGGAGATCTGCCCCGCCGAGTCCAAGACCGAGAAGGGCGTCAAAGCCATCAACATGAAGGACGCCCTGCCGCTCAAGGAGCAGGAGCGGAAGAACTGGGACTTCTTCCTGGCCATCCCCAACCCGGACCGCGCCGCCCTCAAGATCGACGTCAAGGGCACGCAGTTCCTCGAGCCGCTCTTCGAGTTCTCCGGCGCCTGCACCGGCTGCGGCGAGACCCCGTACATCAAGCTGCTGACGCAGCTCTACGGTGACCGGGCCATCATCGCCAACGCCACCGGCTGCTCCTCGATCTACGGCGCCAACCTGCCGACCACCCCGTACACCAAGAACGGCGACGGGCGCGGGCCGGCCTGGGCCAACTCGCTCTTCGAGGACAACGCCGAGTTCGGCTTCGGCATCCGCCTGGCGGTGGACAAGCAGGAGGAGCACGCCCGCGAGCTGCTGGCCACCCTGGGCACCCAGGTGGGCGACGAGCTGGTGCAGGCCATCCTCACGGCCGACCAGTCCGACGAGAAGGGGCTCGAGGCCCAGCGCCAGCGCGTGGCGCAGCTGCGGGGCAAGCTCGCCAAGGTGGAGGGGGCCGTGGCCAAGCGGCTCCTCTCGGTGAGCGAGTACCTGCTCAAGAAGTCGGTCTGGATCGTGGGCGGCGACGGCTGGGCCTACGACATCGGCTACGGCGGCCTGGACCACGTCATCGCCCAGGGGCGCGACGTGAACATCCTGGTGCTCGACACCGAGGTCTACTCCAACACCGGCGGCCAGGCCTCCAAGGCCACGCCGATGGGGGCGGCGGCCAAGTTCGCCACCGCCGGCAAGGCGCTCCCGAAGAAGGACCTGGCCATGCTGGCCATGGGCTACGGCCACCCCTACGTGGCCCGGGTGGCCATGGGGGCCAAGGACGCGCAGACGGTCAACGCGTTCAAGGAGGCCGACAGCTACAAGGGCACCTCGGTGATCCTGGCCTACTCGCACTGCATCGCCCACGGCTACGACATGGCCGACGCGCTCAAGCAGCAGGAGCTGGCGGTGGACTCGGCCTACTGGCCGCTCTTCCGCTACGACCCGCGGCGCGTCGCCAACGGCGAGAGCCCGCTCAAGCTCGACTCCGGCGCCCCCAAGGTCGACCTGGCGCAGTTCGTGGCCGGCGAGACCCGCTTCCGCCAGGTGGAGCAGACCAACCCGGCCAACTTCAAGAAGCTGATGGAGCAGGCCCAGAAGGACGTGCGGGAGAAGTACGCGCTCTACGAGCAGCTGGTCCGCTCCATGAGCCCGGCCAACCTGGTGCCCGGCGCGGCCGGGCTGCCCAAGGCCAAGGCCTAGCCTCCGGCCAGCGCGTCGTCCCGGCGGGCCCGGTGCCTCACGGCGCCGGGCCCGCTTCGTTTCCGGGCCGCGCGCGGGCCGTGTGGGCGTGCGGCGCCGGCGGGATCACCTCCACGCCGCGGGGGGCGGCGAGCGGCGGCGTGGCGGGCGCCCAGGGAGAGGTAGGGAGCCGTGCCTGGGTGGCCGCCGCGCCCCGGGAGCGACCCACCGTCGACCCACGCACCGCGCCTCGGGGGATGATCCGACGACCACGCGTCGTGGCGCGGCGGGGAGGGACCCCTCGGTTCTCAGGGACCCGCCCGGCCGGTTCGGCCGCGGCGAAGTGCTCGCTGGAACCACTGGGCTTTTCCTGCCGGGTGGCGCGGCCTCGAAAATGCAGAACACCATCGCGAGGGAGAAGCGGCGATGGCCACCACGGCATGTCCTGATGCGGCGAAGTGCGAGCTCCAGAAGAGCATCGGGATGCGTGCGGCCCTCAACGTGTGGCAGTCCTTCTACTGCGAGGGTTGCTACGGCCGCTGCGAGCGGTACAAGCTGTCGCAGTCCGGGCGGCCGGTGCCGGCGCGCCTCCTCCCCAACGGGCGGCTGCTCGACAACCCCAACGAGTACGCCAGCGTCACCTCGCGGACCGAGCAGGCGGCCTGAGCCGCGCCCGGCCCCTCAGAGGTCGAAGCTCCCCACGAAGAGCACCTCGTCGCGCAGGGACCGGATGCGGTCCACCAGCGCCTCGGGCGGCCGCTCGTCCAGGTCGATGGCGCAGCTGGCCGCCTGGGCCTGCTCGAAGATGGTGTTGCGCACCTCCTCGACGTTGATGCCGGCCTCGCGGATCAGGCCGAGCACGTTGGCGAGCACCCCCACCTTGTCGAGGTGGCGCACCACCAGCCGGGCGCGGGCCGGGGTCTTCCTGGCCACGTTCACGCAGTTGGGGACCTGGCCGCTCCGCACGAAGGCCTCGACGATGCGCACCGTCTCGCGGGCGATGGCGTCCTGCGCCTGGGCGGTCGAGGCGCCGATGTGGTGGGTGCCGTAGACGTTGGGGAGCCGGGCCAGCTCCGGCGCGAACTCGGCCGTGCCCTTCTCCGGCTCGCCCGCGAAGACGTCGGTGCCGACGCGGAGGCGGCCGGCCTGGGCCAGCGCGAGCAGGGCCGCCTGATCGACCAGCTCGGCCCGCGCGGTGTTGAGGAGGATGGCGCCGGGCGGGAGCGCCTCCAGCACCTGGCGCGAGACGGCGCCGCGGGTCTCCGGCTTGAGCGGGAGGTGGAGCGAGAGGATGTCGGCGCGGCGGGCCAGCTCCGTGAGGTCGGCGGCGCGCTCCACGCCGAGGGCCTTGGCCCTGGCGTCGTCGAGGGAGCGCGACCAGGCGACCACGCGCAGGCCCAGCGCCTGGGCCCGCTGCACCACCTCGCGGCCGATGGCGCCCAGGCCGGCCACGGCCATGGTCCGGCCGAAGAGCCCCTCGGCCTCGGAGAAGCGCTTCTTCTCCCAGCGGCCGGCGCGCAGCGCCTCGACGTTGTCGGGGATGCGCCGGTCGATGGCCACCAGCAGCCCGATGGTCAGCTCGGCCACCGCGATGGAGTTCTGCCCCGGGCAGTTGGTCACGAAGACCCCGCGGCGCGAGGCGGCCGCCACGTCGATGGTGTTGGTGCCGGCGCCGGCGCGGACCACCAGCGAGAGCCCGAGCGCCCGCTCGAAGACCTCGGCCTGGACCTGCTTCGAGCGGACCACCAGGATGGAGGCGTCGGCGGCGGCGACCGGCAGGTCCTTGGCCGGCACGTCGGGCCGGTGATCGACGGTGAGCCCGAGCGCGGCGAAGTCGGCGAGGCGGTCCTTCGGGAAGGCGTCGGCGACGAGGATCCTCATGGCGGCCTCCTGGCGTGGTGCCTCCTTCCTCCTCCCCCGCCGAGGGACTTCGCAAGCGAGAATTGTGGGGCAGGCGACATGCCGCAGTCGCGGGCGTGGAACCGTCGTTGACGCCGCCGCCGTGGCCTCCCCAACCGGAACGGCACGGCGCGTGGCGACCGCTTAGATCCGCCCCGCCATGACCACCGCCCTGACCGTGAAGCTCGCCGCCCTGGCCGCGCTGGGCGCCGCCGCCGCCTTCGTCCACTTCCGCGGGCGGGTGCGCCACGGGTTCCTGCGGCAGCTCACCGACCACTCCACCTTCTTCGCGCCGGTGAACGCGCTGGTCTACCTGTTCTCGGCCGTGCCGGCGCGACCCTACCTCGAGGTGGAGGCCTTCCCGGCGCTGCAGCCGCTCCAGGTCAGGTGGCGGGAGATCCGCGCGGAGGCGCTGGCGCTCCACGCCGAGGCGCGGCTCAAGGCGGCCGACGGCTACGAGGACGCGGGGTTCAACTCGTTCTTCCGGCGCGGCTGGCGGCGCTTCTACCTGAAGTGGTACGGCGAGCCGCTCCCCTCGGCGGCGGCGCGCTGCCCGGTGACGGTGTCGCTGGTGCAGGGGATCCCGTCGGTGCGCGCCGCCATGTTCGCGCTGCTGCCGGCGGGCGGCACGCTCATGCCGCACCGCGACCCCTTCGCCGGCTCGCTGCGCTTCCACCTCGGCCTGGTGACGCCGAACGACGACCGCTGCCGCATCCTGGTGGACGGCGAGGCGCACGCCTGGCGCGACGGCGAGGCGGTGGTGTTCGACGAGACGTACGTGCACGAGGCCGAGAACGCGACCGGGGTGGACCGGATCATCCTGTTCTGCGACGTGGAGCGGCCGCTGCGGTGGGCGCTGGCGCGGCGGGCCAACCGGTGGCTCGGCGACCACCTGATGCGGGCGTCGCGGACCCGCAACGAGCCCGGGGAGGAGCTGGGCGCGGTGAACGTGGCGTTCTCGCAGGTGTACAGGGTGCGGGTGATGGGGAAGCGGCTGAAGGCGTGGAACCGGGGCGTGTACTACGCGGTGAAGTTCGGCCTCCTCGGCGCCCTCCTCTGGTGGTACCTGGCCTGACCGAGAGTCATCGTGGGCGACCAGGGTGGAACGGGGGACTTGCTGGCGGCAGGTGCCCACCTCCGGCCAACGAGCACGCCACCGGGCACACCCCTCCGTCGCCCGATGCAGGCGCCGTCCGATCCGGTGTGATGGGCTCAAGAAGTGAAGCGAGATGCGACGGTCACGGCACGTTTCACCCAGCTCCGGCGCACAGCACGCCGTGCGCGACTCGGAGCTGGTAGGTCCCGGCGGGGAAGACCACGTCAGCGACCTTGCGCCGCCGCGCCTCCCACGCCTCGCGGTATCGGCGGAGGAAGACCACGAGCCGCTCGAGCGCGTCGATGCGGGCTGCCCTGTCGATCGAGGCCACGCGGGGCTTCATCGTCCGCCGAGGCTCCCGGGATTCCGGAATCATGCCCCACTTCTGCGCGAGGACCTTCGCCGCGCCGAGGAAGCTCCGATGCGAGCGGGCGGCTCGTGCTTCGCGCTCGGCGAGCGCGGCCTGGACCCGCGCCTGGAACTCGGGCACCGAGGCGAAGCCAGGCGGGAGGTCCAGCCGCAGCTTCGCTGAACTGGGCATGCTCCCCTTCGGGCTGAAGAACTTCCCGGGGCGCGGCACCACCTCTGGTTCCATCCCCATCCGCTCCGGTGCGGACCAGAGCCCGGGCCAGAGGTGGCCGTGGCGCACCAGGCCAGCCTCGACCGGGTTGGCGAGGGTGTAGGCGATCCGGTCCACCACGGTGTCCGGACCCTGGAGCGCGACCGCGTTGAACTGCTCGGAGCTCCAGATGGTCTCCCAGTGACCATGGGTGGCGTTCACGGCGCGGGCGATGAGTGAGTCGAGGAACTGCATGAAGGCCGGGAGCCGCGCCTCGGGGTCGGTGAGGACGAGGTGGTAATGGTTCGACATCACGGTGAAGGCGTGCAGGCGGATTCGGTGGCGGCGCGCGCCCACGGCGAGGAGGTAGCGGATGATGGCGTTGGTGATGATGTCGGGGCGGAGGAAGCAGGCGCGGCGGAGGCAGCGGCGTGTCACGAGGTAGGTGACGCCGGGCAGCACCTGGCGAGGGGGGCTCATGGACCTGGGCATGGCAGGGGGCATGCCAGGGCCAAGTCCATGGAATGGCTGGGTGTGACCTCCTCCGCACCGGCCGTGCCGCGGACCAAGGTCCGCGCGACGGAACTCTCGGTCGGGCCCGGTGTACACTTGGGTAGATCCTTATTCCTCCTCGCGCGTTCATCCCCGCGAGGCCCGCGTGAGGCCGTGGCGGCGGACGAGACCGACGAGCAGCTCATGCGGAAGTTCCAGCGCGGCGACGCGCGGGCCTTCGAGACGCTCATGCGCCGCCACCGCACGACGGTCCACGCCTTCCTCTGCCGCCTCACGGGTGATCGCGCCCGCGCGGAGGACCTGCTCCAGGAGACCTTCCTCCGCGTGGTCAGGTCGGCCTCCGCGTGGGAGCCGAAGGCACGCTTCCGCACCTGGCTCTTCACCATCGCCCGCAACCTGGCGGCCGACGAGGCGCGGCGCCAGGTCTTCCGCCAGGCGGCCCCGCTCGGCGACCCGGCGCCGGACGGGACGCCGCGCGCCGAGCCGGCCGCGGAGGACGCCCGCGCCCCGGACGACGCCGCGGGCGACGCCCTGGTCCGCCCGCGCCTGGAGGCCGCCCTGGCCGCCCTGCCGCCCGAGCAGCGCGAGGTCTTCCTGCTCCGGGAGCACGCCGGCTTCTCCTTCCCCGAGATCGCCGAGGCCACCGGCGTCAACGAGAACACGGTGAAGAGCCGCATGCGCTACGCGCTCCTCAGCCTCCGCGATCGCCTGGCCGCCGAGGGCCTCGGGCCGGCGACCGCGGCGGCCGCCTCCGGGAGGACCCCATGACCGACCCGGCGCGCCACCAGGTCCTCCGCGAGAAGCTGGTCGACCTCGCCATCGACGCCCTCGCCCCCGCCGAGGCGCGGGAGGTGGAGGTCCACGCGGCCGGCTGCCCCGAGTGTCGCGCCGAGCTGGCCTCGCTCCGCGGCGTGCGCGAGGCGGTCCGCGACCTGCCGCCGCTCCCGGCGCCCGATCGCGGCGAGGCGGTGCTCCTGGCCGCGGCGCGCCAGGCCGCCGACGAGGCCCGCGAGGCCCGCCGCCCGAGGCTCCCCGCCTGGCTCTGGGGCGCCGCACTCGGCGGCGCCGGCGTGGCGGCGATGGCGGTGCTGGCGGTGAAGCTGACCTCCGGCGCGCCGGGTCCCATGGATCAGGAGGTGGCGGCCCCCGCCGCGGTCACCGCGCCGGCCGAGGCCGCGCCCGCGCCGTCCGCGCCCCCCCTCGCCTCCGCGCGGCCCGCTCCTCAGGCGGAGGAGAGGAAGTCGTTCTCCCAGCCCCCGCCCCCGGCCAGGATCGCCGCCCAGTCCGCAGCCCCCACCCCGAGCCCCACCCCGAGCACGCCCGCGTCCCCGCCCGCACCCCCATCCCTCTCCCCAGCCCCCATCCCGATCCCGACCCCAGCTCCCAAGGCGGCCGCCCCCAGGTCCGCCGCCCTCACCGCCAAGGAGGACGCCCTCGCGGCCCCCGCCGCCGACACAGCCCTCGCCCTCCGCGAGGAAGCCGCGCCCCCCAACGGCGGCGCCGCCACCTCCGCCGGCGCCAGCGCCCCTTCCTCCCTCGGCCGCCTCCGCGACGCCGCCCCCGCCGCCGAGCCCGAGCGCCGCGTCGCCGCCAAGCGCGCCGCCGCCCCGCCCGCCGAAGCCCAGGCCGCGCCCCCCGCGACCGCCCCCGAGGAGACCCGCGCCGACCCCGCCTGCCCCGCCGAGCAGCGCCGCACCCTCTGGCGCGACTCGCAGGGCCGCCTCATCCGCCGCCTCCGCCTCGGCCAGCTCCAGGGCGTCGCGGTCCTCGTCGACGAGCGCTTCGCCCCCGACGGCCGCATCGAGTCGGCGCGCCTCGAGTGGGCCGGCCGCACCGCGCTCCTCGGCCGCGCCGGCCTGGAGGCCGCCGCCTTCCTCCCGCCCCCCGGCCTCCGCGTCGCCGCCACCGCCGCCGAGGCCGAGGCCGCCCCGCCCGCCTGCCAGGCCTGGCCCCGCTGACGCGGCACCCCGCCGCGCCCGCCCGTCGCCCCCGTGACGAGCGGGTGACGCCGCCCCCGCCCCGCCGCGGACCGGCTACACTCCCGCCATGCGCATCCTCTACGGCGTGGCGGGCGAGGGCATGGGACACGCCACGCGCTCCCGCGTGGTCATCGACCACCTCTCCCGGGAGCACGACGTGGAGGTGGTGGTCTCGGGGCGCGCCCACGACTACCTGAAGGCGCGCGAGTCGGATCACCTCGGCGTCAACAAGATCTGGGGCCTCTCCATCGTCTACGAGGACAACGAGGTGCAGAACCTCCGCACCGTCCTCTCCAACCTCACCAGCGCGGCGCTGGGCGGCCTCCCCAAGAACGTGAAGGCCTACTTCGACCTGGCGGCGGCCTTCCAGCCGGAGGTGGTGGTCTCCGACTTCGAGTCCTGGAGCCACCTCTACGGCAAGCTCCACGGCCTGCCGGTGGTGAGCCTCGACAACAACCAGATCGTCAACCGCTGCAACCACCCGCCCGACGTGCTGGCCGGCAAGGAGGCCGAGTACCTGGTGGCCAAGGCGGTGGTGAAGGCCAAGCTCCCCGGCTGCTTCCACTACCTCGTCACCAGCTTCTTCTACCCGGAGATCGGCAAGCCCCGCACCAGCCTCCACCCGCCCATCCTGCGCCCGGAGATCCTGGCGGCGCGCCCCGAGCCGGGCGGCCACCTGCTGGTCTACCAGACCAGCACCTCCAACGCGGCCCTGCCCCAGATCCTGGCCGGCTGCGGTCGCGAGTGCCGCATCTACGGCCTGCGCCGCGACCTCACCGAGGACCAGCGCGAGGGCAACCTGCTCTACCGCCCCTTCAGCGAGCGGACCTTCATCGAGGACCTGCGCACCGCCCACGCGGTGATCTCCGGCGGCTCCTTCACGCTCATGAGCGAGGCCGTCTACCTGCACCGCCCCATGCTCTCGGTGCCCGTGAAGAAGCAGTTCGAGCAGATCCTCAACGGCCGCTACCTGGAGAAGATCGGCTACGGCCTCACCGCCGACGAGATCACCCGGGAGAAGGTGGGCGAGCTCATCGAGCGGGCGCCGGAGTTCGAGCGCAACCTGGCCCGCTACGCCCAGGCCGGCAACACCGAGACGCTGGCCAGGCTCGACGAGGTGCTGGCCCAGGCCCTCCACGCCGGCCCGCCGGCCGCGGACCCGCTGGCGTGAAGGTCCGCCTGCTGGCCGTCGGCAAGGATCGCTCCGGCCTCTACGCGCCGGCGGTGGACGAGTACGCCGGCCGCCTCTCGCGCTACCTCAAGTTCGAGCTCGCCGAGCTCCCCGAGGCGCGGAAGCACGCCGGCACGCCCCAGGCGAAGGAGGAGGAGGGCGCCACCATCCTCGCGAAGCTCAAGCCCGGCGAGCGCCTGGTGATCCTCGACGAGCGCGGCGACGAGCCGACCAGCGTGGAGCTGGCGCGGCGGGTCGGGAAGTGGCTCGAGCGCGGCCAGGACGTGGCCCTGGTCATCGGCGGCAGCGACGGCCTCGCCGAGGCGGTCAAGGCGCGGGCCCAGGAGACGCTGGCGCTCAGCAAGATGACGCTGGCCCACCGCCTGGCCCGGCTGGTGCTGCTGGAGCAGCTCTACCGCGCCATGACCATCCTGCGCGGCGAGCCGTACCACAAGTAGCGGTCCACCCCGCCGGCGCCCCGCCCGGACGACCCGCGGGGCGCCTGGCGGCTCAGCGCGCCGCCAGCACCGGCCCGAGCGCGTCGATGAGCGCCCGGCTGACCCGGCGGTGGCTCTCCCTCCACTCCGCGTGGGCCGCCGGCCCGACGCGGTTGGCCACCGCCAGCGCCGCCGCCGCGGGCACGCCGGCCGCGGCACAGGCGGCGAAGACGCCGGTCACCTCGAGGTGCTCCACGTCGGCGAGCGCACCGAGGCGCGCCGCCCCCTCCGGCGACACGGTGATGCCGGGGGTCACGGCGGCCACCACCGTCGGCAGCGGCAGCGACCAGCCGGCCTCCCAGCGCGCCACCTCGAGGTCCGGCCGGTAGGCCCGCCCCTCGAGGACGTCGAGCGAGGCCGAGAGGACCGTCGAGACCGACACCAGGTCGCCCACGGCGAGCCGCTCGCCGTAGGCGCCGCAGGTGCCGACGAAGAGGACCCGGCTGGGGCGTGACTGCTCGATCAGCCTGGCCGTGGCGGCCGCCGCGGCGATGGCACCCACCCCGATGGTCGCGGTGCGCCAGCCGGGCGGTGGCATCGCGTCCAGCCCCGCCAGCTCGGGCGGGAAGGCGGCCAGGAGCAGCGGGGTGGGGTGGGTGCCGGGCATCCCGGCATGCTACCTGCCACGCTCGCTCAGGCCCAGCGTGGCATGCCCGGTGGGGCCTGCCCTTCCGGATCGGGGGTGGCCGGGCGTCCCGCTCAAAGCATTCGCCGATCTCCACCCTGGGTGCGGTAGGCTCACCCCTCCGAGGGGCCGGCGCGTGGCGCCGGCACCCGGCAAGATGAGAAGGTCGCTGGAGGTCCACATGAACGCGCTGCTCCTCGCCGCCCTGCTGCTCGCCGAGCCCACCGACGGCGCCCTCGACGCCCTGGCCCCCACCCCGGAGGCCATCGCGGTGGCGCCGGTGGCGCGGCCGCTGGTGGTGCCGAGCCCCATCATCGACGCCGACGCACGGCCCGAGCGCGGCCTGTTCCGCGTCACGCTGGGCGGCGGCGGGGTCTCGGGCATGGCCGGCGTCTCGCCCACGGTGCTGGTGGGGCTGGAGATCAATCCCTGGCGCCACGTGGGCCTCCGGGGCGGCATGGGGATGGTGGCCGCCACCGGCGGCGGCGCCTGGTCCTCGGCGGAGCTCTCGGCGGCGGTCGTCTACCACGCGCTGCCCGGCGCCTTCCTCGATCCCTGGATCGCCGCCGGCGCCCAGTTCGGCGTCCTCTCGCTCTACCGCGAATCGGGCGGCCCGCCGCGCGCCTCCTTCGCCACCAACGGCGGCGGCGCCATCCCTCCGCCCGACTCGGTGTCCGGCCGCGGCCCGGTGAACTCCTACGCCTCGCCGGAGGTGCAGGTCGGCGTGAACACCCGGCTGCGCGGTCGCCTCTCCCTCGACGTCGGCGTGCGCTACCTCTCGCTCACCTACAAGGGCGACACGCGCAACGCCTTCAGCGGGCTCGTGACCCTCTGCACGCCATTCTGAGCGGAGGGCGGCGGGGCCCCTCCCTGGATTCCACCCGCGGGCGTCACGCGGCCAGCGGCCGGTCCGGGTCGTTGGCGGCCGCGGCGCGGCGGATGACCAGGCGCGTGGCCTCCAGGGCCCAGACCACGCCCAGCCCCGGGCCGGCGAGGTGCACCACCTGCCCGGCCTGGAGCACGTGATCCTCCGCGTGGCCGGCCTGCGTCACCACCGCCTGGCCCGACTCCACCACCACCTCCAGCCCGCGACCCGCCGCCGGCAGCCGCCGGGTCTCGTCGCGCCGCACCTCCCACGCCTCCACCGTCCCGGACCCGCCCTGCCGCATCGCCACCATCGCCAGCCTCGTCATGATCGGCTCCTTCCGCCGCCGCGGGGCACCGCGGCCTGACGAGGCAGAAGATGCGCCCGGGAGCCGGCGCGCGAAACGCCCGCGGGTGCGCCGGGGAGGCGCATTCCTGCGCGGGGCCGGATCGGGGCGCGACGGGCCGTCGGCGACCCCCGGCGGGTCGGCGACTAGCGGCAGCCGAGGCGCGCCCGCGCCTCCACGGCCCGGGCGCTCGCCTCGCCGTTGCCGGTGAGCGAGGCGGCGCGGCCGAAGGCCAGGCAGGCCGCGGCGGCGTCGCCTCGGGCCGCGTCGGCGGCGCCGAGCCGCTCCCAGATCAGCGGGTCGAGGGTGTGCAGGTCGGCGGCGGCCCGGAAGGCCTCCCGCGCAGCCGCCGCGTCGCCGCGCCGCTCCGCCACCAGGCCCAGCACCTTGAGCGCCAGCTCCTGAGCCGGGTCGGCCGCCAGGGCCCGCCGCGCCGCCGCCTCGGCCGCGGCGTCGCGCTGGCCCACCAGCTCCACCATGGCGAGGAGCGCCAGCGTGGGCGGATCGCCGGTGCGCGTGGCGAGCGCCGCCTGCACCACCGCCCGCGCCTGCTCCACGTGCCCCATGGCGAGGAGCGCGTTCACCAGGTTGGAGACCAACCGCTCCGGGTCGATGGTGTGGTCGTCCATGCGCTCCAGCGCCCGCTGGAACGAGGCCACCGCCTCGGCGGGCCGCCCGGCGCTGTGGAGCGCGTCGCCCAGGTTCTGGTGCACGCGGGCCTTGCGCGGCGCCTTCTCGGCGGCGTCCTGCCAGAAGGCCAGCGCCGAGGTCCAGACCGCGGCGCGGCGGGCGGTGAGGCCGGCCAGGCCGGCGAGGAGGAGCGCGGTGAGGACCGCCCCGGCCACCGCGGCCCGCCCCCCGGCCATCCGCCGCAGGAGGAGCGCGCCCCCCGCCGCCGCCGCCAGGAAGAGGCCGAGGGCGGCGAGGTAGGGGCGGTGCTCGGCCACCAGGTCGCGCAGGGGCACCAGGCTGCTGGGGAGGAGCGCCAGGAGGAAGAAGAGGGCCCCGAAGGCGGCGGCCCGCCCCGCGGCCTCGGCCGCCCCCTCGCGGCGCAGGGCGCGAAGGCCGAGCCAGAGCGCGCCCCCGGCCAGGGCGCCGAGGAGCAGGCCCCCGGCCAGGACGGCCGGCTCCAGGAACCCCCGGCTGGCCGGGAACCACCAGTCGCCCACCTGGCCATACGGGGCCAGCAGCAGCCGCAGGTAGGTGGGGACGACGCGGAGCTGGGTCGCCCAGTAGGCGGTCGGCGGGAGGTCGGGGATGGCGAAGCCGGCGTGGCCCGAGGCGGCGGTGGCGGTGAGGTCGCGCCAGGCGGCCAGGCCGGAGAGGGCCAGCAGCGGCAGGGCAGCCGGCAGGCGCCGGCGCACCCGGGCCAGCGCACCGGCCAGCGGGGCCGCGGGATCGCCCGCCTCGCCGGGCGCCGGGATCAGGGCGGCGTGGAGCAGCCAGTAGGCCGGCACCACCGCGGCGACCGGCTTGGCGAGCAGGCCGAGGGCCTGGAGGGCCGCGGCGGCGGCGAGGAGCGCGGCGCGGCGCCGCCCGGTGGCCTCGTCGCGCGCCAGCAGGCAGAGCAGCGCCGCCACGGCGAGGGCCGAGGCGAGGGCCTCGGCGCGCTGGGTGACGTAGGCCACCGCCTCCGACTGGAGGGGGTGGAGGGCGAAGAGGCCGGCGGCGGCCAGGGCCGGCCCGTCCGGGCGCGGCAGGCCGGCCCGCGCCAGCGTCCGCCGGGCCAGCCGCAGGGCCAGCAGGGTGGCGAGGAGGTGGACGGCCAGGTTGGTGAGGTGCCAGCCGCGGGTGTCGAACCCGAAGGCGGCCCGGTCGAGGGCGAAGGTGAGCGAGACCAGCGGTCGCGGCGAGGCCAGCCACGCGCCGAGCCCCTGGCCCAGCGGATCGAGGACCAGCGGGCTCTTCAGCATGGCGTGGTCGTCGAGCAGGAAGGCCCCGTCGACGGCCGGCCAGTAGGCCAGGCTCGTCGCGAGGAGCAGCGCGGCGAGGGCGGCCCGCTTCCACATGGCGGTGTCGTGCCACGGGGCCGGGGACGGGTCAACGCGGCCGGCCCGGCCCGCCCACCGGCGCCGCGCCCGAGGCCCCCGCCGCGCCCCACCCGGCGCGGAAATAGCCGGCGGCCCCGGCCGTTGGTGCCAGGACGGTCCGTCCGGAGGTCCCATGCCCGCCCTCGCCCTGCCCACGCTCCTCCTCGGCCTCGCGGTCGCCTCCTCGTCGCCCGCCCCTGGCGACGAGCCCCTCGGCGCGCTGGCGGCCGCCCTGGAGCGGCTCACCGCCGCGGCGCCGGTGCAGGCGCGGGTGGAGCAGCGGGTCCGCTTCCTGGGCGGCGAGGCGGCCGCGGCCCGGCCGGAGGGCGTGGCGGAGGGGGCGGTCTCGGCCGGCGCGGACGGGATCGCGCTCCGCTGGCCGCGGGAGCTCCTCGACCGGGCGGCCGAGGAGGAGCGCCGCGCCGCCTCCGACGGCGAGGCCCCCACGCCGGCGCGCGACGGCCTGCGCGCCGTCGATCCGCTGGAGCTCGCCGCCATGCTCGACGCGGGGCGGGCGCTCCGCACCGCCCTGGCCGGCGCGGCGGTGCTGGAGCACCGGCCGGATCAGCTCGACGGCGCCCCGGCGCGCCTCCTGGTGGTGCGGCTCAAGGTGGAGCTGAAGAAGCGCGACCGGAAGTACGTGAAGGAGGCCGAGGCCACCATGCGGCTCTGGCTCGGCGACGACGGCCTGCCGCGCGCCTCGGAGGCCACGGCCACGCTGCGGGGCCGGGCCTTCCTGGTGATCGGCTTCTCCGCCGAGCAGCGGGAGCGCCACCGCTACGCCCGGGTGGGCGACCGGCTGGTGGCGGTGGAGCGGGAGCGCGAGGAGCGGAGCGAGGGGGGCGGGGAGAAGGGCGGGCGCCACCTGGTGACGCGGCTCGCCCTGCTGCCCTGAGCCTGCATTCGGAGGGAGGGGCCCCAGCCGCGCAGGGCCCCCACGCAGCAGGGGTGGGGCCCCGAGCCGGCTCTGCCGGGCGGGGCGGGGGCGCAGCCCCCGTACCGATGCGGCGTGAGCGGAGGCGCGAAGCGCCGCCGCTCACGCGTATTGGGCGATCCCGTTCCCGAAGGACCAGTTCTCCTTGGTGACCTCCACCAGGGAGATGAGCACGTCCTCCTTCCGCACCCCCGCCGCGGCGTGGATGTACTCGGCCGCCTTGGCGTAGAAGGCCTTCTTCATCTCCACGGTGCGCCCGGCGTTGAGCGTGATCTGCACCATCACCAGGCCGTCGGTGCGCGGGATGTCGAGGTAGGAGGGGTCGTAGACCAGGTCGCCCTGGGCGAGCTCGCCCAGGATCTGGAAGCGGTCCTTGGCCGGCACGTTGAGGGTCTCCACCATGGCGCGGTGGACGGCGTCGCCGACGGCGGCGCGGTGGCTGGCGGGCTTCCCCGCCATGACGGCGATGCGGACGAGCGGCATGTGGATCTCCTGGTGAGGCGCCCGGGGTCAGCCCTGGCGCGCGAACGGGTTGAAGTCGGTCCCCTCGTCGTACACGTCGACCTGCTCGGACCGCTTGAGCGCGTTGATGATGGCGTAGGTCACCGGCGTGGCCAAGGCCTCGTAGGTGCACTTGAAGAGGTAGCCGGAGCCGGCCGCCACCAGGATGGTGGTGAAGGGCACGGTGCCCCAGAAGAAGACCGCGGTGACGATCAGCGAGTCGATGGCCTGGCCGGCCAGCGTGCTCCCCACCGTGCGGGTCCAGAGCCAGCGCCCGCCGGTCCAGACCTTCATGCGGGCCATCACGTAGCTGTTGGTGAACTCGCCGGCCCAGAAGGCGATCAGGCTGGCCAGGATCATGCGCGGCACCGAGCCGAAGACGATCTCGAAGGCGGCCTGGTGGCCGCCCGGCCACTCCGGCGCCGCGGGGATCCAGACCATGAAGAGCCCCATCACCGCCATGAGGGCGTTGGCCAGGGTGGCCATCCAGATGGCGCGGCGCGAGCCGGCGTAGCCGTACACCTCGGTGAAGATGTCCGAGAAGATGTAGGTGATGGGGAAGAGGAGCTGCGCGCCGCTGACGCGGAAGGGGCCCACCGCCGTGAGCTTCTGCCCCACCAGGTTGGAGATGAGCAGCACCACCACGTAGACGTGGACCAGCAGCTCGAAGTGCCTGAACTGGACCAGCCGGTGGTCGCGGGCGGTGATGCGGGCCACCAGGCCGCGGGGGGGCGGGAGGGCGACGGCGGCGGGCCCGGGGGTCGGTTCGAGGCTCACCCGCGCATGTCTATCGCGCCGCGCGGTTCCGCGCGCGCCGCCGCGGGCGACGCTCCGATCGGGGCGCCCGGGCGCCCGCCACGGAGGGCGCGCGCGCCGCCCCGCGCCGGACTACCATCCCGCCGCCATGACCGCCCCCGCTCCCGTCTCCGCCCCCGACGCCGCCCTCGCCGAGCTGACCGCCACCGCCATCGTGGGCGTGGACACGCTCTGGGGCGGCAACGTCCTCGACCCCTCCGGTGCCGGCCGCTTCATCGCCGACTCCTGGTGCTCCGACCTGCCCCTGCCGCCGGCCTACACCCACCCGGCGGCCGCCGCGCTGCGCGCCTCGGGCGGCCTGGGGGCGGCCCAGCCGGCCGTCGCCGAGGTGGACGCCTACCTGGCCGCGGTGGACGTGCGCGGCGCGGTGGCGGCCCTGGCGGACCGGGCCCGGGCCCTGCCCGGCCTCCGCGGCGGCTACCTGGCCGGCGTCGCCGACAGCCTGCAGATCATGCTGGAGCTGGGCGAGGAGCGGCTCGGCCGCGGACCGGCGGTGCCCCATGACCGCTGCGTCCTCGCCTCCACCGGCGCGCTCCCCACGCCGTCGCGCCCCGGGCCGAAGCGCGAGCGGCTGGCCCAGCTCCTCTCCCGCGCCGGCCACGCCACCGCCACGCCGGAGCAGCTCCTCGCGGCGGTGGACGCCTGGCGCCGCCAGCGCCTGGTGCCCACCGGCGACATCCCGGCCCTGGGCGCCGGCTGCATCCAGCAGCTGGAGGCCCTCACGCTCCGGAACGTGGTGCCGCACCTCCCGGCCGCGCTCCACGGCGTGCCGCGGGCCAACGTCACCTTCCTCGCCATCCAGGGGGCCTGGTTCTCCGGCTCGATGAACTACGTCGGCCGGGCCCGCAACGCCGACGGCTCGCCGCAGTACGAGGCCACCTACGAGGTGAACGCCTCGCTGGAGATCTCGGCGCCGGAGTTCCTGGATCTGGTGGCCCACGAGGTGGTGCCGGGCCACGTCACCACCTTCGCCCTGGCCCAGGCGCTCCACGTGCAGGGGAAGCTCGGCTTCGAGGCCACGGTCCTCGCCATGAACACCCGCCACGCGACGCTCTCCGAGGGGATCGCCAACAACGCGCTCCTCATGGCCTTCGGCGTCACCGAGGTGGAGCACCTGCCCGACGAGGACCTCCAGATCGGCAAGCTCCTCTCGCTCCTGCAGGACGACGCCAAGAACCAGTCCTCCTGGCTCACCTGGCGCGAGGGCCGGCCGCAGGCCGAGGTGGCGGCGGCGCTGCGCCGCGACTTCCTGGTGTCCGAGGAGCGGGCCGACAAGCTCTCCGGCGCCTGGGGGCGCCACCCGCTCCTCGGCCGCATGTACCTGCCGGCCTACCGCGCCGGCACCGAGAAGGTGGCCTCCCTGCGCACCCGCCACCCGCCCGAGCGCGTGCTGCCGGCGCTCTTCTGCTGCGACGGGATGGTGGACGTGGTGACGGTGGACGCGGCCCTGGCGGGCGTGCGGTAGCCGCTACCGCTTGAACACCGTCTGCAGGTGCCAGCGCAGGTAGGCGAGGTGCCCGGGCGCCAGCGCCCGGATCGCCCAGTCGGGGTCCCAGCCGAGGGCGCGCTGGCTCGCCTCGGTGAGGCGGGGCGAGGGGATGAGCGTCCCCTTCTCGGTGATGCCCACCAGCCCGCTCGCGAAGGCGGCGTGGAGGTGGAGCGCCAGCACCAGGCCGTTCATGACGTCGAACCGCTCGGCGTCGCCGGCGCAGGCGTCCCAGGGCTTCACGTGGCTGGCCCGGAGCAGCTCCGGCACGTCGAGGCCGGTGACGGCGCAGCGCCCCTCCCAGTGGTCCATCAGGCCGTCCCGGAAGATCTGCTCACCGGTGCGCCGCAGGGTGGCCCGCTCCGCCTCGGTGTCGCGGGCCTGGCCGGCGGTGGCCTTCTGCCAGGCGCCCAGCAGGTCGCGGGGCAGGGTGCGCGCCAGGTGGTGGGCCAGCCGGAGCATCGCCAGCAGGGCGTCGAAGCCCGGCGCCGCCCGGACCGCCACCGCGCCGGCGGGCGGCGAGGCGTCGGAGGGGGCGCCCTCGGTCCCGAGCGCCCGGTCCACGTCGGAGCGCGAGAGCGCCACCAGCAGGCCGGCGGCGTCCTCGGTGAGCCAGACGCGGAGGGGGGCCTGGCCGCTCTCGTAGACCAGCCAGTCGGCCACCGGGCTGAGCGGTCGATCGAAGCCGGCCTGGAAGGCGATGGCCTCCAGCCGGGCATACGCGTTGTCCTCTCCGATCACCGATCCACTCCCCCGGCCGATGGTACCAAAGCGGCCGGGGGAAGTGGGGCGGACGGTTGGCCCAGGTGATGGTGGCCGATCGGGGGACTCACCCCGGTACGTACTCCTGGTACGCTATCTCGCCTCGTCGTGGCAGTAGTCGCGGGCCGCCAGGGCCGAGGCCGGCAGCGCCCCCGCCGCGACCCGCCGCGCCACCTCGTCGCGGTCGAGGTCGAAGAGGGCGGTGAGCAGCCCCTCGTGCTCGGCGGCCGGGGCCTGGCCGATGACGAAGAGGGCCCGGGCGCTGTGCTGGATGTAGCGCGGCGAGCGGAGCTGCCGGTCGAGGAGGCGCATGATGACGTCGGCCTTGCTGCGGTCGAAGCGGGCCGGCTCGCCGCGCCGGTCCTGCTCGGCGAAGAAGGCGCGCGTCCAGGCGTCGTGGGCGTCGAAGACCTGCTTGAACAGGTCCGGCCCGAGGCGGGCGCCGGCCTTCACCTCGCCGCCGGGCGCGCCGAGCACCACCCCGTCCTCGGTCAGCACCTGGTGGAGGAGCCGGCCGTCCCTCGTCAGCGGCGCCTGGTGGTGCAGCAGCGTCCAGAGCCACGAGACGTAGATGCGGTAGGTGGCGAGGTCGTTCATGAACCGCAGCTTCAGCTCGTAGTCGTCGATGGCGGCGGCGAAGTTGCCGTTGAGGATCTGGAAGCCGTAGTTGGCCGCCATGAAGAAGGAGTGCTGCACGTGCTCGATGGTCACCTCGCCCTTCGGCACGTCGTTGATGGCGTGCCAGCGCTCCGCCGAGCAGAGCGCCTCCGGCGAGGCCAGCGCCGCCGGGTCGAGCACCAGCGGCGTGATGCGCCCGGCCTCGTCGAGGAGGCCGCGGCCGCGGAAGACCGCCTTCTCGGCGTCGGAGAGGCCGGAGGCCGGCAGCGGCACCGGCTTCCCGGCCACCTGGGCGGTCTGGAGCGGCGCGTCCACCAGCGCCTGCAGGTCGGCCACGGCGGCCTGGAGCGGCCGGTTGCCGGCGCCCACGTAGTCGGCCTCGGGGCTGGCGACCCAGCTCTGCCGGTAGGCGTCGTGGAGCGTCCCCTTCACGGCGCCGGAGAGGATCTCGGCGAGCGTCGGCGCGGCCCCCTTCGGCAGGGGCGCCGCCGGCACGAACATCAGGCCGAGGAGCCGCTCGCGCAGCTTGTCGATGGCCATGGCGCGCAGCGCCAGCGGGTTGGCCCGGCCGCGGCCGTAGGGGTCGCTGGCCTGGTAGATCATCACCGCCGCCATGCCGCCGATGGGGCCGCCGGTGGCGAGCCGCCCGTCCTTCATCCCGGCCATCAGCATGAGCAGCGCGTTGTAGCGCTGGTAGGCGATCATGTTGGGCGTGGCCATGCCCACCGACTGGGGATCGGGGAAGATCCCGGCGGGATCGTCCTTCCACATCTCGATGAGGCTGCCGAGGTAGTCCCAGCGGCCCACGTTGGTGCCGAGGAGGCGGCGGCGCAGCGCCCAGACGATGGCGGGGAGCTGCCGGCCGGCGTTCCCCTCCTCGTAGAGCATCTTGCACTTCACCGTGCCGGCCGGCACGCCCATGCGCGCCTCCAGCGACGAGATGAGCCGCTCGACCAGGGCCGCCTCGCGGGGCGTCTGGAGCTTCGGCAGGTAGAAGTAGACGCCGGTGCCGTTCCGGACCAGGGCGTCGCGGTTGTTGAAGGCCCAGAGGGTGGTCACCACCACCATGCCGGGCGCCGGCCGGCCGTCCACCGTGACCTGGTCGAAGCGCAGGTGGAGGCTGGGCGGCCGGGCGAAGCGGGTGGGCCACTGCGCCGGCGGCTTGTCGATGCGGTAGGCGCGGGTCTTCCCCTTCTTCGACACCTCGTAGGGCCGCCCGTCCCACTTCCCGTCGAAGATCTCCCGGGCGTTCCAGAGGGCGGCGTAGACCCCCACCGGCGCGCCGGCGGGGGCGCCGGCCGGGGTGAAGTGGGCCGGCGAGGCGTCCTCGAAGTCCGGCATGTTCATCGGGGCCGGGCTGTTGAGGGCGTTGAAGGCCATGTCGAGGGGGGCCCAGGGGCCGGTCAGCTCGAGGCCCGGGTTCTCGCAGGGGAGCACCGCCTTCGGCGCCGGCACCTCGTCGTTGAGCCGCCAGCGCAGCGGCGTCTCCCGCCCGGCGGCGTTGTCGCAGAGCCCCTGCACGATCTCGCGGAAGGTCCAGGCGCGGCCGGTGACCGGGTCGTCGAAGCGGGCGTCCCAGGCCGGCCAGGCGTAGCGCTCGGCCACCGGCGCCTTCGACTGGAGCAGGGCCCGGCGGGCGGCCAGGACCTGGGCGATCTCGGGGTCGAGCTCGCGGGTCAGTTCGGCGATGGTCTCCTCGACGTTCAGGGTCCGGCCGTTCACCTGCTTCTGGCCGAACAGGCCGGGGAACTGGGCGAGGACGTCGGGGCGGACGACGGCGGGGCTCTTCATGGAGGTGCTCTCCGGGGGCGGGGCGGGCGGTGGTGGGTGGAGCCGGGAGAGAAGTCTGCTCAGCCGAGGCGGGCCCGTCCAGCGAGCTTGACGCACCGCCCCGAATGCGGCCCGGGTGGGGCGCCAGCGCACAGGGGGACGCCGGGTTAGCCTGTCCCGGTGACCCTCCACCTGGTGAGCCGTCCCCCCCGCGCCCCCTCGCCCGGGCCCCCGCCGCTCCTGGTCTTCCTCCACGGCATCGGCGCCGACGAGCAGGATCTCCTCCCGCTGGCGGGTCACCTCGACCCGCGCTTCCACGTGGCCTCGCTCCGCGCGCCCAACGTGGCCGAGCCCATGGGCTACGCCTGGTACCAGCTCGACTGGCGCTACCAGCCCCCGCGGCCGGACCTGGCGCAGGCGGCCGAGAGCCGGGCGGTGCTGGTGGACTTCCTCGAGCGGGCGCCCGCGGCCTTCGGCACCGACCCGGCGCGCACCTTCCTCTTCGGCTTCAGCCAGGGGGCGGCCATGTCGCTGGCGGCGCTCCTGGAGCGGCCGGCGCTGGTGCGCGCCGCGGTGCTCCACAGCGGGCGGGTGGTGCAGGGCCAGGCGCCGCCGCCGGCCTCGCTGCCGGGCGTGGAGGTGCTGGTGCTCCACGGGCGGCTGGATCCGGTGCTGCCGCCGGCGCGCGGCCGGGAGATCCGCGACCTGCTGGCGCCGCTCCTGGGCGCGCGGCTGGAGCACCGGGAGTACGACGCGGCCCACGAGGTGACGGCCGAGACGCTGGCCGACGCGGCGGCGTGGCTGGCGACGCGGGTCTAGGTCGCGGGCCGAGGTCGAGCCAGGGAGGGGCCCCACCGCAGGTGGGGAGGGACGAAGTCCCTCCCCGCTGGGTGAACCGCCGAGCGCGGAGCGCGACAGCGGTTCGGGACCCAGCGTAGGAGGGGTGGGGCCCCGAGCCGGCTTTGCCGGTCGGGGCGGGGGCGCAGCCCCCGTGAGATGCCGCGGGGCGTAGCCCCGTGAGGTGGCCCCAGCTACTTCAAGCCGCCCTTCACGTAGTCGGCCACCGCCTTCAACTCGTCGGCGGCCAGCTTCTCCTTGTAGGCGGGCATCTTCTTCCGGCCGTCGCCGATGACGGCGGCCAGCTCGGCGGCGGAGAGCTTGGTCCCGACCAGCGTCGGGACGCCCATCTTCTCGCCCATGGTGGTCTTGCCGGCGCCGTCGGCGCCGTGACAGCCGGCGCAGCGCTTGCCGTAGAGCTCCTTCCCGTCCGCCGCCGAGGCGGCGAGCGGCGCGAGGAGGACGGCGAGGGTGAGGGTCAGGGTGAGCCTCTTCATGCGGTGTCTCCTGGGGGGGTGGGGGACGCGTCCTGATGATGAGTCCCGGGGGCGGGACGGGATTCACATAAAGCGCGCCCCGGCGCGCGGATCACCATTCTTGCGGCCCCGCCGGGGCGCCGCGACCGCCAACACGGTGCGTCAACGTCAAAATGATTGAGCTCAACCCTTCGCGCGGCGCAGCACCGCGGCGCCGCTGACCGTGACGATGCCGGCCAGCACCAGCGCCGCCCCGGCGACGAACGGCGCGGTGAGGGGCTCGCCCAGGATCAGCACGCCGAAGGTGACGCCGAAGATGGGCGTCATGAAGGAGAAGACGGAGAGGCCGGTGGCCAGGTAGCGGCGCAGCAGCCAGAACCAGGCCAGGTAGCTGGCGAAGGAGACCACCACGCCCTGGAAGGCCAGGCTGGCCACCGAGGTGGGGGTCAGGGCGAAGCGGGCGGCCTGCTCGCCGAGCAGGGCCACCGGCAGCAGCACCAGGAAGGCGCCGAGGAGCTGGTAGAGGAGGGTCACGGCGGCCGGGGCCTCGGAGAGGGTCGAGGTGCGGATGACCACGGTGGTGGCGCCCCAGCAGGCCCCGGCGCAGATGCCGAGCAGGTCGCCGAGGAGGGTCCCGGCCGTCACCGCGCCGGCCGCCCCGCCGCCGCCGAAGGCCACCGCGATGCCGGCGAACGCCAGGGCGATGCCGAGCCACTGCCGGGCGCCGAGCCGCTCGGCGCGGTGGGCGAAGTGGAGGCCGAGGGCGGTGAAGACCGGCGCCGTGTAGATGAAGACCGCCATGTGCGAGGCGGAGGTGCGGCGCAGCCCCTCGGCGATGAAGAGGAACTCACCGGCGAAGAGGGCGCCGGCCAGCGCGCCGGGCCAGAGCGTGCCGCGGTGGGAGAGCGGGCCGCCGCGCCAGAGGGTGAAGGCGACCAGGAGCAGCGCCGAGAGGCCGGAGCGGAGCGACACCTGGTAGATGGGCGCCAGGTCCGGGGCGGCCAGCTTGATGGCCACCTGCTGGGCGCCCCAGATGCTGCAGAGGAGCAGCATGGTGGCGGCGCCGCCGCCGTCCACGGGGATGCGGGCCTGGGGGGAATGGGCGGCCATGGGGGGGCGCAACATAGCCGAAGTGGAGGCCACATGGATGGCCTGGACACCCCGCCGGGGGAGGTTAGATCGAGGCCATGAGAGAGCGCACCATCCAGGACGTGGTCACCCCCATCACCGCGAGCGACGGGGCCGGCGTGCGGCTGAAGCGGTCCATCGCCACCCAGACCCTCGACCACCTCGACCCCTTCTTCCTCTTCGACCACTTCGGCTCGGAGAACGCCGACGACTACATCGCCGGCTTCCCCATGCACCCGCACCGCGGCATCGAGACCATCACCTACATGCTCGACGGCTCGGTCTCGCACCGCGACAGCCTGGGCAACCACGGCACCATCGGCGCCGGCGACGTCCAGTGGATGACCGCCGGGAGCGGCATCCTCCACGAGGAGATGCCCAAGGTCGGCCCGAAGCGGCTCGACGGGTTCCAGGTCTGGGTGAACCTGCCGGCGAAGCTCAAGATGACGAAGCCGCGCTACCAGGACGTGCCGGCCACCTCCATCCCGGAGGTGGCGCGGACGGACGGGGCGAAGGTCCGGGTGGTGGCCGGCCACGTGGATGGGGTGGACGGCGCGGTGAAGGAGATCTTCGCCGGGCCGAGCTACCTCGACGTGGCCCTGCCGGCAGGTCGCTCGTTCGAGCAGCCGGTGCCGTCGGGGCACACGGCGCTGCTCTACGTGTTCCGTGGGGAGGTGACCGTGGGTGGGCCCGCGGGCGCCCGCGGCGCCACGGTCGTGCCGTCGCCTCGGCTGGTCATCCTGACGGACGGGGACGTGGTCAGGGTGCACGCGGGGGCGGCGGATGCCAGGTTCCTGCTGCTGTCGGCGCAGCCGCTGAGGGAACCGGCGGTGCGCTATGGGCCCTTCGTGATGAACACGGAGGAGGAGATCATGGTGGCGCTGCAGGAGTTGAGGACGGGGAGGTTCATCAAGGGGTAGGTGAGCGGAGCCGGAGGGAGGGCGAGTGCGCCCTCTTTCCGGCTCTCCGTGGTTCGCAGGAAGGCGGCGATGAGGGAGGCGGCAGGTGGGCGGGCGGCGCCGTGGTTGGTGCCGCTTGCGGTTGGCGGCCGTCGTGCGGGAGGCGGCTTTGCTCGCTAGTGACGGATCCTCGTGATCGGTTCACGGGGGGCGGGCGTGACGCGGGGCTTCACCCCTTGAGCCTCCTCCCCTCGCCCCGCGCAGCGGGGAGAGCGACGGGGTGAGGCGCGAGGACTGGGGCTCGCGAGGGCGGCGCCGCTCCATCAAGGGTCCGCGGCGCGGACGCCCCAAGAGATTCACTCACGGTGCTTGGCGTCGGTTGGCGCCATTCGCGCCTTCGCTGGCGCGGCCTCTCGAGAATGGCCCTCTGGCAGCGCCTTCCGCTCGCCTGGGCACGCGCGCCGCGAGTTGGAGGGGCCCGGGGCCCCTCTTCGAGATCTCGCGCCAGGAGGCGAATGCGTGCGTTCCAGGAGGCCTCGGAAGCGCATGAGACTCTTGGTGCATGGACACCACCACCGCGCGCACCGCCTCCTCCCGCCTCGCCGACCTCCTCTCCCGCGAGCACGCCGCCATGGCCGACTTCCTCGCGGCCCTCGCGGACTTCGACCGGCGGCGGCTGTGGGAGCCGCTCGGGTACACCAGCCTCTGGAGCTACCTGCACCGGGAGCTGGGGCTCTCCAAGGGCACGGCCCACTTCCGCGTGGTCGCCGCCGGCCTGGTGGCTCGATTCGCCGAGGTCGAGGCGGCCCTCCGGGACGGCCGCCTGTGCATCACCAGCGTGGTCGAGCTGTCGAAGGTCCTGACGGTGGAGAACCAGGCGGAGGTGCTCCCGCGCTTCTTCCACCGGTCGAAGCAGGAGGCGCAGGCGGTGGTGGCGGAGCTCCGGCCGCGCGAGGTGGTGCCGCGACGGGAGGTGGTGACGAGCCTTCGAGTTCAACCAGTAGAACTCGACAGGCCGCTTGCGTCGACAGCTGCGCCCGCGCACCTCTCCTCGACCTCGACCTCG
>WBZM01000684.1_pt1 | contig 42703 bp, 36 predicted proteins | sample 5204271 | NCBI WGS metagenome assembly WBZM01 (sample SAMN12344346, study PRJNA552823) | activated sludge metagenome | biome: Activated sludge suspended growth; feature: Nitrification reactor; material: Wastewater; isolation source: activated sludge from nitrification reactor of wastewater... | reverse complement strand
GGGTAGTTGGGGGGCTCCGCGAGGGGGCGAGGCGTCACTCGGTGCGACCGCGCAACAGCCGCCGCATCAGCTCGACGAACTGCTCCAGGTCTGGTCCTAGCCGCGCGAAAAACGCTGTCTCCACGGCATTTTCCCGCCCGTATGCCGTGGCGAGACGCTCCTCGCCGGTGGCAGTGAGGCGCACGGTCACCAATCGTCGGTCGGCCGACTCGCGGTGTCGCTCGACCAGGCCATCGCGCTCCAGCGTGTTGAGGACGCTGGACACCGCAGCCCGGGACAAGCCGGAGTAGCGGGCGATCTCACGCGGCTCCATCTCTCCGGCGACCCACACGCAGAACATCACCCGGAAGCCGGCCATGCTCCAGCCGGCCTCGCGGTGCACTTGCGACTCGAGGCGGTGGACCAACAGGGTGGACAGGCGCACCAGGTTGAAGGACGCGCGCAGCGCGAGCAGGTCGGCATCGGGGTGAGTGGTCGCGACCTGTTGGGCGGCGGCGGACTCGAACCCGTCCGACGAGCCCGGGTTGATCATCACAGTTCACATGATGTCACTCTTGACGATTCCTGTCAGGAGGGTCACAGACACGCTCTCCCAGGCTGAGGTCACCTCGCGCCGACAGGAGGGGGCCGCGGACGGCATACAGTGTGTGAGCCACGTCACGAGGGAAGGCGCGGCGCACACCCCTCACCCCAGGAGCCGCGTGATGACCCAGACCTATCCGGTGACCACGTGTTTGTGGTTCGACACGGAGGCCGAGACAGCCGCGCGGCTCTACACCAGCCTGGTGCCCGGCAGCGAGCTCGGGCAGATCAGCTACTACGGCGCCGAGAACGAACACGGCGAGACCGGCTCGGTCCTGCAAGTCGAATTCCGGCTCGGCACACAGCAATTCGTCGCACTCAATGGCGGGCCGATCTTCACGCACTCGCCGGCCGCGTCCATCCAGGTGTTCTGCCCGGACCAGGCCGAGGTGGACCGACTCTGGTACGGCCTGCTCGACGGCGGCGGCGAGGAGTCGCAATGCGGTTGGCTCACCGACCGATTCGGGCTGTCGTGGCAGATCATCCCGACCCGGCTGGGCGAACTCGCTGGCGACCCCGATCGCGAGCGCGCCTCGCGGGTCATCGCCGCGATGCTGCAGATGCGCAAGCTCGACATCGCCGCCCTCGAAGCAGCCGCCGACGCCACCAGCACCCCAAGCGCCCCCACGTCCTCCACCGACGAGTCCTGAAAGCGAACCCCATGCGTCCTGTTACTGCTGCCCTGTTCAGCTCGGTCGACGGCGTCGTCGAGGCGCCCAACCTCTTCCAGTTCGACCACTTCGACGCCGACATGGGCCCGCTCATGGGCCAAGCGCTCAGCGGCGCCGACGCGGTCGTCATGGGCCGACAGACCTATGACGAGTGGTCGCAGTACTGGCCGACCAGCCCCGGCGACCCGTTCGGGGACTTCATCAACCCGATCCGCAAGTACGTCGCGTCGAGCACTCTCACCGACCCGCTCGCGTGGAACAACTCGACCGTCATCCCCGGCGACGCGGTCGACTTCGTCCGCGAGCTCAAGCAGACCGACGGCGGCGGCATCCTCGTCACCGGATCGATCTCGTTGGTCCGCCAACTCTTCCTCGCCGGGGTGCTGGACCGGCTCACTCTCATGGTCCACCCGGTCATCGCGGGCGCTGGGCTGCGGCACCTCTTCGACGCCAACGACGACACCACCCGCCTCGCACTCGTCGACCACACCATCACAGAGTCGGGCAACGCCGTCCTCACCTACGCCCTGCGCTCCTGACCGGCGCTGCAGCACGCTCCTGCACAAGCACGGGTATGCCGGGTGGTCACCGCCCGGCATACCGGGCAGAGGTGACCCCGCAGTCCGGCAGCTGTGACACGGCATACAGGCGTGTGCGTGTCGCGACGTAAGGGACGGGTCACGTTCCAGGTGAGCAAGCGCTTACCGGCCAGTAGGCTCTGATCATGAGCGCCCTGCAAATCACCGCTATTGCGCTGTGCTTCACCATCCCCCTGCTCGGGTGGGCGTTGCTGTTCCGGCAGGCGTTCCGCTTCTATCGGTTGTTCCAGACCGGAGCGCCCGACACCAGCCGGCGCGACCAGCCGACCACGCGCGTCCTCACCGTGCTGCGCGAGTTCCTCGGGCACACCCGAATGAAGCGCAAGCCGTGGGTGTCGGTGGCCCACTGGTTCACCGCGCTGGGCTTCCTCATCCTCTTCGCCACCCTGGTCAACGCGTTCTTCCAGCTCATCTGGGCCGACTTCCGGCTGCCGATCGTCGGGCACTTCCCGCCGTTCGAGTGGCTCATCGAGCTGTTCGCCGTGACCGGGTTCATCGGCATCATCTTTCTCATCCTGGTCCGCCAGAAGGAGCACCCGCGCTCCTCTGATGGCGACCGGGGTCGGCGCAGCCGGTTCTTCGGATCGACGTGGTGGCAGGCCTATTACGTCGAGTTCACGATTTTCGCGGTCATGCTGTGCATCCTGTCGCTGCGCACCCAGGAAGCCGCGCTCATCGCGCGGATCGAGCCGGACACCAATATCGCCCTGCACTTCCCGCTGACCGGGTGGGCGCGCGGCATCTGGAGCGGCCTGTCCGAGCAGTGGCTGCGCGAGTCGATCTATGTCGTGGCCGCCGTCAAGATCCTCGTGAGCTTCGCCTGGATGATCACGGTGTCGCTCACCCCGACGATGGGCGTGGCCTGGCACCGGTTCCTCGCCTTCGTCAACATCTTCTTCAAGCGGCACGCCGACGGGCGCACCAGCCTGGGCGCGGTCCAGCCGATGATGGTCGACGGCAAGCCGATCGACCTGGAGCAGATCGAGGACCTCGACGAGGACGCGGCGCTCGGCGTGGGCAAGGCCGAACACTTCACCTGGAAGGGCCTGCTCGACTTCACCACCTGCACCGAGTGCGGTCGCTGCCAGGCCCAGTGCCCGGCGTGGAACACCGACAAGCCGCTCTCGCCCAAGCTGCTGGTCATGACGCTGCGCGATCACGCGCACGCCAAGGCGCCCTACCTCATGGCGACCGAGGGCGAACGCCCCGACCTGCCGGCGCACACCCTCAAGCTCGCCGACGCGCCGCTGATCGGTGAGCCCACGGCATACGACGTCGCGCACCCGCTCACGGCCTACGACGCGCTCGGCACCGACGGCGTCATCCACGAGGACGTGCTGTGGTCGTGCACGACGTGTGGCGCGTGCGTCGAGCAGTGCCCGGTCGATATCGAGCATGTCGACGCGATCGTCGACATGCGCCGCTACCAGAACCTCATCGCCAGCGCCTTCCCGAGTGAGCTCGGCGGCCTGTTCAAGAACCTCGAGAAGAACTCGAACCCGTGGGGCCTGGCTCCCCGGATGCGGATGGACTGGGCCAAGGGGCTGCCCTTCGACGTGCCGGTCGTCGGAGCCGACATTGAGGACCTTTCCGAGGTCGATTACCTCTTCTGGGTCGGCTGCGCCGGCGCCTTCGAGGACCGCGCCAAGCGCACCTCCCGCGCGGTCGCCGAACTCCTGCACACGGCAGGCGTCACGTATGCCGTGCTCGGCGACGGCGAGGCCTGCACCGGCGACTCCGCGCGCCGGGCCGGCAACGAGTTCCTCTTCCAGATGCTCGCCCAGCAGAACGTCGAGGTGCTCAAGGAGGTCGGCGCGACCAAGATCGTGGTGACCTGCGCGCACTGCTTCAACACGCTGAAGAACGAATACCCGCAGCTGGGTGGGCACTACGAGGTGCTGCACCACACCCAGTTGCTCAACCGGCTGGTCCGCGAAGGGCGGCTCACTCCGGTGTCGCGGCCCGGCGAGTCCGGCGGCACCAAGGACGCCTCCACGGCCCCGACGGTCACCTATCACGACCCGTGTTACCTCGGTCGGCACAACCACGTCTATGCCCCGCCTCGCGAGTTGCTCGGCGCCCTGCCGGGGGTCTCGCTCGCGGAGATGCCGCGGCACGGCGAGAAGTCGTTCTGCTGCGGCGCCGGTGGCGCGCGGATGTGGATGGAAGAGCGCCTGGGCACCCGGATCAATGTCAATCGGGCCACCGAGGCGGTCGAGACGGGGGCCGCCCGTATTGCGGTCGGCTGCCCCTTCTGTAAGGTCATGCTCAGCGACGGTGTTAACAAGCTCGTCGAGGAGTCCAAGGTCGCCGAAGGTGCGGTCGAGGTCGTCGACGTCGCCCAGATGCTGCTCGCCGCGGTGCGCCGCGGTCAGGAGCCGGGTGCGGCAGCGACGACCGAAGCGCCGGCACCCGTCCCGGCCCCCTAGACCCGTCGCGTCGGTTCGGGCCGAGACCTCGGACGAGGTGCCCAGGAGGGGTCAGCCCGGTCCGTCGTGACGTGCGCGGCACGGCATACCAGTCCGGTATGCCGTGCCGCTGTTCGTTCAGGCTGTTCGGTCAGGCTGTCAGTTGCGGGCGGTTACCCGAGGCCGACCTTGGTGAGCCACTCCTTGGCGACGACCTTGGCGTCCTTCTTGTCGACGTCGACCTGCTTGACCAGGTCGGTCAGCGTCGGGGTGTCGAGCTTGGCCGACACGGCGTTGAGCGCCGAGGTCACGACGTCGTTGGCCATGTCCTTGCGCACCAGCGGCACGACGTTGTCGGAGCCGAAGAGCAACTTGGGGTCGGCGAGCGTGACGAAACCGTTGATGGTGATCGCGGGGTCGGTGGAGAAGATATTGGCCGCTTTGGCCTGCCCGCCGAGCAGCGCGTCGACGATGGCCTTGCCCTTGAGCGGGCGGAAATCCTTGGGGATCAACGCGTATTGCGCCTTGAGGCCCATCAGGCCCTGCTCGCGGTTCTGGAACTCCGGCGGAGCCGCAATGACGAGGTCACCCTGGTGGGCGACGAGGTCGCCGATCTCCTTGAGCGACCACGCGGCCGCGGTCTCCTTGGTGACGACGATGGAGTTCTTGTCCTCTGCGGCACTCTTGGCCAGCGCGGTGAGCCCCGTCGGGAGGGCCTTGCCCAGCGCGGCATACACCTCGTCGGAGCCCTTAGCCGTGGCTGCCTTGTCGAGGTAGCTCAGCAGCGAGCCGGTGTACTCCGGCACCAGGTCGACCGAGCCATCCTCGACGGCCTTGAGGTAGACCTCGCGGGAGCCGATGTTGGGCCGGGTCGAGGCGGTGATGCCCTTGGCCGACAGTGCCTGGGCGTAGATCTCGGCGAGCACCTGCGACTCGGAGAAGTCGGCGGCGCCGACGACGACGCTGGTCACGGCCCCAGCAGAGCCGGCCGAGCCGCTCGCAGCCGGGCTCTTGGTGGGGTCGGAGCTCGCGCCACAGGCCGACAAGGCCAGGCCCATGGCGAGGACTGCTCCGGTCGTCGCGACGAACGGTCGGATGGTGGTCATCTCGGCTCGCTTCCGGTGGGGAGAACCGCCGACGAAGTCGCCGGGGCGTCGTGGCGTCCAACACCCTCCCCGGCCGGATGCTTCCCTCGCGCGGGTTTCGCCGCTCGGCCGGACAGCCCCGGCGACACGGCATACCGGGTGAGTAGTCCCCACCCGAGGTCGACAACGAGCGCCAGCAGCGCGACCACGACCGCCCCGCCGGCCATCTGCGCGTAGTCACGCACGGCGAGGCCGTCGATGAGGTAGCGCCCGAGCCCACCCATGCTCACCGCGGCGGCAATCGTGGCCGTCGCGATGACCTGCAGGGTCGCCGCGCGAGCACCCGAGAGCACGAGCGGCAGCGCGCACGGCACCTCCACCTGCCGCAGCACCTCACGAGGCCGCATCCCCATCCCGTATGCCGCGTCGCGCACCGCCGGGTCGACCGCCCGCACGCCGGCGTAGGCACCGGACACCAGCGGCGGGATGGCCAGCAGCACGAGGACGACCAGGCTGGGGATGACATAGGCCAGGTCGGAGGAGATCCGCGGGCCGACGAGCATGGCGACGGCGAAGAGCAGGCCCAGGCTGGGGACAGCGCGTGCGGCGTTGGTGGCCGTGACGATCCATTGGGCGCGGCCGGAGTGGCCGACCCAGAGGCCGAGCGGGATCGCGATCGCAGCGGCGATGGCGAGCGCCAGGGCCGAGTAGCCGAGGTGTTCCAGGACTCGGTTGGGGATGCCGCGGGTGCCACTCCACTGCTCGGGGGCGGTCAGCCAGACCCAGATGGCGGTCAGCATCGGGTCACCGCCCAGCCCGGGCCCACGGCGTGAGCGCCCACTCGCCGACCCGGATGGCGCCATCGAAGAGCAGCGCCAGCAACAGACAGCCGACGATGCCCACGCCGATCTCCAACGGGAAGCTGCGCTGGTAGCCATCGGTGAGGTAGTAGCCCAACTGGGGGTAACCGATGAGCGAGGCCACCGACACGATGCTGACATTGCTCACCGCGGCCACCCGCAGCCCGGCTGCGAGCACCGGCACGGCCAGGGGCAGGTCGACGGCGACCAGTCGTCCGAACCCGCGATAGCCCATCGCGGTCGCGGCTTGGCGGGTCGACTCCGGCACGGCACCGAGCGCATCGGCGACGGTGCGCACCAGCAGGGCCACGGTGTAGATCGTCATCGCGACGTAGACGTTGATCGCGTCGAGGATCCGACTGCCGAGCACGAGCGGCATGAGGATGAACAGCGCCAGGCTGGGGATCGTGTAGAGCAGGCTGCTGCCTCCGACGATGACCGACGCGATCGGCGGGTAGCGCCGCGCCACCCAGCCCAGCGGCAGCGCAAGGAGCAGCCCGACGACCAGGGGGATGCCGGCGAGCAGGGCGTGCGAGACGGCATACCCTCCGATGTCGCCGAGATGCTCCCAGACCCAGGTCATGCTCGGGGTGCCTCGCGTGTCGAATCCCCTTGCGTTGCAAGCCCTTCCGGTATGCCGTGCGGCAGCGCGGCGACGACCTCACCGGCCGTGACGGTGCCGGCGAGCCGGCCATCTGCTGCGACGATCACCCCGCGGCCGGAGGGCGAGGAGAGCGCTGCGTCGAGGTAGGCGCGGGGCGGGGAGTCCTGACGCGCGACAGTGCCTCCCCGATGCAGGTGTTCCGAGCCGATCGCCGTGGTGAGGTGCGCCGGTTGGACCCAGCCGACCGGCATACCGGCTTCGTCGACGACGAGGAGCCAGGCGTCGGCGGTCGCGGCGCGAGCCTGCTGCGGGGACGCGCCGAGCGCGACGGTGGGTTCGGCCGCCAGCGCGACCTGCGGCGGGGCCTGGAACCCGAGCGCGCGGTAGCCCCGGTCGCGGCCCACGAAGTCGGCGACGAAATCATCGACCGGGTTTGCGAGCAGCCGTTCGGGCGGGTCGACCTGCGCGAGCCGGCCGCCGACCCGCAGCACCGCGATCTGGTCGCCGAGGGTGATCGCCTCGTCGATGTCATGGGTGACGAAGAGGATCGTCTTGGCGAGGTCACCTTGCAGGCGCAGCAGGTCGGCCTGGAGTTGCTCGCGCACCACAGGGTCGACGGCGGAGAAGGGTTCGTCCATGAGCAGCACCGGCGGGTCGGCCGCCAGCGCCCGGGCCACCCCGACGCGTTGCTGCTGGCCACCGGAGAGCTGGGCGGGGTAGCGGCGGGCGTAGGAGGAGTCCAGGCCCACCCGATCGAGCACCTCCATGGCTCGCTCTCGCGCGCGCCGCGTGTCCCAGCCGAGCAGCCGCGGCACGGTGGCGACGTTGTCGACGATGGTGCGGTGCGGGAAGAGGCCGGCGTGCTGGATGACGTAGCCGATGCCGCGGCGCAACTCGGCCGCGTCGAGCGCTGCGGTGTCGCGGCCGTCCAGGGTGATCGTGCCACTGGTCGGCGCGATCATCCGGTTGACCATCCGCAGGGTCGTCGTCTTGCCACAGCCGGAGGGTCCGACGAGCACGGTGATCTGCCCGGTCGGCGCCGTGAGGGTGAGGTCGTCGACGGCTGCCGCCCCACCGGCATACCGCTTGGTGACTCCCTCGAACTGGATCATCCCGTCACGCTAACCCAGCGATGGGGCAGCCGCGCGAGATGTGCGGGTGGCTTGGCTGGGAGGCGACTGCACGGCATACCCGTGGTCTGCGCGTGTGCCGGGGGCGCTCAGAGCGAGGTGCGGTGAAAGTTCTGCCAGGACCGGCTGGCCGTCGGGCCGCGCTGGCCTTGGTAGTGGGAGCCGTAAACGCCTGAGCCGTAAGGGTTTTCGGCTGGCGACGAGAGCCGGAAGAAGCACAGTTGGCCGATCTTCATGCCGGGGTAGAGCAGGATCGGCAGCGTCGCGACGTTGGACAACTCGAGCGTGACGTGCCCCGAGAAGCCTGGGTCGACGAAGCCGGCGGTCGCGTGGGTGAGCAGCCCGAGCCGCCCGAGGCTGGACTTGCCCTCGACGCGCGCGGCGAGGTCGTCGGGCAGCGTGACCGCCTCGAGTGTCGAGCCGAGCACGAACTCGCCCGGGTGCAGCACGAACGCGTCGTCCTGGCCCTGGGCACCGACCTCGACCATCCGGGTCAGGCCGGGCTGCTCCTGCGCCGGGTCGATGAAGGGATAGCGGTGGTTGTCGAAGAGCCGGAAATAGCGGTCCAGCCGCACGTCGACGCTGGAGGGCTGGATCATCGCCGGGTCCCAGGGCTCCAGGCGGACGCGACCGAGGTCGACTTCGGCGCGGATGTCGCGGTCGGAAAGCAGCACGTGATCACGCTACCGGGAGCTGGATTGGGGCAGGTATGCCGTGTCGGCTAGACTTCCCGACGCCTGCTCTGGCCGCCTTGCACGAGGCTGGCGCGGTGGGTGCGCGAGCGTAGCTCAATGGTAGAGCGGTAGCTTCCCAAGCTACATACGCGGGTTCGATTCCCGTCGCTCGCTCTCGACAGATGCGCAGGTCACGGCCGGTTTCGGGGTTCACCCGGAGCCGGCCTTTGACTTCCCTGGGGTGAGGTCGCCCGAGGCTGCTTCGCTCAGGGTCGCCACGCTTCGCTGAGGCTGGACCCTCAGTGCAGTGCGGCTTCCCTTACCGAAGTGACGCCGCTCAGGGCCGGGGCGGCTCGGCTACCCGTAAAGGATCGCGATCCGCGCACGTGGGTCCCGATGCAACGGTGGCCAAGTGCACGGATCGCGATCTTTCGAGCCGGGCCGTTGGCTTCCCGGGGGGCCAGGTCGCCCGAGGCAGCTTCGCTGAGGGTCGCCACGCTTCGCCGAGGCTGGACCCTCAGTGCAGTGCGGCTTCCCTCACCGAAGCGCCTTGCCGAGGGCTGGGTCGGGGCTGGTGAGGGCTGGTCCGGGCTGGTCCGGGCTGGGTCGGGGCTGGTCCCGGGGTGCCGAGGCCGAGGGCGATGGGTCAGACCGCGCGGTTGCTCACCCACACGGCGGTGGTCAGGTCGCGCGGTTGCTCACCCACACGTGGTTGGTCACCGCGAGCGCCAGCACCAGACCGATCGCCAGGACGCTCACTCCCATCGACAGGCCCAGGAAGGGCACGATGAGCACGGCCACCGCCGTGACCACGGCCGGGATCGACCCTCGCCAGCCCTCCCGATCAGCGAGGGTGTGCAACCCGGCCAAGGTCAACGCGTACATCGCCACTGAGACCGCCAGCACCAGCGCAACCGGCCGCACCCCGACCTCGGACTCGCCCTGGACCACGTCGACGGCCGCCGCGAGCCCTGCGCCCACAGCCGCCACCGAGGCGAAGATCGGCAGGTGGCCATAGCCGAACACCCACACCGTGCGCTGCCCCTCGATGAGATCGGCATGGTCGCGCTTGAAGTAGAACCACCAGATGGAGAACACCGTGAGCAGCCCGCCGACGATGAGCGGCGCCATCGACCAGCCCACACCGGATGCACCGCCGGCCGACCCGGCTGCCCCAAGCGACCCAGCCGGCTCGAACGCTACGTGGTGGCCCGCTCCGCCCGAGGTCGACCCGGCGTCGGCAGCCGCGGCCATCGCCCCCTGGACCGCCTGCACCGACGAGAGGATCACCTCGCCGAGCACGATGATCGTCAACAGTGAGTAGCGCTCGGCCAGGTGGTGTGGATGGAACGGGGTGCGGCCGCCGAGGTTCTCCGCGACAACCGGCACGAGCAACTCGATCGCCACACACGCGAAGAAGGTGGGGATCCACCACGACTCCGGCAGCCAGAGCCGGCCCACCCACAGCAGCTGCGCGAAAAGGATCCCACCGGCATACAGCAGCGCGGTCTTGCGCCGCTCGGGGTGACCGGCCGCCGCCCGCAACCACAACCCGATCATGCCCACACGCATCACGGCATACCCGGCCACGACGACGACCGACTGGCCGTCGACGAAGATGTCCGGCACCCCGGCCGCAAGCGCCAACGCGCCGGCCATGATGACGAAGGTCAACAGCCGATAGGGCACGTCCTGGTTGTCATAGGCCGACGCGAACCACGTGTAGTTGACCCACGCCCACCAGATGGCGAACCACGTCAGGGTGTAGCCCTCGATCGCCGACCAGTGCCCGCCCGAGATCCCGTGGTGCAGCTGCGCCGCGTTGCTGGCGATGGCGACGACGAAGACGAGATCGAAGAACAGCTCCAGAGGCGTAGACACCCGCCCGTGTTCGTGCGGGTCCCGGGGGTGGGTGGGGAGCCGGAACGGGATGCGATTGACGACAGGCACGGACGGAGTATGCCGTCCACTCCCGCCGACCGCGACAGGCAGTGACCGCATCGGGTCCCAGACAGCATCTGGCCGCCCTCACCTGCCCAGCTCGGGCGGCACGACGGGTCAAAGCACTTCATCACTGGCGACCCGACCGTTAACTTAATGGGCCGATTAAATAATGCCTGGGCCGCTTCTTCTTGATTGCTGTCGATCAGGCCCCCTAAACTCGGATTCAGCCCACTCGAAGCGGTCGTCCTCACGAACCAACCAGCGCCGCCCCTGTGCTGTGTGAAGCCTCGATCCACGAGTGGGCGGGCGGCCCCTGCCGATGTCCCCCCTCACAGCGGCGGGGCCGCCCCCTCTTCCCGCCCACTTTTCCCGCTCACTCTCAGCCTGAACCCACACGCGGCCGCCCGGGCCCGCACGGTTCAGCCGCACTGTTCACCGGCCGAAGTCGACCACCGTGAGCCCCGCCCCCGAGGCGCTGAGATCGTCCATCGCCATGAGCGCCGCACCCGCCTGCTCCGGTGCGATGACCCGGCCGACCAGCGCTGCCGGGTCCAACCGGCCCGATGCCACCAGGGCGAGCATCGCCGGGTAGTCGCGGGCCGGCATACCGTGCGATCCCAGCACCTCGAGTTCCCAGCCGATCACCCGGCCCATGGGCACCCCGCGTTCGGCGGCGTCGCCGAGCAGCAACCCGACCTGGACGTGCCGCCCGCGCGGGCGCAGCCCGAGCACCGAGCCACGCATCGTGGCCACCGAGCCGAAGGCGTCCACCGACACGTGCGCCCCGCCGCCGGTCAGCTCCGCAACCGCCGCCGCGACCTCCCCGGACTCGCCGCCGGCCACCGTCACCGCCCCGAGTCGCTCGGCCGCCGCCCGCGCCTGCGGCGACAGGTCCACCCCGACGACGCGGGCACCCAGCGCCACGCCGATCTGGACCGCGGACAGGCCCACCCCGCCGCAGCCGTGCACGGCCAGCCACTCACCCGCCGCGAGTCGGCCGACCGCTACCACCGCCCGGTATGCCGTGGCGAAGCGGCACCCCAGCGCCGCCGCCGCTACCGCGTCGACGCCCTCGGGCAGGGCGACGACATTGGCATCGGCTGCGTGCACCGCGACCAGGTCCGCGAACGACCCCCACCCGGTGAACCCGGGCTGGGTCTGCCGCGGGCAGACGTGCGTGTCGCCGGCCCGGCATACCTCGCACTGCCCGCAGCCACACGCGAAGGGGACCGTCACCCTGTCACCGACCTGCCACCGAGTGACGCCGGCGCCGACCGCGGCGATCGTGCCGGCGAACTCGTGCCCGGGCACCATCGGCAGGGGCACGGGGTCGTGCCCCCGCCAGGCGTGCCAGTCCGACCGGCAGACCCCCGTGGCTTCAACCCGGATGAGCACGCCACCGTCGGGACAGCTCGGGTCGGGTAGCTCGCCAAGCGTCGGTGCGACCCCGTATGCCGGGTAGCTCACCGCCCGCATCGGCCCCCACCCCCGCCCGGGAGCGCCGCCGTGATGTCCAGTCCGACCGTCATGCGCCGCAGCGTAGTGCGGACCCCCGACATCAGGGCGAGGGGTACTCGTTGCTGCCCGGCTGCCCGGCGGTGACCTCGACCGCGGGGCCACCGCCGAGGGGGATCCGGAAGATCTGGAACCGCGACCCGCCCGGAGGAATGCGGTGGGTGAAGACGGCGGCCCCGTCGACCGTGAACTCGGGCCGACTGGTCACGCCGTCGTCGCCGACGAGCCGCCGGGGGGTCACGCGGGCAGCCAACTCGGCCGAGCCGAGCCAGCGGATGTCCCACACCCCCGGCAGGCCCACGGTGAGTTGGGTCAACCAGGCCAGCCGGCTGCCGTCGGGCGACCACATGGGGTCGTGATCGCGCCAGCCGTCCTCGGTGAGCCGGGTGGCCGCGCCGCCTCCGACCGGCACCTGGTAGATCTCGTAGTCCGGCTCGGTGCACACTGCCCGCGGGCAGCCGACGAAGACGATGCTCTTGCCGTCGGGATGAAACGCCGGGTCGAGATTGGTGCCCGGCCGGTCGGTGAGCGCGACCGGCCGTTGGCCAAGGCGGTCGGTCACATGGATCTGCGGGCTGAGCCGACTGCCCCCGAACATCACGAGCGACGACCCATCGGGGGACCACTCGGCGTGCCCCTGCAATACCCAGCCGTCCAGGCCCACCGGTCGAAGCTGCACCAGCCCCGACCCGTCCGCACCGACCGCCCAGAGCGAGGCTTGCGTGGCGTCGGTGTCGTGGACCCCGTGCGGGGTCCGGTTGAACAGGATCGTGCGCCGGTCCGGCGAGAGCCGCGGCGACCACGAGTCGTATGCCGGGTCGCTGGTGAGGCGGGTGACCTCCCGCCCGTCGTGGCCCATCGTGTAGAGCTCGAAGCCGCCGCTGCGATCGGAGTCGAAGGCCAATCGGTCGACCGGCAGGGCCGGCCCCTGCGGCAGGGCCGTGGGGGCGGTCCAGGTGGCCGGCACCGGCGGTGCCTGCGCCGAGAGCAGTCGGGCCACCAGGGCCAGGCCGGTGATCATGACGACGGCCGCCAGAGCAGCAGCACCGAGGAGCCACCATCGCGCGCGCCCGCGCTGACCCGCCGACGGCACCCGGGCGGGCGGGAGCACAGGCGGCTGCACGGGCGTCTGCACGGGCGGTTGCACAGGCGGCTGCGCGGGAGGCTGCGCAGGGGGCCACGCCGGCCGGCTCATGGAGGTCACCGTAACGTCGTCGCGCGGCTGGGTGCCAGGACCCGCCTCCACGCCTGGGTCACCCCGGAGACGTCGTATGCCGCCGCCCTGGCGAACCCCGCGGTCCGCAACCGGTCACGCAGCGGGGCGTCGAGCAAGACCCGACGCATTCCCTCGGCGAGCGCGTCCGTGTCGTGCGGGTCGACGAGCAGTGCGGCGTCACGGCATACCTCTGGAATTGCCGTAACAGCTGAGGCGAGCACCGGGGTGCCCCTGGCCATCGCCTCCAGCGGGGGCAGCCCGAAGCCCTCGAAGATCGAGGGGTAGACCAACGCTTCGGCGTCGCGCAGCAGCACCTCGCGCTCGGCGTCGTCGACCCGGTCGAGGAAGATCACCGCTCCGGGCGGGGCATCGCGGGCCGCCTCCCGCTCGGCGGTGCCGCCGAACCAGGCCCGGCCGGCGACGACGAAGGCGTATCCGGCGAGCTCGGGCTCCCGGCGGCGCAGGTCCAGGAAGGCCTCGATCGCGCGGGGGACGTTCTTGCGAGGGTGCAGATTGCCCAGGTAGAGCAGGTAGCGGGCCGGTACTCCCCGACCGGCCAGGGCCGCGCGGGCTGCCGGGTCGGCGGGGGTGGGCGCGTCGACGACAAGCGGCAGGACCTGGACGCTGCCCGCTGCGAGCTGGTAGGTCTGCTCCAGGTCGGTGCGGCAGAAGTCGCTGATCGTGAGGACCTGAGCGGCCCGCCGGACCTGCGCCCCGACGAGCAGCCGCAACCGCCAGCGATCGGTCGCCGGATAACCGCCCGGATCGTGGATGAACGACAGATCGGTGACCAGCAGGGCGACCGGCGCCGGCGACCACACCGGGGCGTGTGTCAGGGCGACGACCAGATCGGGTCTGCGCCCCTCGCGGGTCAGCCGGCGGAGCCAGGCCGGCAGGTCGAGCGCGAATTGCCGGGGCCCGGACCTTCGCTCGATCGCCGTCACTCGCAGCTGGGCGCCCGCCATGGCTCGGCACTCGGCCGGCAGCTGAGCGCCGGCCGAGGTGAGCACCTCGACGACATCCGACTCGTGGACCGCACCGGCCAGCCCCCGAAGCAGGCTGCGCACGAGCGTCTCGTCGCCGCCCCGGTGCGATCCCAAGGCGGTCGCATCGATGGCGACTCGCATCGGATCAGCTCGCCGCCCGCAACCGCTCGGTCGCGTCGTCGGACAACGGGGCCTCGGATGCCTCACCGAGCACCTGTGCGCGTGGCCGGATCTCCGCTTCCCCTGCGCCGCGCGGGCCGAGGACGACCATGTCGGCGGGCACGTCCCGCTTGAGCAGAGCCGCCGCCCCGACGAGAGTGCGGTCGCCGACGCGCACCGGCCCGAGCACCTTGCAGCCGTCCATCAGCCACGTGTCGTCGCCGATGACCGCATGACCGGGCTTGGCACCCTGGCCGCTGCCACCGATGCGGACCAGGCCCATGATGTGGCAGCGCTCCCCGATGACGACGTCCCCGGCGATCCCGACGCCGACCGGATGGGGCATGACGCACCCGGCGCCGACGACCGCACCGGGGGCCAGGTCGGCCCCGAAGAGCACGAGGTTGGCGAAGTAGACCAGGCGCGCAACCGGGTTGCCGTGATCGTGCAGCGCGTTGCCGAGGCGCCACAGCACGACCGACCAGAAACCGGGCAGGCCCAGCACGTCGAGGACCCCCGCGGCACCGGTGTGGACCTTGCCCTTGACCTTGGCCAGCTCCCGGGCATCGGCGACCAGCGCCCGGAGCACGGGCGGGTTGCTCGGTCGAGGGTTCGCGGGCCTGCTGTCGGCGCTCGGATGGCGTGCGCTCGTGGCGCGACTGGCGGTCATTGGACGGCCTCCGCCCAGCGTGACATCCATGACCCGAGTTCGGTGAAGACCGCCCGGTAGTGGCTCGGGAGCGTCGAGGCGGCGAGCGCCCGGTGCAGCTCCTCGACGAGGTGGGCGAACATCGGGGCGTACTCCCCTGGGGTCACCTCGGTCAGGGCGGTTTCCACCAGGTCGTAGAAGGGCACCGAGAGCAGGTGCATCCACTGCTCGAGGACGACGACCCGCTCCAACCGGGTCTGTTTGGTGTGACCGACGACCGGGCCGCCATAGGACAGCAGGTCACCGCGCAGGTCCATCAGCCGCTTGACGACATAGCCACCCCAGATGTCGTCGTGCCGGCTCAACGGCCAGTTGTCGACGGTGACATCGGGCAGGAAGTAGTAGGCCGGGGTGAGCTCGCGGACGAACGCCGTGTTCATCCCGCAGATCGGGATGTGGCCGAGGGCGACCCGGTTCGGTCCGGTGGGCACTCCCGGATCACCCGGCTCACCGGCATACAACTTGTCGATGCCGTTGAGGTCGAGGATGCCGTCCCACAGCCCGAGGTTGAGGGCGACATCGCCGTCGACCCGGGTCGTGTCGGTGGCCGCCAGGGCCGGGGTGCGCCATTCGTAGGGGTAGCCGCGGGCGTAGACCGGGTCGCCGGCCGGGAAGGTCTGCTCGATCGGGTTGACCCAGCCGCCGGCCATCCGGGGACGTACAGCGGGGGCGTCGGTCTGCTTGCCGAGTGCGGCGAGGTGGGTGTCGAGCCAGCCGGCGCGGGTCTGGCAGTCGTAGTCGAGGGCGACGATGACGTCGAAGCCCTCCTTCCAGGCGACGTAGTGGCCGATGTTGCGGCTCGCCGCGCTCTTGTGCGGCATCGCGGCATAGTGCCGCCCGGCATACGCCTGCTGTGCGGCGTAGTCGAGGTAGTAGACGTTCGGGCGCGGGGACGGCGCCAGCCGGCCGTCGCTGTCGTCGCTGACGATGATCGGGATGTGCGCCGGGATGGCGTCGAAGAGCTCCCATGGCGGGTCGTTGGGGATGGGGACGACGACGCAGACCGACGGGGCGCCGCCGGAGGTGTCCTGGTCGGCGGGGCTCGGGAGAGTCAGGGCGGGCATGGTGGGGTCCTTTCAGGCGACCGCGGAGACGCGGACCAGGTCGGCGAACTCGGTGTGCAAGTACTCGGCCAACGCCTGCCGCCAGGGGCGCATGGTGTTCATCCCCTGCAGGTCCAGGACCAGGTTGCGCATGATCTCCGAGGGCGGGCGCACCGACGGGAACTCGTCGGCGAAATGCTCCGAGGTGACCGGCACCAGCTCGATGTCGTGCCGGCCGAGGATCCGCAGGATCTCCGCCGCGACGTCGTAACGGCTGCCCTCGCCGCCACAGGCCATGTGGTAAAGCCCGGTCATGCCCGAGCCGATCAGCCCGAGCAGGCAGCGGGAGAAGTCCGGCGCGTAGGTCGGCGTGCCGAGCTTGTCGGTCACCGCGAAGACCTGGGTGGCGCCGTCCCTGATCTGGTCGACGATGCGGGAGACGAACTTGTGGTCCTTCCTGGCCCCACCGCCGACCATCCAACCGGCCCGGATGACGTAGTGCTGCGGCACCAGCCGCTCGACGAGGATCTCGCCCTCGTGTTTGGAGTCGCCGTAGACATTGAGCGGGTTGGGCCGGTCGAACTCGGTGTAGGCCCCGGCCTTGGTCCCGTCGAACACCCCGGCCGTGCTGATGTAGGTCATCGGGCAGCCATGGGACCGGGCCGCCAACGCGACGTACTTCGTGCCGATGGTGTTGGTGAGATAGCCGTGGTCGGGGTCGGCGTCGCAGACTTCCAGCGAGGTCTCGGCCGCCAGATGCAGGACCAGGTCCGGGTTGACGGTCTGGAAGGCCGCGGCCACCTCAGCTCGGTCGCGGACGTCGAGATGACCGAGGGCGGGTCCGGACCCGCCCCACGGGTGGGTATCCCGCAGATCGATGTCGGTGGCGACCACCCGATGACCGGCCCGGACCAATGCGGGGATGAGGGCGCTGCCGAGCATCCCGGCAGCTCCGGTGGCGAGGATGAGCATGTCAAGCACCTTTCGTGGGGAGAGCGAGGGTGACGACGGCAAGGCGGCAGACCCTGCGGGCCGGGGGGATGCGGCGCAGCAGGATGCGGTCGATGGACTCGAGGCGGTGCCACATCGGGTCGGAGAGCTCGACGAAGTTCTGCAGCCGGCACAGCACCTGATAGGGGGTCCACTCCACCCGGGCGAACCAGCGGCGCATCGTCGCGAAGTCCTCCGCACCGAGCGAGCGCTCGTCCGGGCTGTGGGTGTGCATGGGGAAGCGGCGGGTCACCAGCCGCGAGTTGCGGACCCGCCGGGTCCACTCCGGCAGGAAGAGCACGGGCTCGCAGAAGACCGCGACTGCTCCCGGCCGCAGCAGGCGCCCGAGGTTGGCCAGGGCCAGGTCCCGGTCGAAATGGTGGACGACGTTGTTGCCGATGATCGCGTCGAATCCACCTGCGGCCAGCCCGTGTTCGGCCGAGTCGAAGCTCTCGACGGGCGAGTGCACGAGGCTGACGCGGTCGGCGACGCCGTTGACCTGCGCCCGGCGTTCGGCCACCGCGAGGATGCCCGAGGACACGTCGATGCCGACCACCTCGGCCCCCTGCAGGGCCAGCCAGACCGCAAGCGACCCGCCGCCCACCCCGACTTCGAGGATGCGCCGGCCGGCCAGCGGGCCGAGCCGTTGCACGGCGTCGGTGAGGAAGTCGACGTGTTCGCGGTTGGCGAAGGGGATCTGGTCGGGCGAGACGAGATAGTCCGCGTCGCGCCACTGGGCCAGCAGCGTCCGCGCCATCTCGTCGTAGGTCTGGGCCTCGTGGTCGTGGCGTTCGTCGAGGGTGAGCACGCCGTGGGCATGCTCGTGGGGATGCGCGTGGGCATGCTCGGCGCCGTGCGCAGGGTCGGTCCCGTGCGAGTGGCTCGGGGAGGACGAGGACAGCTCAGGCATCGAGGGGCTCCATAGCGTGACGAAGGTGGACGAGGTGGTTTCGGGAGCGGCGCAGGGCCTGGGCTCGGGCTTCGGGATCACGGGTCGCTGCCCGGGTGGCATGGGCGAGGGCGCGCAGCCCGAATCCGGCCACTTCCAGGCCCACCAAGGCCCGGTATGCCGTTCGGCCGCGTTCCCGGCGGAACCACCGGTTGAGCGAGCGCAACGCCTGGGGTGCCGCGCCGCCTGCGGTGGCACGCGAGGAGGCACCCATGAAGTGCACCGCGGTGGTGTCCGCGGCATACCTCACCCGCCACCCGGCTCGGGTGGCCCGGTGGCACAGGTCGACGTCGTCCATGTAGACGAAGATCCGTTCGTCGAGCAGGCCGATGTCGTCCAACGCCGACCGCCGCAGTGCCATGACGGCGCTGGACACCCAGTCGACATCAACAGGAGCGATGTCGTCCCGGTGTAGATACACGCCGCGAATTGTGTTGCCGCACAATCGATCCCAACCCAGCAGCCAGGCGCTCATCGAGGTCAGCGTCGGGATACGGCCGGCGGTCCAGCGCTGGAAGGTGCGGTCGGCATAGACCAGGCGAGGCCCGACGACCGCGACCTGCGGGTCGGCGGCGAAGGGCTGCAGCAGCGCTGCGATCCCTCCCGGCTGCAGGCGGGCATCGGTGTTGACCAGCAGGAGGAACTCCGAGTCGCTGTCGCGGATGGCCCGGTTGTTGGCGCGGCAGAATCCCTCATTGGTGGCACTGCGGATCACCCGGACCTGCGGCCACTGGGCGGCCACGTGGTCGGCCGAGCCGTCGCTGGAGGCGTTGTCGACCAGGACGATGTCGTTGACCATCCCGTCCGGCGTGGCGGCGACGATGCTGGCCAGGCAGTCATCGAGCAGTCCGACGGTGTTCCAGTTGACGACGACGGTCGTGAGGTCGGCTCCCATGGCACTCACCTCCAGTCCACGGACAGCACGCTGTGCAGGGGGTCGGGCTGGACCAGCGCCGACCGTGCGGACGCCCCACCGTCTGCGCGCACGGCATACAGGCCGATGACCGCACCGGACGGGCCGAGGAAGACCAGCTGCGAGCCGTCCGGGGAGTAGTCCGGCGCCAACGCTGGGGTGACTCCCGACAGCGACACGGCGGACCCGCCGCCGGAGCCGGCGACCCGCTGGAGCCGACCCCGCCCGTCGGAGCCGGTGACGACGGCCGCGAGATGTATGCCGTCCGGGGACCAGGTCGGCTCGCCCGCCGCGGCCGGTGCCGCCGTTGACGTGACGGCCTGGCCGGTGATGGCGTCCATGACGTAGATCCCGCGGCGGTCGCCCTCGGTCCAGGCGAAGGCGACCCGGCGTCCGTCCGGGGAGAGCGCCGGGTCGGCGTCGTCGGTGGGCAGCACGCCGGCGGTGCCGTTGGTGAGATTGCGGACCTCGCCGGTGCGCAGGTCGATGCGCAGGATGAACGACTCACCAGTGAGCGTGGAGACATTGCGCACGAGGACCGCCTGGCCGTCGGGCGTAGGCACCGGGGAGGTGTTGCCGCGGGCATCGCCGGGGGCGAGGCCGTCCTGCCAGTCCTCGATCCAGGGGTCGGTGAGCTGGCGCACCGAGCCATCCGGCGTGCGGAGGAAGACCTGTTCGGCGGCGGTGTCCGAGGGCAGCGCCGCGACGCGCTGCTGGCGTTGGGCGAGCCCCATCGGCGAGAGGTCCTCGAGGGTGACGTGGGCTCGGCGGGTGGTGCCGGTCGGGGCCGCCGGATGGGGGTCGCGCGCGCGGCCGGTGTCGACGTCGGCGGTGAACAGGACGCTTTCGCCGTCGGCGGCCCAGCGGGCGGTGCGCGGGGTCAACCCCGTGGGCAGTGACAGGGTGCGCCGCTGCATGAGATCCGGCGAGGCCGACACGAGGGTGCGGGACCCGTCGGTCCCCGCGAGGACCAGGAGCACCCGACCGGGCACCGGGCGAGATCCGATCGCATCCGTCGACCGGGAGGCGCCGGCGGCCTGCGGCCAGTCGTGCCAGTCCAGGGCGATGTCCGTCGCCGCGATGAGGACCTTGGGGTCGGACCCGTCCGGTCGCCGCGAGCACAGGCACGTGGTCTGCGCGTCGAGGGCGCCGTTGAAGGAGACCGCGCCGTCGGGGGCGAACCGGGGCAGCACCCCGGACATCTCCGAGACCTCGCAAGGATCGGCGGCCGGTCGGGAGACGCAGTTCGCTCCGTCGGTGAGGACGGTTTCGGCCCCACCGGACCGGGGGCGCACCGCGATGTGCCAGCCGGAGGGTTTGACGCCGCTGAAATCGGTGGCCGACCCGGTCGACGGGTTGCCGGAGCCGCGATACGAGGCCGTGGCCACGAGCCGGCCGTCGGCAGAGACGGTCGGGTCGGTGTTGAAGGTGTGGTCGTCGATGAGGGCGCGCCGGCCGGTGCCGTCGGCGGCCACCTCCGCGATCTGGGTCGACGTGGAGTTGGCGGTGTAGGCAAGCACGAGCCGGCCGTCCGGAGTGGGCGACGGGTCGGAGTCGAAACCACCGACCGAGACGGTTGCGGCGGTGAGGTTGGTGCTCAGTCCGGTGGCCAGGTCCAGCCGGAAGAGCGCGACGTGCGGGAACCACGGCGCGGTGCCGGTGAAGACCAGGCTCGTGCCGGAGCGGTCGACGAAGGGCTGCCCCACCCGGAAGTCGAAGCTGGCCAGCACCCGCACTCCGCTGCCGTCCGGGCGCATCATCGCGATCTGTTCGGGACCGCCCGCCGCGCCGGCCCGGACCGTGTAGACGATCTGGGTGTTCCCGAAAGCCCACCGGGGCCAGCTGTACGAGCGTCCGTCCGCGGGGGTCAGCCGGTGCATCGAGCCGTCGGTGTCGGCGAGGTAGATGTGATGCGCGCCGGTGGCCCGCTCGACCCCGGAGAGCAGCACCTGACTCGGCAGCGGCGACGATGAACTGGCCGAGGTGGCCGAGCCGGCCGGGGCAGGCGAGGCGGCGGGCACGGCATACGGGAGGGTGGTGAGGGTGTCGGCCATGGTCGGACCAGGCGGCAGAGCCAGGACGACCACGGCGACGACGGCGAAGGCAGCCACCAGCCGCCGGGTGGTGCGGCGGCTCGGGGCAGTACCACCCCGAGGCGCCCCGCTGCTGGATCGCGCCACCCCCGACACCCGAGCCAGATGCGGCGCGCGGGCCGGGATGGGCGGGCTCAGCCGCTCCCCCGCGACGGCCAGGCCCGCGAGCATCCAGAAGACCGCGAGCGGGGCGTCCTGACGCAACGAGAAGCCGAGCAACTCTTCGACAGCGAAGAAGGCGATCGCGGCGAGCACACCCGTCCCCACGGCGGCCAGCAGCCGGTCCGGGCTGCGGGTGAGCCGCAGCGCCACCCGGGCCACCGCGATGCCGACGAGGGCGAACCCGGCCAGTCCGACGATCCCCGTTTCGGCGAGGACGAGCAGGTAGATGTTGTGCACCGGGTGACCGAAGAAGATGACCGGCGCCTGGTCGTAGGCCCCTTGGACGAGTTCGTAGTTGTTGAGGCCGACCCCGAGGAACGGGTGATCGGCGAACATCCGCTCCGCGGTGTCGTTGAGCTCGAGCCGCGAGTCGATCTCGGTGAAGAAGTGTCCGGTGCCGAAGTTCGCCGAGATCTTGTCGATGATCTGCGGAGCGAAGGGCAGGGCGACGACCAGCCCGGCCAGACCGATGCGCAGCAGTGCGGCCGGGGCGACCTGCCGGCGGCGCACGCCGACGGCCACGACGACGGCGCAGGCCAGACCGGCGGCGACGAAGGCGGCACGGGCCTGGGCCAGCCAGACCGCACCGAAGCAGCAGGCCACGACGACGGCGGCGGCCAGTCGCTGCAGCGGGTTCCTCAGTCCGACGAGCAGGGCGGTGGCCACAGTCGCCAGCGCCCCGAGCACGGCGCCGAGGAAGACCGGGTGCAGGACCGTGCCGAACGGCCGGCCGAGCACGGTCGTGTCGGTCACCCGGTCGCCGAGCTCGGTCGGCACCCCGAGGAAGCTCAGCCCGAGCACGCCACCGGTGCGCCACTGCAGGACGACGACGACGAGTTCGAGCACCGAGACCGCACCCAGCCCACCGAGGACGGCATACAGGTGGCGCCGGGCCGAGATTCGCAGCGCGAGATAGGCGAACAGGAGGAACATCCACCCCATCCGGCACAGCTCGGCAGCAGCGTGCCCGAGGCTCGGGGCGCCGAGCAGGCTGGGCAGCGCCAGCAGCGCCCCGCCCGCGACCGCCCCGAGGACCCCACGCCGCGGCACGGCGGCGAGGTCCCGCGCCAGGGTGCCGGACCGCCACCACAGCACATAGAGCAGCACCACGACGACATCGAGGGTCGTGACGTAGATCGACACGGCCCCGCCGCTCTGCTGCAGGTCGGGGTCGGTGAACGACTTGTGCATCATGACGGCCACCGCCGCGGCGGCCAGGAACAACAGCACGGTATGCCGGTCGCGCACCACCCACAGGACGGTCCCGATCGCGAGGGCCCCGACCGCCACGAGCAGACCTTTGCCGCCGAGTCCAGCGGCAATCCAACCCAGCGCTGCCACGCCGGCACCGACGGGTAGCACCAGCCAGGCGCGCCGGCGCCCGACCGCCTCGCCGGGCCTGCCGGCCATGCCCACGCCCACGCCCAACGGGGCTCCCCGCCACGAGCCGAACCCAGGTCGAACCCAGGGCCGCGCCCAGGTCGCGAGCCGCGGGCCGGTCACGACGAGCAGGAGCACAGCGAGCACGACGGCGATCCCGCGCACGCCGGCCAGGCCGGCCAAGACGGCGACGACGGCGCTCCCCGCGGCGGTCAGCGCCATCGCCCGGCGAGTGGCCGACGGCCGGGGCAAGCCCGCACGCGGCGGCGTCGCGAGACTGCGGTGAGTCGCCTGGGCCAAGCCCGCACGCGGCTGGGCCGCGGTGCTGCGGTGGATCGGCAGGGCCGACCACGCGGCATACAGGGGGGTGAGCACTTGGCCGCGCAGCAGCCTGCCGACGACGAGCAGGACGACCGCCCCGAGGACGGTGTAGAGGGCCGGCATACCGAGGCCGGCGAGCACCGCGCCGAGAACTGCGGCGCCGACTCCGGCGACCACAACGGATCGGGCCGTGGGCGGCATACGCCGGGCCGCGGACGGCATACGCAGTTCGGGCTGGAGCGAGCTCATCGGGCGCCGACCTCCGAGGCGAGCGGCGTCGTCGGCGTCGGGGTCGGTCGGCGCGGCGGCGTCGAGCGATAGGCGCGCTGCGTGTAGTGCAGCATGACCTTCCAGTAGGCCCATTCGGCGAATCGCCCGCGGCGGTCGGCGTGGTCGAGCCGGCGGCGCAGCAGCGGGACGGTGACCCGGTTGAACAAGGCCAGCCGCACCGCCATCCGCGCGGCGGCGCGGGGACCGGCCGACCGGGTGAGCACGCCATAGCGCTCGTGCAGCCCGGGTTCCGGGATGAGCACCTCAAGGTCGCGCAGTCCCCGGCCGATCGACTCCTGCAACCGGCACGCGCTGGGCAGGTCGTGCGGGTGGAAGTGCTCGCCCCACGCAGCCGGCTCGAAGACGACTCGATAGCCGGCCCGGGTCCACCGGTAGCCCAGCTCGACGTCCTCGTGGCCGATCTCGGCCCAGTCCTCGTGGAAGACCAGATTGCGGGTGAGCATGACCTGGCGAGGCAGGCTGAGGTTCATCGACCAGTGGTAGCGCCACTCCACGAATTTCCCTGCCCGAGAAGCGATCTCGTGATAGGCGAAGGGTTGGTACCACTGGATGAAGGGCGTCTGGGGCATCTGGGTGGACTGTTCGACCAGCCCGAGCACGGCGACCGGTTCGGTATGCCGGGCATGCGCGGCGACGTGCGCGCGCACGAACCCGGGGGTGACCCAGACGTCGTCGTTGAGGAAGATGACGATGTCGCCGCGGGCGGCGCGCAGCGCCTCGTTGCGCTTGACCGCAGGCAGCCGCTGCGTCGAGGCGAGCAGGACCACGTCGCGGCCGGTGTCGCGGGCCAGCTCACGCACCATGTCGGGCGTGTCGTCGGTCGAGTTGTCGGCGACGATGATCTGGAGCCGGTCGGCCGGGTAGTCGGTGGCCAGGAGAGACTCGATGGTTCGGCGGACGACCTCGCAGCGGTTGAAGGTCGGGAAGATGACGCTGACCCGGGGCAGTTCGTCGGTCATCCCAGGGCCTCCTGCAATCGGGGCAACAACCGCAGTCGCCACACTCCGACGGCCAGCCCGATCAGCCCGGCGAGCATCGCCGCCGGTGCGGTGACCTGCCGGTCGACGAGCCACCCGACCGCGGCAGCCGACAGCGCCGCAGCGGCGACCAGCCGCAGGACCCGGCCGGCCGGCAGGGTCGCCGCGGAGCACCGCCGGACCGCGACGGTCGAGCAACACAGCACGAGGACCGCGCCGACCAGGGCCGCTACGGCGGCGCCGTCGATGCCGGTCGACCGGATCAGGATGACGTCGACCGGCACGCTTACCGCGAGGGCGGCGAGGTTGTAGGCCAAGGTGATTCGCTGGAACCCGGTCGCCAGGAGCACGACCGACTGCCAGGCATTGATCGTCATGAGCACGAGGGCAACCGACAGCCAGCGCAGCGGCTGGGCGGAGGCGGCATACGAGGGACCGAATGCGAGCTCGACCACCCACGGCGCTCCGCCGACCAGGACGACCGGCACCGCGAGGGTGACCGCGAGGAGCACCTCGGTGCCCCGCGCGTAGATCCGCCGGAAGGCGACCCGGTCGCCGACCGCCCAAGCGCGGGCGAGGACCGTGAAGAGGACGTTGATGACGATGGCCGAGGCGAGCAGCAGGTATTCGATCGGCTGGTATGCCGCGCCGTAGCGGCCGAGGTCGGCGGCGGGCAGCAGCGCCGCGACGACGAGGCTGTCGAGCTTGAGGCAGAGCACTCCGACGAGCAACCCGGGGCCGAGCGGCAGGGCCTCGGTGACCAGTCCCCGGACCAGCGAGCGGTCCACGCGCAGCCGCAGGCCGAAGCGCCGGCTGCCCACCCGCAGGGCCAGGGCCGTGCCCACGGCCACCCCGACGACCGGTGGAACGAAGAGCATCGGCAGCGCCGCACCCAACCAGATGAGCACGAGCACCAAAGCGGTCTCGACGGCCTCGCCGAGGACCCGGACGATCGCCTCGTATTGCTGCAGGAGGTGGATCTGGAAGGCGACGACGACGACCCCGAGCACGGCGTCGCCGACGGTGACGAGGCAGGCCACGGCACCGGCGAGCAGCGCCTCGGCGGACTGGCCGAAGGCGAGCAGGGTGACCTGCACGGCGAGCGCCGCGACCAGGGCCAGGGCCAACCGGAGCGCGGCGACCGTGCCGATGATGGCCCCGGGGTCGGCGTCCACGCGGACCGCTTCGCGGACGGCCAGCTTGGGCAGCCCGAAGTCGGCGACCACTCCGGCCAGGGTCGTCACGGTAGCCACGAGGACATAGGTGCCATAGCCTTCCGGAGCGAGGTAACGCACCACCGCCAGCGTCGAGACGACGTTGAGCACGAGGTGGACGACCTTCGCGGCGAGCTGGCTGGCGGTGCTCACCGCCGCCCGGCGCGTCGTCGAGGTTGGTGCGGCGCGGGTCGTCACGGCAGGTGCTCCGTCGGGTCGGGCGAACCGTGGCCTCCGCCGCGACGGGAGGCCCGGTGGTCGCCGTTGCTCGAGGGTCCCGCGGGCGGCACGGGGTGGGGGGCCGCAGACCCCAGCAGGGCCGTGACCAGGTCACGGTCGTCGGCCGCTTCGCCGGGGTCCGGGGTGCCGGGGACGGCATACCCGCCGTCGCCCTCGCCAAAGGTGCCGCGCACGGCATACCCGCCCTGCTCCTCGTCAGCGCCCTCGCCGTCGCCCTCGCCGGCGCTCTCGGGACCGCCCACGACGGCCGGACCGACCAGATGCGGGCTCAGCCACCAGCCGCCGAGGGCGCCGAGCAGCAGGCCCAGCGCCAGGTAGATGTAGCGCTTGGGTTCGGTGGGATAGACCGGCAGCGCGGCGGTGTCGAGACGGGTCAGCTCGACCGCTCCGGAGGCCGCGGTGACTTGCGCGCTCTGCAGGGCCGTCGCCACGCTCGTGCGGTTGGCCTCGGCCAGGTCGACTGACTTCTGCAGGGTGGCCAATTCGGCTTGTGCGGCGTTGCTCGACAGGGGCGCGGCAGCGTCGATCTGGTGCTGGAGGGCCGCGACGCGAGCCGTGGCGCCGTCGAGTTGGGCCTGCAGGACCGCACGTCGGGTCGTGAGGTCCTGGTAGACGCTGCTGGCCGCATTCGTGTCCAGGCTCGTCGTCGACCGGCCGGTGACGATGGTCTGGCTGCTGCGCTCGGTGCGCGGCACCGCGGCGAGCGAGGCGTTGATCGAGGCGAGTTGCGCCGAGGCGTCGGCCTCGGCCGCCTTGGCCGCGAGGTAGTCCTTGCGCAGCGTCTCGTAGGTCGTGGCCGACAACTGCTGCCGGCCGTCGGCCGCGGCGATGCCGTGGGCGGTCTGGTAATCGGCCAGCGCCGTGCTCTTGGCCGCGACCTGCTGCTCGGCCACGGTGAGCTGCGCCTGCAGGTTGCTGATGTAGGTCTTGACGTCGCCCTTGAACCGCTCGTTGCTGCTGCTCACCAGGGTGTCGGCAACGGCGTCGGTGACCGCCTTGGCCTCCTCGGGGGTCGGGCCGATCGACGAGATCGCCAGGACGTAGGAGCCGGTCGTGCCGGCGGCCGGCCCGGAGTTGACCCCGAGCGGCATGGCCTTGGTGCCCTCCTGCACATAGAGCACCGCCTTCTCGTGCGGGTCGACATCGGCACAGAAGCCCGAGGTCACCACGGCCCGGGTGCACCGGTAGACCCACGCGAAGGCATGCGCGAGAGCCGAGATCGGGCCGCTGGACACGGGCCGCCGGTCCAGCCCGGTCTCGGTGACCACCTGTTCGGCGACCGCACGGCTGGTTGCGATGCCGGCATACGTCGCCGCCAGCGACTGCGAGAGCGAGGCGTCGATGACCCCCGGCTGCCCGGCGAGGTCCTGGGCTGTGCTCGTGAGGAAGGTCGCGTCCCGGCCGCGGATAAGCAGTCGGGTCTCACCGCTGTAGGTCGGCTCCTTGAGGAAAGACCCGGCGAAGGCGAGCGTGGCGCCGATGGCGGCGACGACCAGCACGCGCCAGTAGCGGCCGGTGAGCGTCGAGAAGGTCATGGACGGATCCCTTCGGTGAGCGGGTTTCGGGGTGCCGCGAGGCGTTCGACGCGGTGCGCGGCGAGCAGGAGCAGGGCGCGCGACCCGAGGGCGGCGGCGGCGGCCCAGCGCAGCGGGTTCCACGGTTGCGGCGCGTGGTGGGTCCGCCAGTAGCGGTAGGCCCCGGCGTGGAAGGAGCGGGTCGCCAACGCAGACCCGGTATGCCGTCGGGTCCCGCCCTCGTCGTGGCGCACCGTCGCGTCGGGCACGCACCACACGGAGTAGCCGGCGCCGGCGAGCCGGCGACACCAGTCGGCGTCCTCCCAGAACAGGAAGTAGCCCTCGTCGAAGCCGCCGAACTGGTCCAGCACAACCCGCGGGAGGACCATCGCGGCACCGGAGACCCAGTCGACGCGGTAGGGCTCGGTGTCGCCGGCGTGGTCGCGCTCGACGAGGAAGCGCCGCGACCAGCGGTTGCCGGGAAAGACCTTGGTCAAGACCGAACGGCGGCCGAAGAGCCCCGCGCTGGCGGTCGGGAAGGACCGGGCGGTCAGCTGCGGACGGCCGTCGGCATAGCGCAGCGTGGGCGCGACGATGGCGGCCGGCTCGCTCGGGCCAGACGAGCGCACCGAGGGCACCGACGGCACCGACGGCACCGACGGCACCGAGGGCACCGAGGGCAACGAGCGCAGCGCCTCGACGAGCCTGGTGAGTGAGCCCGGGTCGGCCACGGTGTCGGGATTGAGCAAGGCGACGTATGCCGCGTGGCCGTGTGCCATCCCGGTGTTGGCTGCATGCGCGAAGCCGGTGTTGGCCCCGAGGTCGGTGGCGGTGACCTCGAGCCAGGGCCGATCGGCCGCCCATGCCTCCACCGCCGCAACGGTGCCGTCGCCGGAGCCGTTGTCGACGACGGTGATGGTGCACGACAGCCCGGCGGCGGCGTCGGGCACGCTGTCCAGGCACCGGATCACCAGGTCACGACTGTGGAAGCCGACAACCACGACGTCGAGGTCGCTCATCAGAAGGCCCCCCGACCGAGCAGCACGGCCAGCACCGTGTGCGCGAGGATGCGCAGGTCCAGCAGCACCGTCTGCTGGGCGAGATAGCGCAGGTCGATGGTGATCCGCTCGCGCACGGTGAGCAGGCTCCGGCCGGCGATCTGGGCCAGGCCGGTGACCCCGGCCTTGGTGAGCAGCAGGGCCAGGTCTTCGTTGCGATATTGCCCGAGCAACTCCGGCAACTCCGGCCGCGGGCCGACCAGGCTCATGTCGCCGCGCAGCACGTTGACGAGATTGGGCAGCTCGTCGACGGTGGTGCGGCGCAGCCAGCGGCCGACGCGCGTGCACCGCGGGTCGTCGGCGAGCTTGTAGAAGACCTCGCCCGAAGCGGTGCTCGTGCGGTAGTCGTAGAGGGCGGGGAAGCGCTCGCGCGCGTCGACCCACATGGTGCGGAACTTGTAGAACGTGAAGACGCGCCCACCGACGGTCACCCGAGGCTGGCGGAAGATGGCCGGTCCCGGCGAGTCCAGCCGGATCAGGATGACGAGGGCCAGCAGCAAGGGCGAGGCCAGCAGCAACAGCAGGCTCGCCCCGACGACATCGACGATCCGGGTGACCGCGGCGTAACTGCGGCTGCGGTTGGGTAGGTAGACGACGCTCGCCTCGCCCAGCCGCCGGTCCAGGTAGGACGCCACCGGTTCGACCCCGTCCCAGTGGTCGGCGACCACACCCTCGTGCTGGCCTGACTCGGTGATGGCCCGGGAACCGTTGGCGGACAACGGCTTTGCTCGCGTCGCCCGGTCCTCGACGACCGAGGTGAGCACGGTCAACGACTGAGTGCCCAGCGAACGTCGCGAGAGCGCGAGCGCGCGCAGAAACGACGGTTGGCTTGCCCCACGCAGGTGCGCCGGCTCGACGACACCGTGAAAACCGAGCATCCACGGGCCGGCATGGCCGCCCGCTCCCGGTGGCTCGGGATGGTGCGAGGGCAGCACGATTTCGTTCATCGGCGAAGCTCCCGATTCTGGCCGAGGGCATGACGAATTGCCGCCATGGACGGGCCAATTGCGGTGAAATCGCCGGTCAGCGCGACCGGCGGGACAGGTCGACCGAAGTCAGGTCGAGGTGAGAGTCGAGTTCAGTTCTGCACTGCGGGGTGGAGCGGGGAGACGCAGGGGAATCGGATCGGCGATTCGCAACTGATGAGCCCCAGTATCACCACGCTGATACATGTTCCGGAGGCGATTCGGTGAAAATCCCGGCAATTCACAAGCCGGGCGGTCAGCCGAGCCAGTCGCTCGCGACCCGAGCCGCCATTCGCCGCAGCAGTGGACCGGCCTCGCGCATCGAGCGTTGCGGGTCAGGCTCGAGCTCGGACAGCGGATAGATCCGCCAGATCCCGCTCGCCTCGACCTCGGCCCGGTCCGCCTCGGATAGCACCGCGCGTCCGCACACTGCCACCACCGGTATGCCGTGCGCCCGCGCCACCGCGGCCACGCCCGCCGGGGTCTTGCCGAGCAAGGTCTGGCGGTCCAGCGATCCCTCGCCTGTGACGACCAGGGCCGCCCCCGCCAGCAGCCCCTCGAAGCCGACGTATTCCAGCACCACCTCGATGCCCGGGCGCATCCTCGCCCCGAGGACGGCCAACGCGGCATACCCGACTCCACCGGCCGCGCCCGCGCCCGGCCGGTCACGGTCGTCTCGACCGGTGGCCTGGGTGACGAGCTCGGCGTAGTGGGCCAGGGCAGCCTCCAATGCGGCCTGCTCGAAGGGGCCGGCGCCCTTCTGCGGAGCGAAGATCGCGACGGTGCCACGTTCTCCCAGAAGCGGATTGGTGACATCACTGGCAAGGGTCAGGGTGACCTCGGCCAGCCGCGGGTGCAGCCTCGAGAGGTCGATCGAGGTGAGTTCGGCCAGTGGGCCACCGCCGTCGGCGACCGGCTCGCCATCGGCTTCGAGCAATCGCGCGCCGAGGGCCACGAGCATCCCCGCCCCGCCGTCGGTGCTCGCGCTGCCGCCGATGCCCAGGACCACCTCGTGGACCAGCGGCTCGCCATCCTCCCCCCGGGCGTCGAGGGCGGCGGCGAGCATCTCGCCGAGGCCACGCGAGGTGGCCGTCAACGGCTGGGTGACGCCACCGGGCAGGTGCACCAGACCACAGCAGTCGGCCATCTCGACGACCGCGACGCCGGCGCGCACGGCATACCCCGAGTGCACCGGCTCGCCGGTGGGACCCGCGACGGTGACCGGCACGTGCCGGAATCCCACCGACTCGGCTGCCGCGAGGGTGCCGTCGCCGCCATCGGCGACGAGCACCGAGGCGACCGCGACCCCGGGCGCCGCATCGGCGACCCCGGCGCGGATCGCCGCCACCACCTCGGTCGCCGTGAGCGACCCCTTGAACTTGTCGCACGCCACGAGCACGTGCCCCGGGCGCGGAGGCGCACCAGGGACAGCCGGCGCACCAGGCGCACCAGGCGCAGCAGGCAGGGTCACGGCCCCACGGTATGCCGGTCGGTCACCGCAGCCGCGGGACGAGGGTCCCTCGGCCGGTCGAGCGCCGAGGTTTACGCTCGGTTCGGGATCAAGGAGGAACCCGGATGCGGATCGTCGTCGCCCTCGGCGGCAACGCCCTGCTGCGCCGCGGCGAGCCGATGACGGCGGCCGTGCAACGCGCCAATGTCCGCACCGCAGCGCTCGCCCTCGCACCGATCGCCCGCTCGCACCAGCTCGTCATCACCCACGGCAACGGCCCGCAGGTCGGTCTGCTCGAGTTGCAGGCCCAGGCCTATGCCGGGGTCGAGCCCTATCCCCTCGACATCCTCGGCGCTCAGACCGAGGGCATGATCGGCTATCTCATCGAGCAGGAACTCGGCAATGTGCTGCCCGAGGACGCCCCGCTGGCCACCCTGCTGACGATGACCGAGGTCGACCCGGACGACCCTGCTTTCGCCGATCCGAGCAAGTTCGTCGGGCCGGTCTACGACGAGGCGACGGCCCGGGCTGCCGCGGCCGAGCACGGCTGGGTGGTCAAGCCCGACGGCCCCTATTGGCGCCGCGTCGTCGCATCGCCCCGGCCGGTGCGCATCTTCGAGATCCGCCCGATCGACCTACTGCTGCGAGCCGGCTGCGTCGTCGTCTGTGCGGGCGGTGGCGGGATCCCGACGATGTTCGGCCGCGAGCCCGCCGATGCCAACGTTCTCGGCGGCGTCGAAGCGGTCATCGACAAGGACCTCGCCTCCGCGGTGCTGGCCCGCGAGTTGGCTGCCGACGCTTTCGTCATGGCCACCGACGTCGCTGCGATAGAAGCAGATTGGGGTATGCCGTCGGCCCGCCAGATCGCCGCGGCCACCCCCGAGTGGCTCGCCGCACAGAGCTTTGCCGCCGGGTCGATGGGGCCCAAGGTCGCCGCCGCCGTCGAGTTCGTCACGGCGACCGGCGGCCGGGCCATGATCGGGTCGCTGGCCGACATCGGCGCCATGCTCACCGGGGATGCCGGCACCCAGATCCGCGCCGACCTGGCCGAGCCGGTGAGCTACCGATGACGGTGACCACCCGGCATACCGGAATTGCCGTTCGGCAGCCGCCCTCCGGCGCCGCTGACGCGGCCGCACCCACCCGGCATACCCCGGTTGTTTGCGCATCGCTTCTTACCCGTCACGACAGCACGATCGGTCGATCCACCACCCCGGATCGCACCTGACTCATCGCACACACCGCGAAAGGGACACCACCGTGGCATTCGCAGAACGCATCTCTCGCCTGGGCACCGAAACGGCCTTCGCCGTCTCACTCGCCGCCGCCGCGTGGGGGGCGCAGGGACACCGCATCTACCCCTTCCACCTCGGCGACATCGATCTGGCGACCCCCGCCAACATCCGCGAGGCGATGGACCGCGCGGTCGCCGAGGGCAAGACCGGCTACTGCCCCGGGCCGGGCATCGCGCCGCTGCGCGAAGCGATCGCGGAGGACGTCGGGATGCGCCGTGGGCTGAGCTACGGGCCGGACAATGTCACCGTGCACCCGGGCGGCAAGCCGGTCATCACGAAGTTCACCCAGGCGCTCATCGAGTTCGGCGACGAGGTGCTCTATCCCAACCCGGGTTATCCGATCTATGAGAGCCAGATCGAGTTCATCGGCGCGCACCCGCTGCCCTATCGCTATGTGCCGACCGAGACCGGGTTCCGCATCGACCTGGACCAGGTGCGCTCGCTCATCACGCCCCGGACCAAGGCGATCATCTACAACGACCTGCAGAACCCCATCTCCGCCGAGTCGACCCAGGCCGAGAAGGAGGCCATCGCGCAGATCGCCATCGAGCACGACCTCTGGGTGCTCTCCGACGAGGCGTATTTCGAAATGCGCTACTCGGGCACCTCGTCGTCGATCGCGTCGATCCCGGGCATGCAGGAGCGCACGGTCATCCTCTACACGTTCAGCAAGAAGTTCGCGATGACCGGATGGCGGCTCGGCGCCGCGATCGCGCCGGCCGAGTTGTCGGCGGTGTTCGGCAAGCTCAACACCAACAACGAGTCGTGCACGACGCACTTCGTGCAGTGGGCCGGCATCGAGGCCATTCGCGGTGACCAAGCCGGGGCGATCGCGATCCGCGACGCGCTGCAAGGCCGTCGCGACGCGGCATACGAGATGTTGTCCTCGATGCGCGGGGTGACCCTGTCGCGACCGAATGCGACCTTCTACCTCTTCCCCGACGTGACTGACGCGATGGCCGCCAAGGGGATCGGGACGCTCCCGGAGTTCGCCGAGCGAGCGCTCAAGGAGACCGGGGTGTCGTTCTGCACCCGGCTGCACTTCGGCCGGCCGCAGCCGGGCGAAGACCGGATGTATGCGCGGTTCGCGTATTCCGGTCTGCCAGAGGCTGATATCCGCGAAGGCCTGGGCATCCTCAAGCAGTGGATCGAGGCCTGACATGGCTGTCGTTGCCGTCACCAACCGGATCCCCGCCTCGGGATTGGAGGCGTTGCGCGCCGAGCACGAGGTGCGCGCGTGGGAGCACGAGGAGTGCATCTCGCGAGATGAGTGCCTGCGGTTGATCGCCGGCGCGGACGCGGTCGTCACCTTGCTCACCGAGCGGGTCGGTGAGGAGTTTCTCGCCGCCGCCGGCCCGCAGCTGCAGGTCGTCGCCAATGTCGCGGTTGGCTACAACAACATCGACGTCGAGGCCTGCCGCGCGCACGGCGTCATCGCGACCAACACCCCCAAGGTGCTCACCGAGACGACCGCCGACACGGCCTTCGGGCTGATGCTCATGGTGACGCGGCGGTTCGGTGAGGGCGAGCGGATCATCCGCAGCCAGACCCCGTGGCAGTGGGGCATGTTCTACCTGCTCGGGATGGGCCTGCAGGGCAAGACCCTCGGCATCGTCGGGATGGGCCAGATCGGTGCCGCCATGGCTCGGCGGGCGATCGCCTTCGGGATGGACATCGTGTATGCCGATGAGCACGAGGCCGCTGTCGAACTGCTCGCCGGTATGCCGTCCGGCTCAGTCCGCCGGGCGTCCTTCGACGAGCTGCTCCGGGTCTCCGACGTGGTCTCCTTGCATTGCCCATACATGCCCTCGACTCATCACCTGATGGGCGCCGACCAGTTCGCGGCGATGAAGCGCACGGCATACATCGTCAACTCCGCGCGCGGGCCGATCATCGACGAAGAGGCGCTCGTCGCGGCGTTGCAGTCGGGCCAGATCGCCGGTGCCGGGCTCGACGTCTTCGAGAAGGAGCCGGCGGTGCACCCCGGGCTCCTGGAGATGGACAACGTCGTGCTGCTGCCGCACCTCGGCTCGGCGACGACCGAGACGCGGGCGGCGATGGCGGAGCTGGCGGCGGCCAATGTGCTGGCCGTGCTGCGTGGTGAAGCGCCTCTAACCCCCGTCACGTGACTCGTCAGAGGGACGCGCGGACTTCCCAGAGCTCGGGGAAGAGCACGACGTCGAGCATCTTGCGCAGGTAGCCCACCCCGGAGGTGCCGCCGGTGCCGCGCTTGACCCCGATGATCCGCGCGACGGTCGTGAGGTGCCGGAAGCGCCACAACCGGAAGGCGTCCTCCAGATCCACGAGCTCCTCGGCGAGTTGGTAGAGCTCCCAGTGCGCCTTCGGGTCCGCATACACCGTCGCCCACGCGGCGGTGACGCCCGGGTCGGCTTCGTAGGGCGCGCGCACGTCGCGATTCAGCACGGCAGCAGGCACCGGTATGCCGTGCCGCCCCACCAGTCGCAGCGTCTCGTCGTAGAGCGAGGGCGCCTCGAAGGCTGCCTCGACGGCGGCCAGCAGGTCGGGGCGGTGCCGGTGCGGGCCGCGCATGGCGGGGTTCTTGTTGCCGAGGGCGTATTCGATCTGGCGGTACTGCCAGCTTTGGAAGCCACTGCTGTTGGCGAGATAGGGCCGGAAGGCGGCGTATTCGGACGGGGTCATCGTCGCGAGGACGTCCCACGCGTGGACGAGTTGCTCCATGATCCGCGACACCCGCGCGAGCATCTTGAACGCCTGCCCCAACTCGTCGGCGGCGATCGCCGAGATGGCCGCGCCGAGCTCGTGCAGCATGAGCTTCATCCACAGCTCGGAGGTCTGGTGCTGGACGATGAAGAGCAACTCGTTGTGCTCCGGCGACAACGGGTGCTGCGCCGCCAACACCTCATCGAGGTGCAGATAATCGCCATAGGTCATCGACCGAGAGAAGTCGAGCTTGGCGCCCTCCTCGCGGACGATCCCCTCGCCCTCGTGCTCGGGCCTGCCGCGGTGGATCGGCGGCAGACCCATCTCGTCGGTCATTTCACCGCTCAAGTCGTTGCCCACGTCGCTGCTCACGTCACGGCTCCCTTCACGGCATACCGCTCCTGCCGCCACTCCTGCGTCTCCAACACCTCACGCAAGTGCGCCACCGCGTCGAAGGCCTGCGCGAACGACAGATACAGCGGCGTGAGGCCGAACCGCATGATGTGCGGCTGTGCCGCCAGATCTCCCGGCACACCGGCTCGGAAGTCCCCGATCACCCCGCGCGCGATGAGGGCCTGCACCACGGCATACGCCGCCTCGTGCCGCGGCGGCGCGAGGGTGAGGCTGACCTGGGAGCCGCGCCGCGCCGGGTCGCGCGGGGTCACGACGCCCACCCCCAACTCGGCGGGCAGCGCGTCGACGAGCGCGATGAACAGGTCGGTCAGCGCGAGCGACTTGGCCCGCAGCGCCGCCATCCCGCCCAGCGGCTCGGCCGCCAGCACGGTGTCTACGCCGCACTCCAGCGCCGACAGCGAGAGGATCGGCGGAGTCCCGCACACATAGCGCGAGATGCCCTCAGCCGGCTCGTATGCCGTGTCGAAGGCGAACGGGGCCGCGTGCCCGAGCCAGCCGCTGAGCGGCTGACGGAACCGACCGGCATACCGGGGGTGGACCCACACGAAGGCGGGCGCGCCGGGGCCGCCGTTGAGGTACTTGTAGCCGCAGCCGATCGCGAAGTCGGCGTCCGCCCCGAGCAGGTCGACGGGCACCGCGCCGGCCGAGTGCGCGAGGTCCCAAATCGTCAGCACCCCCGCCGCATGCGCCGCCGCGGTGAGCCCCGCCATGTCGTGGCGCTCGCCCGTGCGGTAGTTGACCTCGGTGAGCATGAGGACAGCGACCTCGTCGGTGAGCGCGCCAGGGATGTCGGCCGGTGAGTCGATGAGCCGCAGCTCCATCCCACGGCGGGACACGATGCTCTGCGCGATGTAGAGGTCGGTCGGGAAGTTGCTCCGCTCGGAGACGACCACGCGCCGCGTCGCCCCGCCGTCAGCCGCGGCCGCGTCGGCCAGATCGAGGGCCACGTTCAGCACCTTGTAGAGGTTGAGCGAGGTCGAGTCGGCGGCGACGACCTGGCCCGGACCGGCACCGATGAGCCGCGCGATCTTGTCGCCGATGCGCTGCGGCAGGTCGACCCAGCCGGCGGTGTTCCAACTGCGGATGAGGTCGGTGCCCCACTCGCGCGTCACGACATCCGCGATGCGGCCGGCGGTCGCCCGCGGCAGCACGCCGAGGGAGTTGCCGTCGAGATAGATCACCCCGTCCGGCAGGTCGAACTGCTCCCTGAGCGATCGCAACGGATCGGCCTCGTCCCTCACGAGGCAGGCCTGTCGGTCCATGGGACTCCTTTGTCACCTGTGTCACCGGCCGGTGCGAGAACCTCCGGCCCGGCTGGGACCTCCGGGTCAGCGCAGCGTACGCAGGATCGCGCGCACTGGGCTGGCACAAGCGCCCGCGAGTTTAAGCGGCAGGGCGACGAGTTCGTAGTCTCCGGCGGCAACCTCGTCTAACCCGAGGTTCTCCAGGTTGACGATGCCGGTCTCGCGCAGCGCTTGGTGCGCAGGCAGGTCCTTGGACTCGGCGGGGTCGACCGAGGGGGTGTCGATGCCGACGAGGGTCACGCCGCGAGTGGCCAACCACCGGATCGCGCCAGCGTCGAAGGCCGCAAAATCGTTGCGCCACACCGTGAGTGCCTCATGCCGAGTCCGCACCAAAACCCGCTCCGGTATGCCGTGCCCGTCGCCTTCGCGCTCGCTTCCCACGTCCACCCCGAGCGCGTCGGCCAACTCGGCGACCCCAATGAGTCGATCGGGCGCATCCGAGATGAGGTGGACGACCCGGCATACCCCAAGGAAGGGTTCGAGCGGGAGGGAGGCCGCGTCGCCCCCGTCAGACGAGAAGTGGACGGGCGCATCGACGTGCGCGCCGATGTGCGGCGAGAGGGTGAGCGCGGTGAGGTTGACCGGGCAACCGGGACCGATGGCTGCGGTCTCGCGGACGGCATACGGCTCGTCGCCGGGGAAGATCGGCGCCTGCGGACTGATGGTCGGCGAGATGTCCCAGAGCGTCACGGCCGGCTTCGTCGGCTCCGTCGTCACGGCCCTGCCTCCGTCACGAGTCCGCGGGCAGGCGCAGCAGCACCTGCAGCGAGCCGTCGGTGAGGGCCATGAGGGTGGCGATGGTGAGCATGACCCGCGCGTGGATGAAGCGGGCCCGGTCGACCTCCTGGGAGGGCAGCGGGAAGAGGGCTTGCACGAGTTGCCGCGAGCGCCAGAGGTCGTAGCCGAACGCCTGCGGGCCCCCGAGGTCGGCGGCAAAACGGTTGGAGGACAACGTGGTTCCCTCGACCAGGTTGACCACGACGAATGCCTCGCAGTGCCGGCCGCGCAACATCGAAACGCTGCCGGGGGCCTTGCGTTCGAGCAGGTCGAGGATCTCGCCGCGGCCGTGGAAGTAGGCCACCGATCGGCTCTGCAGCACCAGCCCGGCGCCCATGACCCGCAGGTAATGGTCGCGGTTGAAGTCGACGTCGAGGATGGTTTTGACCAGCCGCTTGTGGTCTTCGACGAGGTGCGGGTTGGTCATGCAGTCGAGCACCGCCTGCAGGCCGTCGATTGCGCCGCAACCCACGCCGTCGGCTTGGTCGAGGTCGTCGCGGTGGCCGCCCGGGGACAGCCCGAGGCGCATATAGGCCTCGATCATCAGCTCGGCGTCACCGGTGAAGGTGCCGCGCGTGAGGTCGTCCTTGTCGACGCCGAGTCGGTAGGCCAGCGCCGAGCCTGGAGCTCCACCGGGCACCTGCGGTCCGAGGTTGGCCTCGTCGAGTTCGGGATCGTGGCGGCCGTCGATGCAGCGGGTCTTGGCCCGCGGGTCGACAGAGACGTAGTAGTCGTCGAGCGCCGCCACGACCTCGCCGAGCCGACCTTCGATGCCGTCGGCCGACAGCGGCCCGGGCCACGACTTGTCCGACAACCGCCCCAACGGGATGGTCCGCGGGTGGGTCACATCGAGGTCCGGCATGTGGTCGACCAGCATCCTGGCAGGCTACCGCGGGCTGCACGGCATACCCAGAGTGAAGAGCCGACCGACAACCAACGCGAGCCGGTATGCCGTGTTGGTCAGGTGGCGGTCAGGGAGTGCGCGATGCCCGGGCCAGAGCCAACCCGAACCACCCGGCGGCCAGCAGCACCGCGGCGACGAGCGCCACGAGGAACCCCGCTGCCGGCCTGGTGACGAAAGCCGTGAGGGCCAACACCGCGACGCACGCGACAAGGACGAAAGCGGCGAGTCGGGCTCGGCGGCCAGCCGCGAACTTGGCGGCCGATGGGACGGACCCGGTGGTGCTTGATGACATGCGATCTCCTCTGGCAGCGGACGGCCGACGGCGAAGCGGTCGACCGCTGACGGCGAGCCTACGAACCCTGCGGCCACACCGGGACGATCGATCTCGGCACCAAAGGGCCATGTCCTGAATCGGCCATGACGGCCTCAAAACCGGGTGCGGGAGGTGAGCGGCACGGCATACGGTGGCGTGCTGGCCACGGCGAAAAGGCGCCGCTGCCCCGACGAGGAGGTGACCTCACCATGACCCTGCACACGCACGATCACACCCCCACCCTCGCGACGCCCCGTCCCGATTTCCCGACCCGCTTGCCCGGCACTGACGCCGATGTGCTGATGTGGGCCGACCCGGCTGAGGTCGAACCCGCGGCCCTGGCGCAGCTGCGCAACATCGGCGCCCTGCCGTGGGTCGTCGGCGTGCGGGTCATGCCCGATGTCCACCTCGGCAAGGGCGCGACCGTCGGGTCGGTCATCGCGATGTCGCAGGCGGTCGCCCCGGCGGCGGTCGGGGTCGACATCGGCTGCGGCATGGCTGCGGTGCGTACCAGCCTGCGGCTGGAGGACCTGCCCGACGACCTCCACCCGCTGCGGACGGCCATCGAACGCGCGGTGCCGGTCGGCTTCGCGGGTCACCAGGTGCCGGTCGACCCGACCGGCCTCGGTATGCCGCGTGCGGACTTCCCGGCGGAGGGCTGGGCGCGGTTCTGGACGGGCTTCGAGGGGCTCGACCAGCGGGTCGCCGACCAGGCCAAGAAGGCCCGCTCGCAGCTGGGCACGCTCGGCGGCGGTAACCACTTCATCGAGGTGTGCGCCGACGACGAGGGCGCGATCTGGGTCATGCTGCACTCCGGGTCGCGGGGCATCGGCAACCTGCTCGCGCAAGCGCACATCGAGACCGCGCGAGCGCTGCCGCACAATGCCGACCTGCCCGACCGTGACCTCGCGGTGTTCCTCGCGGGCACGCCCGAGATGGCGGCCTACCGGCGCGATCTCTACTGGGCGCAGGACTACGCGCTGCGCAACCGCGCGGTGATGATGGCCCTGGTCCAGGGCGTGGTCGGTCGGTGGTTCGCCGAGCGGGGCCTGGCGATCGACTGGGGCCAGACCGTGCAGTGCCATCACAACTACGTGGCGGAGGAGTCCTACAACGGCATCGACGTGCTCGTCACCCGTAAGGGGGCGATCCGCGCCGGCGCCGGGGACCTCGGGCTGATCCCGGGCTCGATGGGCACGGGGTCCTACGTCGTGCGTGGCCTGGGCAACGAGGCGTCCTACTGCTCGGCCTCGCACGGAGCCGGGCGGCGGATGTCGCGGAACGCCGCGCGCAAGCGGTTCACTGCGGAGGATCTCGCCGCGCAGACCGCGGGCGTCGAGTGCCGCAAGGACGCCGGCGTCGTCGACGAGATCCCGGCGGCATACAAGGATCTCGACGCGGTCATCGCGGCCCAGTCCGACCTTGTCGAGGTCGTCGCGCGGCTGACCACGCTGCTCTGCGTCAAGGGCTGACCGCCGGGGCCGGGAGGGGTGCTAACCGCAGCCCGCGCGGCTCACCCGGCTGCACGGCATACCGGCTTGGCGGGTATGCCGTGCAGCTCACCGGCGGGTCGGCGTGGGGGCTGCCGGGTCGAGGTGAGACTCCAGCTCCTCGACGCGAAGGGTGTAGCCGTCGGGCACCAGCGCCAGCTTCTGGGTCAGCCGTGGCCCGGTGTCGAGGGTGTAGTAGCAGCCATCCACGGCGCAGCCCCCCTTGAGGTGGAAGCTGCCCTTGCGCAGATTGAGCGCGTGGCTGACGCCCGCCTGACTCCAGCCAGCGGCACTCGTGGCTGACGCCATGGCTGTGACGACGCGGGGCCACTCCTGCTGCGGCAGGGTGCCGAAGTTCACGATCATCTCGGCGCTCCACCAGCCGTTGCCATCGGTGTGCTCGGTCGTCGAGAAGGTCGCGCTCTGATAGCGAAGTCCGCTCTTGGCGAGCACCTGGTCCCACTCGCCGGCCAGGCGTCGGCGCAGCTCATCGCGGGCCGCCGTGGGGTCGGTCGGCAGATCGGTGATCGGTTCGAACGGACGGTTGGGGTCGGTGCTGGACACGGACGTGCCTCCCGGAGGGGTCGTGGGGGTGCCAGGTGGCGTCGGTGCGGAGGGTGTGCAGCCGGCCGCGAGCATGGCGAGCACGCCAGCAGAGGCGAGCCACGGCATACCCGGTCTGCGGGCGAGCCGGCGACGGTGCGGTGCGGTGCTCAATGTTGGTGTCCTGCCGTCGGCGTGCGGGAGTTCTCGGGGTCCACGTCGATGCTGTAGGAACCACGGTAGGTCGTGATGGTGTCGGTGCGCCGCCCCTCGGCGACCATGCCGTGATCGTCGAGCTGGTCCCCCTGGCCGGTGACGATATCGGCCATCGCGTAGAGCGATTCGCTGTGCGTTCCGTCGTCGTAATACCGAGAGTGGTCGTCGAACTGCCAGGGAAACCCGAAGTCGCGGTTGACGTTTTCGGCCTTGAACCGAGTGCCTCCGAACGAGTCGTAGGACGGATCTGACCCCAGCTGACCGTAGGTGGTCGTCACCACGTCGCGACTGGCCGACCCAACATAGAGCTGGTCGTCGCGCAAATGCAGGTCGGTGACCGAGTGGGCCTCGCCACCGACACCAGGGCTACCGATGAGGACCACCTGGTTGACCGAGTCCGCGAGGCCGTAGCGCTGCAGCGCCAGGCCGGCGGTCGTGCTGCCGTAGGAGTGGGCCACGACGGTGACGTTCGGCGACCCGGCTCCGTGCGTGACGCCCAGCGCCGCGACATCGGCCGCGAGCAGCCGCGCGCCCGCGTCGGCGTGGTCCTGGAACATGACGTTGCTGAACTCCGGAGCGTCATAGCCCTGCCAGGCGATGACCGCCGTCTGGTGCGTCGGGTCGGCCGCGAGCGACTCGCGGTAGAGGGCGTAGGCATCTCCCCCGATCTGGTCCATCTTGCTCACTCGCGACTCCAGCCCGGGCACACACACCGCGATATTCGTCGCGGTGTCCGGGTTGCCGAAGGCAATCGCCGCGCGCCCTTCCCCGTGATAGAGGGTGGCGTCATAGGCCATGAGGAAGGTCGGTGGCGTGCCGTGCCCCATGCTCAGGGTGGCCTTGGTCTTGAGGGCGTCCTTGTACTGCTCCATGAGCTCGTCGGCCGCGGTGTCCAGGTCGATGTAGTAGCCGTGGTTGTCCAAGCCGAGGCGACGCCGCTCCTCGATGGTGAAGTTGTCGAAGTCGTCGATCGAGTCCGGCGGCGTCACCCCGCGGTCGATGAAGTACTGCCGGTATCGCGCGAGGTCGCTGTCGAGCACGGTGCGATTGGCCCAGTCCCGATCGATGACCGGCACCCCGTTGGTGTTGCCCCAGAGCTTCGGCTCGGCGGCCAGCAGCGACTGCCGCTCCGACGGCGAGAGCGAATCCCAGAACCGCTTGACGTCCGCCGCCGAGGTCGGCATCGACGAGAACCCCGCGCGCCGGAGCAGCTCCTCCTTGGTCAGCATCCCCGGCAGCTCACCGCCCAGCCGGGACAACCCCGCTCGCCCGCCCGGGAGGGCCTGCGCCCGGGCCAGCCCCGCCAGCACCGCCGCGCACTCGTCCCTCGCCCCGCGCACGCGACCGACGACAGCCCGGTATGCCGTGTCGATGTCGGCGACGCTGCCGTAGCCCACCTGCGAGCGCGCGGCCAGATAGTCGCTGTGCGCCCGGTCGTAGGCCACCTCTTCACGGGTCTCGATCCAGTCGCCGAACGCCGCGACCCGGCGCTCGGCCGGCGCGAGCACGGCATACGCGTGGTTGAGGTCGGTGATGGTGGTGCGCGCCCGGGTGAGGTCGGCTCGATACGAGTCCAACGCGGCAGCCGCCGATGCCAGCCCAGGGGGGAGGTCCGCGAGGAACGTGCGGACCCGGCCGGCGTGGTCATATGCCGTGTCACCAGCATTCCCCTGAGCCCACGCCGACCGGAGTTGCGGGAGGGCTCCGGACAACCGCTCGGACACCGATTCGGCGGCCTTGGTCTGGGTCTGCAAGGTCGAGACCAGACCGGCCAGCGAGCCCGGATCATCCCCGGGGTAGGTGTAGTGCCCGGACCCGCCGCCCTCGTCGGGTCGCATCAGCCGCCCAGCCGTTCCTGCATCCGCTGGAAGCGCACCGCTGCTACCTCGTCGGTGACCCGGTATGCCGTCGCCGCGTCACTCACCGCGCGGCCGAAATAGTCGAGGGCATTGCCGACCGCATTCGTCGCATCGGACCAGACATCGCGGAAGAGCCCGAGCTCAGCGCTGACGGTGATCTCGGCGGCGGGGAGCCGCTGGGTCTTGAGAGCGGACTCCACAGCT